>Ga0233431_1000243_pt1 | contig 127602 bp, 115 predicted proteins | sample SI_118_April2016_FD_179867 | JGI IMG/M metagenome (GOLD analysis project Ga0233431, IMG submission 179867) | Seawater microbial communities from Saanich Inlet, British Columbia, Canada - SI_118_April2016_200_MG | ecosystem: Environmental > Aquatic > Marine > Inlet | place: Canada: British... | reverse complement strand
TTGATTGTCATTGGCTGATATTGATGCCACTTGAGCAATTTCTTCTTGGTTTGCAATAGGTTGTGAAATTTTGGTTTTCAATTCTTCAACAATAGCGTTAACACCTTTTTCAATTCCTTTTTTGATCAACATTGGATTTGCTCCAGCAGCTACATTTTTGAAGCCTTCTGTAATAATAGCTTGAGTTAGGATAGTAGCTGTTGTTGTTCCATCACCGGCAACATCGTTCGTTTTGCTAGCAACTTCTTTGACCAATTCAGCACCAATATTTTCAATTTTGTCTTTCAATTCAATTTCTTTTGCAATGGTTACACCATCGTTACAAATTTGTGGAGAACCAAAGCCTTTATCAAGTACTACATTGCGACCTTTTGGTCCTAGTGTAATTTTTACTGCATTGGCTAGTTTGTCTACGCCTGCTTTTAGTGATTTTCTAGCGTTTTCATCAAATGTAATTTGTTTTGCCATATAAGTTTTGTAAGTTAATTATGATTATTCAACAATTGCCAGAATGTCTGATTCACCAAGAACCAAATAGTCTTGGTCATCAACTTTGATTTCGTTTGGTGAGTATTTAGTAAATAAAACCTTGTCGCCTGCTTTGACGGACATAGGTAACCGTGTTCCATTTTCTGACATTTTCCCTGGCCCAGCTGCAATCACTTCACCTTGTTCAGGTTTTTCTTTGCTAACTGTGTCAGGCAAGATAATTCCTGAAGCGGTTTTTTCTTCTTTTGAGTTTGGTTTAATAACAACATTGTCATTAAGTGGTTTTAACATAATTTTATTTTGTTAATTATTAGCAGTTGAATTACGCGAGTGCTAATTCTTAATCTATTTTACAATAGAAAAACAGTAAACGTCAAGTAATAAAGTCAATTTGTAAATTGATATATTTTTATTGAAATTGACAGTAAAATTTTAATGTTATAACATGAAGTATCTTGATTGACAAGGGAGGTAACTATGGATATTTTGACTGGGTGGCGTGCTGAACAAAGATTTTCTGAAATGATAATTCAGGGATCTCTAGTCATTGAGCATGGCCCTAATAACACAAACGTTATTGGTAGGACTACAAGTGCCGGTGTTAGTTTGAAAAGCAATAATTTCTTTGTTGCATGGTACAGTCCGAATGGTGAATACCAAGAAACAATGTTTGACAGAAGGTATTGGGAAATTGAGATTGTACATGACACTATTATCTTCATCAAGAAGACATCTGAAGGTCAGTCCTTGGAACCGAAGCAGCCTCTAGATGGATGTGTCTTGTATACGATATTTTTTCATTACGTTAGATAAAAACAAAACACTGTGGTGACAATTCAGCACAGTGTTTTTATTTGTTTAATCTTGTGATTTGTATTCTTCAATTACGGGTTGAATGTTTGGAGCGCAGTTCTCTGGGAGTTCATTGATGTCAAACCAGTTCCACTCCTTTATATCATTGCCTGGAGTGATTTCTCCGAGTCTTTTTGATAGATAATGGATTAAGACAACTTGAGTGGTTTTATCATTTGGTTTTGGGACCATCATTGGTTTGAGCGGTCGAATGATCTCTATTTCTAAACCCATTTCTTCTTTGACTTCTCGTTTACAGGCTGTTTCTAGTGAATAAGTAGGATCTCCAAAATCAAAATCTTCTACACGCCCACCAACAAATTTCCAAAAGTTATCGTCGCCATGTTTATTTAGGAGAACTTTGTTGTTTTCAATTATAACGGGGCCTGATGCAATGATGAAATTCATATTTACTATTGTTTAATTTGTTTTGAAAGTCGTGGCAAGGAAAGAGCAAGGGACAAAAGTATCAATCCGAAGAAAAAGGACCAAAGATAGTGATCAAACATGGCAGTGATTCCTAACCCAGCTAAACAGCTGTAGGCGGCTGCTTGTTCAGTGGACCATTTTTGTTTGGCAAGTAGATTGTAAATAAGATAGAGGATAAATAGAAGGGAAGTTGCAAAACCTAGAACACCTAATTCACTGAAAATCAATATGTATGTGTTGTGAATTGGTTGATATTGCCAACCTTCAAGACCTGGGGTTGATTGATAAAGATTTACTGTGTAGTTGCTCAGACCTGTCCCAACCAACCAATTGTTTTTGATAATTTCTGAAGCTTCAGTATATTGATTTAATCTGGTGATGTTGGAAAGTTGTTCGAGCCGATTGTTACCCATTGTTCGACTGATAATTAAATTTGGAAAACTGACAGAAAAGATAATAATTATAAAGATTGTAATAAGCGCAAATTTACTAATTGCTTTGGTGGCTTTTTTGTTTGTTGTGAGTTTATAGGAAAAAATAATTAAGGCGATCAAAAAAGCTAAAATGGCTCCACGTGAAAGTGTTGTGATCAGTCCTAGAAACATTACAGCAAAGATCATGGGTAAAACTTTTTGATGTTTTTTTGTCTTTGTCGTGATAAACAAACTCATTGTTAGGATTAAACAAATGAGTAAGAAACCAGCAAGAATATTTGGATGAGGAAGTGTGCCAAAGCTACGGAGCCAGCGAATGGTCTCGGTGGCAATTACTGGGACTCCTAGTGTTTCGGGATTTTGTTCAGCGATGCCTAGCCATTTGTTTGCTGGAATGTATTGAGCGATGAATTGTTGAACTGCAATGGATCCTTGGATTAGTCCACTTAAAATAATACTCCAGGAAAATTTTTCCCAAGACGGTTTTATAAACCAAATAGTGAACATTAGTGCAATGGCTAGAATAAGTTGAGATAGTTTATAAAAAGCTATGCTAGAATTGATAGCAATAAAACAGTTTAGTCCAAGAATTGCGAAAAACAAGAAGAATAGCAGCAATCTTTTCGTTGTTTGCTCAGAAGACTTAGGTTTTTTTTGTTTAATAACAAGTAGTGCATAAATGATGCTCAGGAAAAGAATGACACCCATGAGTAGTTCTGTTGCATAAAGACTAAAGGTTCCATATTCCCATGGATGGTCATTTAAAACTGCAGTTTTGTAAATAAAACGTGTTTGAAATGGTAATAAAAAGACGAGAAGATAAAGTAAATACTCTATTGCTTTGTGTAAGTTTTTCATATATTGTTTTTTTTAGTCTTTTGTATTAATATAGTATCGGTTTCTGGTTTTTTTGACAAACAATTGAGGGGGGTGGGATGAAGTTTTTTTTATGTCTCCTTGTGAGTACTGTTTGTTTTTCTTGTGGACGTTCTGAGGTAGATGTGACAACAGGGAGGAACAAAGGTATTCAGGTGTCGCGGGATGAAGTTTCTTCACCTGATGGTCGGGCTGCTTGCAACAAGTTGTTCAAACCGTATTTTCGTTTGATGCGAAGCAAACAAGAGCTTCTGTATCGCCATGATGGCAAGGAGTTAGTGTTTTTGGATGTGGCGGATTCACCAAGTGAACAAGCTGAAACCATAATTTCCTATGAAGTCAAGGCTAGAAGTATGGGAAAGTATACATTGCCATACTTTGCAGGAAGTTTTATGGGTATTATTTATGTTCGTGTAAATGGGAGTGAGTGGTACGAGCTGTGCAAAAAACAAAGCTCAGATTGAAAACAAAACGACCTAGGTCATAACTAGGTCGTTATTTATTTTAAATGTTTGCAGCTATTTGTCCATTTTTGTTTTATTTCTTGTCTTTTGTCTTTGTCATGGAATTTCAGTATTTTGTCATTTATTACTACGTTGCTGTTTTGTTCCTTGTTCATTTGGAGTAAGTGTTTTGGCATGAGTTTTAGTTGTAGTTTTTTGAGAGTTTTTTCTAGTAAAGAGCCAAGGGGGTTTAATAGTATCAGTTCAACTCCTGTTTTGCATTTACAGCAGCTAGTGACTACCCAGCGTCTAGTTGTTTTGACAAGTTTTAGATTTGGTAAATGCTTGTTTGTCCAAAAATTTGAATCTTGAAAGTTTTTGACGGTTTTGTTGTTTGGAGAAACTAGTAAAAATTGTTTTACCCAATAAATGAAATGAATATCGTCTGGATAGGCAAGTTTTTCCAAGTTCAAGTGATTGTCAGCAATGTAGAAGCTAAGGCAAATTTTGTTTTTGTGATTATTTTTTGTTGGTCTTTTCTTCATGATTTTCATAAGAAGGGTAGAAAAGAAGCGAGCCGTCCAAAGACGGTTTTTCTTTGTGATAATAGCAAGGTCGATGTCACTTTCCTGGTTAGCATTCTGGTATGCGAGATTGTTGCATACGAAAATAGCTCGAATAAAGGGTAAATGATATATAAGTTTGATTGCTCTTTTTGCTACTTTCATTTTTGACTGAGCAAGCAGATATTTTTGTTTCCGAATTGCTACAGGGTTATCTTTTCTTTTGAGAAAATAAAAACCCTCGTTTATACCAAGGGTTTTTTTCTTTACAAGGTTGTCTAGGGTAGTAGTCACTTCACGAAAAGTGTATTTTCCCTCTGGCTGCCAGAGGTTTTTGTAAACCTCCCAACTTGTTAAAGGGAAATCAAAAATATTGAAGTAAATAATTGTTTGGACAATACATTTTTCGACTTCTGTGAAAGGCATATTTATTGTTCTGTTTTGGCGTTTAGCGGAGTTGCGTTTTCAGTTCTTAAATTGGCGTTTTTTTTGTTCATTTGTGCTATCTGTTCGACCTCAACATTGTTATTAACAATGAGTTTGTCTTCAGTAATGCTGATGACTTGTGTGGGAGAAACAAGGAGTTCTGGGCTTCTTGAAAGAAGTCTTTTTTTGACAACATAATATTGAAGAATTGTGTGGCTGTCTGTGTCGATGTGGGCATTTGTTACTTTGCCAAGGTAAATACCACTCTGAGTTTCAACTGTTAATTCTTTCAACTGCTTGAACTCAATACGCATATTATTTTTTGTTACTAGCCTCAAGTTTTTTAGTTTCAGCGGAGTTTTGTTTCTGTGAATTTTTTTCACCCATTGATTTTGATGGTGGAATTATTTCTACTCCGTCTTTGTTCTCAGTGTCCTTTTTGAACATGACTTTTTGTTGCAAACTGGTAAAGACTGTTGTTAGGAACCAGTAGAAGGTAAGACCAGCTGGAAGTTGCATACCAATCAGAATTGTCATGAAGGGCATGAAATATTGCATGCTTCTGTTCATGTTAGCCATTGCTCCTTCGTCTTTTGCCCCTTTGGTGTTGACCTTTGGTTTCTTGGCCATAAGCATTTGGGTTTGGATGTATTGAGCTCCACCTGCCAATATGGCAAGGGCTAAACTTGGGACTGCCATGTTTAGAAAACCGAAAGCGATTGGCTCAATTGAACCTGGATTCTGTACAAATGGATAAAGAAGTTCAAATTGATTGTTTGTTAGTCCAACTCGAAAAGCTTGATATACAGCAATAAGGAATGGAAATTGAACTAATAGAGGTAAACAAGAGGAAAGTGGATTTACTTTTTGCTCTTTGTACAACTTCATTGTTTCAGCAGCAAGTTTTTCTTTGTCATCTTTGAATTCCTTTTTCAGTTTTTCCATTTTTGGCTGGAGGTCTTGCAGTGTTTTTTGTGAACGGACGGCGGCTAAACTTAGTGGTAGCAAAATTATCTTGATCAGAATTGTCAGAAGTATAATCGCAATCCCAATATCATGACCAGGCGCGATGTTGTAGAAGAAAATTAATAGATTATAGATTGGTTCATACAGAACCGTATTGAAGATTTCAATCATAAATTTTTTTTGTTTTGATTATTATTTTTCTTCTTCTTCGGTTTCTTCTTTTTTGGCGGCTTTTTTCTTGGTAGCCTTTTTTGCTGTTTTTGGTTTCTTCACTTCTTCCTCAATTGGTTTTTCGGCTACTTCTACAGTTTCCTCTGTATTTGCGGCTAACTCTTTTTCTTCATCAGTCATTTCTTCTTCACTGATTTCTTTGCCACTTTCCTGTTCTTTGATATTAATCTTCCAATCAGTCAATTTTGAAGCCAATCGAACATTTTGTCCTGCTCGTCCAATAGTTAGGGAGAGCTGATCTTGAGGAACTGTGACGATAGCGCTTCGTCCTTCTTCGTCGTCTTCATCAAGTTCAACGTTTGTAATCTTGGCTGGTAGAAGAGCGTTGGTAATAAATTTAACAGCATTTTCTGAGTATTCAATAATATCAATCTTCTCACCATTAAGTTCGCTGATAATAGTTTGAATTCTAGCACCTCTTTGGCCAATACATGAACCAACGGGGTCGATGTTTTCGTCTTCTGTGAAAACAGCGATCTTTGTTCTACTTCCAGCTTCACGAGCAACGTTTTTGATTTCAATAACACCACTTGAGATTTCTGGAATTTCTAGTGCAAAAAGCATTTTTACAATTTCAGGGTGAGCTCTTGAAAGAATAATTTCAGGTCCCCGAGTAGATAAGCTGACAATGTCAATAAATACTTTCACTCTGTCGCCAACTTTCAATCTTTCTCCTCGAATTTGTTCTTGTGGAGGAAGGATACCTGTAGCTCTATCAATGTCTAGAATAACATTCTTGCCATCAAATTTATGAACCATTCCAGTAATGATAGTTCCTTCCTTTTCTTTGTATTCTTGGTATACAACATTTCTTTCAGCTTCACGAAGCTTCTGTATGATAACTTGTTTTGCAGTTTGAGCAGCCATGCGACCAAACTCGCCTGGAATTTCTAATTCAGTTTTCACGACGTCTTCTATTTTGTGAGATTTTTTGATTTTCTTGGCATCACAAAGTTGAATTTCAGTTTTTGGGTTGAATCGTCTAACATCGTCATCTTCATCATGTTCCTCTTCAGAGTCTTCTCTTTCTTGTTCTTTTTGTTCACGCATTTCTTTCAATTCGTCAGCTGAAATTTCACCAGCAGCAATTTTTTCTTTTAGCTCTTCTCTTTCAATTCGAAGTTTTTCTAGAGCTTCAAGTTCCTCTGGAGTTAAGTCTTCTACTACTTCTTTGAGATCAAAAATCTTTGTTTGACCTGTGTTGATATCAAATTCAGCGTGAATGTTTTGGGTTTTTTCACCAAAATCTTTTTTGTAGGCTGCAGCTAAGGCTGAATTGATGGTTTCTAGAACTGAATCTTCTGATAAACCTTTTTCAGCGCAGATTTGTTTAATTACACTTTTGATTTCCATATAGAGATGAAAACAATAATTACGTAGGAATTAGGAGTATTTTCTAATTACTAAAGCAACAATTGCTATTCAAGTTTTATTACAAAAATAGATATAAAAAAGGCTAGTTTAATGATCTAAACTAGCTTGTAAGAACTATATCATGATAGTATCCAAATGTCAATAATCATGTTGTGTTTGAGTCTTGTCAAACTCATTTCATTGTGTTAAAGTGACAACAGTTTAATAATTTACAAATATTCTGCCAAAGGCCATTAATTTTAGTTAACTTCTATTTCTCTAAAATTACAGAATATTTTCAAACTTATGACACAACATTATGAGCTCTTGTACATCGTTCCTATTAAATATTTGGACGATGAACTTCAAAAAGTAATTGCTAACGTAAATGAGTTAGTAAAGACCAATAATGGTCAAATCGTAAAAGAAGACAATTTGGGAAAGCAAAAATTGGCTTACCCTATTGAAAAAGTCCATCAAGGTAGTTATATCTTGGTTGAGTTTGATATGGAAGGTGAAAACTACAAAGAATTGGATAATCAATTAAAGTTGAAACCTGAAGTTATTAGACATTTAATAATCAAGAAAAGAGTAAAGACTGAAGAAGAAATAAAGCGTGAAGAAAAGATTGCAGCTGGAGTCAGAAAATCAAAGGAAGAGGAATTAGCAGAAATTGAAGAAAACGAAAAAGTTGTAATAAAGAAAAAGCTAGAAGCACCTGTAAAAGAGGTAAAGATTGAAAAAGCTGATAAAGCTGATAGTAAAAAGACCTTGGAGGACTTAGATAAAAAGTTAGATGAAATTCTAACTGATGATATCTTGTAAATAAAACAGGGTTCAAGAATGCAAGCTTCAAGATTTTTCTCTTGAGTGTTTGTCTCTTGGAACTTAAAAAAGTATGGATTTAAACAAAGCAATGATTATTGGTCGTTTGACCAGGGATCCAGAGGCTAGAACTACACCTCAGGGAACATCAGTTTCAAGTTTTTCATTAGCTACTAATTTTGTATGGACTGATGGTTCAGGACAAAAACAAGAAAAAGTTGAGTATCACAATGTGGTTGTCTGGAGAAAATTGGCTGATATTTGTAATCAGTATTTGCGAAAAGGTGCAAAGGTTTATATTGAGGGACGATTGCAAACTAGAGATTGGGAAGGTCAGGATGGTGTAAAAAGATATCGAACAGAAATAGTTGCAGATAATATGATTATGCTTGATAGTATGGGAAGTAGAGGTAAAAGTGGAGGAGGAGCACCTGTTGCTCAAGCAACACCACAGGTCAATGAAATTCCAACTGTTGAGATAAGTGAGACAGAGTTACCAACATCAGATCCATCTCAAAGTGGTGATGATGAGATAAAAGTTGAGAATATTCCATTTTAATAAATCATTAATCTTTATTCAGTGGGACGAACAAAACATAGGTTCTGTTCGTTGTAAGCCAACTTGCTGTGTAGGGACATTAATATGAAAATTGCTAAAGAAAAAAATTGTCATTTTTGTGAAAGCGGAGTAGTTGATATTGACTATAAAGATGCTCAGTTATTGAGAAAGTTTATCTCTTCATATGCAAAGATCATGCCGAAGAGAAGAACAAAGCTTTGTTCAAAGCATCAACGAAAAGTAGCACTAGCTATTAAAAGAGCTAGAATAATGGCACTGTTACCATTTGTAAACAGATAACTATTTAGAAGGCGGGCCGTCATAAGACTGATGCTCGTTTTCTTTTTGAAATCTTATGTTGGACATCAGTCAAGTACGTATCGGGTCTGTTGTAAAGTATAATGGAGAACCATTTACTGTTATCAGGGCAGCTCAAAAACAGGTTGGTCGAGGTGGATCAATCAAAACAATTAAAATGAAAAACCTAATCAATGGATCTGTTTTGGAAAAAACATTACAAGGTAATGACAAAATGGAAGAAGCTGATTTGGAAAGAGGTAAAGCAACATTTTTGTATTCTGAGGGTGAGCAGGTTCACTTTATGGATTCAGAAAGTTATGAACAGTTCACGATTGAAAAAGAAAACATTGGTGATGCAATTAATTTTTTGAAAGATGGAGCAGAAGTTTCTGTGTTACGATTTGAAGGAAAACCGGTAACCGTACAGGTTCCTATCAAGGCAGAGTTGCGTGTAATTGAAGCACCTCCAGGAGTGAAAGGGGATACTGCAGGTACAGCAACTAAAGTTATTAAATTGGAAACTGGGTATGAAGTAAATGCACCGTTGTTTATAAAAGAAGGTGATTTGGTAAGGATAAACACTGAAAATGGAGATTATGTTGAAAGGGTAAAAGAATAAAAAAATTGTTTTAAAACAGCAACTTTGGTTGCTGTTTTTTTGTTTAATTTTAATAATAAATTATTTTAAAAGGACCATCTTGGTGAAGATAGTCCTTTTTCTTAATCAAATGGTGAAAGGCTATTGCGTCGTTTGAGATTGATACTTAAAGAAATGAGAATGCCGACAAGTGCGACTACGTGAAGAAGTATGGAGGTGTTTTCTGGCAATGGCCATGTGTGTACATTGACGGAGTCAATGAATAGAAGGCATGTGCAAATGTAAAGGCCATTGATTGTGGCGATACTCGTGAAGACCAAAAAAAATTTGGTAACCAAGGTATCTGTCTTTGTTCGTGGGCTGCGGTTCATACAGGCTCACTTTCCAGGGGTAAACTGCAGGGCCGAAGGTATCAGTATACTATAAGTTTACTTTCTGTCAAACCAAAAAGGTACTATTAAGTACCTTTTTGTATCTGATTTTGTTAAACGTTTTTGCGTTCTTCGTCCACTTTTTCCCAGATTTGATTTTTTATTTTTTCCATCATCTTTGGGTTTTCTTTTAGAAACTTTTTAGCAGTTTCACGGCCAACACCAAGTTTTTCTTCTCCATATCGGTAAGAGTTACCATTTTTATCAACAACTCCATATGTAAGTCCGGTGTCAAGCAAATCCCCAGACCTAGATATACCTTCATTGTACATAATATCGAATTCGCAAGCCTTGAATGGAGCAGCAACTTTGTTTTTTACCACTTTGGCTTTTACCCTGTTGCCAATGATGTGGTCACCTTTTTTGATTTGGGCAGCCCTTCTAACTTCAATTCTAACTGAACTGTAGAATTTTAAGGCATTACCACCAGTTGTGGTTTCAGGGTTACCAAAGAAAACACCAATTTTGTGTCTTGTTTGGTTGATGAAGATGACTGTTGTATGTGTTTTTCCAACAATAGCAGCTAGTTTACGTAATGCTTGACTCATAAGTCTAGCTTGTAGACCCATGTGGTGATCACCCATATCACCTTCAATCTCAGCTCTTGGTGTCAACGCTGCAACTGAGTCAATGACAATAATGTCCATGGCATTTGATCTGACTAATGTTTCTACTATTTCTAAGGCTTGTTCTCCAGTGTCGGGTTGCGAAATAAACATCTGGTTGATATCGATACCAATTTTTTGGGCATAATCTGGATCTAGGGCATGTTCTGCATCGATAAAGGCAGCTGTACCACCAATTTTTTGTACTTCAGCAACAACGTGTTGTGAAAGTGTTGTCTTACCGGAAGATTCAGGCCCAAATACTTCAATAATTCTTCCTCTTGGGACCCCCCCTACTCCCAAGGCAATGTCCAGTGAGATACTACCCGTTGATACTGCGTCAACGTTCATTGTTTGGGCTTCCCCAAGTTTCATGATAGCACCATCACCAAATTTGTCTTTGATTTGTTGCACAGCGTCAACTGTGGCTCTGTTTTTTTGTTCAGATTCTTTGTTTTCTGATTCCTTTTTTGGCATATTAGCGTGTTACAAAGCTAAGGCATGGGAAAGTCTTTATAACATCAGTTATAATTATTTAATTGATACTTTTTTGTCTGATTCATCAGTCACAATAACTTTTTTGAATATAACTTGTTCTTTGCTGTGTTTCTTCTGTGCTGATATTTTAATAATATTTAATCCTTTTAGCAAGTCTAGCTCAAGAGAAAAATTACCATCTTTGTCATTCAGCAGGGGACGGTTGTTGACTTGTAGGTTGACTTCTTTTTCTGTTTTACCCTCGATGAAAACAGTTGAATCATTTGTAATATAGTTGTCCGATGGTGAGTATATAACTAATTCTGGTGGAGAAATAATGGAATTGATCTCAAGTCCAATATACCCAAAAACTGATGCAAAGACAAGCAGGAAAATAGCATACTTTAATGTGCGTGGACTCAAAAAATGGGTTAGGAATTTATTGAGTTTAGTATTTTTTTTAAACTGTTTTTTCTTTTGAGTTTTGTCGTATAATAGTTTTTCTTTTTTGTATAAATCTATTACTGTGGCAGGATTGAGTTTTAGAAGTTCAGCATAGGTTCTCAATATGTTGACTGCGTACACGTCAGCCGGCATGTCCTTGTAGTCGTTGTTTTCTATATATTTGATGTATCTTGGGCTTATTTGAATCAATTTAGCTGCTTTTTCTCGGGACAAACCTAAATCATGTCGGTGATGTGCAAGTTTTTCACCCAAGGTTTGAATGGATTCAATTTTTTTGGTTATAAACCCTGTCATATCAAATTAGTAAATTTCATTATCAGTAGAGTTTTTTCTATTTGAGGTAGTTTGCTCTTCATCGTCATCGTTAAATGGATTTGCTTCTTCAAGCTCTTGGTCGTCATCATCTGATTCTTCTAGTTCTTCCATTTCTTCGTCATTGGAATCTTCTTCTACTGTGTCATCTTCTGTTTCATCATCATCATCTTCATATTCTTCTTCTGTATCCGCTGGTTCGATTGCTTGACTTACAGGTTGAGAGTAAGCAGTATTTTTGTCTACAAGAATATCTCTAGGCTTTGCTCCATCGGCTGGACCAACAATACCTGCTTCTTCTAATAAATCAATTAATCTTGCTGCTCGAGCATAACCAACACGAAGTCTTCTCTGTAAATATGAAGCTGAGGCTTTGTCTGCTTGAATAACTAATTCTTTGGCTTCTTCAAATAAATCATCATCAGCACCACCTTTGAAATCAAAACTCGAATTACTTTTTGGTTTTTCGGTTACTTCTTCTTGGTAGTCTGGTTCATTGTCACAAGCGTTTTTCAGAAAATCAACAACTCGTTTGATTTCTTCGTCACTAACAAAGGCTCCTTGTAGACGTCGAGGCTTTGAGGTCCTTGGAGTCATAAATAGCATGTCTCCCTTGCCGACTAATTTCTCAGCACCTGATGAATCTAAAATTGTTCTGGAATCCATTAGTGAAGCAACACTAAAGGCAATTCTACAAGGTATATTGGCTTTGATAAGACCTGTGATAACATCAACGGAAGGTCGCTGTGTTGCGACGACTAGGTGAATGCCAACTGCACGAGCCATTTGAGTTAATCTAATAATTGCACCTTCAACTTCCGCGGCTGCGGCTACCATAAGGTCAGCTAATTCATCAATGATGATGACTATGTGAGGCATTTTATTTTTGGTAGTCAGGTTGTAGGATTTGATGTCTCTCTTCTTGGCTTTGGCAAGTATGTCAAAGCGTCGGTCCATTTCAGTAATTGCCCAACGTAGAGAGTAAACGGTTTTGGTAACGTCAGTTATAACAGGAGTTAGTAAGTGTGGGATCCCATTGTAAACTGGAAACTCAACTCTTTTTGGATCAACAAGAATCAATCTCAATGTGTCAGGATTGTTTCTATACAAGAGACTCATTAGTATTGCGTTTAGACAAACACTTTTACCAGAGCCTGTTGCACCAGCAACTAGTAGATGGGGCATTGAATTGATGTCATCTACCCAACATTTTCCGCTAACATCTTTTCCCAAAACTATTGAAAGGTTTGATTTGCTGGTTTTGAAATTTGCGGACTCAATTATTTCACGAATTCTAACTATGGCAGGTTTTTGGTTTGGAACCTCAATACCAACAAGTGATTTACCTGGGATTGGAGCTTCAATTCTAATTGGGTGGGCTGCCAAAGCAAGAGCTAAATCATTACTCAAAGTTGTGATTTTGGAAAGCTTAATTCCGTCGGCTGGTTTTAATGTGTATTGAGTTACTGTTGGTCCAACTTGAACCGCATCCATTTCAACAGGGATATTGAAGTTTTCAAGAGTATTGTGAATTCGTTCTTGTCCAAGTTTAATATCTCCACTGGTTGGCTTTGATTTTTTGTCATCAAGGAGTTTTATTGGTAGATCTACTTTGATCTTTGGAGTTCTAATTGATGGATGATGGTCTTTTTCTGAGGTTAGAGTTCTAGCTGTAATTTTTGTGTCATGAACTTGGGTATCTTCATCGTCGTCTTCATATTCCTCTTCATCATCTTCATATTCTTCTTCATCGTCATCCTCTTCATCGTCTTCGTCGTTTTCATCAGAATTTTCAGTGTTATTTGATTTGAATATTGGTAATGTCTTAACTAGGGTTGTTGTTTCGAAAACTTTTTCAATACTGGTGTTGAACATTAGTAATACACTTGCAAAAAGAACACCAAATAGAATGATTAAAGTAGCTATAAAGCCTAAATATAAAAGAATTGGATAACTTACAACGTAGCCGATGATTCCACCACCAAGACCACTGAAAGTAAGATCAAATGATTTATCAAAAGGAAGTTTTAGATGTAATAATCCATGCAAACTGAATAAAAATAAAACAACTCCAATGTAGTTAGGAATTGTTACTTCATAATGACTTGGTCGTGCTAGTACATAGCCAAGGCCAATTAATATTAGAGGAAAGATAAAGCGTCCCCAGCCGAAAACAATGCCAAGGCCCCAATCAATATAGGTACCAGCGGTGCCTGCAATACCAAGAAAGCTAAGAATGCTAATAATAGCAATTATGAATAGGAAAATAATGATGATGCCTTTTTTTGTTTCTGGGCTCAAGCTGTAATATTCTACTTCTTGATACCTTTTGCGTTTTTTTCTTTTTGCCATTGTATTTCAAACAAAAGCCTTAATGCCAATGCAATGCTAGCATTGGTTTTGGCCATTTTTATTTCTTTTTTCTAAAGTTATTTTAGCATATTTATTTATATATATAAAGGTATTTAAAACAAAAGAGGACGCTTTATATAAAAGCGGCCTCTATATTTTGAGAAGATAATTGAATTGCCAAAACGAGCAGACAAAGTTCTACAACAAATGATAAAAAGAACAAGGATGTTGTAGAAAGAGGAGAGAGATCCCTCCAAAGAGGATTTGTCTACTCATTTTGGACCTTCAATGAGATAAAAATAGTTTCCAATAAACTGATGAGGGGCGCATGAGTTCTAATTAGATGATTGTAACCCAGCCTCTCTCCTCATCATTTTGTTGAAAACTATTTTGTTTGTCAGCACAAGGATGTCGAGGAACGTTTGATGTCATGGGCATGTATAAAAAATATTTCCCAGAGACCAAATGTTGACGATAGATTAGACCAGTCAAGAACAAATTAATTGTTTAAGGCTAGTTATAATCAAGTTCTCTCTCCTCGCACATCATTGTGCTGACAATAAGTATTGTTAAGTAACATAGCACTATAGCACATAAGCTGTATTCTGTCAAGCTGAGTGGGCGGTGTGAAGATAATTTCCCTAAAATTAGGAAAAAACTTCTGATACAAATTTATGACATTATTTTGACTTTTGACCAAATTTGAAAAATTTAGTATATTGATATAACGTTTATTATTAAAAAAGTTTATATGAATTTGATTCCAACAGTTATTGAAAAGTCCCATTTTGGAGAAAGAGCTTATGATATTTATTCTAGGTTGTTAAAGGAAAGAATTATTTTTTTAGGCTCACCTATAGATGATGTAGTTGCTAATTCGGTGATTGCACAATTGTTATACTTGGAAAGCGAGGATCCAAAGAAGGAAATCAAAATATATATTAATTCTCCTGGTGGTTCTGTACATGCTGGATTGGCAATATATGATACTATGCAGTATATAAAACCTGATGTAGCAACAATCTGTGTTGGTCTTGCTGCAAGTATGGCCTCTGTGTTATTGGCAGCTGGTGCAAAGGGAAAGAGATATTCTTTACCAAATTCAAAGGTAATGATTCATCAAGTGATGGGTGGTGCTCAGGGACAAGCAAGTGATATTAAAATTCAAGCAGAAGAGATATTGAAAGTAAAAGATAATTTGAATAAAATATTATCAAGGCATACAGGTCAAGCATTGAAGAAAGTTGAGAATGATTCTGATAGAGACAATTATATGACAGCAGAGGAAGCGAAGAAATATGGCTTGATTGATAAAATTGTCTAAAATTAGGGACTTTGACTGTTGATAACCTGAGGATAACACATGAATAAGTTTAAACTGGTGAGTTGTTTGTATAAATGTTATACTTGAAATGCCTAGGGATAGGCTCAGCACTAAACTGTGTAAATGTTGTCTAAAATTAGGTAAATTTGTAGTAGTGTTGTCAGGTATTGACAAATATTTATAGGTATGATAATATAGGATGTTAATGAGTGAAGTGATTGTAACCAAACCCTCTTCTAATGGGCAGACACGACAAGCATGGGATTTTTACTTGAGGTAAAATCAGGCTTCGGCTCGATTTCGCCTGTGTAAAAATTTCTTGTCTGTCCGTTAGAGGAGGTTTTTTGTTTGACAAAAAAGCTTAACATAATTAGTATATATTGTTGGGTTAACTACGGAAGGTAGTTTGACCTGAGTGGGCAGAAATCCTTTTCTCGGTAGGACGAGAGGGATATTCAATCATGGTGTATATAATCGCTAAAGGGGAGATCAAAAAGTATTATCGGTTTTACGTTAACAGCAAAGAACGTAGTGAATTTGATGATTACCCAGTTCCGACCAAGGCTTATTTACAACCTGCTGTTTTTGGAACAGAGGAACATGTTGTGAAGCTGGCCATGGTACTAGGGTTTCATGGATTTGAGGAGATTGCTTCAACTGCAGACTTCAAAGATGCTGCGAAGCTTCTTCTTGAATTGAACGGCAGAATGTTTGCTGTGCAAAAGATGCAAAGAGCAATTGTGTACTACTTCAAGAGAAAGTACCGTTTCGGGATTGTAGAAACAATGCTTTCAGAAGAAGAATAACCTGCGATCAAAAGACCACCATCGAAATGGTGGTCTTTTTAAGTTGGAGGAAAATTTTAAATTACTCTGTTGTGGTAATTGGTTCTGATTCGTCAGTTGATTTTTCTTCTGGAATAGTTTCATCATCTGTTACAGTTTCTGTTTCTTGGTTTTCTTCTGCCAGTTGTTCTTGAGCTTCTTTTTCTTTTTCGTCGGGATCAATGCCTAGAAGAAAAACTTCTTGCCACGGAACGTAGTGACTTGAGTAAGTTTCTTTTATTTCCTCACCATCAGACTTTGTAATGTGTCGATAAAATACGGCGTCTGCTCCATTGTGAGCATACTCAGTTCTTTTCTTTTCACCTGGTTCTAGTTCAGTTGTTTCAATTATTTTGGCTGGTCCAGGACTTGTGATATTAAAGATAGTTGGCTTTAGGTTTTTTAGATTTGAAACGGTGTTGTTACCTTCAAATGAAACTTTTCTACCATCGCTTGTTCCCCAAATCTGGAATTCTAAATCGTTACCTTGAAGTTGGGTTTGGATTAGAATATGATTTTCAGTATCATTTAGAAATTTGAAATCAGGCCAAGGATCATAAATAGTTGCATCTGTTCCTGCTGGTTCGTAATAACCAACACGATAGGAATGATTTCTCCTGGCAGTAATTTCAAGTCCTGATTGCAAGGCTGTTCTGAAAATGGTAGTACCGACTTGGCAAAGTCCACCACCGTATTCTGGAATTGTTTCATTGTTTTTTATAACAAGTTCAGGTTTGTAACCGTTTTGAGCGTCTATGTCACCTAATGTTTTTATTAATGAAAATTCTTCTCCTGGCGCAATGATGATTCCGTGTAAACTGTTGGCTCCGACACTAATGTTGTGTCTTCTGTTTGAGGGACTACCAGAAAAGTCTGACCATCCAGAACCAATCATTTCGCTGATGCCAAGTTCATTTGTGTTGCCGAGGGAAATCTCTGGTTCAGATATTTCTACTATTAAATCAATCTGATTATTGGCTTCATTTATAATTTGAGTCTTTGTAAGTTCGAGGTTTTTTTCTAAGTTGAGAGCAAGACCATTTTGGCTGGCTTGAAACTCAGTAACTCGACCATCTTTGATTTGCAGTTTTGCATCAGTTGCGGGTTGGTCAATTTCTTGAGCAATAGCTTCCAAGTGACCAGCGGCCATTTCTTCATTTAGGCCAATTGTTATAGATTCTTCGTCACTAAGAGTTAGTTTTAGCCATCTAGCATAGTCTTCCCATTTGACTGGCCATGTTTTGTTTTCATATACAAAAGTAACACCATCGAGCTGTAGTAGCCCTTCTATTTTATCTAATTGTGTTTCAGCTTGTTCTTTTGTTATTGTCGGGTAGTCTGTACTTCGAAGTAATGAAATGGTTGGATTATCCAAGCCTTTAATTTGTTGTTCAAGGTTGTTTATGGCTTCAGTGAAGTTGAAGGTTTCTCCAATTTTTGAACTAGAAAAATCAACTGAATAATCTTTTGTCTCAATGTTTTTGATGGTCAACTCAATTGAGGAGTTTGTCGCGGGTTTTTCAATGATTGCAAACTGAGTACTTAATTCTTGTTTTAATAAGTCTTTGTCAAAAGTATAGTCTAGGTCAATTTGCTTTTTGAAAATGGGGAAGGCAACTATTTTCCAATGTTTATCAAACCAGTTGTCATTGTGTCCTTCTTGAAAGGCTGTTTCTATTAAACTTTCGAGATTTAAATTGAGAATAGTATTGTTGTCTTCTTGTTTGATGGTTTTTGTCGTGTTTTCAAAAGAGAAAGTGAAGCCGTCTTCAAAGGTTTGTTTGAATTTTCCACTAATAATATTTGTTGCTTGAGTTTTGGTAAGGCCTCCAATATTTAGGTCATTGATCACAATTCCTGGATAGACCTTGTTTTCGTATTGCATAGCCAAAACAGCGGCGGTTCCGACAAACCCGAGTATTAGAAGTAAAAAAATGGACACACTTATTAGGAGCCATTTTGTTTTTTTGTTTTTTGGTTTGATTACTTCTTCAGTGTTCATGGCTGTAATATTTCATTCAAAACATCTTCAGCTAATTTGTTATTAGCTTGGGTTTTTTCGTGATCGTTAATTAATTGTATTTTTATTGTTTGACCTTCTTTGTAGTCTTCTGGTAAATGAGAAACTGGCCAAATGAGTTCTATACCATCTTCAGTTTTGATAACTGCTTGGTTTTCTTCAATTCTGTCGATAGTTCCACTCAGTGTTTTTGTCATATTAAACTGATTTTACTTTAATTTCAACTTTTTTGGCTTCTGGTGCTTTTGGTAGCTTAACTGTAAGTACATTGTTTTTCAAGGTGGCCGTCAATTCATTGGTTATAACTGGTAGAGGAAGGATAATACTTCTAGAAAATTTACCCCAATAGCATTCTTGGTATAGATAGTCTTCTTGTTTGGCAGAGTGAAAATCATCTCTTTGGCCTCTGATAGTTAGAATATCATTGTCCAAGCTAACATCAAGAGTGGCAGGATCAGCTCCTGCAAGAGGGCTGATTACGTATAGGTTGTCAGCGTCTTGATGAATATCTATAGATAGTTGAGCTTCTTCAGGTAGATCAGCCTCTTCGGTAAGTGCTGGTGCAAAAAAATGCTCTTTGACGTTTGTGTCATTGGATGGACGGGTGTCTTGGTCAGCAAAAAATTTATCTGGACTATAGTGTTCGTCCAGGTTATCTAGATGATTAAACCAATTTTGATCTTCGCTATTCATATAAATCAATTATATTATATAATGAATTTCCTATAAAAACAATTATTAGAACGAAAAACGTCTCAATAAATTGAGACGTTTTTATCAAGCAAGAAGTTTTACATTTCTGTTGATGGCTCTGGTGTTGGTTCAGCTACTTGCTGACTGGCCTTTAGAGCATCTTTTAAAGTTTTTCCAGCTTTGAATTTTACAACTTTTGTGGGAGGGATAGTGATTGACTCTGATGGGTTCTGTGGATTTACTCCCTCACGGCCCTTTCGGACACGAGCAGAAAAAGTACCAAAGCCTGTTAAAGTTACCTCTCCTCCTTTTTTGATTGTGTCAGTAATAATGTCAGTTAAGTAATCAAGCAAGTCTTCAGCTTGTTTTTTTGTGACGCCAACTTTATCAGCAAGGACGCCAGCTAGTTCTGCTTTATTCATAAGCTCAAAATTAAGATTATTTATATTTATATTTAAACTTCAACATCAAGTTTGATTCTTTCAATCTTTTTGGCATGTCCGTTTTCTGGCTTAATTATAACAAAAACTCCATCAACTTGGCAAGTTCCTGTTTCTGGAATCTCGTGTTGGGCTGATATTTGAGTCAGAAAATTATAAATTACGTTTTTCAGGTCAACCCCCAAACTGGAGTTTTTTAGACCAACCATTCCAACATCAGAGATGAAAGATGTACCGTTTTCTAGGATTTGTTCGTCAGCAGTTTGGACATGTGTGTGAGTTCCGAAGACTGCACTAAGTTTTCCGTCGAAATATCTAGGTAAAGTGTTTTTTTCTGAAGTAGCTTCTGCGTGAAAATCAACAATGACGCCAGCTAATTCAGTATCTTCATATTCCTCAAGTATTTTCTCTAGAGTTCGAAAAGGACATTCAAAGTTTTCTTTGAAAAAGACTCGTCCCATCAAGTTGACGATAAGTAATTTGTAGGCGCCAATCTCAACTATTCTGTGTCCTTCCCCTGGAACACCAGCAGGATAGTTGGCTGGGCGAATTATTTGGTGCTTGTTCTCAGAAAAAACTTGATCTATTTCTTGATTTGAATAGATATGATTGCCGGAAGTAAAAAAATCTACTCCAGCTTCGACCATCTCATCAAGTGTTTTTATTGTTACACCTTTGCCATGAGCTAGGTTCTCTGCATTAACAATAACTAGGTCGGGTTTATATTTTTTCTTGAGTTCTGGTAGTGCTGCTTTGATACCTTTGCGTCCAATTTTTCCCATGATATCTCCAAGCATTAAAACTTTTAATTCTGCCATATAAAATTCTATGTATTTATTACATAAGGATTATAACAAATAGGCTAAAATTGGGCAAATGGTTCGTCGATATCTTTGACAAGGCTAAATTTTTGTGATAAAAGTAAATGTCCTGCTGGTTGTGATTGACCAGATTGGTAAGAGGGCAAGGAAAGCAAGATGGAAATATCAAGTGGTCTTCGTCGGTATGTAGAATATCGGCGTGGAGATAAGTCTACGTTGACAAAATCCCAATTGTTCGAGCTTCTGGATTGCTGTCAATGGTTGCGGGTGGAAATTGGCTGGATGATCTTGGCAAAGCATCCTTCAGATTACGAACTCGTTGATCTTTTAAGAAAAGTTCCAGAATTGAGTGAAGTCATTGGGAAAATGATTTTGGCTAGAGACCGTTTCCTGGGAGACGTTCTATTTGAAATCCCATCACTTAGGGAAGAGGCTGCAAAAAAGATCTTGGAAAAGGCTGATGTGTCTCTATGTCTTATACAGGCAGTTATGCTATTGGCCCCAAGTTTTAGTGAAAGAGCTTGGCTTAAGTTGAAAGAAATATATTCCTTCAACAAGGAATTGTATTTTGTTGTGGAGTTTATTGAAGGGCATTGTATTGATGCTTGGTCAGAAATGATGAAAAATCAAGACCAAGTTACGTCAAGTGATTTGAGGTTTGTGGCCAAATACGCTTGTCTTTCAATGGTAAGACGTGGAGCACAGGAATATCTTTGTCGTACAACAGAAAGTGTTGATGACTTGAGTTATCTAATTCAGTTGGATGAAGTCAGGGATCCACTGTTGAGAACTTGGATCGAGAATAAGTTGAATAAAATAAGGTCTTTGATCGCTTCAAGGACGCAGGAACAACTATTAGTAGTTGACCCTGAATAAGTATAAAAACGGACAAGCAACTTGTCCGTTTTAAAGTACAAAAAGAATCCTCCTGCGAGGATTCTTTATTTGATATATAGATTATCTTGCGTATTCAGTAATTCTACTTTCTCGAATAATAGTAACTTTGATTTCTCCAGGATATTTAAGTTCAGCTTCAATTTCTTTGGCTACCTTTTGTGCTAGCTTCTCAGCGTCGTAGTCTGAAACTTTTTGTGGTTCTACGAAAACACGCACTTCACGTCCAGCTTGGATAGCATATACCTTTTCTACACCATCTTGGCGTTTAGCGATGTTTTCAAGCTCCTCAAGACGTTGTAGGTATCGTTCATAAGTGTCTTTTCTGGCTCCAGGACGCGCACCAGAGATAGCATCAGCCACTTTGACGATAACAGCCTCAATTGAGGGTGGTTTGTCTTCATGGTGATAAAGGATAGGTGCAATAACTTCTTCTGAAATATTGAATTTCTTGGCAATATCTCGACCAATTTCTGGATGAGTTCCTTGGATTTCATGATCAACAGCTTTCCCAATGTCATGAAGGAATCCTCCTTTTTTGGCAATAGTTACGTCTGCTCCAATTTGTTCAGCAATTAGCGCTGAAAGGTGAGCAACCTCAATGGTATGTTGAAGTACGTTTTGGCCATAACTGGTTCTGTATTTAAGTCGACCAATGATTTGCACTAATTTTGGATCTAGACCAGCAATACCAACGTCGAAACATGCGTCTTCACCAGCCTTTTTGATTCCAATAGCAATTTCTTGTTTGGCTTCATTGATAGCTTCTTCAATTCTGGCAGGGTGGATGCGACCGTCAAGGATTAATTTTTCAATAGCTTTTTTGGCTACTTGTCTACGTATAGGACTAAATGCAGAAATAGTAATTGCTTGAGGTGTGTCATCAACGATGATTTCAACACCGGTAATTTGTTCAATAGTTCTAATGTTGCGTCCTTCACGACCAATGATTCGGCCTTTCATCTCATCAGATGGTAGATCAACAATTGAAGTGGTTGATTCAACTGCATGAGATACAGAACAACGTTGGATAGCATCAGTTAGTTTGTGTCTGGCTACGTTTTCTAGGTCGACGGTTTGTTCTTCTTCAATTTTTTTGATTCGTTGCATTAGGGTTTCTTGCATTTCCTTTTCAACGTTGTTTAGAAGAACTTCACGAGCTTTTTCTTTGTCTAAACCTGCAATTTTTTCTAATTTGGCAAGTTGTTCATTCTTGATTTCCTGAATCTGTTTCTTTATAGTCTCAAGTTGATTTGCCTTGTCTTGTAGTTTGGTTTGTTTTGATTCAAGATCTAGAAGTTTTTGGTCAAAGAGTGTTTCTCGTTTTTCTAAACGTTTTTGTAACTCTCTAAGTTCTGCTCTTCTAGCGTTTTCTTCTTTCTTGGCTTCATCGATGATATCAATGGCCTTGTCTTTTGCTACTAGCAAAATTTCTTTTTCTTTGGTCTTTGCTTCGCTCAACATTGTTTGCATTTTTGATTCTAGAGAATCAGCCTCTGTTTGAGCGACTTTTTTTCTAATAAAATATCCGATGATCAGACCGACAATCAGACCCAGACCAGTCAAAATAGGATAGAACATATAACAATTTTGCATTTATTGCAAAAAAGTTTTGTGGAAGATAGAGTAACAAAAACAGGTACTTATTGAATAGGTACTTGTGGTTTAAGAAGTTTAGTTAAACCGGCTGTTTTCATGTAATTATATTTCCTCGTGCTCTTTATAGGAGCAATGAAGTAGAATTGCTTAAATTAGTCTATTTCGTACAAAACTTTCCTGTTCAACAGAATACAAAGGGTTATTTATTATCGTAACCATAGCGTAGCAGATACATATGCTAATGTCAATGCTCAAAGAAAACAAAAAACTGAGCCTTTTGGCCCAGTTTTTATATAAGAATTACTCTTTTGTTTCTTCTGTTTCAGGTTTTTCAGTGTCTTCCGTAGGTTTCTCTTCGGCTGGTTTTTCTTCTTTTTCTTCAGACTTTTCTGATTTTGAAGAAGAGTTATTCATTGATTTGACACTCAATCCTAGTCGATGTTCCTTTGGTTCAATTGAAACGATTTGAAAAGTCATAACTGCACCTGGTTTTGCAAATTCGTCTAGGTTTTCAATCTTGCTGTTTGATAGTTCTGAAATGTGAGCAAGACCATGAATATCATTGTCCAGTTTAACGAATAGACCAAATGGTGTAACTTTCAAAATTTCACCTTCAACTGTATCGTCAACATTGTATTTTTCTTTGATGTTTTCCCAAGGATCTTTTTCTAGTTTTTTACTAGACAAGAAAATCTTTGAACCTTCAATGTTGATAATTTCTGCTTTGATAGCATCACCAACTTTGTATAGGTCTGCTGGGTTGTCAATTCGTTGCCATGCAAGTTCTGAAATGTGAACAAGACCTTCTAGGTTTTCACCAAATTCAACAAATACACCGAAGTCAGTTACAGCTGTAACCTTACCTTCTACAATATCACCAACCTTGTACTTGTTAAGAACGTCCTTTTGACTTTCTTCCCAAGCGTTCTTTTCAGAAACGATTAGTTTTTCAGATTCAGAGTTTACATCAAGAATTTTTACATCAAAGTTGCTGCCAACGTAACTTTTAAGTTTTTCAAGGATTCTGTTTTTGTCTCCACCTTGTACACGTGGATAGAATTCTGGACTCAATTGAGATACTGGCAAGAAACCTGGAACGTTATTGACACTGATCAATAGACCACCCTTGTTAGCATCGCTAACTTTGGCAGAGATAGTTTGATTATCGTCTCTATATTTCTCAAGAGTGTTCCATGTCTTCTGGTGTCCAGCAAAGCGGAAAGATAGTTCAATCATGCCTTGTTCGTTTTCAAGTTCCAAAACTGTAGCTTCTGCTTCATCGCCAGTTTGTAGATTGGCAAATTCGTCACTTTCGTTGTAAAGCTCTTTGGCTCTAACTATACCGGTCATAATGCCATTGAAATCTAAAAGTACTTCCTTTTTTGAAGCTATGATTACAGTTCCTTTAATGATGTCACCCTCTTTCGGGATAGTTTGTAAACCTTTGTCATTTTCCAAAAGTTCCTTCATCGGTGAAGTTTGAGTTGCTGTAGTAGTTGTCATCTAAGTAGTACTCCTTTCTAAAGTTTAAAAAAATTCCACTCTAGGCGGAATTGTATACAAAATTAATTGTCCAATTAGAGTTATGAATTAAAATTATAAATTGTTAATCATTTGTAAGTCTATCGGAAAACGATGGGTTTGTCAAGTATTTTAAAAGGGGGGTAAATTATCAACTTTTTCGGTTTACTCTTTTATTTTTTTGTGCTAAAATGAGGTTACAGATTAAGTGTATTATTAATTAATTAAAAGCGAATTTTGGGCCCACGAGGGCTGAATTTGCTGATTTGACTATTATGAATATTACCTGGCACGGACAGTCTTGTTTCAAAATTGAAGAAAAAATAAAGGGACAATTAGTTACAGTTGTGACTGATCCATATGAGAATGAAGCAACTGGTTTGCGTTTACCAAAAATGAAAGCTGAAATTGTGACCGTTAGTCATGATCATGATGATCATAACAATTATGGAAGCATTTTGCCTGTTGACAGTGAACAACCAAAGTTAATTGATCGTCCTGGTGAATATGAAGCGAACGGAGTTTTTGTGGCTGGTATTGGAGCTTATCATGACAAGAAAAGTGGAGAAGAGCTAGGTAAGTCAGTTATGTATAAAATGGATATTGGTGGAATTAAACTATTACATTTGGGTGATTTGGGAACAACTTTGTCTGATGCTCAACTTGAAAAGATTGATGATGTAGATGTTCTGTTTGTTCCAGTTGGAGGTAAATATACAATTGATGCAAAGGAAGCGGCAGAAGTAGTTAGACAAGTAGAGCCAAGAATTGTTATTCCAATGCATTATAGTATCCCCGGACTTAAGTATGATATTGAAAGCGTTGATAAATTTAAAAAAGAAATGGGAAATAATGCCGAGGAAGTAAGTAAACTAAAGATATCCAAAAAAGATCTACCACAAGAGGAGATTAAATTGGTTATACTTGAAAAGTCTTAAAAATAAAGATAAAAAATATGAGGGGGCATGAACCTGATTCAAGATATCTAACTTTGTGGGTCTGTGTGATTATATCATCGGCAATTATTTTTGTTGGATGGTTTTTCATCATGAAAAATAATCTACAAAGAATAGATGATCAGTTTAGTTCTAGTGATCAAACAATGGAAGAGGCTTATGAGCAAGTTGAGGGAATGTTTGCTGGAGTAAAAACAATTATGTCAGAAACTCAAACTGGAATTGAAGATGCTGTTTTGGAGGAGAGTGATGCGATAGAAGAAATAGCTGGTGAGTTGGGATTGAAGAAGGCTGGTACTGTTGATGAAGTAGAGAAGGATGAAAAAGTGGAGAAGAAACCAATTGTAGAAAGTGAATAATTTAATTGAAGTTAAACCTTAAACACGAGGTTTTTATTATTGTTTAGGAATATATAATTATGCCAAAGAAAACAAATGACGAAGAACCAACGAAGGAGGTTCCGGAAAAAAAGAAGCACATACCAGGATTAGACACGGAGATCTCAATTATTGATGAGATGCAAAGTAGTTATATTGATTATGCTATGAGTGTTATTGTGTCTAGAGCTTTGCCAGACGTAAGAGATGGTCTGAAGCCAGTACACAGAAGAATCTTGTATGCTATGTGGTCTATTGGCTTGAGATCAAGTGCTAAATTTCGAAAATCTGCTACGGTTGTCGGTGAAGTTTTGGGTAAATATCATCCACATGGAGATCAAGCGGTTTATGACAGTATGGTTAGAATGGCCCAGGACTTTAGTATGAGATACCAATTGGTTAGAGGTCAAGGTAACTTCGGTTCAATGGACGGAGATAGAGCAGCGGCTATGCGTTATACGGAAGCGAAGTTGGAGTCTATTTCTGATGAACTTTTGTTGGATCTCGAAAAAGATACAGTTAATTTTATTCCAAACTATGATGGGACCCACAAAGAGCCACAAGTTTTGCCGGCCAAATTGCCAAATTTGCTTTTGAGTGGTGGTGTAGGTATTGCAGTTGGTATGGCGACAAAAATTCCTCCACATAATCTGACTGAAGTTTGTAATGCTGTGATAATGGAAATTGAAAATCCAGATTGTGAGATTGACGAATTGATGACGGTTATTACTGGTCCTGATTTTCCAACTGGGGGTATTATTTATGATCAAGAAGAAATAAAAAGAGCGTATACAACAGGTAAAGGTAAGATTGTAATGAGAGGAAAAACGGAAATTGTTGAAAAGAAGACGGGTTATTTCCAAATTATTGTGAACGAAATACCTTATCAGGTTAACAAGGCTACTTTATTGGAGAAAATTGCTGAATTTGTAAAAACAAAAAGATTGGAAGGTATTAAGGATGTACGAGATGAGTCTGACAAAGATGGAGTTAGGATTGTTGTTGACTTGAAGCGAGATGCTTATCCAAAGAAGGTTTTGAATAGATTGTTTAAATTGACTCAGCTGCAGTCAAATTTTGATGTGAACATGTTAGCTTTGGCAGATGGTCTTCAACCAAAGGTAATGAACTTGAAAGATATTTTGGATGCACATATTGAACATAGAAAAGTAGTTGTAAGAAGAAGGGCTGAGTATGAACTTCGTAAAGCAGAAGAAAGAGCACACATATTAGAAGGATTATATAGAGCAATTGATAATATTGATGCAATTATAAAATTGATCAAACAGTCCAAGGACAAGGAGGTAGCTAAAAGTAATTTAATGAAGAAGTTCAAGTTTTCTGAAGTTCAAGCAGTTGCGATTTTGGAAATGAGACTTCAGAATTTAGCTAATTTGGAAAGATTGAAGATTGAGGCTGAATTGAAAGAAAAGAAAAAAATAATCAAGGGATTAAAAGATTTGTTATCATCACGAGAGAGCATTTTGGGAGTTATCAAGGATGAATTGTTGGAAATCAAAGAAAAGTATGGTGATGACAGACGAACTAAATTGATCAAGTCTGCGGTGGGAGAGTTTTCACAAGAAGATTTAGTCCCAAATGAGTTGACTCTTGTAATGGTTACTCGTGACGGATATATTAAACGAATGCCTTTGGACACGTTTAAGGTCCAGAAAAGAGGTGGTAAGGGAGTAATTGGACTTAGTACAAAAGAAGAGGACGTTGTTGAGTTGTTGTTTACAACCATGACGCATAATGATTTGATGTTTTTCACATCAAGGGGTCGTGTGTTTAAATTGAAAACATATGATGTGCCCGTTGGGTCTAGAACTTCAAAGGGACAAGCATTGGTAAACTTCTTGCAGCTTGGTCCTGATGAAAAAGTTACATCTATTACTCCAATTACTGAACAAAAAAACATAAAATATTTCTTCATGGCAACGGAGAATGGAACTATAAAGAAAACGGCAATTGAAGATTTCTCCAATGTTAGACGTTCAGGTTTGATTGCAATTAAATTGAAAGATAGTGATAAACTTCGATGGGTAAGGCCAACTGATGGAAATATGGAATTGATGATGATTACATCTCGAGGACAAGCTATTCGATTTGATGAAAAAATGGTAAGAAATATGGGCAGATCCGCAGCAGGTGTCCGTGGAATTAGATTGAAGAATGACGACAAAGTTGTTGGTGTAGATTCAATTGACAAGAAGGAGATAAAAAATTTACAAGTAATGACTTTGGCTGAAAATGGTTATGGTAAAAGGTCTAGCTTGGATAATTATAAAGTACAAAATAGAGGTGGTGGTGGTATTAGAACTTTGAAAGTATCTTCTAAGACTGGAAAAGTTGTAAAGGGAATGGTTGTTGATACTGATCAAACTGCAAATGATGACTTGTTGGTTATTTCCCAAAAAGGACAAGTGATTAGAATTCCTCTTTCTGGTGTAAATGTACTTGGAAGAGATACTCAAGGTGTGAGATTGATGAAATTGAAAGCAGCTGGTGATAAAGTTGCAACATTCTCATTGATGCTTCAAGAGGTAGAAGACAAAAAGTAAAATCAAAATAATTAAAAAGACCTGACTTTGTGAAGTCAGGTCTTTTGTTTTTAGTAATCTACGGGCTTAGAAGTAATTACTTCTTCGTCAGTGGTTTCTACCTCACAGTGCCATACGACGGTAGTTTTGGTTGTGACTTTTTCACTACCGTCATCGCCAATAACGATTGTTTCGACAATTGTGGTAGTTGTTGTGTAGATGGTTTCAGCCATGAGAGGTTTTGCAAGAAGGGATAGAAGGACAAAGAGAAGTACAGTAATTTTTTTCATTTTTCCTTAACTGGTTTTTAAGGGGCCAGTCCCTGTTTGTTTACTTGTTCTAGAAAAGGGTAATGACTACCCAGGTCCAAAAGGGTATACCTAGAGTGAGGCTAATTGCCAGAACAATGGCTATTTCACGATCTTCATCGGCTTCACAAACCACTCGCATTTACCTACCTTCTATAGTAGTCGAGACAGTCTTCATATGTCTCGAAGTTGATTGACCACTCTGAGCAAACTCCTCTAAGCCATCTTTCTTTGTCGTATTTTTGGGGATTTTCTTCAACGCAATGTGCGTAGGACTCATAGTCGTCTGACCAGTACCTGCAAGGATCATAGCCGTGGGCATTGGCATGTGTGGTAAGTAATAGAGTGATTATGATGAAAAGCAGTGAAATGGTGGTTTTCATGATTTTCCTCTTTATTCCAGGTCGAAGGTTTCTGTTACTGCATTCAACCATTCTACGCGTTCCTCGTATGAGTCGAACTCTTCGTTCTTGTCGTATCTGGAGGGGTCTGTGTCGACATGGTTGGTCTTGTATATCCGAGTGAATATGGCGATGAGGATGATGAACAAGCGTTTCATGAATATCGCCAGTTGTGTTGTCCGGTTAGTCGCAGCCTTCATCTTCTTCGTCATAGTCATATTGTGTGTTTGTTTCGTCCATCCAATCTACACATTCTTCGTAGGAGTCGAACTCCTCTTCCCAGTCGTAGCTGCAGGGATCAGATTCGATGTGCTTGGATTTGTGAATTCCACTGATGAGTGCAATAAGGATTATCGCGATGAGAATAGCAAGCAGGCTTTTCATGGTTTGTTCCTTTGCTTTGTTGTAATGAACTTTTTTCTTATCTTTCTGTGCACATTATACCAGAAAATGTCATATTAGTCAATGCTTTTGTCGTAAAACTTTGACAACAAAAAATAACTAAAATTAGTTATTTATCTAAAATAATTCAAAATTGTGTGTATTTTGTTTGACTAAATTTTGATAAATTGTATAATGTTGATATATGGGCAACCTGAATGGCGTTCAAAACTTATTAAAGCAGTTTGCTTTTACTGATTCAGAATCAGCTATATATTTGGCTGTTTTGAGTTTGGGTAAGTCCAAGGTGAGTGATATTGCGAAAAAAGCTAATCTAAATAGAACAGCGGCCTATGCTTGTTTGGATAATTTGATAGCTAGGGGTTTGATTTCCAAAATTAAAGTATTAAAAACTTTGCATTTTGTAGCAACGCCACCAAAGGAATTAGCAGAAAATTTTCAAAAGATAACAGATGAATTTAAGACTGCTGTCCCGGAACTAGAGTCGCTCAATAAAATTGAAGTGGAAAGACCAATGGTTGAGATTACAGAATCTCAATTAGGTTATTATAAAGTTTATGATGCTATATCAAATTTGTCTAAAGGAGAGGTGTTTAGAGTGATCGAAGGGAAAGAATCGTTTTTATATGAGTTGGATCTGTTACAAGAAGAACAATTAAAATCTTTTTTAGGTAAGTTGGTTGAAAAAGGAATAGAAACTCATGGAATTTTTACAAAAGAATCTTTGGGGGTGCCAAATATAAAGATGTCTGATAAAAATTTAGATTTAATACAACAAAGAGTTTGGGATCTTCGAACATTACCGGAAGAAATTTTACCTTTGCAGGATTTGGCTTTGATTTATGGAAATCGAATTTCTTTCTTGTTTCCAAAGATGGCTTTGGTTTTGACAATTAGACATCAAGGATTAGTAGATATATTAATTTCAATGTTTGATTGCATTTTCCATTTTGCTGATAAAGTAAAAGACCCTTGGAAATAATTTAAAAATAAAAAATCTGGAATTAAATCCAGTTTTTTTGTTACGTTGTTCTTACTCTCCAACCGTTGTCGGTTTTTATCAGATTTCCTCTGATGGAAAAGCCAGCAGCTTTACGATGCCCACCTCCACCAAACAGTTTGGCGAGTTGTGAGACATCGATTTGATCTTTGATTGTCCTCAAACTGCATTTGATAATGCCATCGTTTTCTCTAATTACAAAAATGATGTTGGCTTCATAAAGAGTTGTAAGAAAATTAGCCAAGCCCTCATAAACATCACTTGAAATGTCATCTTCTGGGCTGATTACTGCTGTGACAATTTTGTGTTTTTCATTGAAATGTAATTGTGAAAGTATTTTACCCCAGACCTTTAGGGCTTCTGGGCTATTTTTTTTCCAAGTACTTCGAATAATTGATTTAAAGTCAGCATTTGAGTTTAGGAGAGTGGAGGCAAAGGCCATTGATTGTTCGGTTGTTCCAGCATTTGTGAAATATGATGTGTCTGTAACGATACCAGCTAGTAGTGCTGTACTAATATTTTTGTCGAGAAGGGCGTTTTTGTGTTTCAAAAATTTCAAAATTATTTCAGCAGTTGCGCCTGCAGCTTCAACAAGATTGATGTCACCAAAGTGAGGATTGGTTTGATGGTGGTCTATGTTGATCAGAGTAAATGCTTGGCGATTTTCTATGATTTGATCAGAGATACCTGTTTGAGTAAGATCACCACAGTCTACGGTCATGATTAAATCAAATTTATTTAAATCTAGGAGATTGCTGTCGCTGTAAAAGGTTGCACTATTTAGAAAAGTTAAATTTTCTGGAATAGAGTTTGGACAGGCAAGTGTAAAGTTGATGTTTTTTGATTGTAAATAAAAACCCAGTGCACTGGCTGATCCAACTGTGTCTGGATCAGGGTTACGGTGACTGAGAATTAAAATGTTGTCACTAGTTTCAAGTAGTTCGTGTGTTCTGGCAAAGTCTAGCATACTATTCTTTTATATCATCTAGGGTTTTGAAAATTTCTTCAGCTTGCTGTTCTGATTCATCAAGTTTGAAGTCTAACTTTGGAGTAAATTTTAGTTTTATATTTTTGCCTAGTTCAGCTTGAATTTCATGTCGTTTTCTAATTAGGAAACCAACACCTTCTTGTGATTTGTTGAAGGGTAAAATACTAACAAAAACTTTTGCTGTTTTTAGATCAGACCCACAATCGATATTACTAATGGTGACGAAAAAATCAAAAGGGATTTCAATCTTTTCAGAAAGTACGCGGGCTAATGTTTGTTGTAGTAATGAATTTACCTGAAGCATTCTATCGGACATATTTTTTGATTATTATTATAAGTTAAGAGTTTATATTATTTTATTATAGCAGAAGTGTCAATTATTGAATAAATAAGGACTAGTAGTTTTGTCTACTAGTCCTGTTTGTGTTTAATAATTGGCGGTAAGGACTGTGATCAGTCGGTATTCTGGTTTGTTGGCAAGGACGTAAATTCTATCCTTGAAAAGGACAGCATCTTTGTCCTTGCTTATGTTTAGACGTTTTTTTGCGGCGCTTGATAGTTGTTGACCGTTGTTGATTTCTGCCGTAACGACCAATTGAACGAACTGACCATTCAGATTGAACCTCTCACTGAGCCTTTTGTAGGCGTGTTGAGAAATGCGTGGGCAGATCATGAGTCTGGTAACTTCATCGCCATGAACTTCAAATATCCAGATGTCTATGAAGAAGATGTTTGGCGCAAGTTGCTCAGATTTGTTGAGCATTTTCCTGATTGTGCGTTCAGGGTTTCCCGGTGGGGGTCTATTTGGTTCAACCCTCTGGATCATTCGTAAGTAGTCGTTGACAATGCCTTCAGAAATGTACCAATGATGGTTGCCATCTGAGTCATCGTCATCTGTAATAGCCGGTGCGGTCATTGCAGCACCTCCTTTGGTTAAGTTGCCCGACCTTGATGGCTGACTGCCTAATTTAGCAATAAACTGTTTGGATGTCAATGATTGTTGTTTAATTTATGGATGAAAAAAGGAACCTTTGAGAAGATTCCTTTGTCTACTGGAATTATAGGAAGTTGAAATGTAAGTATTCATGAAACTTTCCTGTGAGGTGAGTTAGTAAATGAAAATATGATACAGTTGACCGAGAAATACGGCTGAGGCTAGTCCACTGAAAATTGCGAATGGTGCGGCTATCCACAACATTGCTTTTGGATGTTGGACTATGAATCCTCTGAGTCTTGGCCAGGGAAGGTGAAAAATTTTACCTTTGACAAAGAACACATAGGTAATGAAAATGACTACTGGACCGATAAGGTTCCATAGCCACCACATGCCGAAAATATTGTTGGCCACTTCCATTTTTACCTCCTGTGAATTTTTGGTCGTGGTATTTTAAATTAACCAAATTATTGGTAAATTGTCAATAAAAAAATAAAAAGGAAAACTTTGTGGAAGTTTTCCTTGTGTATAATTATCCTGCATATAGAAGGATTACGTTGTAGATGACAGATAGTGTGAGTAGGGCCCAACAAAATCCACCAGCGAGAACGTAGCCAATCCATCGCCTCGATACTCCTGCCATGGGATTGGTGTTGCCAGCTTCTCTGGCTTGTTTCCTCCCACGGAGGAATGATCGGATTTCCAGTCCGGCGAAAATTACTCCGAGGAGGAGCCATAGCCACCAGAGATTGGCGAAGAGTTCAACCACTTCCATTTTGCCTCCTGTGTGTGGATGGTTGGGTTGAGGGATTATGTTATAATTGTAGAATTGTTTTGTCAATTTGGTTCGGCTGAAGTGTTGTAAAATTGAGAAAGTCGAAGTATTATAAAAGGGAACCTCTGAGGAGGTTCCCTGATGTGAAACTAGCTCTTGATGAGCATGATGGCGTGGTATCCGATGGATACCAGGAAGATGATCCAGCTGAATCCGGCTGCGAGCATGATGGGTACGCTCTTGCCAAAGCTGCTGATAGCTCCGTCAACGTCTCCCGTGTTCATGGCTCGTCGGCTACCGCCGAGGAACGTCTTGAACCCGAGAAATGTGAAGAGGAAGACGAGTATGAGCCAGAGCCACCAGAGACCTGCAATTGTTGCCATGTTTATTCCCTCCAAAGGTTGTTATGGCGCTTTGTCAAAGCCCGAGAACTACTCGTGCTAAAATGATTGTGAAAAACCCGCCCGATAAACCACAGACACCAGCAAGAACAGCAAGTGTTTTTGGATGTCTTTGTATGATTGAGTTTATCTTTGCTGAGGATGTGTTGAATATGCTTTTCTTGAAGAAAAGTTCATAACCCACAAAGAGCATAGTTGGTCCGAGCAGTATCAGTATTAGATAAGTACCTATTAGGTTGACCATTTCTGTACTCGGTGATGTTGTTCACTATCAATAAAACAAGTTATCAATAATAAATTATATAGTCAAGATGAAAGCTTTAATAAAAAAAATAGTTCCAAAAGGGGCATTGCAAAATTACCACAAATTTTTGGCAGTTTTTTCTGCGTTTGTTTATGGTCGACCAAGTGAAAAGATGGTTGTGATTGGTGTTACGGGTACAAATGGTAAGTCTACGACGGTTTCATTAATTTCCAAAGGGTTGGAAGGTGCAGGATTGAATGTCGGATCGACTTCGACTGTTGGTTTCAAGGTTGCGGACAAGGAATGGTTGAATAATAAGAAGATGACAATGCTCGGTCGGTTTCAGTTACAAAAATTATTAAAGCAGATGGTAAGTGCTGGTTGTAAGTATGCAATAATTGAAGTTTCATCAGAGGGAATTAAGCAGTTTCGACATTTGGGAATAAATTTTGATTATACTGTATTTACAAATCTGACTCCTGAGCATATTGAGTCTCATGGAGGTTTTGAAAATTACAAAAGAGCAAAAGGGGAGCTATTTAAACATTTAACAAAGAGAAAAAATAAAAATATTGATGATAGAAAAGGAATCAAAAAAAGTATTGTGGTAAATCTTGATGACGAACATGCAAGTTATTATTTAAATAACAAGGCCGATCAGTATTTTACATTTAGTATTGATAAAGCAAGTGATTTTCAAGCAAGAGATTTCAACGTGTCAGCAAGTGGTACAGAGTTTGTTGTTAATAAAAGCCAGGTTAATCTAAAATTGATTGGAAAGTTTAATATTTATAATGCTTTGCCAACATTGATTATTGCTCAGGCTGAAGGATTGGATTTGGCAAAGGTGGTTGAAGGACTGGAATCAATTGTCGTTGTTCCAGGAAGAATGGAATCAATAAACGAAGGGCAGGATTTTTCAATTATTGTTGATTACGCACCAGAGCCAGCTTCAATGGAGAAATTGTATGAGACGGTTGGTTTGTTTGAAAAGAACAAAGTGATACATGTTTTGGGTTCTTGTGGTGGGGGAAGAGACAAGGCAAGGAGACCAATCTTGGGAAGAATGGCTGGTGAGTATGCTGATTATGTAATCATCACAAATGAGGATCCGTATGATGATGACCCAATGGGAATAATTGAAAATGTGGCAATTGGGGCGGTTGAAAAGGGTAAAATTGTTGATGAAAATCTGTTCAAAATACTTGATAGAAAAGAAGCTATACAAAAAGCAATTAATTTGGCTAAAATTGGGGATTTAGTCCTAATTACTGGCAAAGGATCAGAGCAAGCCATGGCAGTTTCTGGAGGCAAATATGTTGCTTGGGATGATAGGTCAGTAGTTCGGGAATTATTAAATTCGAAAAAATAAAGACACAAGATTTAGTTCTAATTTTACACAAGGTCTGGATAACCCATTTGACAGGTGTTTTTAAATTTGATAGTCTATTTGTGAATAGACTTCATAATACCCTCGGGGAAACTTTACCTCTCGATCGTGCGTTCGGAGGTTAAGGTTTCAAAAAATAAATGTTTGAGGGCCAACTTTTCCTAAAATTAAACAAATAATTATAATACCCCGTCCCAAAACGGGAGGGGGCAGTTTTTTTATGTCTAACACAAATATTCAACGAAAATTTTTTACTGGATCATATAAATTTGATCTACCAGACTTAATCCAAGTACAAAAGCATTCATATGATTGGTTCCTGAAAGAAGGGTTAGATGAACTGCTGAGTGAATTGTCACCGATTATAGATATCTCTGATAAAGGACTTGAATTGAGTTTCAACAAGTATTATTTGGATGAACCGAAGTTTGATGAAGTGATATGTAAAGAAAAAAATGTAACATTTGAAGCTCCACTGAGAGTAGAAGTAACATTACATAACACCAAGACAAAGAAAAAAGATAAACAAGAAATTTTCTTGGGTGATTTTCCTTTGATGACAGATCGAGGAACTTTTATTATTAATGGAATTGAGAGAGTAGTAGTTTCACAAATCATCCGTTCAGCGGGTGTTTTCTTTACCTCAAATTATGTACGAGAAAAAAATAGAGTTTTTTATGGAGCGAAAATTATTCCAAATAGAGGAGCTTGGTTAGAATTTGAAACTGATAGCAATAATGTTATTTGGGTAAAAATTGATCGTAAGAGAAAGGTTGCAGCAACTTCATTGTTGAAAGCATTTGGTGTAAATACTGAAGCTGAAATCAAGGAGTTATTCAAGGATGTAGAAAACAATCCCGATATTAAATATATTGAATCAACTTTGAACAAAGATGCCGCAGCAGATCAGGATGAAGGTTTGATCGAGGTATACAAAAGAATTCGTCCAGGTGACATGGCAACAGCTGACAATGCAAAGTCATTAATTTTTGCTATGTTTTTTAACTTCGATAGATATGACTTTGGAAAAGTTGGTCGATATAAACTTAACCAACGATTTAATACAGAGTACGAATTAAATGAAGAACACAGAGTTTTGAAAGTTGAGGATATCGTAAGTGTTTTGAAAGAAATTATTAGATTGAACAACACTCAAGAGTTGGCTGATGATATTGATCACTTGGGAAATAGAAGAATCAGAGCTATTGGTGAATTGATCCAAAACAAATTCAGAGTAGGTTTGGCTAGAATGGAAAGAATTGTGAAAGATCGAATGAGTACAATGGATCCAACTACCTTGACTCCATCAAAGTTGATTAATGCTAGACCGGTTATTGGTGTTGTACGAGAGTTTTTCATGTCTTCTCAATTGTCACAGTTCATGGATCAGATTAATCCATTAGCTGAATTGGAACACAAACGTAGAATTTCTGCTATGGGACCTGGAGGTTTGTCTAGGGAAAGAGCTGGATTTGAAGTTCGTGATGTACATACTACTCATTATGGTAGAATTTGTCCTATTGCTACGCCTGAAGGTCCAAATATTGGATTGGTTGGTCATTTGGCCTGTTATTCAAGAGTAAATGATTATGGTTTTATTGAAACTCCATATTATCTTGTAAAGCACAAAGTTTTGAAAGACTTGAAGGACCCAGCAACAGGGAATGTTCTTTTCAAAAAAGGGCAGGAAGTTATGGGTGTAGAGTTGGAGAAAAGTTCTATTTTGGCAGCTGATATTAAAGATAATATTGAAACTTGGTTGACTGGTGAAATCGAATATTTGAATGCTTTGAAAGAAGAAAAAACAATTACAACTTCATTTACAAATGATGTAGATGAAAAAACTGGAAAATATAATAAAGAGAAGGTTGATGTACGTCGTTATGGTCAACCAAAGATTGAATATGTTTACAAGGTTGATTATATGGATGTAGCTTCAAATCAGATTTTGAGTGTAGCTACTTCATTGATTCCTTTCTTGGAACATGATGACGCTGTGCGTGCTTTGATGGGAACAAACATGCAACGGCAGGCTGTACCATGTGTAAAGCCTGATTCCCCAGTTGTAGGTACCGGAATGGAGGCTGTGGCAGCGCGTGATTCTGGACATGTGATTTTGGCTCCTGAAGATGGAGAGATTTCAGCAGTTCAAGGAGATAAAATTGAAGTACTAGGAAAGTCAGGTGAAGTACATTCTTATAAGTTGAATAAGTTTGTATGTTCTAATGCCTCAACAAGTATTAATCAACGTCCAATCATTTCAATTGGAGAAAAGGTAAAGAAAGGACAAGTCTTGGCTGATGGTCCATCAATCGACCATGGTGAATTAGCGCTTGGTCAGAATGTGTTGGTGGCATACATGGCGTGGCAGGGTTACAACTATGAAGATGCGATTATTATTTCTGAAAAAATGGTACACGATGATCGTTATTCATCAGTTCATATTGAAAATTACACAATTGATGTTCGTGATACAAAGCTTGGTTCTGAGATGGTTACAGCGGACATCCCAAATATTAGTGAAGAAAAATTAAAGAATCTTGATGCTGAAGGAATTGTACGAGTCGGGGCAACAGTAAAGTCCGGAGATATTTTGGTAGGTAAGATTACACCAAAGGGTGAAACTGAACTTTCAGCTGAAGAAAAATTGTTAAAAGCAATCTTTGGTGAAAAGGCTAGAGATGTTAGAGATACTTCATTGCGACTTGAGCATGGTGAACATGGAAAAGTTGTTGATGTCAAAATCTTCTCTCAAGAGAATGGAGACAAACTGTCGCCGGGTGTGATCAAGTCCATCCAGGTTACAATTGCTAATTTGAGAAAAATTCAAGTTGGAGATAAGTTGGCTGGTCGACATGGTAACAAGGGTGTTATTTCAAAGATCGTGCCAGTAGAAGATTTGCCATTTATGGAAGATGGAACACCAATCGATGTTATTTTAACTCCATTGGGTGTTGCCTCTCGTATGAACTTGGGACAGATTTTGGAAACACATCTTGGTTTAGCCGCTATAAAATTGGGTTACAAGGTTGCAACGCCAGTTTTGAATGGTGTGCATGAAAGTGTCATTAAAGAAGAATTAGTTAAGGCTGGTTATCCATCAGATGGACAGTTGGTCTTGTTTAATGGAAAAACTGGTGAACAGTTTGATCACAAGGTTACTGTTGGTATCAACTATATCTTGAAACTTAACCATATGGTTGAAGACAAGATTCACCAACGTTCAATTGGTCCTTACTCATTAATTACTCAACAGCCACTTGGTGGTAAAGCACAGTTTGGTGGCCAGAGATTTGGTGAGATGGAAGTTTGGGCTCTAGAAGGTTATGGAGCTGCTCACACACTACAAGAAGTTTTGACTATTAAGTCTGATGATGTGCTTGGACGTGCCAAAGCGTATGAGTCAATTATCAAGGGTGAACCAATCAAGAGATTGAATGTACCTGAGTCATTTAACGTTCTTATTAGAGAGTTGAAAGGTTTGGGGTTGGATGTCGAACTTCTAAAAGATGGAAAAAGAATTGATCCTGAAGCGGAGAGACCTGATGAGAAACCAGAAGGGTTTCGAAAGCCAAGAGCAGAAAAGGAAGAAACAGAAGCTTAAAAAAAACAATAACTAATAATATAGCATATAATAGTATGAGTTTAGAAAGCTTAAGAATAAATGACTTTGATTCCATTAGATTGAAGCTGGCTTCACCTGGTGATATTAAGTCTTGGTCACATGGTGAGGTTACCAGACCAGAAACAATTAATTATAGAACACAAAAACCTGAAAAAGATGGACTTTTCTGTGAAAAAACATTTGGCCCAAGCAAAGATTGGGAATGTTATTGCGGAAAGTATAAAAAGATAAGATACAAAGGGATTGTGTGTGATAAGTGTGGAGTTGAGGTAACTCGTTCAGTTGTTAGACGACAGCGAATGGGGCATATTGACCTAGCTGTGCCAGTTTCACATATTTGGTTTCTTCGTGGTATTCCATCAAAAATTGGTTTAATCTTGGACTTATCAATTCAAAAACTAGAAAAGGTTATTTATTTTGGAAGTTTTATCGTTACGGATGTTGAAGAAGAGTTGAAAAAAGAAGAAGTTGAAAAGTTGAAAAAGGAATATGTTTCAAAGAAAAAAGGGTTAGCTGCTCAACTAAATCAAAGAATTGAACAGATTGATAAAAATGAAGAATTGAAGGGTGCTGAGAGAAAAGATGCAGTAAAGAGAGCAACTGAGGAAAATCAAGAAGCCTTGGATGAATTGGATGAAGATTTTAGTATTTCAGAAAAAGAATTAAAGGAATTGAAACCATTAAAAATTATTTCAGAAATGGAATATCATGATATGTCGTTGAAGTATGGGCATGTTTTTGATGCCGGTATTGGCGCTGAAGCAATTAGAAAACTTTTGATAAGGGTTGATTTGGAAAAATTGGTTGCTGAGCTAGAAGCTGATTTACAAACGGACAAGGGAGCTGGAAAGAAAAAATTGGTAAATCGTGCAAAACTGTTGAAAAGTTTGAAAAGAAACAACATCAAACAAGAAAACATGATCTTGACTACGGTCCCAGTTATCCCACCAGATTTGAGGCCAATGGTTCCATTGGATGGTGGAAGATATGCAACTTCTGATTTAAATGATTTGTATAGAAGAGTAATTTCACGTAATAACCGTTTAAGGAGGTTACTTGAGCTTAATGCTCCAGAGGTTATTATTAGAAATGAAAAAAGAATGTTACAAGAAGCGGTTGATGCTTTGATTGATAATTCTGCAAGACAAAGTAAAACAACAACAGCTTCTACTGGTCAAAAAAGAAAATTGAAATCTATTGCTGATTACTTGAAAGGTAAGAGAGGTAGGTTTCGACAAAATTTGCTTGGTAAACGTATTGATTATTCTGGTCGTAGTGTGATTGTTATCGGTCCGGATTTACGTTTGAGCCAATGTGGTTTGCCAAAGAAAATGGCTTTGGAACTATTCAAGCCTTTTGTTATAAGTGAATTAATAAAACGTGAATACGTTCATAATATTAGAAGTGCTAACCGCTTTATTGAAGCTGATAGACCGGAAGTTTGGGATATTTTGGAGAATATAATTAAGGATGCACATGTTCTTCTAAATCGTGCTCCAACCCTGCATAGAATGGGGATTCAGGCTTTTTCACCAGTATTGATTGAAGGACGTGCTATTCAGCTTCATCCATTAGTTTGTTCAGCTTTTAATGCTGACTTTGATGGTGATCAAATGGCCGTTCACGTACCGTTGACTGAGGAAGCAAAAAAAGAGGCACGGGAAATTATGCTTTCAAGTCGTAACTTATTGAAGCCTGCTACAGGTCATTCAATTGTAACTCCTACTATGGACATGGTTTGGGGTGCTTACTATGTTACTTCTCTGATGAAAATGGACAAAGGTGTGCCATTGAAAATATTTTCTTCAACAGAAGAAGCAAAAATCGCTTACGATTTGAGAAAAATAAATTTACGTCAGTCTATCAGGGTGAGAGTAAATAAGGATGAATTGGGAACAAAGATGGATACAGAGATGCATGAAACTTCAATGGGCAGAATTTTATTTAATCAGCTTCTACCAGAAAAAATTCCATATTTCAATGAAATTGTTGATAAGAAAAACATGGCAGCTGTTGTTCAATTGAGTTTAGAGTTTTATGGATTTGAAGAAACAGCAGTTGTTTTGGACAAAATTAAAGATTTTGGATTTAAGCAACTTACTAAATCCGGATATTCTTGGGGAATGGGAGATTTGCCAGAAGTTAAAGGAAAAAATCCATTAGTAGAGCAAGGGAATGCAGAAGTAGAAGAAGTACAAAATCAGTATGAAGAAGGTTTATTGACTAATGATGAAAGATATTCAAAGGTAATTGAAATTTGGACTAGAATTAAAGATGAAGTTACCGGTTTGAGTCAAAAAGTTCTGGATGAAGAAGGTCCAGTTCATACAATGATTAGTTCTGGTGCCCGTGGATCTTGGGGACAGCTTGCTCAGATGCTTGGTATGAAAGGCTTGGTAACGAATCCAGCTGGTCAAATTATTGAGTTGCCCGTTAAGGCTAACTTTCAAGAAGGTTTGACGGTTTTGGAGTATTACATCTCAACTCATGGTACTCGTAAAGGGTTGTCTGATACTGCTCTTCGTACTGCGAGTGCAGGTTACTTAACAAGACGTTTGGTTGATGTGGCTCAGGATATTGTGATTTATGCTGATGATTGTGGTGACAAGGATGGTAGAATTATTACCAGAAAAGAAACTGATGATATGGGATTGAATTTCATCGAACGTATTACTGGACGAACTTTGATGGATCCAATTGTGGACAAGAAGACAAAGAAAACAATTGTAAAAGCTGGTGAAATTATTTCATTGCAACTTTCCCGTGAATTGGAGAATGTTGAATTTGATGAAGTAAAGATAAGATCAATTTTGACTTGTAAGCAAATTAAGGGAGTATGTAAAAAATGTTACGGATATGATTTGGCTTATAATAAAGAAGTGAAGATGGGAACAGCTGTTGGAATTATCGCGGCTCAAAGTATTGGCGAACCTGGTACTCAGTTGACTATGAGAACTTTTCATACTGGTGGTGTAGCTGGAGCTGATATTACTCAAGGTTTACCTCGTGTAGAGGAAATATTTGAGGCTCGCCCACCAAAGAAGAAAGGACTTATTGCTGAAGTTGGAGGATTGGCTTCTGTGGAAGAACAAGAAAGAACTATTCAAGGTCCAAAGGGTGAAATTATTGCAAAAACTTCATTTGGTCAAAGAGTGTTAAAGATAAATCACAACGAAATTGAAGAGGATATTTACAAAATTAGAGAAGGTACCAAATTGAAAGTAGCTGAAGGTGATATCATAAATGAAAAGGATGTAATTTACATGGACGCAGAAAAGAAGAAGGTAAAGTCAAAGCGTTATGGACGAATTGAAATTAAAGGAGATCAACTTAAAGTTATTAATGACATTGAAAAGGTAAAAGAATATATTATTCCACCAGGAACAACTTTGTGGGTTAAGGATGGTGAAATGGTAGAAAAGGGAGCTCAACTGACAGAAGGAAGTCTTGATCTTGCTCAACTATACAAAATTAGTGGGCGTGAGGCTGTGCAAAAATACATTTTGTCAGAAATCCAATATATTTATTCATCACAAGGTCAGAAATTGAATGACAAACACGTAGAAACTATTTGTAGACAGTTATTTTCTCGTGTATACGTTGTTGATTCTGGCGATACTGATTTACTTGAGGGTGAAATTGTTGAAAAAGGAGCATTCTTGGCTTCAAATAAAGACTTAAAGAAGGGCGAAAAACCAGCAGTTGCTGATGAGATTTTCTTGGGTATTTCCAAAGTTTCATTATCAACAAATAGTTTCTTGTCAGCTGCTTCTTTTCAAGAGACTGCAAAGGTTCTTATTAACGCAGCAGTCACAGGGAGAATTGATAGACTTGAGGGTCTAAAAGAAAATGTGATCATTGGTAGGTTGATACCTGCTGGTACTGGTTTTGAGGCTTACAAAAATGGAACTCTGGACGAGGAACCAACAGAAAAAAAGGAAGCTGAAGAAAAAAAAGAAAAAGTAACTGAAGAAGTTGCTACTACAGAAAAAAAATAAAAAACTGGTTGATTATTTGCGAAGGTTTATTCTGAAACCGAGCAAAATAGTTAAGTGGTGTTCATTGTATGGGTAAGAATGGATTACTCAAAAATATAGTTTTGTTTTTAATGGTGTTTTTGTTTATTGCCAGTGTGTTTAGTTTGTATAATGTTTCTGAAAAAGAGACACAAACTATAGATATTCAAAAGATGATTCAGGAAATAAATGAAGAAAAGATACAGAAAATTGATGTACAGGGAACAATGTTGAATATCACGTTACATGATGGAACTGAACAGGAATTAAAGAAAGAGGGAACAGAGTCATTGTCAGAATTACTGAGTAACTTCTCTGTTTCTGAGGATAAATTAAATAAATTTGCGATTGAAGTGAAAGAAGAAGAGGGTTGGAGTTTGTTCTTGACTACAGTATTGCCATATTTATTGCCAATCATTGTTATTATAGCTTTGGTTTGGTATATGATGAGACAAGTTCAAGGCGCCAATAGTAGGGCTATGAGCTTTGGTAAGACGTCTGCAAGGCACGTGAAACAAAGTGGAGATAATAAAGTCACATTCAAAGATGTTGCTGGTGTAAAGGAAGCAAAAGAAGAACTTCTTGAAATTGTTGACTTTTTGAAGTTTCCTAAAAAGTTTACTGCACTTGGTGCAAAGATTCCAAAAGGTGTTCTATTGATGGGATCACCTGGAACTGGTAAAACTTTGCTTGCAAAGGCGGTAGCAGGGGAGGCTGATGTCCCATTTTTCTCTATTTCCGGATCTGAATTTGTTGAGATGTTTGTTGGTGTTGGAGCGTCACGTGTTCGTGATTTGTTCAAAAATGCCAAGAAGAATGCACCATGTATAGTTTTTATAGATGAGATAGATGCAGTTGGAAGACAACGTGGCGCAGGTTTGGGTGGTTCTCATGATGAAAGGGAACAAACCTTGAATCAAATATTGGTAGAAATGGATGGATTTGATCCTAATGCAAATGTTATTGTAATGGCCGCTACAAATAGGCCGGATGTCTTGGATCCTGCTCTGTTACGTCCAGGAAGATTTGATAGAAGAGTAATCTTGGACTTGCCAGATATTGCAGATAGAGAAGAAATATTAAATGTACATTCAAATAAAAAACCATTAGATAAAAGTATTGATTTACGTGTTGTGGCTGAGAGAACACCAGGTTTTTCTGGTGCAGATCTAGCTAACTTGTTTAATGAAGCTGCAATTTTGGCAGCAAGAAGAGACAAGAAAAAGGTAACTCAAGATGAATTAGTTGAAAGTATTGAGAAAGTAATGCTTGGACCTGAAAGAAAAAGTCATATTTTGTCAAAGGCAGAGAAGAATATAACTGCAGTACATGAAGCTGGACATGCCTTGGTTTCACATGTCTTACCGCATGCTGATCCAGTTCATAAAGTTTCAATTATCTCTAGAGGTAGAGCCGCTGGTTACACTATGAATTTGCCAGAAAGAGATAAATATTTACATTCAAAATCTGAATATATTGATACTTTGGCTGTGTTGTTAGCAGGACATACTGCTGAGAAGCTTGAATTTGGTGAAGTTACTACCGGAGCTTCAAATGACTTGCAGAGAGCTACTGAATTGGCAAGAAGCTTGATTACTCAGTATGGAATGAGTGATAAGTTGGCTCCTCGTGTTTATGGTGATAAGGATGAATTAGTTTTTTTGGGCAAGGATATATCTGAAAAAAGAAATTACTCTGAACGAGTAGCTGATGAAATAGATACAGAGATTGATAGATTGGTAATTGCTGCAGCAGAGACTGCAAAAAAGACTATCATGGATAATAAAAAGGAGATGGATGTTATTGTAAAGACCTTATTAGAAAAAGAAACTATAGAAAAAGAACAATTTAATGCACTAGTAAATGGAAAAGAGATAAAGGATGTAAAGAAAGAAGAAAAGAAATAGAAATGCAATATAAGAAGTAGGTAGATGTGTGGAGATCTACCTACTTTTTTTCCACAATTTTTTTATATATATGGCAAAATGTGATATAATATATAAAACAAAAACTGTCGAGTAATAGAAATTCATAATCTGTCTGGTTAGAGTTTCATAATTCGATATATAAAAAAAATATGGAATCACTTTATCGTAATGTTTTAGGTAGAGCTCTACGTATCAGTTGGAGAAATAAGTGGCTATGGTTTTTGGGATTATTTGCAGCTGTTATTGGGAATGGTAGCGTTTATGAAGCTTTGCTACGTGGATTTAATAATATTTCAGAGGGCAGATCGGTTTTTTATACTTTCAAGGAGTATGCTGAAACAGGGGTTTTTGGCATGGTGTCTTGGGCAAAATTCAGTGCCTTGTGGCAATCTGATCCAAGTACTTTTGGAGTAAGTTTGTTTGCTTTGGTTGTGATGATGTGTGTTTTGGCTGTTCTGATTACCCTAGGTGTGATTTGTCAGGGTGGTTTAATTGGTGGAGTGATTAGTTTGGATGCCAAAAGGAAGACAACCTTGAAATCGAGTTTTCAACTTGGTGTAAATAAATTTTGGCCTATATTAAAATTGAATCTAATAACAAAAGTTATTCTACTTGGAATATTAGTTTTCTTGGCTTATGTAGCTTCATTGTTGTTTTTTGCAAGTACTGCCATGAACACTTTTGTTTATATATTGTCATTTATAGTTTTCATAATTTTGGGAATCATAATTTACTTTTTGACAATCTATGGAACTGCTTATGTAATTCTACGATCGGAAGGTCCATGGACTGGTTTGAAGAGTGCGTGGCACCTATTTAAGAGAAATGTAATGCTGAATTTGGAGATGGGACTTATTTTGTTCATTATGCAAATCTTAGTTGGAATAGCTTTCTTGATAACCGTGTTTGTAGTATTGTCTCCAGTGTTTATCCTGTATATGATCTTCATGTTCTCCGGAGGTAAGCTTTTGCCAATGTTTATGATGTTTGCAATGATAACTATGTTTGCATTTTTGACGGTATTTTTCGGCTCTTGGTGGAGCACTTATCAGTTGGGAGCCTGGTCTATCTTATTTGAAGAGTTAGAGCTTGGTGGTAAAAAGTCAAAAGTTCAAGCGTTGTTTGAAAAAATTACTAGAAAGAAAAAGCCAAAAAGAAGAGCAGCGAAACGTTGAAATCATTAATTGCTCTTTATATAGTCCCGTTATGCGGGATAAAACAAAAACAAAAAAGTAGAACCATTTTTGCTGAAGCAGGAGTGGTTCTACTTTTTTTATTAAGCTATCTTGTGTAGTTTGTAAATGTGACGAATTACTTTTTGGTTTTCTCTAGAGTAGACCCAATGATCATCAACAACTAATTCTTTTGGAAGTAATTTGATAATATTGAAGTTGTAGGAATAGTTTTGAATTTTGTATTCAGGAAGTACAACAATGATTACACCAGCGTCTTTTAGTATTTTTAGAGAATTTTGGAAAAAGGACTTGTATAATTTTTTGAGATCCCAAACTTGTGTTTCCATTTGTTCAGCCTTTTCATAACCTTTTAGTGGGGGACCCAGATATGTTTCAGTGATAATGGCGTCGACACTGTTTTTCTTTAAGTTTTGACTCATTGTTTGAGTGTCCATTTGACGTATGTCTAGGCTCGCATTAAATTTGTATTTTTCTTTGAACCAAGTGGTGTTTGCCATTGTGTCACGGACGGCCTTCTTGCTTTTGTCAAAGCCAAAGATATGTTTGTAACCTAGGAACATAGCTTGTTGAATAATTGTACCTGATCCACAGAAAGGATCACAAATAACGTCCATTTTTTCAGCACCGGATAGGTTTATCATTGTTTGAGCTAGTTTGAGCGGTAGCATACCTGATTTTTCATCTCTGTTTGGTCTACCATAATCAAGTTTTGAAAAAAGATTATATGGTTGCACGGCTATAGTTTTTCCAATGAAGTATTCCGCATCGTATTTCATAATAACAAGTTCGGTTCCCTTTGGTAGAATTTCTTTGTCAACAATAACTGAACTTAATGGGTTTTCCCTGCTATCGACATACCGACATGATTGTCCTTGGCTTTTGAGTTCCTTTTTAATTTGCAAACCTGTTTTCTTTGCATCAAAACCAAAATTGTAGGTACTAATGCCGAAATTAAGTTTACCATCAATTGTCTCAAAGTAGGTTGCTAATTCTTGAGTATTGAAAGCATTTGTTTGATCTAGAAGAACACCAATCTTGATTGAACCACTTAATTGTTTTATTAGTTCAATTGGTTTCAATTGCTTCTTGGTTTCCAAAATTAAAAATGAAGAAGAATGTGCAAGTTCTTCAAAATCAATTTTGAGTCCTGTTAATTTTGTTCGGATTTCTGCCTGAGATATTTCAGGATGATTTCCTAATGTAAAAAAGTATTTCATATAGTAAAAAAGACCATAAAGCCTTTGAAATTGAAGCCAGCTAGTACTAGAATATCGAGGAGAGAGTTCACTGAGAAATCAGTGATATATTCTAAAACTCTTGCCTTCATCAATAACCCTATGGTCTATATTCATATTTTACACAATTGAGCGAATTTGTCAAGGTGTTCGAGAAATACCAAGAATTGACGTTTTTGTCTAAATTTGATAGAATAAAATTAATATTGAAAATATATGAACGTAACCGAATTAGCCAGAAAACTAAAAGTTAATACAGATGAGTTATTGGATCAATTGCCTGACTTGGGTTTTGATATTGGAAGAAAAGCTATCAAAATTGATGACAGATTGGCTTCTAGGATAATTCGTTCATGGAGAGAATTCAAGGATAGAGAGAGACAAAAAGAGGCATACATGAAGATTACCAATAGAGATGAAAAGGGTGAAGTTATTTTGGATAAGAAAGTTGAAATTCCAAGTGTTTGTACAGTAAGAGATTTTGCTGAACTATTAAAGTTGCCGGTAACCATAGTTATCAGTGAGTTGATGAAAAATGGAGTAATGGCGTCATTGAATGAAAGAATCGATTTTGATACAGCGGCTATTGTAGCAGCTGAACTTGGGTACGAAGCAACTGAACTGGATATGCAACAAAAAGTAGAAATTGATAGAGCTCAAAAAGTAGCTGATAAATTGTCATCAGAAAAAGCAGAGGACATGAAGCATCGTGCCCCTATTATCGTAGTTATGGGCCATGTTGATCATGGTAAGACAAAACTATTGGATGCTATTAGAAAGACTGATGTTGTTTCAGGAGAGGCTGGTGGTATTACTCAGCACATTGGAGCATATCAAGTTACTAAAAAAGGGAAAAAGATTACATTTATTGATACACCGGGACATGAGGCTTTTACAGCTATGCGTTCTAGGGGAGCTAAGGTGGCTGATGTTGCTATTTTGGTAGTTGCAGCTAATGAAGGGGTGAAACCTCAGACAGTAGAGGCATTGAAGATTGCTCAGTCTGCTGATATTCCAATAATTGTAGCTGTAAATAAGATTGATTTACCTGACGCTAATCCAGAAAAAGTAAAACAGGAATTAGCTAACTATAACTTGTTAGCTGAAGAGTGGGGTGGAAAGACAATTTTTGTAGAAATTTCAGCTAAGTTCAACAAAAATATTGATGAAATATTGGAAAATGTACTTTTGTTGGCTGAAATGCATCAAGATGAAAGAAAAGCTAATCCGGATGGTGAATTTGTAGGAAGTATTATTGAGTCACACGTTGATCCAGGTGCTGGTCCTCTTGCAACTGTATTAGTTCGAAATGGAACATTGCATAAGGGAGATTACATGGTGATTAATGGAATCTTGTACGGTAAAGTAAAAACCATGAAAGATCATCGTGGTGATGAATTGACTGATGCTGGTCCAGCAGTTCCTGCTGAGTTATCCGGTTTGAAGATGGCACCAAAAGTTGGTGATGTTATTGAGCTTGTTGATGATCCTAAAAAAGCCAAAAAGGCAAAAGTTTATAGAATGCAAAAAGAAGAAACCTTTATTACAAAATCTAGTGAGGAAACTGATGAGGATAGTAATGGTATAGTTTTGAATATCATTTTGAGAGCTGACGTGCTTGGTTCACAAGAAGCGATTGTGGAATCATTAAAAAAGATTGAAAAGGATGATATCAAAATAAAGTTTGTTTCCAAAGGACTAGGTAGTGTAACTGAAAGTGATGTTTTAAGTGCTGAAGCAACTGGTGCAGTGGTAATTGGTTTCAATGCTTTGCCTTCAACCGCGGCCAGTGATTTGGCAAAAGACAAAAAGGTAGAAATTTTAACATACAAAATAATTTACGAATTGATTGATGAGGTGAAATCAAGATTAAAAACTTTGATTAAACCAGAACTTGTTCGTAAAGATCTGGGTAAGATGCAGGTATTGGCCGTTTTCAAGAAAGGAAATGATTGGGAAGTTATTGGTGGAAAAGTATTGGAAGGAAAGATTGAGCCGGATGCAAAAATTGCAGTTTTGAGAGGTAGTGAGTTTGTTACTTCAGGAAAGATTACTGAACTGCAAGTTGGTAAACAAGAAGTAAAGGATGCTGTAAAGGGCCAAGAGTGTGGAATCAAATTTGTAGGGCAGCCATTGATTGAGGAAAATGATGTATTGGATGTCTACAAAGAAGAAGAAATCTACCAGCAATTGTAAGTAAATTTAGACAATACAACAAAAAACAGTCTTGATAAAGAACTGTTTTTTTGATATCTTATTATGAGTGTTCAACAACAAAGGGGAGGTTTATGGTGGTACGAGAAGTGAACTACAGGAAGCTCTTTGAGGCACAACTTCGCACTGTCGCGGAATTGGGTTCTCAACTGATAGAGCTGGAAAGGCAAAGGGACGCTGGTCTCAGGAACAATGAGCGTCTGCAGAGGGAATTGGAAACTCGCAGTGTTGACCGGGTGACTGGTCTGTACCCACGGGCGATTTTCGAAGACTTCTACCACAAGCTGTTTGCGCGAGCGCAGCGGGCCAACCATTCTTCCGAAGCAGGAACCTTGGCTCAGCCACTTTCTTTGATCATGCTGGACATTGATCACTTCAAGAAAGTGAATGACACCTATGGTCATCCGGTTGGTGATCAAGTGTTGGGCTTCATCGGAGAGGTGATTCTGTCATCAATTCGTGAGTCTGACTTGGCCGGACGCTACAGTGGAGAAGAGTTGATCATGGTTTTGCCTGGTTGTGACCAGGTAGCGGCTGCTCATTTGGCCATGAAGGTCAAGAGCCGTATTGGCATGGAACGCTTCAACATCAATGGTGGCTTCCACGTTACCGTGAGCATGGGTATCAATTCCTTTGTTCCGGGAGCTTCTCCGGAAGTCATGGTCGAAAGGAGTGACAAAGCTCTTTACAAGGCCAAGGAAGATGGAAGAGATCGAATCGTCATCTATGGACCTGATGACAAGTTCCATCCGGTGACCGCTGATGGCCCCACAATGGAGGCCTAAAAACATTGCTGGGATCAAGATCGTTTGATCCCAGCTTTTTTATTTGACAAAATTTTTTAATGTAATATAATTGTAATACATTGTAATACACTAACAATTGAATCTATGCGCTGTGTTGTAACATTATCATTGCCTGAAGAGTTGTGTCAGGAAGTTGAGAAGCAGATGAAAGAACATAAATTTTCTTCAAAAAGTGAGTTTATGCGACATATTTTGCGCTTTTGGTTAAAGAACAATAATAAACATTAATAAAGTTATTTGTATGGAATTAAATGATGCAAACTTTGAACAAGAAGTTTTGAAGTATGAAGAAGGACCAGTTTTGGTAGACTTCTTTGCACCTTGGTGTGGCCCTTGTCAAATGCAAGGTCCTATTGTAGAAGAATTAGGAAAAGAGTTAGGTGACACAAAAGCAAAAGTATTTAAAGTGAATGTAGATGAGAATCAAGGAGTAGCTGGGAAGTTTAGTGTAATGAGTATTCCAACTTTGATTATCTTTGTAAAGGGTGAAGCAAAAGAAACAATGATGGGATTGCAGAACAAGGATGTATTAAAAGAAAAATTGCAAGGCTTAATGTAAATAATTGAAAAACTTGTTTGTTGATAATAATCATAAACAAGTTTTTTGTAAAAAATATTATGGATAAATATGATGTAATTATAATCGGAGGAGCTTGTGCTGGTTTGTCTGCTGGGATTTATGCAGGGAGACGAGAGCTAAAAACTCTGGTTTTGACAAAAGATATTGGGGGACAAATTGCAACAACTACTGAGGTAGAAAATTATCCTGGAATAGAAACAATTTTGGGTCCAAAGTTGGCAATGGATATGAAAGCTCATGCTGAAAAGTCTGGATCCGAGATAAAAATGGAGGAAGTGAAAGAAATTAGTAAGAATGGAAATGAATATGTAATTGTGAGTGAAAAGGGTGAGTATGTTGCTCCTGTTGTTATTTTGACATTTGGTTTGAAGCAGAGAACATTGAATCTTCCTGGTGAAAAAGAATTAACTGGAAGAGGTGTAGCTTATTGTGCAACGTGTGATGGTCCTTTGTATCGAAATAAGATTGTAGGAGTTGTTGGTGGAGGAAATGCAGCTTTTGAATCTGCAGAATATTTGTCTACTTTGGCTGAAAAGGTATATTTATTTGTGCGAAGAGATGAATATCGAGCAGAATCAGTATTGATAGAAACTGTGAAAAAAGCGAAAAACATTGAAATTATGAATTTTACAGAAATTGAATCTTTTGAAGGAGAGCAAATGTTGCAAAAAGTTAAATTGATTAATAACAAAACAAGTGAAAAGAGTGAATTGGAATTGAACGGTGTTTTTATTGAAATTGGTTGGATAAGTCAGATTAATGAAATAAAGGGATTGAAGGATTTGGTTAATGTTGATGAACGTGGATATGTAAAAGTTGATAATCAAAACAAAACTTCAGCTGAAGGGTTGTTTGCCGCTGGTGATGTGACTGATACTCCATTCAAGCAAGCAGTAATCTCTGCTGGAGAAGGAGCAAAGGCAGCAATGGCCGCAGGCGTTTATATTCAGAAACTAAAAGGACAGGATTCATCAGTTGCAACACCTGATTGGAAAAAGAAAAAATAATTATGAATGATGTAAAAAGGTTGGCATTGAAGATGCATGATGAAAACAGGGGGAAGTTGGAAACAAAAAGTCGGATTAGTTTGAAAACAAAACAAGATATGAGTTTAGCTTATACACCCGGAGTAGCTGAACCGTGTTTGCGAATTTTTGAAGATAGAACTTTGGCTTATAAATACACCAATAAATGGAATTCCGTTGCTGTTATTTCAGATGGGAGTGCTGTTTTGGGATTGGGTAATATAGGCGCAATGGCAAGCATGCCTGTAATGGAGGGTAAGGCAATTCTGTTTAAGGAGTTTGGAGAAATTGATGCTTATCCAATATTATTAGATACTCAAGATACAGATGAGATTGTGAAGACGGTAAAACAAATAGCTTTGGGTTTTGGTGGAATAAACCTAGAAGATATTTCTGCTCCAAGATGTTTTGAGGTTGAAGAAAGACTAAAACAAGAGTTGGATATCCCTGTTTTTCATGATGATCAACATGGGACTGCAATAGTTGTTTTGAGTGGACTTTTGAATGCAGTGAAGATTTTTGGTAAACAGTTGAAAGAATTGAAAGTTGTTGTAAATGGTGCAGGTGCAGCAGGTATTGCTATAACTAAAATTTTGTTGAGTGTAGGAATTAAGGATATTGTTATTAATGACAGTAAGGGTATTATTACAAAAGATAGAACTGATTTGAATAAGTCAAAAAAAGAGATTGCTGAATTAACAAATCCTAATAATGTAGTCGGTGGTTTGAAAGAGTCTATGGTTGATAGAGATGTGTTTATTGGAGTAAGTGCTGCTAATTTGTTAACAAAAGAATTGGTTCAATCTATGAACCCAAGTCCGATAATATTTGCCTTGGCAAATCCAGAGCCAGAAATAATGCCAGATTTAGCTTATAAGTGTGGTGCAGCCGTTGTTGCAACTGGACGAAGTGACTTTCCTAATCAAGTAAATAATGTTTTGGCGTTTCCTGGTGTTTTTCGAGGAGCTCTGGATTCATTAGCTTCAGATATTAATGAAGAGATGAAGTTCGCAGCAGCTGAAGCATTGGCTTCATTAATAACAGAAGAAGATTTAAAAAATAAAAAAATAATCATTGATCCTTTTGACAGCAGAATAAAAAAAACAGTGGCAGATGCTGTAAGTAAAGCGGCTATTGATTCTGGTGTTGCTAGGAATTATAATTTATGACAAATCCATTTAAAAATGCATTAAAGCAATTAGAAAAGGCAGCTCAAGTTATTGAGTTGAAAAAAAATGTTGTTGAGCTTTTGAAGGTTCCAGATAGAATTCTTCAAGTTAAAGTTCCAGTGAAGATGGATAATGGAAGTTTGAAAGTATTTGAAGGGTATCGTGTACAACATAATAATTGGGCTGGTCCTTACAAAGGGGGTCTTCGATATTTCCCATCAGTTGATCTTGATGAAGTGAAAGCTTTGGCTTTTTGGATGACTATTAAAACGGCTGTTGTCGGAATCCCAATGGGTGGAGGCAAAGGAGGTGTTACAGTGAACCCAAAAGAATTAAGTGAAAATGAATTGGAAAGGCTTAGTCGTGAGTTTGGTCGGGTGCTTGCCCCAAATATTGGTCCAAAGATTGATGTACCAGCTCCAGATGTTTATACAACGGCTCAAATTATGACTTGGATTAAGGAATCTTTTGTTGAATTTAAAAAAGGTAAAGCAAAACAGTGTGGTTGTGCTATCTCAGAAGAAAAGGAAAAAAAGTTTAGGGCTGTTATTACAGGTAAACCATTGGATCAAGGTGGTAGTAAGGGGAGAGATAGAGCAACGGCTATGGGCGGATTTTATTTGTTGAAAAGATTGATTGAAAAACAGTTATTGATTGATACTCCGACAGTAGCTATTCAAGGATATGGGAATGCTGGTTCAGTAATGGCAGATTTGTGTCATGCAGAAGGGTATAAAGTTGTGGCAGTATCAGATTCTAAGGGATCTATATATAATGATGCTGGATTGGACATAGAAGCCCTAAATACGCACAAGCAATCCACAGGGTCAGTAAGGGGGTTTATTGACTCAAAAGGGCTTGAGACGGCCGATTTACTGGCTTTAGAGGTTGATGTGTTGGTACCTGCAGCTCTGGAAAACCAGATAACAGAAGAAAATGCAGAGTCTATTAAAGCAAAATATCTTATTGAATTAGCAAATGGACCAGTAACGCCAGAAGCTGATGTAATTTTAGCTAAAAATGGCATCAAGAGTATTCCTGATGTATTGGCTAATGCTGGTGGTGTGACGGTTAGTTATTTTGAGTGGCAGCAAAATTTGGATGATAATTATTGGGAAGAAGAGCTGGTTTTTGAGAAATTAAAGCATATTATGGTTGTTGCTTTTGATGAAATTTGGCAAATTCATGAAGAGAAAAAGATTGATTTGAGGACTGCTAGCTTTGTAAAAGCTCTTCAAAGATTGGAAAAGCTATGGTATACTGTGGCTGAGGGAAAATAAGTAATTTATTTTAAAAAATTTATGCCAAGAAAGTTGAACCCGGCTTTGAAAAAGCCATTAAAGCTATCTGCAGAGTTAGAAGCTGTTGTTGGTAAAGGACCAATGCCAAGAATGGATGTAGTAAAGAATATTTGGGTTTACATTAAAAAACATGATCTTCAAAACCCAGAGAATAGAAGAAACATTTTGGCTGATGACCTACTAAAGCCATTATTTGGTGGAAAGAAAGAAGTTACAATGTTTGAAATGACAAAACTTGTTTCAAAACACATGGAATAAATAGGTTAGATATAACAAAGAGCTTGAAAAAGCTCTTTGTTTTTGTTTTAAAAAATGTTAAGTTGTTACTATGAATTATGAATATGAACAAAACTTAATTTCCAAAGGTTATAAGTTAATTGGAGGAATTGATGAGGCTGGACGAGGACCATTAGCTGGTCCATTGGTGGCTGGTGCAGTTATTTTGGATTCCCAAAATACTGAGGGTTTATCTGAGTTGAAAGATTCAAAGCTGATGACTGAAAAAAAGAGAGATATTGCGTTTGATTTGATTAGAGAAAATGCTTTGAGCTGGGCTGTTGGTGTAGCAAGTAACAAAGAAATTGATAAGTATGGTTTGAGTTATGCTAATAAAATTGCCATGAAGAGAGCTTGGAAACATTTAGGGGCGAAACCGGATTTCATTCTTTCTGATTATATTGCCAAGTTGTCTTTTGAAACCCCGTTTGAATTAATTATAAAAGGAGATAGGAAAATTTTGACGATCGCAGCGGCTTCAATAATAGCCAAGGTTTTTCGTGATCGAATGATGCTTGCATTTGCAAGAAAATATCCTGAGTATGAATTTGAAAAGCACAAAGGATATGGAACAAAGATTCATATTGAGAAAATAAATAGTATTGGTCCGTGTGAAATACATCGAAGGAGTTTTGGGCCAGTCAAAGCTAAGTTGTTTTAGTTGACACAACATTTAATATACAGTAAGTTTTTTTGATAGTCGGTTCGTTTTTTTCTAATTGCCATGGAGGCCAAAGATGGGCGAGAAAAAGAAGCTGGTTCCTTTATCCGCAATTTTGCAAAAGTTCGGTGAGCAGATGGATCTGATTCAAGAGATCGGTCCACGCAATGCTCTCGGTACTTACTATGGGTCTTTCACTATGGTGTGTGAGATCCTGGAGCTGTGCGAGGTTCCTGGAGATTTTCGTGAACTTTTCATGAATACCTTGATTGATGCCAAGTCTTACTTGGTTCAGCACAAAGGCCTGGAAGTTTTCGCTGAAAAGGTTGAGTCTGTACTTCAGCAGCTCGCCTGATAAATACATAGACTACTAAGTTTCATGACTTAGTAGTTTTTTATTCAATTTTACATAAATATTGACAAAAGCGTCGATGTGTGATATAGTATTTCGTCAACAAGTAAATTAACATTTGAAAGAGGTGACGTTTTGGGAAAACTTAGAAGAAAGATTTGGGTTGGATCTGTGTCCATAGCGATCATGGGATTGCTGTTGGTCGGATCTGCTGGCGTTGTGTTTCTGTGTGGACGGTCTCTTACTCAACAAGAGTGGGAGCGTAAACTGAAACCACGTACACCTGCTGAGATCAGGGGTATTATGGAGGCTTTGTCGGAAAATCCGCAAGATCCTCCAAACTTCGTGCCACAGAGTATGCTGGATGACGAAGTGTGTTCAGCGGCTGTGACAAACGCTATCAACTTTACTCTGGGCAAAGAACATCTCGAGATCGCGCCGGCGTGGCTTTTTTCAAAAGCTAATGCTGGCAAGATTGTTGCCAAGATGGTCTTTGACCGAAAGGCAGATTTCGAGGTTGTGCAGGGTGAGGATGGAGAATCGCATATCGTGGAAACCTTCGATCGAAGTTTTCGCTTGAGTGCCATTCTGGATCCAACCAGAATTTACGTGATGGGATATCATTATCATCAGACGGCCAGTGATCACAAGATCTTGGAGTCTGGTGGAACGTGGAATTCCCACTTGGCATGGCTTTTGCCATACAATGATGGTCATTGGTATGCGTACCACTTGGTTCATCGAGTCAAGGACGGAAGTGAAAACCCATACGTGATTGATCCTGTGGATCAGTTGCCAGGCGAATTTGACCTGGTTTACATCTGGGAGTTGAAGGACATTGTTTTGCCCCTCAAGGGCGTGAAGATGCTTCTGGCAAACTATAGTTTGCCCTTTCCTCAGATGAAACATTGGGTTAACCGAGGTCCGAGTTTTCTGGAATACTACGTCGATACGGCGTTGGTGTTTTTGCGAAACAGGTTTGGTGGGTATGAGCAGTTTCCAACTGCATACCATATTGGATACACAACCTTTGTGGAAGTGCCGCTGGTTGGTCCAATGTTTCATGGAAGAGTACTTGGTGCTTACCGTGGGCATTACCTGTACATGCATATCGATTCGGTGAGAGGCAAGTACGGACTGGAATACCAGTGTGTGGAGCTGATCAACCGATACTACGTCGAGGAACTTGGATACCGTAATTTGACCAGGACTGGTCATGCAGATTCCTATTTGTGGAGTGCCAAGCGCAAAGGCTTGATTGCTCACATGAATGGAAGTTCAAGTAAGCCTCAGTTGGATGACATTCTGGTTTTTGACATTGGTAACAATGATGGACAGGTCGGCCATGTGGCGATCATCATCAAAGTGACTGATGACGAGGTCTGTTTTGTCCAACAGAACTTTTTCTACAAAAACAAACCTGTTGTTCATGACTGTTTGCCAATGCAGCAGTTTGAGGGTGGTTGGTATGTGACCACCATAAAAACGAAAAAAGATTACCCGCCGGTTGCTGGATGGTCCAGACTCCCGGTTACGATAGACAACAACTAGAAGGAGGATGCCATGAAGTGGCGTATCTTTATCTATACCGTGCTCGTACTGTCTCTGTTCGTCGGACCGGCCTTGGCTGGTGGTGGCGGAGGCTATGATGACGATTACGGTAGTGGCTGCGGTTGTCAGATGGCTGGCTCTCGCTAGTTAGCCGACAACACAAGGGAGGACTTAACTCATTAAGTCCTCCTTTTCTATTTCTTGAAAATTTAGGTCAAATAAGCTAGAATAGTATTAGATTAGTACTAAGTATAAGTTTTTATGGCAAAGCATTACGATCACAATAAATTGGACAAAAAATGGCAAAAGCAATGGGTTAATGACGAATTATACAAAACACAGGAAGGTACTGATAAACCTAAATACTATATTTTGGATATGTTTCCATATCCATCTGGTGCAGGTTTGCATGTTGGACATCCAAAGGGTTATATTGCCACAGATATTATTGCACGAATGAAAATGATGCAAGGATTTAACGTTCTTCACCCAATGGGTTGGGATGCTTTTGGTTTGCCAGCTGAAAATTATGCAATCAAGAATAAAGTTCACCCTAGTGTGGCTGTAGAAAAGAATGTAAAAGTTTTCAAAGAACAATTACAAAAGATCGGTTTTACATATGATTGGTCAAGAGAGATAAATACTACAGATCCAAGTTATTATAAATGGACACAGTGGGCATTTGTGAAAATGTTTGAAAAAGGATTGGCTTATGAGTCAGAGGAGCCAATTATTTGGTGTCCTAGTTGTCAGACTGGTTTGGCAATGGAAGATTTGGAAGATGGAAAATGTGAGAGATGTAGTAGTGATGTTGAGAGAAAACCAATGAGACAATGGGTTTTGAAGATAACGGATTATGCTGATAGATTATTACAAGATATTGATGCTTTAAATGAATGGCCAGAACCGATAAAGGAAATGCAACGTAATTGGATTGGAAAAAGTCAGGGTGCGGAAGTTGATTTTAAATTGAAAGATAGTAATGAGAAAGTAAAAGTATTTACAACTCGACCTGATACGTTGTTTGGAGCAACTTTTATGGTTTTGTCACCAGAACATCCGCTAGTTCAGGAGATTGTTAGTGATGAACAGAAAAAAGAAGTTGAAAAATATGCAAAAGCAGCTGCAAAAAAGTCTGACTTAGAGAGAGCTGAATTGCAAAAAGATAAAACTGGAATTTTTTCAGGAGCTTATGCAATTAATCCAGTTAACAATGAAGAAATTCCAATTTGGATTGCGGATTATGTTTTGATGGGGTATGGAACTGGAGCAATTATGGCTGTGCCAGCACATGATCAAAGGGATTATGAGTTTGCAAAAAAATATAACATTGAAATTATTGAGGTAATTGATGGTGGTGATATTTCTGAAAAGGCTTTTGTTGATATAGACAAAGGTAAAATGATCAACTCTGGTAAATTTGATGGATTGACAGTAAAAGAGTGTATTGAAAAAATTTCTGAATGGTTGGAGCGTGAAAAACTTGGGAACAAGGCTATTAATTATCGGTTGCAAGATTGGGTTTTTTCTAGACAAAGGTACTGGGGAGAGCCAATTCCGATAATCCATTGTGCTGAATGTAAAAATAAGATTGAAAAAGAATCTCATTATATAAATTTTTATAATCAGGATACTTGGAGTAAGTTAATTAGTGGGAAAAAGACTGTTGAGACTCGAGCTTTGAATCCAGAAGAGAAGGACCGGTACTTTGGTGATATAAAACAAGGTGAATACATTAAAGCAATTAACAAAGAAACCAAGGCGGAGGAGTTTTTTGTTGTTGAGGGAGTAAATAATTATAAAGATTTGGTTGAGCTTTTTGAAGACAAGGACACTTTGGAGAAAGTTTATTCTCCCGCACCTTCACCAAAGAGCTTGGAAGAACTCGAGAAAGGTTATTCTTTTACGGATGGATATGTTGAAAAAATCAAGAATAATGGTTTAGTTGCTTGGACTGTGAAACTAGTTAATCCAGGTGTGGTTACAGTGCCGGAAGATGAATTGCCTGTAACCTTACCGGAAATAGAGAAGTACGAACCAAGCGGAACGGGTGAATCACCATTGGCTACAATTGATGAATGGGTAAATGTGAAGTGTCCAAAGTGTGGAGGGGCTGGAAGAAGAGAAACAAACACAATGCCACAGTGGGCAGGTTCGAATTGGTATTATTTGAGATATATTGATCCCAATAATGACAAGGCTTTGATTGACCCTGAAAAAGAAAAACATTGGATGCCAATTGACTTTTATGTGGGGGGAGCAGAACATGCTACTCGACATTTAATTTATTCAAGGTTTTGGCACAAATTTTTGTTTGATATTGGAGTAGTGTCAACTGATGAACCGTTTAAAAGATTACAAAATGTTGGTTTGATAATGGCTGAAGATGGAAGAAAGATGAGTAAACGATGGGGGAATGTTATAAACCCCGATGAGATCATTGCTGAGTTTGGTGCAGATGCAATGAGAGTTTATGAAATGTTTATGGGACCGTTTGATCAAGCTGCGGCCTGGGATACGAACGGACTTCGTGGTGTAAAGAAATTTTTGGACAAGGTATATTCATTTGATAATTGGAAAGAAGAAAATGAAGTAGAAGTAACCACTTTGCTACACAAGACTATAAAAAAAGTAACATCTGATATTGAAACAATGAATTTCAATACAGCAATATCTCAAATGATGATATTTGTGAACAAAGTTCAGTCAGTTGGTTGTACAAAGGATAGCTTCAAGATGTTTTTGCAATTGCTAAGTCCATTTGCGCCACATATATCTGAAGAACTTTGGAATGGTTTGGATGAAAAGACAAGTATTTTCTTGGCAACGTGGCCAAAGTGGGATGAGACGTTGATAATTGAAGAAAGTATTGAAATACCTATCCAGATTAATGGAAAAGTTAGAGACAAGTTGATGGTAAGCCCTGACATAGAAGAAAAAGAGTTGAAAAAACTAGCAATGGAGAGCGAAAAGGTGCAGAAATTTATTGAAGGCAAGGAAGTCAGAAAGTTTATTTATGTAAAAGGAAGATTAGTGAGTATTGTAATTTAGAAAAATTAGATAATAAAGCCCTACATGTAGATGTGGGGCTTTTTCATTGTGCGGACATTGATGTCCTCCCAAATCATTGTTTGGAATTTCGAGTGGAAATTATATCCATCGATGTATGTAAACCTGAAGGTCCAGCTTGTATCTGATGTATCAGGCCCAGCCATATTATGACTGTTATAAGCGGAAGAGTGTTCCGACAAAAGGATGGGCTGTTTTTCATTTTACCTCCTTTGTAGCCCATTTATTTGGTAAATTGTCGTTACTCTACTTCTATTATAAAACGCAAACATCAATTAATGAATGATTTGTGGATAGTTTGAAGGTTGTTTTTGTTACAAACTATTGACGCTATATTTGGTGTAAACTAAGAGATATACACAGTTGCTATTGAATGGTAACAAAAAATATCCCCAAAATGATGTCAGGAACTGATAACATTTTTTTGACCGTGTGGTATACTGTTAATGATTATATGAGCTTAACTCAAGAATTATTAGCAGTGGGTTTGTCAGAAAAACAAGCAGAGGTGTATGTTTCAGCTTTGCAATTGGGGTATTCGTCTGTGCAGGAATTGGCTCAAAAGGCAGGGATAAATCGTACAACGGTTTATACTCATATCAAGAGTTTGATAGGTCGTGGATTGCTGAATGCAACAGAAAAGAATGGAAGAATTTACTATATAGCTGAAAGACCAGAGAAGTTGAGATATATTCACGAACAAAAGGAAAAAGAGGTGCAAAGACGAAGGGATTTACTTGAGAAAATAATGCCTGAGTTGGAGTCTTTGTATAATGTTGCAAAAGATCGTCCATCAGTAAGGTATTATAGTTATGAAAATCAAAATGATTTGAATTATGTTCGACAGGAAATTTCTGAATTGCGAGCAAATGAAGTGTTGAATATATTTAACTATGATTTGTTCAAGGATTATATAAATAAGAAGCATATCCAGAGTATCTTGAATTCAGTTCAGAAGTTCAAAACATTGTATATTTCAAAAAACAAAGTTTTGGATAACAAAGTAAGACCTTTTTTGAATCATGAAAAGTTTAAATTAAAGTTTTTGCCTGAAGCTAAGTTTGGATTTTTGTGTGAAATATTAATTGCAGATGACAAGGTGTATATTGCGGGAAATGGTGATTGGTTAATTATAACTGACAAGTTGTTTTCACAAACATTAAATTTGCTTTATCAAGCATTGTGGGGAATAGCTGAAGAAATATAAAAAAATATGTTAAATCGAGAATTGCAAAATTTTGGTCTGTCAGAAAAAGAAGCAAGTGTGTATTTGGCTGCTTTGGAATTGGGTACTGCAACTATTCAGGAGCTTTCTAAGCGATCAAATGTTAATAGAGCTACAACATATATCCAAGTGGAGGCTTTGTTGAAGCGTGGATTGCTCAGTAGTGTTGACAAGGACAAGAAAAGCGTTTTTATGGCAGAAAAGCCACAACGTTTGTTGGAAATACTGGAATCCAAAAAATCAAAGATCGAGAGAATGGAAACCAAGATTTCCAAGTTGATGCCAGACTTTGAGGCGGTTTATAATGTAACGGCTGATCGTCCACGGGTAAGGTTTTTTGAAGGACCTGCTGGGTTGGATTATTTTCGAGATGAATTGAGCAAGTTGCAGCCAAGAGAAGTTATGTTTATGGTTTCAGAAGCTTATCCTAGTGAGGGTGATGATGTTTTTGATAAAGTTGTTCCAAAGATTGGATCTTTGCGGTATTTGTATGTTGGTGAGGAAAATTCAAAAAATTATTTGCAAAGGTTTGGTAATGTAAAAGCAAAACATTTTGCAGTATCAGATTTTGATATTGAGTTGACTTTGTTTGATAATAAGGTGTTTATGAACAAACCACATAGAGAAGAAAAAATAAATATGGCAGTGCTTATAGAAGATAAAATGTTTTATGCCAGTTTTGCTGCAATGTTTAATCTGTTTTGGAAACAAGGACAAGAACTACTTTAAATAAAAAAGAAAGACCGAACAGAGAGTTGTTCGGCTTTTTTTTTGTATGCGTTGCATGGAAGCTCTAGTTGTTGAGTTTCTCTGGCAAGGGCATATTGATCACTGTTGGCGGGGCTGACATGCCACTGCCTCCGAGAAGGGAGGCTGTGATGTTTCTGGATGGTGACTGATCGCCACCACAGCAGCCGCTGCCGCCAAGTAGACTGGCATTGAAGGCATTGATTGCGTTTTGATATTCTACGGCCTTTAGAACCCAGGCGTAGACTAGTAGTGTTGCGGCAACTTGAGTTGCTCTTGACCTAATGATGGTCTGTTTGTGCATTTACACCTCCGGATAATGATGACACCTAAGTTGGTGCATCAACAGATAAGTATAACAGGTTACCAAAAATATGTCAATAGCAAGACAAAAAATAGTTGATTCTTGGTGTTGCCTTTGTTTGTCTAAATTTACATAAATGGCTAGTATTGTGTTGGTTGGGGTTGACAAAAATATAGAAACTTGCTATTATAGAGAGTCATATTGGCTAAAATGCTTGTCTAGCCAAGTGAACAGTTACAACTGAAGGAGGCTGCTATGGCCAAGAAGCGAAAGCCCCGTAAGTTCGATCCGATCGCCCATGTGAAGGGTATGGCTCGAGCTACAATGGGTACTCCGCCCCCAACGCGTCGTCATTCGACGAAAAAGGGCAAGAAGGGGTACGTGCGAAAGCGCGATAAGATCGTTAACGAAAACCAGTAAGGAGGCTCCAATGAGTTATAAACTCAACCCGGGAATCGTACAAAGTAGATTCCCGTCAACCTAAGTGAATAACTATGTTATTTGTTTGGGTTGGTGTCAACAGCATGTACCAAAAGGAGGTACCCACCATGGCGAAGAACTACGCGTCCACCGTCTCCTGCCCCCACTGTGGCGGAAAGCATTCCTCGACCAACGCGGTCAAGAACTGCAAGAAGGCCACGGCCCGCAAGAAGGGCAAGAGCGGCAAGCGCAAGTAGTCCTCAGTCCCTAGTGGACATAATATAAGAGCGGATCTGAACTGGATCCGCTCTTCTTTTTTTTAAATTCTTGTGATTACTATGGCTTAACAATTCCGTCATTGTCTGCATTGAGGTCAAGTTCCAAAGCTGAGGTTAAAATATTTTTTGTTTTGACAATTATGTCTTGAGTTGCTTTGTCCTTGCCGGAAATTGTTGAGTTGCCAATTAGTTGCATTAGTTTTCCTTCATGTTCTTTTTGTGGAGTTATTTCAATCATGAAATTTGCATGAGCTTCACCAACACTTTCTGGCAAACGATTGATTGTCCAGATGACTTGGTCGGTTTGTTCATCATAAGATAGTTCGCCGGTTGAAGCTTGTTTCGGATCTGCCCATTTGACGTAGTCAGGTAGAGATGTAGTTATTTCAAGGTCTTCAATTTCATGAAGATTGTTCGAAATGTCCCAGAAGACCTGCACATTGGTTTTTTCACCAACTTCAAAAGGCAGTGGTCCATTGCCGATTGGTGTACCATCTTCATAAAAATACAAAGCTTTGGCCCCCAATTCTAAACTGCTGTTTAGATTTAGAATAACTTTGCTACTTTTGATTGGCTCAGTGGTACCTTGAGTTTGCCTTGATAGATCAAGTTCAGAGTGAGCTTCTATTTTGCTTTGACGTAAGGTATCAATATTTGCATCTGCTAATTGTTCTAGGTTTTTTACTGGTATTGTTATGTTGAAAGAAGTTTCTTGTCCAGGTTTTAGGTTTTGAAGTTCTGGAATTTGAGCTTTGTCCCAAATGATTGTTTTGCCATTGTCATTTTTTTCAATTTTTCCGTAATATTCATCTTCAATAGATTGCCAGTCAAGGATGTCTAACGGTTGACTGTTGAGTATAGTTTTCAAAATTATATCTTCATAATTTTGACTACCGTTATTTTTGGCTAGAATAGTTAATATTAATGTATCGCCAAGTTCAATGTTTTTGTTTTCAGTAGTTCCATTGATGATCAAATAGGTATTGATTGCTTGATCAATAACTTTGATGGTGAATTCATGTTGCAAAATCTTGAAGTATTGATCATCTTTGCCGGGCAAGGAGAAATCGATAGTGAATTTTTGTTCTCTGTCCTCTTCTGTATTAAAAATCATATCTGCAGGGAAAAAACCTTCGACTTGGATGTTGTGACTTTCTGAGTTCTCTTCTAGTTCTGCTACGAGCCACAAATTGTCATCTTCAAAAGTTGATGGTTTGGTTGATTGAACTTGGAACTTTTCTGGATAGTTGAAAGTGAGTTGAATGTTTTCAAATAGTTCCTCACTTTTGTTTTTTAATTTTGTCTCTAAATTTATTTTTTGTCCTAAAGTTATATTTGAAGGGAATGAGTTTGCGAATTCAATGTTTGGTGTTTCAAGTATCACGCTGTGATTGGAATGCTGAGAGAATTCAGAATGAAAATTGCTTGGTTCAAAGGTTAAGTTTAGTGTAAGTTTCTGTTCTTGGGCAGTTTCGTCAACTATATAGCCACTTAGAGTTACTTCACCTTTTTCACCTGGGTAAAGTCTACCAATTAACCATTTGTGGTTGTCCAGTTCAGGTTCAGCTTGGTCAAGTATAAAGCCATTTGGGTATTGAACAAGGATACGACTGTTGAGAAGTTCAAACTTGCCTTGGTTTTTGTATTTTATTTTGTATTCTATAGGTTGACCAACTTGAATTTTTTCCGGAGCTTCGATAGTTAATAGTACGGACTGAGTTTCAAATGATTTGTTGTTGGTGAAAAATAAAAAGCCGGCTAAAGCTGAGCTGGCTAGGGCAAAAAGAATTATTATTGTCCACAAAATAACTCTTTTTTTGCGTTTTGATCTAGATTTTTCAATTATATTGATTAAAGATTTTTCATCTTTGGATGTTGGATGTTCTCTTTCTTCTTCTGACACCTCTGGATCATCAACTAGTCCATCAATCTCTTCTTCTTCGTAGAGGTTGATGAGTTCTTCTATTGGGTTTTCTTCTGGATAGTCAATTTTGTGGACTTTGAATCCAACTTTGGGTGTTTTATTGTGATGTTTTTTTGTTTTTTGTTTTTTTTTGCTCATAAAATTGTACTGACTGTCAGGATTACTCTATAACAACGGCAATTAGTTGGTCTTCTGTAAGTTCTTCAGAAAAAGATATAGACTTTGTGTCCATGGACAGCTCAGGTGGAAATGACCAGCTAGTAGTGAATTCTTCAGGTAAGTTTATTGTGACATTATAGTTTGTGTTTTTTTCACCGGACTGTTTTTGCAAGTAAAGAGAGTGAAAAGTGCTCTTGTCTTTTTTGTTGAATAATCCAGAGTCCTCTTTTAGTTTCTCAATGTTGAATTTAATAGGAAGTTGGTATTTTACCATTACTGTTGTTGTTTCTCCTGGATCGGTTTGCACCCAGTTACCAAAAACGGTTTTGTCGAATTCATTATTGATGTAAGTCCCAGTGTCTGGGTCAACCCAAACTGGACCTTGGATAGAGTTTAACTGTTCATCTGTTTCCCAATATTCGGCAGGCTGTTCAAAGGCTTCTGGTGGTATGTCTGCAAAACCTTGGGATGCTAATAGTTGACTACCTTCAGGGGTGTATAGTCTCAAATAATCAACATTGGATGTTTTGCCAAAAGGGTCATTGATTGAACCTGTGTGTTGTCTAGTAATTGTAACGGTATTAACAATCTCTCCAGTTGCATAGATATCTGTAACAACATCAATGTTTTGTTTTATATAGGCATCTGTTTTGCCACCACCAATGTTGGTGTTTATTACGGATAAATAGTCTTTGGCAGTATCCATCATCTCGCCAGTCCAGCCATAAGCTTGAATTTTTGATTGTACAGACTCGTTGGTGAAGTACATTTGAATTTCTCTTTGGTTCAACCCTTGTTTTAGAGTAGTGGCCAATTTTAGAATTTGTTCTGTGTCACTAGCAAATATTTTTTCAAGTAAGAGTGGTGCTAATTCAGATAAAACTTTTTTTGGAGTGTTTTCTTCTTTGTTGTTGTATTCAATCTCAATTGTTCTTTGTAGTTCTTCAACTAGATTGTCAGCTGTGAATGTTTTGTTGTGACTAGCCAGGTATACTGGGCCGGTAACCTCAAGGATTTGAGGAAGTAGTGAAGCATTGATAGCTATAACACCATCTACTGATGGTCCACCAGCATTTTCGTAAAACCATTTGATCTTTTGCGCTGAAGTAGGGAAGTCAGGAAACCAATTGGCGTCTTGCATTTCCCAAAGTGGATTAACTAAATGTAGTTGATAAGGGGCAACTCTTTTTTTCAAAAGGGAGCCTTGCATGTCATAAGTACCGCCACCTGGGATTTCCATGTTGGTGATAGCTCCTCTGTCGATATCAACCAAGGCAAAACTGCCCAAGAAACCACCGGTTGGTCTTAGTTCGTTGTTGTTCTGAAATACAAAAAGATAACGACGTTTATAATCTACGCCTAATATTTGATTTAATGATTTTGTGAAGCTATTTAATTCTTTTAAATCTTGGTTCAAAAGAGAGATGTATGATTTGGCTTGATTGAACTGTTCTAATCGTTCGCCAGGTATGGCTTCAGGTCTAACTTTGTGTAAGTCGTTGTTTAATTGGTCAACGTTGGGAACAGTTTTGTTTAATTCATCTTGCAAAACTGTAATTTTTTCAGTCAATGGGCCCTCATGTTGCTTAAATGTGTCCATGACACTAGTTATAGATTGCCCTAGAGTTGCAACTTGCTCTCCTGCGTCGAGCAGGTACTCAGCATCTGATAAGTTTGGTCCATCAGTAGGAATTAATTTGGCAATTGCTTTGATTGCAACGTTTAAACCATCTAACTCTTGGCTGGCAGCTACAAAACTTTGATTGGCTGCAGCAAATCTAGCCTCTGCTCCTTCTGCATCTTCGGAAGAAAGTTCTTGACTGGCTACTTTTAGGTCTGCATAAGCAGAAGTAGCGTAATTTATAATTTGTGTTTGTGACTTTTGAATTTCTTGGTAATGACCAAATACTTTGACTGGCAAAACAACCAAAAGACACATCATAACGTATACTATTACACGTCTGTGCCATTTGATAGGTAAATTGAATTGATAGTACCAAGGAGCTTGAGTAAATTGGTCGTGACTAGCTTCTTGTTTCTTGAGCTTTCTAGCAGCTTGTTCTAGTGGGATTGGTTCTTCATGCTCAGCCAAGATAATTTTCTTGGTTGGAGCAGTCATCTCAAATGCTATTGGTTCTGGTGTAACTGTAATTTCTGGTAAACGGACCTTGGCTTTTTTGAACCTGTGATGTAATTCTTTTGCTTGATTGAAAATTTCATGAACTTTTCTTTTTTGAGATTCATGTTTTCGTTTTTTCTCAATCAGGTTTGATAGGTCAAGAACAAAAGGGGAGTGTTGATTTCGCTTGTCTGTATTTGTTACGGTCAGAGTGGTAGGGTTTTTCTTGTCGACTGGTCTGATAACCTCTTTTGTTGGTAATATTTTTGATAGTTCTTTGATAATAGTTTGCTCAAGTTGTCGGTCTGTCTTGTTTGTTGACTGAGTATCTAAAATTTCGTCTACTTCATGCTGTAATAAGCCAATTGAAATCTCCTCGCTAGATTCAATGACTCGAGTTGCTTTTGAAGTTTTTGTTGTTTTTTTTGCTTTTGGAGAAGTTTTTCTTTTTGAAACGTTTTTCTTTTTGGTCGTTCTTTTGGTCGTAGGTTTTTTCTTTGGTACAGCTTTCTTTTTTGGTGTAGCTTTTTTTGTGACCTTTTTTGTTGCTTTTTTGGTAACTTTCTTTGTGACCTTTTTGGCGGGTTTCCTCTTTGGAGGGACTGCCTTTTTTGTTGTACTTCTCCGTGAAGTTGTTTTTTTGCGAGGCATAATATTAGTATGAACTATTTTATATTGTTGTATATTTCTAATGTTTGTTTTGCACACTTAGCCCAAGAGAATCTTTGGACATTAAAATTGCCTTTGTTGATTAGTTTTGTTTTTAATTCAGGATTATTAATTACCTGATAAATTTGATCTGCCATTTGTGAGTGATCATTGGGATCAAAGAATAGGGCAGAGTCATTTAGAACTTCTGGCATTGATGAAGTGTTGGTTGACGCAACTGGGCACCCACAACTTTGAGCCTCAATAGCTATTAGACCAAACCCTTCAATGAAAGAAGGTAATACAAAGCAGTCTGCTTGATTATATAAAACGGGTAGTTCCTGGTCTTCAATGTAACCAGTAGTGATAATGTCTTTTTGGTATGGAGATCTTTTTATTTCAGCACGCACGGCTGTGTAGTGTAGATCTTCGCGACCGCCAAGCACTAATTGATGAGGAAGGTTGTGCTTTTTTTTGAGTAAATTAAAAGCTTTTATCAGTCCCTCAATGTTTTTGTGGTTACGCCAAACTCCAACGTAAAATATATACGGTTTCTCAAGTCCGAATTTTTCTCTAACTTTATTAATTATATCACTTTTTTCGACTATTTTAAAACGTTCGTCCACACCTTCGTGGGTAACTTCTATTTTGTCGGGATTTAGATGAAAATATTTAACAATATCACGCTTTGTGCTGTTGGAAACTGCAATGATTTTTTTGGCTTTTCTGACAGTAGCTTGAAAAACAGCTTTGTGAGCAAGTTTTCGATAAAAAGAGCTCATTTTGTGGCCAGGAAAGTGAAGTGGGGTAGTATCGTGAATAGTGCAAATTGATTTTTTGCAATAAAAAATTGGTGAATTGAATTGAGGGTAGTGAATTAAGTCAATTTTGTGTTTCATTAATTCAAATGGCATTTTCAATTGTTCACCATAGGTGTACCAGCGTGGTGTGAGAAGGGCTTTTTCAACATTATCATTCGGACAGACAAATTTGGAAAAAGCTGGTTCCTTTAGGAATATTAAATACTGGTTTTTTTGGTCAATTTTAAAAAGTTCATTGGTTAACCGATGAATATAAGTACCAATTCCTGTGCACTCCTCATTACCATACATTCTCGCATCAATTGCGATTCTCATATACTTACATTTTAGCAGAAAATCGAGACTTTTAAAAGACTAAAAAAGGAGACGTTGAGGTCTCCTTTATCTGTTTATTTTGATATCAGCTGGACAGTTGCGATGACCCAGAATTCGTCGTCGAAATTCAGGGTGTCTCCAGATGATTGGTGATTTGGCCAGTGCTCGGACAATGTCCGGAGGCACGGCTGGAAAGTTGAGTAGGTTTCTGGCCAAAATAAACGATGTGTACGTTTGTTTGGCGAGAATATCCTTGGTTGGGTCTTTGAACGTAAGTCCGTAGAGAAAGCGTAGACAACGACCTTCTGTCTGAAGGATGAAGTGGGCACATTCTTCCGGAGTGGCTTGTGAAAAGCCTTGGCGAAGCCGAAGTCGGGACTGTTTGACGGTATGCTGTGAAGCTTCGTGTCCCATAGCTAGGCGCATCAATGTGAAAAGGTTCATATTGGCAAAGCATTTGTTCAGAACACTCCGACTACTGATCGGGTTTCTGAATAGGGCTTGCCGAACTCCAGCGTCTCGTGCGTAGCTCGGGTTCTTGACCAGGTAATCGAGACCAATCAAGGAACGATGATATCGAGCAACCAGTCTAGCTTGGACAGGTCCAAAGCTGGAGTTGTTTATTGTGGCTATGATGATCTGTGGGTTTGGATCCAGGCACATAGCGCATAATGTGTCTCCATCGGCTTCTCTGGCCAAATTTAGCCGTTCTGAGTGTGTTTTGAAGCGCAATTGCGCATACACACGATGGTACTCAGCCTCCTTTTCAGGAGGTTTTCTCGGTAACATACCGATACCTCCATTTAGGTGAATGAGTTCATATTAATTTAACATATGCACTAAAATTGGGCAAGAGATCTGTCTTTATTGTGACCTTGACAAAAAGTGTCTTTTGTGATATACTGATTGGTTCTATTGTTTCTTTCTACTGGCTCAAGCCAAAGGATGAATGATTATGGATGAGACGTTGCTCGAAGAGTTTCAGAATTCTCGTACGACCGCACCGACTGACCCCGCCAAGAAGATTCTGTTTGCTGTTCTGAACGATCTGTTCGGTCGTAGCGGATTGGATCATCAGTGGGATGCTATCGACGATGATGTGAGGCAGGAGCTTCTGGAAGAGAACCTCGAAATCGTGAGGAGGAATCTTCCTTAGATTCAGACCTTGGTCAAGATTAAGTACAATAATGGGAGACAGAGAATGAACGGACAGGCAAGACAGAAGCGGCTCAGGCAGATGGCGTCGGGTGCAACTCGCACGATCGGTCGTCATCCGGATTACGACAAGACGATGCATGCCTCGGCGCGTGCTACGTTGCGTGGTGATCACATGGCCGCTGGTGTTCTCCGCGCTGAGGCTGGAAATGCCGAGTCGCGTGCGAACATGACCAAGGCGCACAAGCCGAACCTCGGCCCATACACCGCCGACAATCCCGCCCATTGCATGGACTGTGGCAAGCCCATGGGGGAGTGGATGGACGATGAGGAGTGTGTCCCGGGCAACTAGATGGAGCTAGTTAGTTCGGACCTATCAGGGAGAACGTTCTCTGATTTCAATTAAACCAACAACAAAAGTCGCAACTCATTGAGCTGCGACTTTCACTTTTTAAATATTTTAGAACGTAATAAATAAAGTTACTTTTTTGATTCGATGTGAGTTTTGTCTTTTTTTCTTTCCTGAATGGAATCTTTTCCTAATCCCATACCCAAAACCATTCCCACTAATGCTCCCATAAGGATTTTGAAGGGTAAAGAGATAATTATTCTAAGATAATGTGATATTTTTTTCATTGTAATTTAATCTTTTACTTAATTTAATTCTACCTTTAATGGGTGATTATCACAAGTTGAGTATGTTTGAATATCATCTAAAATTGGCCAAGGTGTTGACATTTTTATGTTGATATGTTATAAACATATGATGTTATTGTAACAAAGAGGAGGTGACATCATGAATCTGAAGAGTATCTTCGGAGTACTCCTTGTTTGCATCTTCTTGGCCTGCATGTGCGGATGTCAGGGAGAGCCCAAGGACCTGGAAGTGGGAGCCCATGAGCTCCTGATGCATGATTGCAGCTCGTGGCGCGCGGTTGTCAAGGAGGACGATGGCACCTATGCTTTCGTTCGAATGGAGACTGCCTGCCAGAAAAGCTGTGATCCACAGGCCAAGTTCGTTCGTCTCAAGTCCAGCGGGTCTTGCGAATGGAAGAAGTTCTGTGAGTGAACAACAAAACGTCCTGACACCAGCGTCAGGACGTTCTTTTTTTTAAATGAAAAGTTTTTAAGACATGAAATGCAGAATTTCGTTAGCAGTTTTGTACCAGTTGAACTCTTTGGCACGTTCTTTGCCTTTGGCAATGAAAAATTGAGCGGTTTCTGATTTGGTAAACTTTGTCATCGCTTGAACTAGGTCATTGATGTTGTACGGATCGATAAGAATGGCAGCGTTTCGGCAAACCTCTGACATTGAAGAGTTGTTGGAAGTTATAACAGGACATTCACAGGCCATTGCTTCAAGAGGTGGGAATCCGAACCCTTCGTAATAGGAGGGGAATATAAACATTGAGGCCAAATTGTAGAAATATCTTTTTTCTTGGTCTTGAATAAAGTTGGTGAAAAGTATTTTTGGGTTATTGTTAATCTTTTGCATCATATCTTTGTATTTCCAGCCTGGTTTGCCAGAAATAACTAGGTGGTAGTCAGGAAATTTCTTGTTGAACTCTTCAAAGGCAGTGATAAGTGAGTTGATGTTTTTTCTTGGTTCAATTGTACCGAGATATAAAACAAATTTTTTGGGTAGTTTGTATTTTGTTTTGATTTTATTTAACTTTGGATCATGCTCAGATATTTTTTTGTAGTTGAGCGAAATACCTGAGTAGATGGTTTGAATTTTTTTGCTACTGATGTTGTATTGGTTAATCAAATCTTGTTTTGTGTTTTGTGAAACTGCCAGAACCTTGTCTGCATTCTTGAAAATTTTTCTTGGGTTGATAAATTTGTGCCAAAGTTTTCTTTTGAGGGACAAAAACTCTGGAAAAAGGTGATAACTTAGATCATGGGCTGTGATGATATAGGGACACCTAGTTTTCAAGAAAGTTATGTTTGGGAAAAAGAAAAGATCAAGCTTTGGCGTTTTGTATTTGATTTGGATTGCTCTGTCTAGCTCAGGGTGACCGAAAAGTTTTAATGTTACATTGAGTAACTTGTTTGGTAGCTTGAATGAACAATAATGTACATTGTCTTTTGGAAATTTGGGAATATACTTGCTTACGTCTTGTCTGGAATTATAAAAAAGATAGTAATGATTTTTACTATCCAATTCAAACAGATGTTTGAGAAGATGAAAGGTATACTCTCCCACACCGGTGAGTTCTTTTTCCATCAGGGCTCGAATGTCGACGCCGATATGCATAAAAAATTAGTTATTGCTCATTTTTTCAACAATAAATTTTTTGATGTTTTGTTTGAAAACTTCTACATCAAAGTTTTGGGCATGTTGTCTGATAAAGGAGGGATCAAAGTCGCTTGATTTGAAGCGAAGGACTTTGTCAGCCAAGTCTTCCCAAGTCTGTTCTTCGAAAAATACACCAGTCTTGCCATCAATAATAGTTTCAAGAGCGCCGCCTGCTTTGTAAGCAATGACTGGACGTCCTGAAGCCATAGCTTCTATTGCTGTGATCCCAAAGTCCTCTAATTGTGGATTTAGAAAGGCTTGGCAACGACTATATAGTTCAATCTTTTTTTGTTCAGGTATTTTTCCTAGGAATTCTATGTTGTCTTTGGCAATTTTCTTTAGACTTTTTAGTTGCGGACCATCACCGAATATTTTTAGAGGAAGATTTAAATGGTTAAAAGCTTTGACCAGCAAATCGAATCGTTTGTAGCCAACTAATCGTCCGCCAGCGAGGAAATAATCATTGATCTGTGTGGTTGTTTTGAATTTGTGTGTATCAACTGGTGGGTAAATAACACGACTATCTTTTTTGTAGTATTTTTTTATTCGTTTTCTGACTTCTTCTGAATTGGCAATGAAGTGATCAACTCTTTCTGCGGCAATTTTGTCCCATTGTCTCAGTTTTGTAAGGATGATCGGTAAGAATTTTTTGATAATGAAATTTTGTTTCAGTTCGGTTAGGTAGTTGTGACTGTCGGTCCATAAAAAACGGGGAGGGGTGTGGCAGTAGCAAATATGAGTTGAGTTTGGGCCAGGGATAATACCTTTGGAGAAAATTGATGAGCTGGAAAGTATCAGTTTGTAATCGCCTACACGGTGATGTTCAGTTGCTGCCGGCATTAGTGTCAAAAACCATTGGTATTTACTTACACCAAAAGGAAAGTTTTGAAGAAATGATGTATAAATCTTCTTGGTTTCAAAATCCTTGTCTACGGCGTCTTTGTCATAAACAAGCGTATATAGTGGACTTTCTGGGAATATATCCAAAAAAGCCTTGGCTACGCGTTCAGCGCCGCCGTCTTGGGTTAGGTGATCATGTACTAAGGCAACTTTCATAATAGTTTGGATAGGTACCAGATTAGTTTAGCAAAAAAATGGATTGATTAAAAGAAGGGCTGAATAAGCCCCCCTCTTATTATACGTTTGATTTTCTCGTTAGTACCACAAATGGTGTTTTGAGCATTATCCAGAAGTCTAGACGTAAGGACCAATTTTCTATATAGTAAGTGTCTAATTTTACCTCTTCTTCAAAGTCTAGATCGCTTCGTCCTGAGATCTGGGCTAGGCCAGAAACCCCAGGTTTGATGTCTAGAACTCTCTTGTGATGTCTCTCGTATTTAGCAACTTCTCTTGGTTGGTGCGGCCGAGGTCCTACTAGACTGAGGTTGCCAATCCAAACATTGAATAGCTGTGGTAACTCATCAAGTGACGTTTTCTCAATGAAACGTCCAACCTTGCTTCGTCGAGGGTCATTTAGAACTTTGTATATGGGCCCTTTGCGTGAAGAATGCTTACTGATCAATTGTTTTTCATATTTCAAGACGGCGTCTTGGTCAGTATATTTGGAAAATTGTTTGCCTGTGCAATATTTTGTATACATTGATCTAAACTTGTAAACATTGAAAGTGCCTTTGCTATGAACTCTTTCATTTTTGTAAACAGATGGTCCTTTGTCTTCAAGTTTAATTGCAAGAGTGACAAGTAACATTATTGGACTGAATAAAATTAAAAGAATTGAACTAACAACAATGTCGATTAAACGTTTAATAATTTTTCCCCAGCCATCAAGAGGTGTTTTCTTTATTTCTACTATAGGCATGCCAGCAATCATGTGAACTTCAACGTTGGTCGTTCTTGCTTCGAATTGACCGGCTGTGTATTTGAAGATTATGTTGTTGTCGTTGGCAAAATCAAGTAAGTCACTTGAAGTTTGTCGTGAAATAGTTGGATCAGTTTGAATAATTTCATCAAGACCTTTTTGTTTAATTATTTTTAGTAGTTCGGCATGTTCCATTTCTTCAAATTCTTCAATACGAGCAACAACTTTGTAGCCCAGGTCTGGTTGAGCCTTGAAAGTGTTGAGAATTTCTTGGGTGTTTTTGTCTGAGCCAACCAAAACAATGTTGTGTGTGCCCCAACCTTTTTTCAAAGTATAGGTTTGGATTTTTCTAACGATGATTCTAACAATAGTTATTAAAAGTATACTGAATATCCAAGCTGTTAGAACAATGAAACGTGATTCAAATAATTCACGAACAAAAAACATGTAAATAATTAGACCCGTCATGCCTGTAGAGCAGGCAAGAATTATTTTGCCAATTTCATCTGTGATTTTGCGTCTTTGAAAACTGTAAAGACCAGCAAGTGCAAAAAAGACAACCCAAAAGGCAGAGACGACAAGTACAAAACCAACGAATTGGTCAAAAGTCAAATGAAAGAGGACTGGTCGTATTTCTTGAATAGATTCTTGGAAACGCATGGCATAGGCAAGTAGTCCTGCCGCTACTAGCGTAAAATAATCAAGAGGAATTTTCAGAAAAGTAAAAAATAAATCAGCTTTTTTCTTCATAAATTTATTATATTTATCATGGTCATTGTATCATCAAATAGGGTAAAAAAAAAGTCCTGTTAGACGAGTTACTTTGATATAAAATAAAAAGTCCTAAACAAACGAGTAAGCCGGATTCTGTTTTAACCGTTATCTATCTGCTCCCTCTGTTGCCAGGGGGATCGCGCGGGCTACCAAATTTGCCCTTGCATTCAGGTAAGGATTTAGCCGTTTCACTCCCTGATTTCGTAAACTTATACAGGGATTATCCCGCGGACGGGATCTGAAGTAATTGCTTACGTCAGCGTCACTGCTCGCACCTCTATCTCACGATCGACAGGAGTTACCTGCTACCCGTGTCAAAAAGACTGAATGTCCGGACTTTCCTCTCCCGCAAAGCGGGAGCAACGGTTCTGCTTGTTTAGGACAATGTTATAGTAACAAAAATCACGGTTCTTGTCAATAAATAAACCGTGATTCTATTCTAAATTTATTGTTTTTATAGTCCAATTGTTTGTCTGATTTTGACCATTTTGGCAGTTGCTAGCTTTTTTGCTTTCTCAGCACCTTTGTCTAGAATTAATTGAACATCTTTGTCGTTAAGAGAATCATATTTCTCTTGAATTGGTTGAACAAACTCAACAATCTTTTCTGCTAGGTCGGCTTTGAAGTCACTGTAACCTTTGCCAGTAAAGTTTAATTCAACTTGTTTGATGTCGATGCCTGTGACCAGGTGATAGATTGTAATCAAGTTGGATAGAGCTGGTTTGTCTGGAGTGAAAACGATTTCACTGCCAGAGTCCGTTACAGCTTTTTTGACTTTCTTGCGAATGTCATCAGGTTTATCAGTTAGTGAAATAAAGTTGTTGGTAGACGGTGCAGATTTACTCATCTTGTTGGCGGCATTGTCTAGGCCTTTTAGTCTGGCAGAAACTTTGTTGATTTTTGCTTCTGGAACGACAAAAGTATCACCATAAATATTGTTGAATTTCTTGGCTAGTGTTCTAGCTAGTTCAACGTGTTGAAGTTGGTCTTCGCCAACTGGGACAATGTTTGTATCGTAAAGCAAGATATCAGCGGCCATCAATGCTGGATATGAAAATAGACCTGTATTGATATTGTCTTTGTGTTGATCTGACTTGTCTTTGTATTGAGTCATTCGTTCAAGTTCTGCCATCGGTGTGATGCAGTTCAAAATCCAAGCTAGTTCAGTGTGTTCTGAGACACTTGATTGTCTAAAAATAATATTTTTTTCTGGATCAAGTCCAGCAGCTAGGTATAGTTTGGCCAGGCTAAGTATGTTTTTTTGTAAGTCTTCAGGTTTTTGGAAAACGGTCAAGGCATGGAAATCAACAATAGAAAAAATTGAGTCAAATTCTTTTTGTAGAGATAACCAGTTGTGGATTGCTCCAAAATAGTTGCCAAGATGAATAATTCCTGTGGGTTGAATGCCACTGAAAAGCCTTTTAGCCATATTGATTTAGGTTATGATTGTGTACTAACATTAGCACATTTTTTATTATAACAAAAGTGGCCGATAACGACCACTTTTGAATATTTTATACTTCTATTACTACTGGCAAGACCATTGGTCTTCGTTTCGTTTTTTTGTATAGGAATTGACCAATGTTGTCTCGAAGTTTGTTCTTGAGTTCCATTGGATCAAAGTTTTTCTTTTTTGTGCTGCCAACTGTTTTTTTGACAAGACCTCTAGTATCTTCAATCATTTTGCGACTTTCTTTCATATGCACGAATCCGCGAGAGATTATGTCAGGGCTGCCGACCAGTTCTCCAGTTCTACGTTTGACGGTTGCAATAACAACAAACATGCCATCATCCGCCATCATTCTACGATCTCGAAGTACAATTGAAGAAACATCACCAACACCAAGTCCGTCAACCATTACATATTCAGTTGGGACTTTTTCGTTAGTGAGTCTACCACTTGTTTCTTTTTGATTGGCGCCTTTCATGAATTCCATGACTTGGCCGTTTGAAGCAATGAAGACGTTGTCTTTTGGCATACCAATATTTTCTGCAATTTCCCCATGAATACGGAGCATGAAATGATTACCTTCGATTGGAACAAAGTATTTTGGATTAACAAGTTTGATGATTAGGCGCAAGTCTTCAGCTTTGGCGTGACCACCAGCATGAATATCCATGTTTTGGTAATGGAACACTTTTCCACCACCTCGATAGATAGTATCTTTCAAACTTTGAATTGTTCTTTCATTACCGGGAATTACAGATGAAGAAAAGACAAAAGAATCGCCTTCTTTGATCTTTAGGAATTTGTGATCAGCGTTGGCAATGCGCATCAATACTGCATTTTCTTCTCCTTGCGCGCCGGTTCCAATTACCATTAATTTGTTGTCGGGTAATTTTTTGAAATCTCTCTCTTCAATAATAGTGCCTTTCTTGGTTTTTATAATACCAAGGTTTTGGGCAATTTCGAGATTGGTATTCATGCTACGTCCTTCAACCAAAACTTTGCGGCCATATTTTTCAGCAAGTTCAAGAAGCTGTTGCATTCTATTAATCATTGAAGCAAAGGTCCCAATGATGATTCTACCCTCAGACTGTAGAAAGATTTTTTCCAAATCACCGGTAATTTCAGTTTCTGATAACTGGTATCCGGAATGAGGCGCGTCGGTACTATCAGACAAAAGAGCTAGAACTCCGCGAGCTCCAATTTGTGCAATTTTGTTCAAGTCCATTGGTTTATCATTAACAGGATTGAAATCAACCTTGAAGTCACCTGTGTGAATAACCGTACCAACTGGAGTAGTTGCCACAACTGCAAAACTGTCAGGAATGCTGTGGGTTACTCTGAAAAATTCAACGTTAAATTTACCGAGTTGAATTTTGTCTGTGTCTGGATTGATTTTTTGAATGTTTAACGGCGCAATTTTGTATTCTTCATGACGTCGTTTAACTATTTCAGCGGTTAGTGGTGCTGTGTAAATTGTTGGATTCCCTAATGCAGGGCACAAGTGTGAAATAGCACCGATATGGTCATAATGACCGTGAGTAATAACTACTCCGCGGATGTTTTTTGCCTTATCTTTGAGATAAGAGATGTCAGGGATGATGTAATCAATTCCTGGCATGTTTTCTTCTGGAAACTGAAGACCCATGTCAATGATAATGATGTCATTTTCATATTCCAAAACGGTCATGTTTCTCCCAACTTCTTCTAATCCGCCAAGCACCATAATCCGGAGCTTACTTTCTTTTGAAGAAGGAGCTGTTGAACGTGGAGTAACTTTTGGTCTAGGAGTTGTTGATGAAGACTGCCTAGGCTGTACTCGAGTTCGAGAAGTCTGTGTTCTAGTACCATGACTGTGTCGAGAATTTGTTCGACGAGACGTGGTTCTAGAACGTGAATAATTTTTTACCATAAAAGTATTCTTTGCAAAATTGGATAACTGATTCAAAAACAGGATCAGACAAAACTAATATGCAAAGAGTTAATTTATTTATTAAATGTTTAAAGTTCAATTAAGTTAAGAAGTTAAATATAATTGAGTATTGAAAAATGAAGTGGTTTAGCGGCTCCACTTGCGGTCGGTTTGAATATACCATTCATTGACCTGACAAAAACGGTTAGCAGGTGTGATGATTTTTGCTGCGTTGAAACCTTTAATCTTTTTATTTTGAGGATAAGTATAAGTTGGATTGAAAATGAAGATGGCTGGAACTGTTTCTGCTAGTAATGTTTGGAACTTGGTATATTTTTCAAGTCTTTGTGGCTCGTCATTTGTTTTCCTAGCATCTTCAAGTAACTTGTCTATGTCTGGACTGTTTAGGGATGTTAGATTTAGGCCCGGATAACCGCGTTGGCTTGAGTGCCAAAATGGATATGGATCTGGATCATTCCCTAGGATTTGACCGTATAGTAAAGTTTCAAAGTTTCTTTCCTTTATAATATCTTGAATTTGGTCAGTTTGTATAATGTTTAAATTTACTTTTGCTCCGATTTGTTGCCATTCTTTCTGAATTTCGGTGGCAATTTTTACAGTTTCTGGTTGGTTGACCGTAGTTAAATCGAATTCAAAATAACGATCACCTTTTTTTCGAACAGGGTATGGATATTGTTCTGCAGCTGTAACTTCATTGACTTCGCTTTCTTCAGCGTCATTAGTTTCTTCAGTGTTTTCGTCTGTAGTTGATTCAATGTTGTAGTCCGTTAATGCCCATCCAGCTTTTTCAAGTTCTGTTTTGGCGTGTTGAACGTTGTATGGGAATTTAACAATATCATCTGTACAGCCAAGTTTGTTTGGCAATATACAGAAATCTACGATCTGTGCTTCAGCATTCAATATTTCATTAACAATTTTTTCTTTGTTCAAACCATGAGATAGAATTTTTCGGATTGCTACGTCTTTTAGAATCGGATTATTAGTGTAATTGAAAAATACGGCTGTGTACTGGGGTAGGTTTAATAGGTTGAAGTTCAGGTTACGGTTATTGATGATTCGTGCTCTTATTTCTTTTGGTAAATAACTAATGCCATCTACTTTTTTGTTGTTTAGAGCTTCAACTGCAGTGTCGAAGGAACCGTAAAATTTTAAATTTAGTTCTTCTACGTATGGAGAACCCGCATAATAAGTTTCACTCCTAACCAGTTTGAAATTTTTGATTTCACCTGCCTTGGTTTTGCTCAGTGATTCAAATTGAAATGGACCACTGCCAATTGGTTTCAAGTTGTACTCAGCCAAGAGCATGTTTTCTGGTTGGATGTTTTGCCAGATGTGCTGAGGCAGGATACCCACAGTTAAACTTTCTAGAAAAGGTGCAAATGGGTTTTGTAAATTTATACGAAAAGTTGATTGGTCAATTTTTTCAAAAGTTGTACTTTGGAAATTGAAGTAAAGTGGAGTCTTGGTTTTGCTGTCTAGGATTCGGTTGTATGTAAATAGAACATCATCAACATCTAGGGATTCACCATCATGCCAAACGATGTTTTGTTTGAGAACAAAAGTATATGTAAGTTGATCACTAGATAGTTCATAGCTTTCAACCAAGTCTTTGCTCAGTCCCTCGTCTGTGTATTTGAAAAGACTAGAAAAAGTTAAAGCTGTAATATCCAAGTCCACGTCATTTGCCTGTGCAAATAGTGGATTGACATAACGAGGAGAACCTACTAAACCTTCGGTGTAAACACCGCCAGTTTTTGGTACTAGCTCAGAGTTTGTCCAATAAACATTGATAAACAAGGCAACCAAGCAAATGACGGTAATGCCACTCAGGATGCGAATAATTAGTTTTTCATTGTTTGATAAGTATTTGGAAATATAATTAAGTTGGTCCAGGCTAGGTACCTTTTTCTTTGGACCTAGTTTTTGCACCAATTTTTCATCGTGTTGATGAAATTTTTTTATTTTGTTTTGAGCCATTTTTTCCTTTAGTCGGAATTGTTGGTTTTTTAGTTTGACCCAAAGGTTCTTGAAGTATGACACGATAGTGTAGTATTTAAGATCCTAAAATATTAAAAGCATGTACTCTTACTATTTTAGCATTAAGTTTGATTAGGCTCTAATCATGATGTTTGCCAATGATACGCCTAAAAATATAACTGAGAAGATAATAGTTAAATAGAAAATGTTTTTTTCCATGCCACGTTTTGTTCTGTAAACGTTGCTAGTGTCACTACCACCAAAGACGCCTGATAAACCGCCACCTTTGTTTTGTAGTAAAATTAGAACCATTAGAATAATGGCTACAGTTACTTGAATAATGGTAATAATATTTTCCATAAGTTTGATTAATAATAGTCAATGAGAATTATATCAGTAGATGGGTGATCTGTCAATAGTAAAATTAAGCAAGAATATGAGGGCGTAAAGTTTTGTGGATAGATGTTATATGGTATAATAATTATGAAAATATCTGATTATGGGAGGAAAAAAATTAGAACTACTTCAACCGCCAAAGTCTTGGTATAAGAGATGGTGGGGGATTTCAATTTTAGTGTTTGTGGGTTTTGTTGTGATAATTGCCCCGTTTTTTATTTACCAAACTTATGTTATTTATCAAGAGGTGCAATTAGGAACATACATTTCAACCTCAACCTTCTCTGAAAAACCTCCATATGACATGGAGTTGATTGTGGACAACCTTAGTCCAATGATCGGTAATCCAGAGGCCAAGATTGTGATTGTTGAGTTTGGTGATTTTAATTGTCCTATGTGCTTGAGGGCTCATAGTGAAGTTCGTAAAATGATTGCTAATTATTCTGATGATATTCAGTTTTATTGGAGAAACTTTCCGGTTGTAAAAGAAAGTTCAGTTGATTTAGCTCTAGGCGGTGTATGTGCAAATCAGCAAGATTTGTTTTGGCCATATCATGATGTGTTGTTCGCTAACCAAGGGACAGTGACGATTGGTAATATGTTGGAGTATGCTGTGAGTGTTGGAATTGATTTGGAGCAGTTCAATAAGTGTTTGGAACATGATTTGAGTTTGGCTCAACTCCGAAAAGATTATTATGCATCTGGTGATGCCAAGGTTCAAGGAACACCAACCTTTATTGTTAATGGTTTCAAGCTGCAGGGTGTTATCCCATATGAAACATGGGAAAATATTATTGAAAAATTCAAAAAAGTTTTATGAAAAAAATAATGGAAATTAGAATTCATGGCCGAGGTGGTCAGGGCTCTGTTACTGCGGCAGAGTTGATTGCTGTGGCTGCTCATTATGATGGAAAATTTTCACAAGCGTTTCCAAATTTTGGCGTTGAGCGTCGAGGAGCGCCAGTGATGGCCTTTGCTAGGATTTCTGAAGAAGAAATTCGGTTGCGTGAACAAATTTATCAACCTGAGTATATGATTGTGCAGGATGCTTCACTAGTTAAGCCGGATTCAAATCTTTTGGTTGGTTCTGATAAGTGTCATGGTATTTTGATTAATAGTGAGAAGAGTGATTGGCCATTATTCAAGAATGAAAATGTTATAAGTGTGCCAGCAACCAAGATTGCCTTGGATAAAATAGGTGTTCCTTTTATAAACACACCACTGCTTGGTGCTTTTGCGGCTATGACTGGAGCGATTGAATTGGAGTCTTTGAAAAAGGCGGTAAGTGAAAAGTTTGAAGGCAAGGGCAAAGAAATTGCTGATAAAAATATTGAAGCTTTGGTAGCAGCTTATGAATATGTGAAGAAAGGGTAGTTTACTCCTGATTGCTTCCCGCCAGGGGCAAGCAAACGCTACGCTCGTGATGTGAATATCCATTTACAAATAAAGAGGTTTATATATGAAAAAGAACTTGGCAGTTGAGCCAGGCTCAACCAAAAAAGTAAAAACTGGTGATTGGAGAATCTTTGTGCCAATCATTGATCACGACAAGTGTATTGCTTGTGGTACTTGCGCGCGAGTGTGTCCAGAAGGGTGTGTTTTTGCGGTAGGTGATCAAGCTTTGCAAGGAAAAGTTTTTTATGAAAAGGATTTGGATTATTGCAAAGGATGTGGAATTTGTGCAGAAGAGTGCCCAGTTAAATGTATTAAAATGGAATTAGAAGAGAAATAATATATGAAAAATTGTTTAGAGGGATCAAATGCAGTAGCTCTGATGGTCAATATGTGTCGACCAGCTGTGGTTTCTGCTTATCCTATAACTCCACAAACTCATATTGTGGAAGATTTATCAAAGTTCAAGTCTGATGGCAGTGCAACTTTTGAGTTTGTTAGAGCTGATAGTGAGTTTGCGGCAGCATCTATTGTACTTGGTTCAAGTGCTAGTGGCGTTAGATCATATACTGCAACCAGTTCACAAGGTTTACTATTGATGACTGAAGTTGTATTTACAATCGCTGGAATGCGATTGCCGGTTGTGATGACTGTTGCCAATAGAGCAGTGTCTGGACCGATAAATATTTGGAATGATCAGCAAGATGCAATGACGGTTCGTGATAGTGGTTGGATTATGCTTTTTGCTGAAACCAATCAAGAAGCGGCAGATTTGCATATTAGTGCATTTAAAATTGCAGAATTGACTAGAATTCCAGTTATGGTCAATATGGATGGGTTTGTTTTGACTCACACATATGAACCGGTAGAAATGCCAAGTGCTGAGATGGTGAAAAAATATTTACCAGAGTACAAACCAGCGGCTGGACAGTTTCTTGATACAAGTGATCCAAAGAGTTTGGGGACATTTGCTACACCAGAAGATTATATTGATATTCGAAAAGATTTGTTTGATGATCTTGCTAGTTCGAAAACAGTAATCAAGAAAGAGTTTATAAGTTTCAAAAAATATTTTGGAAGAGGTGGGGGATTGGTTGAATATTATGGTGACAAAAATGCAAAAACTGTATTTGTATCAATGGGTTCAGTGATTGGGACTATAAAGGATACAGTTGATGAACTAAATGAACAGGGGGAAAAGGCGGCCGTCGTGAAAGTGAAATGTTTTCGACCGTTTCCAGTTGATGAGATAGTAAAGGTTTTGAATAAAGCAAAAAACATTGCAGTTATCGACAAGAGTGTGTCCCTTGGTCAGCAAGGAATCCTGGCTTTGGAATTGAAAGCTGCCATGCAGGGGGCAAGCAAAGTAAATATTACATCAGTTGTGGCTGGTTTGGGTGGACGTGATATTACTAGAAAAGATTTACACAAAGTCTATATTCAAGTACAAAAAATTGGTAAAAAAGTATTATTTTTAAATTAATATGAAATCATTTCCAAAACTTTTTATATTATTTGCGGCAGTACTTCTTTTGTTGCAAGTTGCCAGTATTTCTTATTTTCAATTGGCGCCAGAAGTTAGGGCTGAGGCAGATCTTGGGTCAAAATTGGAAAATTTAAAAATCAATGTGCCTTTTTGGCATACCTTGAATTCAATGCCAAGTATTACACAAGATAAGTGTGCTAATGCCGATGCACAGTGCTACAAGATTCCTTGGATAGCTATTTATATCAGTGCTGCCTATAAGTATGGAGTAGTTCTCGGGTCAATGTTGGCGGTGATCATGTTGATGATCGGTGGCATTATGTATATGATGGCTGGTTTGAATCAGACGTTGGTTAGCAAGGGGAAGTCGTATATTACTGGTGCGGTTTTGGGATTGACGTTGCTTCTAGGTTCGTATGTGATGCTCAATACTATCAATCCCAATTTAACTAAATTGGCGCCGGTAGAAGTTGAAGTTATTAAAGCAGAGGGTCTTACAATTGGAAATCCGTATTGTTATGAATATGAGAAAAGTAAATATGATGTAGTGGATGCTGCTTGTGGTGAAAAGGGAACTTATAAATCAAATGACCCTCAGTTTAAGCATGAAGGTGAGTGCCGGGGGTCAATATGTACAGGTGACGAGTTTTGTATACCGACGTTAAAGACAGACCCATTTAGTGAGGCGTCGCCAGAGACGTGTCAGGATGTTGCGGTTTGGGGTTATTTTTATGCTGATGAAGGAAGGTTTTTGGATGGAGTAGGTTTGATGAGTTTGGAAGGATTTAGTGATGTGGATTGTATTGAATTGTCTGAAAATTGGCAGGATCCTACGTGGGTTACGTGTTTGGTTAGTGATTCTGATATACCAGATCCAAAGAGTGATGACAAAATGTATGTAATACCAAAGAGCAGTCTTTCGTTGTCTCAATACAAGGATAGTTATATTTTGTTGGTGGAGTTGAATGATACTGGTAGTAGTCGAGCCAAGGTAACAAACAGTATTGTAATTGAAGGGTCTCAAGCTGTAGCGAATTGGTTTGGTATGCCAGGAACTTTTGATGATGAATATTATTTGGCTTCAAATCCAAAGTTTGATAAAAAGGATGGCAAAGGTAGAACAATTACTCAGGCTATTTGGATGGAACCATGCATGAATGCTGCTGTTGTGGTAGAGGGGCAAAATGGTGGTTGGATTGCAAGAGGTGATAACAAAATGCAGTATTTCAAAACATTTCAAAAATCTGATCTTCAAAAAGGAATTCGGGTGGATATATATGCAGGTAGCACACAGGAAGATACAACAGCTGATTGTAGTCTTGTTTCAGGATCATTTCCACCGACAAGAAAATTGTTGCAGGAGTGTGGTTCAGATGGAGAGTGTATTAGCGGTGATTGTGAATATGAGTCTGGAACAGGTGTTGGAGATGTTGCTCATACCAAGGGTGTGCAAAAGTGTGAATGTACTAGTAATCAAGATTGTATAGATAATGGTAATACTGATGCTTTTTGTTCAACATCAGTTGCAACTTGGAATGTGTGTACTCAGTGGAAGGTGCCTGGTAAATGGGTTTATAATGGAGCTACATTGATAGAAGGTAAGCACGGAAGTATTTGTGAAAAGGGTTTGTTCAGTCATGTAGTGGGTTATTCAAATGATCAGTGTTATGGGACTTCTGATTGTGAGGGGGAGTATAATCCTGTGGAGGTTAGATGTGAATGTAATAGTGATGCAGATTGTAGTCTTTTCGGTGACGATTATCAGTGCGCTGAAACTGAAGGTGATGGTTGTGGTTGGAATACATGTGTGAAAGGAAAATTGCCAGATGGTCATGTTTGTTATAATCATAATGATTGTCAAAGTGGATATTGTCCTAAAGCTGATGTCGGCAGTTGTGATATATGTGCTCCATCGGCTTTTACTTGTACAAAGGGAAAGTATTTAGACAGTTGTCAGAGTGGTGGAGACGCTGCGTGTTGTCCAGGTTTTGATTGTATGACTGTGGCAATTGGAGATAATCAATGTGAGCCAATAAATCAGGCAACTTGTACTCAGTATTATCCAGGAACTGATTATGTATGGAATAAGCTTTATCCAAATGAATGTAAAAAGAAATGATTAAAGTGTTTGATTTGAAAAAAATATGACAAAAAAATATACAATGCCGTTTAGTCATTTGCTCAATCCTGGTCACTCAGCCTGTGCAGGTTGTGGTGAACTACTAGGGATGAGACACGTGCTAGATGCGGCAGGACCAAATACAATTTTGACGAATGCCACTGGGTGTAGTGAGGTAACAACTTCAAGATATCCAATGTCGTCATTTAAAGTTCCGTGGATTCATGCGAACTTTGAGAATGCTGCGCCTCTGATGTCAGGTGTGTCAGCAGCTTTGCGATATAAATCAAAAGGCAAGGTAAGTAACGAAAAAACAAATTTGATTGCTTGGGGTGGAGATGGTGCAACTTTTGATATTGGATTGGGAATGATTTCTGGTGCTTGGGAGCGAGGCGAGGATTTCTTGTATGTGTGTTGGGACAATGAAGCGTATATGAATACTGGTATGCAAGCTAGTGGATCAACTATGCTTGGTTCAAATACAACAACTACTCAACCTGGCAAAGAGTCACTTGGTAATCAATTGAGAAAGAAGGATATGCTCAGTATTGCTCTTGCTCATGGATGTACTTATGTGGCTAGTGCGACAATTGGGAATGTTATGGACATTGAAGCAAAAGTGAAAAAAGCTTTGGCCATACCAGGACCTAAATATCTGCAGGTGTTGGTTACTTGTGTGCCTGGTTGGCATACAGATTCAAAGGATACTATCAAGATTGGACGATTGGCTCAGCAGACAGGTTTGTATCCAGTTGTGGAATATATTGAAGGTAGGTTGGCCAGTGTAGCTAAGTGTCCGAAACCCAGACCAAAGGTAGATGAATATCTGAAACTGCAGGGTCGGTTTAAACATTTATTCAAGGATAAGAATGGTTCAAAAGTAATTGATGAACTTCAGAAAATGGCAGATTATAATGTAAATAAGTTTGGACTGGAAGTTAAATAAACTAAATTTAGACAAATAAAGCCCCGCGATGCGGGGCTTTTGGGTTGACAAGAATGTACATTATTGCTATTGTGTGAAGTCATTAGTTCCTTAATTTAGCCAAACTGTTTCCTAAGGAGGATTCAATGGAGAAATCACGTGGTGAGGGAGTTATTGGTAACTCCTTGTTCGCCTGGCGGATGCTGGTCTGTGCGGTAGGTGTCTATTTCTTTTACACTGGACAAGCTCAGGATTTCCTGACGTCTTGGTTCGGTGAAAGTGGACACTGGGTTTCCATGATCAAGGTAGGAGCAGTGCTTTTGCCTTTGTGGTTTCCTGATACTTTTTCAGGCTGGATCCTGAAGCTGCGAATGGCAGCTTGGTACGACAAGGATGAAGATCCCAACATGATCAAACCGAGTGAAGAGCCCCTGACACCTGGTAAGGTGATAGGTGAGTTGTTTGCTTCGATGTTGGGTCTGGGGATTGGCATTTGGGTCCTCTGGGTCTTTGTCTGGTGGCTGGGAAGTAACTGGTGGATTGGTCAATCAATCTTCACGTTCCTTTTCTTGCTTTTCATCTTTTCCAAGGTGCCCAAGTGGTTTGCCAAAGGAGCCCCTTCAATCCAGGATGAGAAACTGCAGAGAGTCGTAGCTCGAATCTTCGATAAAACGACGATTCTCTTGGATCGGGCTTTCATCAAGAACAAAAAGGAGCAGTTGATTGCAGCGGCAATCTTGCCGACACAGAGGTGTCTGTTGCTCAACAAGTTCATGCTCGAGATCATGGATGAAGACGAGCTTGAGGCGGTGATTCTGCATGAGGCTGGTCACGTCAAGTATCACTGGGTCAACCGGATTCAGAAGACTTACTGGATGTTCCGGCTCTTCGTCGAATTCGCTGTGGTTGCTTGGGTGATACACAACTTCTTCGGTGTCGAACTGGTACGCGAGAATGTCTATGTTTGGGGGATCTTTATCCTTCTGGCAAAGACTTTGCTCGTTCAGGTCACGAAACTTCCGCAGATGTTGCTTGCGCGTCACGAAGAGAATCTGGCTGATGAGTTTTCTGCCAATCACAACGGTGGTGGCAAGTCTCTGGCGTCGGCACTTCGCAAGTTGCATGACTATCTGCCTATCGAGTTGAAGCAGCGGTCTATGACTATCGAGGTCCTCAAGACTCACCCGGAGCTTCGGCGACGGTACAAGCGTTTGATGGAAATGCAGGCCTAAAAGAAAAGAACAATTACAAATTGCTACGAAATATAGCAATATATTTGGTAGGAGTGGGTAATTGTTAAAAAACAACAGAGTTTGTTCACGAACAACTCTGTTTTTTATTTAAAGCGGTAATTATCGATATTAATGCACTAAAATAGGACATAAATACAATCTTGACAATCTTGTAAAAAAATTGTACAGTGTAACGTTATATGGATTCGTACGTCATATATAGCGTAGAATTAATCAATTTAAATTTTTTGCAAAACACAATTTTGGTATGAATTATTTCCAAACAATTAAGTTTGTGGGAGGGATTTCTGCGGATGTAGCAGTAGGTGTAGTTTTGATTGCCCAAAAAGCATTCATGAGAGGACTACTACCTGTATATACAACACTACAATCTACAGCAGGACGTTCTAGCAACTTTAGTTGTAAGGAATATATAAAATGGCAAAAAATAATTTTTAATATTTAATTTCTTCCAATATAAGGTTTCCAGAACATCCTGCGGTAGCAGGATGTTCTTTTTTAACTAAACGTAAACGTCAACGGTTGGAAACCTAGGAGGAAAGATGAGTGACTGGGACAATGACAAACTAGAAAAAAAAGACAGGAACTTGAAGTTCTTTGTCAAAGGTATGCGTACCTTGTGGGAGTTGCTGGGCAAAGAACGAAAAAACATCATGTTTGTTTTTTGGCTCTTGGTCTTTACCCAAGCAATGGAAATCGTGTTTTCATATTGCTTGAAGCTGATCTTTGATTTTCTGCCAGGTTTTGCCAATGGCGTAGGTGTGGTTACCTATCTCTATTGGGTGCTCGCAGCAATGGCAGGAGCTAAACTGCTTGGCTTGCTTGTTCGGCACTTTGTCAAAGAGATCATCTTTGTCAACGCAGTGATCCGGTTGGAAAACCTGTGGCCTGTTCAGGCACAGAAAAAACTTCTTGAGCTCCCAATGGGATATCATGAAAGAGAGAACACTGGCAAGAAGATTTCCAAGATCAACAAAGGTGTTGATCGACTGGTAGATATCTTGACTACTTTGTTCTGGGGCACTTTGCCACAGCTTCTTTACTTGATTATCAATGTTGTTGTGGCGATTGTCATTGATTGGCGATTGGGAATTCTTTTTTGTCTTCCCTTTATCCCCGCAATGATTCTTCACTTCAGGATTTTCGACAGGTATGCTGATGGATGGGAACTGTGGGAGGCCAAAAAGGAAGAATCGACTGGCAAGACTTGTCAGTCGATCATCTGTGTAAATACTGTGCAAAACTTTGTGCAGGAAAAAACTGAGATTGGTGTAAACCAAGTCATTAGAGACGAGATGGTGGAGATTGACACCACGATACACACCGAGATGCAAAAGTCTTTCTTTTACATTGGCTGTATCTTGCAGTTCTTCTTTTTCCTGACGATCGCTCTTGGTGTTTATCTCGTTTATCTCGGGAAGAGTACGCCAGGTACGATTGTATACTTGATCGCCACTGGTAGTGTCACTTTGCAAGGCATTGGTGATATTATGATGAACTACACGCGGACTTTGCGGCGGATGATCTCTGTTCAGCGGATGAAGGATCTTTTGGATGAGAAATCCTCGATCGAAAACTCTGAGTCGGCAATTGTGCCAACTGGGTATGAAGGTGAGTTTAGTTTTTCTGATGTCACTTTCACTTATCCTGGAAAAGATAAACCTGTTTTGCATGACTTTAGTCTGACTGTGAGCCCCAAAGAAATGGTAGCTCTAGTTGGTCGAAGTGGGGAAGGCAAAAGCACGGTTATTCGACTTCTATGTCGAATGTATGATATTGATTCAGGTGAAATTTCCTTGGATGGTCAAACTATCAAGGAGATCAATTTGGATTGGTATCGAAAGTTGTTTGCGATTGTTCAGCAAGACGTGGACATCTTTGATGCAACACTTCTGGGGAATGTGAGATACCCGTATCCAGAAGCTACAGAAGAACAAGTTCAGGAAGCGCTGCAAGCGGCGCACCTGGATGTGATTCTGGACAACAAAGAACGTTTCCCTGAGGGAATCCAAACACAAGTAGGTGAACGAGGGATTCGTTTGTCTGGTGGTGAAAAGCAGCGAGTGGGAATTGCCCGAGCTTACTTGGCACTGCTCAATGGAGCCAAGATACTTGTTCTAGATGAGGCCACATCAAGTTTGGACTCAGAAGCTGAGCAGGCTATACAGCAAATGATCGATAGAGTTCAGGAAAAACTGAATATTTCTATCGTGGCTATCGCACATAGATTGTCTACTATTCAGAAGGCGGACAAAATTTGTGTGATTAATGATGGCAGAGTAGTTGAGTCTGGTGATCATCACCGACTGGTTGCTCGGAATGGTTTGTACGCCAAACTGGTGGAGCTTCAGAAACTGGGGGCTCTCCGCGACTAAAAACAAGAGCACTGACTTCAAAAGTTGGTGCTTTTTTGACAGGAGTTTGAGATAATTATATAAAGGGAGCAAGAAACCATAGGAGTAACTCAGTATGAGTACTTCTCAGTGCTTGCTCATTGTGGTGATTGCACAGCTTCCGTTGTTCTTTATGGTATTTACTGAAAAGGTTTATCCTCCTGGGTCGACAAATTCTCCTACCAAGTAGAAGAAAATAAAGCAATTCAATAACCTGAATTGCTTTTAATTTACAGCGCAATAGTTGTTCACTCTTTACAAACGGATTTTTATTTGTTACAATCTATTGCAAAGTGTGCTTAAAAATTTAAATATTTCTATGTCAAACAAAATTTCCATCAAGGGAGCCAAAGTCAACAACTTGAAAAATATTGATGTTGATATTCCTAGAAATAAATTGGTGGTAATTACTGGACTTTCGGGTTCAGGTAAGTCTTCGTTGGCCTTTGATACAGTTTATGCGGAAGGACAGAGACGGTACGTAGAAAGTTTGTCTTCTTATGCTCGGCAGTTTCTAGAAGTAAAGGAAAAACCTGATGTGGATCAAATAACAGGTTTGTCTCCAGCCGTAGCAATTGATCAAAAATATAGTGCGCAAAATCCGCGCTCAACCGTAGGTACAATAACTGAGATCTACGATCTTTTGCGTTTGATGTTTAGTAGAATTGGTCATCCTCATTGTCCAAGTTGTGGACTTGAAGTGTCTCGACAAACTATTGAACAAATAGTTGATAAAATTTGGAAGATTAATAATAAAGTTAATGTTTCAATTTTGGCACCAATTATAAGAGAACAAAAAGGCGCGCATCGAAAGATTTTTGATGAGATCAGAAAAGCAAATTATTATCAGGTCAGATTGGATGGAATTATTTACAATATAGAAGAAGTTGATCAATTGGAGGTTGATAAGCAAAAGAAACATACAATTGAAGTTGTAGTTGATCGGATATTACTTGATAGGGACAAGGAAACAAAATTGCAGTTGACTGAATCTGTGAAAGTTGCAGCTGATCTTGGGAATGGTTTAGTTGTAGTTTTGCGATCAGACAAGGAAGGTGATACTTTGTTTAGTCAATTTTATACTTGCCCAAAATGTGATATTGGTTTACCGGAAGTTGAATTAAGAAGTTTTTCATTCAATTCTCCGTTTGGTGCTTGTCCAATCTGTTCAGGGTTGGGAACAAGAATGGAAGTTGATCCAGAATTGGTCATCAGTAATCCACGTTTGACACTGGCTCAAGGTGCGATTAAACCATGGACAAAAATATTTTCAAATCAAACATCAATTTGGCAACTTTTGGCAGCCGTTGCAAAAAAATATAGATTTTCGATTGATATGCCGGTAGAAAAATTGAGTAAACGTGCTAGAGAAGTTGTTTTGTATGGAACTGGTGAGCAATCTTATGAAGTTGGATCAAAAGTAATGCAGTATGAGGGTGTTATCCCTGGTTTAGAAAAAAAATACAAAGAAACTGATTCAGATTATATAAGAAAAGAGATAGAGCGTTACATGAGACAACATGTTTGTTCAGAATGTGAGGGAAAGAGATTGAAAAAAGAGAGCTTGGCTGTAACCGTTTGTGGTTTGTCGATTATTCAATACACTGAAGTGTCTGTTGATGATCTAAAGGAATTAGTCAGTGAAATTTTGAGAAGTGTAAATGAAAAGTCAAAGAAAACTTCAAAAAAGGATTATAAATATGTTACTGAAGCATTGGAGTCAACTGAATTCAAGGTGGCTGGAGCTATCATTGGGGAAATTGAAAGACGGGTTGGCTTTTTGGAGAATGTAGGTCTCGGTTATATTACGTTGGGAAGAAGTGCTAATACTTTATCGGGTGGGGAAGCCCAGAGAATTCGTTTGGCAACACAGTTGGGGTCATCTTTGTCGGAGGTTATTTATGTTTTGGACGAGCCTTCAATTGGTTTGCATGCAGCAGACAATAATAAGTTGATCAATACATTAAAAGATTTGCGTGATAAAGGAAATTCTGTGATTGTTGTGGAGCATGATGAGGATATGATGAAAGCCGCTGATTATATTATTGATATAGGTCCAGGAGCTGGAATTTATGGTGGAAAAGTTGTTGCTGAGGGAACTTTGGAACAAATCAAGAAAACAAATACACTAACCGGTCGATATTTGTCAGGCAAGGATACTATTAAGGTTTTGAAAAAAGGGAATAGGGGAAATGGTAAATTTATTGAGATAAAAGGAGCAAAAGCTTTTAATTTGAAAAATATTGATGTAAAAATTCCATTGGGCAATTTGGTTGCAATTACTGGTGTGTCCGGTTCTGGTAAATCAACTTTGATGACAGAGATTTTGTCCAAGTCATTGTCAAGATACTTTTATAGATCAAAGGATCTTCCAGCTGCACACAAGGAGATCAAAGGGTTGGAGCATGTTGATAAAGTGATTACGATTGATCAATCACCAATTGGTAGAACACCACGATCAAATCCTGCAACATATACTGGGGTGTTTACATATATTCGGGATTTATTTACACAAGTTCCGGAGGCCAAGATAAAAGGTTATGATGCTGGACGATTTAGTTTTAATGTTAAAGGTGGTCGGTGTGAAGCTTGTGGTGGTGATGGTTTGTTGAAGATTGAAATGCAGTTTTTGCCAGATGTTTATGTTGAGTGTCAGGAATGTAAAGGAAGAAGATATAATAAAAAAACATTGGAAATTCATTATAGAGGGAAAAACATTGCTGACGTTTTGGACATGACCGTTGCAGAGGCAAAAATATTCTTTGGTGATACACCAATTCTTAATGAAAAGTTAACAATATTAGAAGAAGTTGGCCTTGGTTATTTGACTTTGGGTCAACCCGCAACAACTTTGTCTGGTGGTGAAGCTCAGAGAATTAAATTGGCAACTGAACTTTCACGTTATGCGACGGGTAAGACATTGTACATATTGGATGAGCCAACAACTGGTTTGCATTTTGATGATATTAAAAGATTGTTGTTTATATTGAATCGTTTAGCTGATAAAGGAAATACGGTTTTGATTGTGGAGCATAATTTGGATGTAATAAAGAATTGTGATTGGATAATTGATCTTGGTCCAGAAGGTGGGGACAAGGGCGGAGAGTTGGTTGCAGAAGGTATACCAAGTGATGTTGTAAAAGTGAAACGATCAATAACCGGTCAGTATTTAAGTAAAATAATGAAATAGTATAAAAAGAAAAGAGACTCATGTGCGACATGGGTCTCTTTTTTGTTTTAGTGAAGCATGTTCCAGCAACGCAGGAACAGACAGGCGCTCCAAAGCTGATTGGCTGAGCCGTGTCCAGCTCCGCTCTCCGGGTCATAGAACTCGAAGAAGTCAACCTGAGCTTGGTATTTGGCGAAGGATTCCTTTGCCAAGTCGGTGTAACCAGCGTGGTGTTGGGCCATGGTCATGAAACCATGGATGTATGGCCAGATAACACCGTTTTGGTTGATGCGTTGCATCAACTGGCGTTCTTTTTCATCCTTGGGCGGAAGAGTGACACCGTTGAGACGATAACCGTAAGGTGTATCGAGCTCTTTTGCTGATGTCATGATTTCGACAGTTTCCTCTGGTGTGGCGATATCCGTTAGAATGGCGAGCGCATTGCCAAAGGTGTCGAACTCATCAACTCCCAGGAAGTCACGGTAGTGTTTACCCGTCCAGAAGTGTTCTCGAATAGCTGCCTTGGTGGCTTCGGCTTGCAAGTGCATGCCGTGAAGCTGGTAGGCTTCATACAGGAAACAGTTGTTGGTGAGAAGCATACGTCTGGAGTGGTCCGGACGTGTGTCTCGCCAGTCTGATCCGAGGATCAGGCCTTGGTACATGAGGTTTTGCTCGATGTATTCCCAGGCACGATCAACGGATTTGGAGTGAGCCTCGATGAATTCCAGGTCCTGTGTGTGCTGGTAGTAACGACCAACTCCGAGCAAGTAGAGTAGCTCAGAGTCTTTGGTCCAGGGCGTCAGATTGAAGACACCATCTTCGCTCATGAACTGCTTGAGCATGAAAGATAGTCTTCCACTTTCGAGAGAGTTCATGGCTTTGATAGCCAGCCAGCGAAGGGTGTTATCTAGAAACAGAATGGGAATCTGTCCTGACGACTTTTGACGCTTGGCCAGTTCATTCAGATGGTGCTTGGCCAGCTGAAGACCTTTGCGGTCATTGGTTTCCAGTAGAAGCGGTAGGACTGCGATGATGAAATCGCGTGTCCAACACTGGTAGCGATACCGAGCATCGCTTGCCCAGATGCCTTTGTTGCCAAAGCAACTTCTGAGGATCTGTTTTGCTTGAATTAGCTTATCCATAATTGTCTCCTTGGACGGTTTTGATCAAAGAACAAGAGTGATCACTTTATCAGAAATTGCTATATTTGTCAATGCAAAAAAAATAGCCTCGCAGTGCGAGGTTATTTTTATATAGAAGTATTTTAATCTTTGATTTCTCGAAGTCTTTTGTGTTTGGTTCGTAGATAACCAAGTTTGGCTTGTCGTCTTTTGTATTTTTTGATAATTTCAATCTTTTTAACATTTGGTGAATGAAGTGGATAGATCTTTTCAACTGGGATACCGCCGGAAACTTTTCTAACAGTAACGGTTGCGTTGATACCTTTGCCATGTTTTCTGGCAAGAACTGTACCTTCAAAAACTTGAATTCTTTTCTTTTCTTCACCCTTTGGGTTGATTTCAGAAATTTCTTGATGAACTTTAACAACTGATCCAGAAGTAACTTCAGGAAAAGTTCGATCAATTTCTTCAACCTTTTTTTCTTCAGGTTGTTTTTCAGTTTTCTTTTCTTCTGCCATATTTAGTATAAATTTAGGTTAATATGCGTCGAAAGTTAGTATAAACGATTATTTCAATTTAGTCAAGGTTTTGCTAATTTTAGATGGTTTGACAGGATAAATAAATTTTGGTAGTCTGGAATTACGTTTTGATAAACGCGGGGGTAACTCAGATGGTTAGAGTGCTACCGAGTCAAGGAAATGTACAAACATCCACGTTTGTGCAATTGGTTTAGCCTGTCCATGGTAAAGGTTTGATCAAAATTGTTCCTAGGCCATAGGTAGAAGTCGGAGGTTCAAATCCTCTCTCCCGCACCAATCATATAAAGGTAAGTGATCATTCACTTGCCTTTTTTTAATTTTCAATAATATCTATTACATCAGATACAGCTTGGTCAATTTCATTTTCTGCATTGATGACACTGAAGTCAAAAGTATCTTCTTTGGCCAATTCTTTTCTGACTACGCTCCAACGTTTGTCAAAATCATTATCACTCATTGGTCTTTGGCGAATTCTATTTTTTAGATTATCAAGGGTGTCAGCTTTTAGGAAAATGGAGGCAGCTTCTGGATAAATTTTCTTGACCGTTTTTGTTCCATTGATGTCGAGAAGTATCAAGGCAATGTTATCATTTGACCAAATTGCTTCTAGGTCCTTTTTGCTGTTACCGTAATAATGACCATAGTGTTTATCATATTCAAAGAGCTCATTGTTTTTTATTTTGTATTCAAATTGATGAACTGTAACAAAATTGTAATCTTCGCCATTTTGTTCACCTGGGCGTGGTTTTCTCGTTGTGTAGGTGACTAGTCGTTCTATATTGGGCATTTCTGACATTAGCTTGTGGGCTATAGTTGTTTTGCCAACACCTGAACAACCTGAAAGGAGAACTAGTTTTGGCATATTATTTTAAATTATTGATTGTTTCTGTAAATTTATCTGGAAGTTCTGAGTTGAATGTTTGATTTTCTCCTTGCTGATCAACAAAAGAAAGTTGGCTGGCGTGTAGTAGAAGTCTTTCTGGCTGAAGGTTTTGTTTTTGTCTTAATTTATAAAGTGTATCACCGGCGAGTGGATGACCTAAGGCTAAAAAGTGAACTCTTATTTGATTGGTTCTACCAGTAAGAAGTTTTATTTTTACTAGAGTAGCTTTGATAAATTCTTGTTCAACATTGTATTCAGTGATTGAAGGTTTACCTTTGTCGGAGTTTTTTGGGTGAGCGGCCATCATGCCACCAGTTGCTTTTCTGCTTATTTCAAATTCAATAGTGTCATGTTTTTTTGAAAGATGCCCATGCACTAGTGCTGTATATTCTTTTTGAACTTTTCTGGTTTTGAATTGCTGTTTGTAGTAGTCAAAAGAATCTTGATTTAAACAAATAAGCATTAAACCTGAAACGTCTTTGTCCAGTCGATGCACAATTCCTGGTCGGTAGATCATATCTCTTTTTAGTAGAGATGTTGGATCGGTAATCTTTTTTATCTTGGGAAATTTTTTGACTAGCCAGTCGACTAATGTTGCATCTTTTGAAGTTTTGGTTGCGTGAACCAATAGTCTGGCTGGTTTTTCTATAATTATGTAATCTTTGGTTTTCTCAATGACTTTAGGGAGTTGATGTTTTTCTAAAGTAGTTTTTCGAACAGATTTTGGTTTTTCTTTTACAAATGTTGGTGTGATTTCTGCGTCCGTTACTGTAATCTTGTCTTTGAATTTTAGAAATTGGTGAACTTTGGCTGTTTCTTCATTAACCAAAATTGAGCCATTTAGTATCGCCTTCTTTAGCTGACTGCGTGTTTTTTTTGTTTTTTCGACCAAAAACCGGTCTAATCGTTCACCGTTCTTGGCTTGTTCAACAATATAATAGTTCATATATAACCATTCTAGCAAAATTAGCGAAAAATTCAATGCTTTGGAAATGAAACCACACAGATACGTGTATCTGCGTGGTGGTTGGATGGCTATATCCAGGGGAAAAAGATCCGAAGCCCGATCTCAATTAAGAGGGCGAGGAGTATCAGGATAAAGGTTAACCAAATAGTAACCATTATACTGATGACACCCAGGGTTGATGCTGTCCAGATGAGAGTATCCGCACTGGCGTCAAAGGCCAGAATTTGGATGCTTCCTACTAAAGTGATAAGGCTAAGGATAAGGAAAACGGCTCGAGGAATGACGTAAAGCAGCACGATTCGATCTAGTGTAGTGGGCATTGTTTTCTCCTATGATAACTGTGTGAATAGAACGGTGTATAATATCACAATGTCTGTATTTTGTCAATAAAAAAACCGCTCACTTCGATGTTGAAGTGAGCGGATGTGGTTACTCTGCGATATCACCGCAGTAGATGTGCAACTGAGTCCAGACCCAGTTTTGGTACGTGTACATGTCCGCGTGCCATTCTTCCATCAGATCGATCTTGTGCTTGGTCTTGAAAAGGCGTGTTTCCAGCTTGGTCGTGTCGTTCCCTTGGGCCTTGGCGAGTCCGATCTGGACTTCCAGTCGGGTGACTCGGTTGGTTTGCTCGGAGTGGAACTTGGTTTCGATCCGGTAGTAGAAGGTGGGACCGAAGGCTTCGCTGATGTAGAAGTGACAGTAGCTTTCGAAGTAGGGAGAAATCTCTCCCGTCTCCATGTACTCGTCCTGGACGTCGAGTCGGTACTCGGTGTACGAACGGAAGTCCTTGAAGGTCTGGGGAGCACCACCACCGGCGAGAGCCGTGCTGGAGAATAGCATGAGGCTGAGGACGGACAGGATCAGTGTGCGGATGGTCTTGCGATTCATCTTGAATCTCCTCTGTTGCATTACCACTCTTCATGAGTGCTTTGCAAAGTTATCATAAATGCTTAATGTTGTCAACCCCTAAAAAAAGAACCGCCTACCTCTGATAGAGATAGGCGGGTGTAGCGTGAGAGCTACTTGGGCTGGCGAGCTCCTACGAGAGAGGCTCGAGTCTTGATGATGTCGCTGATGCGACGTTTGATACGACGTTCGTAGTCGCTTTTGATTTCGATCTGGAGGGAGTTTCGGATGTCGTTCAAGCCAGCGTGGTTGGGCCAGTAGGCTTGTAGAATCCACAGACGGATCAGATTCGCTTTCCAGATGTACTCATCATGAGTGGGTTTCTTTTGCTCCTTGATCGCGAGGCGTATTTCGCTGATCAAGGTTCCCATGAGTTCCGGGTCCAGGCTTGTGACATCGCACCAGTGGCTTCCGTCTACACAGTTTTGCTGCAAGACCATTGGGAAGTGGGGTGCTGCGTACATGGGGATCTCATCGTCCACGAAAGCGAAGTGGTCGGTGTTATCGAAACGTACGCGGTAGCTGGCGCTGAGGATGTCCCACGAAGTATGGACTTTGCAGGACTGCATGGCGAAGTACACGAACGGAGTGCCCTCACCTGCTTGGCTCAACGTCCAGTTACAGGAACAGTGAGAAGCCCCACAGTTCTGTACGACGCTGAACTTGACCCTGGGAGCCTGCTCAAGAAGATCAATGGTGATCTTCGGCGCGTCATCGGTCTGCGCCATCAGGTTGAAGGGTGTGAGCATCAGACACGCGAGGATGAGGGAAAAGATCTTGGCCTTCATGAGGCACTCCAAAATTGTTCAAGTCCCTTTGTCTAAAGGACACGTAATTGTAGCATGTTTCTCTAGTTTTGTCAATGTGGTTGTGCAAATTAATACTTTATGTAATAATTTGAATATATGAACAAGTTGAGACAAATCACCTTGGATAATAATGATGATAACCAGTTTTAGCTGGCCTAGTTTTATTTAGATGAAATTAGACCAGCGCAAGCTGGTTTTTTGTTTATAGATTGGTTGTTAAATTGGCTAAAATAATATATAATTTAAGAGAAATAATCCTAAAATTTATGAGTAAAGAGTGGGTGAGTATAAGTGATCTAAAGGACTATTTGGATCATGAAGTTTTAGTAAAAGGTTGGGTATATAATTTGAGATCTTCAGGCAAGATCAGCTTTTTGCAATTGCGTGATGGTTCTGGTGTTACTCAGGCCGTGGCAGTTAAGGCTGATTTGGGGAAGGATATGTGGGGTGTAGTAGAGACTATAACCCAGGAGAGTTCAGTTGAAATTACTGGTAAAGTTTCGAAACACCCGAAGAAAGAAGAGTATGAGCTTCAAGTTATAGGTGTTCATTTAATTCAAAAGGCAGAAGAATATCCGATTGGAAACAAAGAGCATGGTCCGGATTTCTTGATGGAAAATAGGCATTTATGGTTGAGGTCTGGAAGACAAGCAGCTATTCAACGAGTTAGAACAACAGTAATTATGGCGACATATGAATTTTTGTTGGAAAAAGGATTTACAAAAATTGATTCTCCAATATTAACTCCAAATGCTTGTGAAGGAACGACTGAACTGTTTGAGATAGATTACTTTGGCGAACAAAAAGCCTACCTTTCTCAAAGCGGACAACTTTATTTGGAAGCTGCGATTGCATCACTTGGTAAAGTGTTTGATTTTGGTCCGGTTTTTCGTGCTGAGAAGTCAAAAACCCGACGACACTTAACAGAGTTTTGGATGATGGATGCAGAGATGGCTTTTTATGATCATACGATGAGCATGGACTTGCAAGAGCAGTTGATCCAGTTTATTACGGAGAAAGTATTGGAACTAAATATGTCAGACTTGACTGAATTAGAGAGAGATATTGAAACATTGAAAAAGATCAAAGCACCATTCAACCGATTGACTTACAAAGAAGCCTTGGAAAAATTGCAAAGTAAAGGCTCAGATATCAAAGACGGAGAAGATTTGGGAAATGATGATGAGGATTTGATAATGCAAGACTATGATAAGCCGTTGTTTATTGAAAAGTGGCCGGCAAACATCAAAGCTTTTTATATGAAAAGAGAAGGAGATTTGGCTTTGTGTTCAGACATGATTGCACCTGAAGGGCATGGTGAAATTATTGGTGGTTCTCAGCGTGAGGACGACTATGACGTGCTTCTTGAAAGAATTAGAGAACACAATCTTCCAGAAAAAGAGTTTGCTTGGTATCTAGATATTCGAAAATATGGAAGTGTAATGCATGCGGGGTTTGGGTTTGGTTTAGAGCGAATTGTTGGATGGATGTGTGGAGTGAAGCATGTGCGTGAAACAATTCCATTTCCAAGAACTATTAACAGAATTTATCCTTAATTCTATGTTGAATAAAATCGATAAAAGATGGTTTATATTGGTAGGTGTGATAATTGTTGTTGTTGTTTTGAATATGGTGATGTGGAAAAGCTCTGATGAGGCTATGGATGAAATAAAAGTATTTGAAGAACCTGATAAATCTTTGATAGAAGATGTAAAAGAAGAAGAATGGGAAGATTTCAAGGACAAAAATGTTAAGTTGCAATTGCCAAGTAAGTTTTTGCAGGAGAAGTCACCAACTGGCACATATTGGTTTGAACCAGAAACTATGAATATTGTTGCTGTTTATGAATCATTTGATAGGATTGCTGGATATACATTAAGGCAGCAAGTGGAACATGATATTCTGGTGGCGCATGATTGTGAAAATTTCTCAAAGGAAAAGGATATTCTAGAATACAAAGGATGTGTGTATTTAGAAACCAGGTTTTCTTATAAAGCTTGGCAGAAGGGGAATACGTTATTGGTTCTGTCTTTCAATGAACTATATGTAACTGAGGAGGATTTAGAAAGTATTATTAAAAATATTAAATAAATTAATATGGAACGTACACTTAATGTAGAAACAAATAAGAGCGTTGGTGAGGAAGTAACAATTAAAGGTTGGGTAAATACTCGACGTAACATGGGGAAAATTGCTTTCTTGGATATGCGAGATCGAACTTCTTTGTTGCAAGTAGTTTTGGTACCGTCTGAATTGGGTGAAGAATCACAAGCGCTTTTATCAGAAATTCGACCGGAAGATGTTTTGGAAATTAGAGGAATTGTAAATGAAAGAGGTGGCAAACAAATAAATGAAGAATTGAAAACAGGGAAAGTGGAATTGTTGGCAAAAGAAGTAAAAATGTTGGCAAAGGCAGAAACCTTGCCTTATGACCTTGATTCAGAAATTCACATGGATACATATCTTGAAAATTTGCCATTTAATTTGAGGGCGGAGAAAGCAAGGGCGATATTCAAGGTTCAGGCTGCTTTGGTTCGAGGTTTTAGAAATTATTTGCTAAGCAAGGATTTTACTGAGTTTCAATGCCCAAAAATTGTAGCTGGTGCAACTGAAGGTGGTGCAAATGTGTTTACAATTGATTATTTTGGGAAAAAGGCTTATTTGGCACAAAGTCCACAGTTTTATAAACAAAAAATGGTGGGAGTATATGAAAGAGTGTTTACTACTGGTAATGTTTATAGAGCAGAAGAGCATGATACAAATAGACATTTGAGTGAATATACAAGTCTTGATTTTGAAATGGGATTTATCAAGGACCATCATGATATTATGCAGATGACTTATGGTGTTGTGAAGGCTATGATTGATAATGTAAAGGAAAAATGTGTTGATGAATTGAAGTTGTTACAAGTAACTTTGCCAGTATTTCCTGATACATTACCTCATATGAAGTTGAAAGAAGCACAAAAGATATTGGAAGATAAATATGGTGAAAAGGATGCTACAAAGGAGCCTGATTTTGAACCACATCAAGAAAAACTGATTGGTCAGTATGCCAAAGAAAAATTTGATTCAGATTTCTTGTTTGTAACTCATTATCCAACATCAAAACGACCAATGTATACAATGCCTGATTCTGAAGACCCAGAATACACTAATAGTTTTGACTTGTTGTTTAGAGGTGTTGAGATTGTTACAGGTGGTCAACGTATTCATGGATACAAAATGTTAATTGATAATATGAAAAAGTTTGGTTTGAATCCAGAGGATTTTGCATATTATCTACAAGCCTTTAAGTATGGTATGCCACCTGAGGGTGGGATTGGTATGGGCTTGGAAAGAGTTACTTGGAATTTATTGGGATTGGATAATATTAAACAATCTACACTGTTTCCAAGAGATAGAGTAAGAATTGATGAACCACTTAGCAGAAATGAATCTTAAATAATATGCGCTTGTCAGCTTTGCAAAAATTCATCTTAATAAAATGCTATAATAGTAAGAGTGTTAGAATTGATAGGAAAGTATTTCTAGCGTTTTACAAGGGGATTAGCAAAGCAAAGAAAGAAATACAAGCCAAAATTGTCACTCGTAGTTTGGAAAACTTGATTGATAAAGAGTTTTTGGTTGGTCAAGGACAAAGGACAAAGCATAAGTGGTATATACGAGAAGTTTCTCTAACAAGAAAAGGCAAAGAACAGGCAAAGAAATTGATTGGAGAACAGTTAAGTCTAAAATTCAAGAAGTAAGTGTTATGGATGAAGCTACTAAATATAAATATGTGTATATAGCTGCTTTATTGGTTACGCCTGTTATTTTTATTGTCATTTATGCTTTTTTGGAAGAGTATAAAATAGAAAGATTGTTTGGAGTATTCTGGGTTCTTGTCGGATTGTTTTATACATTAATGGGTTTTGTGTTGAGAAAAAAGTATAAAATGAATGTTATTGGTAACCAACCGGTTGATTTGTCTAATATGACTCATCGGCGACCAATGGCCGGTTTTATTATAATGGGTGTGTATGGTTTGTTTTTTCTGGTTTATGGAATGTTGATGGTTTTTGGATTTAATGCTTTGGACTGGGTGAGAGAGTCTCTTAATGAATATACAATGCAAAAATAAGGCCCCGGCAGACAGATGTCTACCGGGGCGGTGCCATGGACGCAGGTCCTTTTGGGAGTGCCGCAATGGCTGAAACGCGCAAGGGCGCAAAAGCTCACGAGGCTTGATTTGTTAAACAGGGGTTTCTCTTCGTACGAGAAGTCGATTCCGCAGGTTGGACCTGCAATTAACTTGCAAAATCTAGATCTTGCTAACGAAAAGTCTGTTTAACGGTTCAAACCAGAGCAATATAACTTTAACTAAACTTTCATAATTAGTCAAGAAAATGTATCAAGTAAAATCTGAAAAATTTAGTGGCCCTTTGGATCTACTATTACAGTTGATCGAAAAGGAAAAGTTGGAAATCACAGAGATTTCCCTTGCTCAAGTGACTGATCAATTTGTGGAGAGACTTGAGGGGATGGAAGAACATCTACCTGAAGAGTTGGCAGATTTTTTAGTAGTGGCTGCTAGACTTTTATTATTAAAATCAAAAGCGCTATTGCCACTATTGGGGCAAGAAGAGGATTTGGATGATTTGGAAAAACAGTTGAGAATGTATAAAGAGTTTGTGGAAGCTTCAAAAAAGATTCAAGAAAGAATTGGTGAACAGAAATTTTCATATACACGCAAGAAAGTGATATCTATGAGGGAGGTTGAGTTTCATCCACCAATGGGATTACGTGGAGTAGCCATGAAATCTGTGTTTTTGACAGTTTTGAAAAGGTTGGATCCTATAGTGAAAATGCCTCGTCAAATGATGGAGAAAACCGTGAGTATGCAGCAAACAATTTTTGATATCAAGAGTTTTATAAGTCAACAAAAGAAGTTGGGCTTTAATCATATGATGAAAACAGCCAAAAATAAGACTGAGGTTATAATGAATTTTTTGGCATTGTTGGAGTTGGTCAAACAAAAACATTTAAAATTAAATCAAACAAATAATTTTGAAGATATTCTTATTGAAAAAGTATGAAAACAAAAATAGAGAGTTTATTATTTATTTCTCACAAACCATTGACCGTCAAAGCAATTGTGACGGCGTTGAATAAAGATGGGGAAAAGGTAACCGCAGAGCAGGTTGTTGAAGCAATTACTGAATTGAAGGGAAAGTATAACACAGAAGAAAGTGGTGTTAATGTAATTGAGGCTGGAAATGAAATCCAGATGGTTACTAGCCCAGCGACTGCGTCTTTAGTGAAGACTTACTTGAAAGATGATATGACTGGGGAACTGACACCAGCATCATTAGAGACTTTAACCGTTATTGCTTATAGAGGACCTATTTCAAAACCTGAATTGGAACAAATTAGAGGAGTGAACTGTAGTTTGATTATCAGGAATTTGCTTATTCGAGGTTTGATTACTTCTGAAGAAAACAAAGAAAATGTGCAAACATATTTTTCTGTAACCGTAGATTTTTTGAAGCATTTGGGATACACTACTGTGTCAGAGTTGCCAGAGTATGAAAAGCTCCATGCCGTTGAGAACTTGGAACAGTATATAGATAAACAACAAGCTTAAAATATTTTTTACAAATAAGAAAAATTATATGGGTTTTGAAGGTGGTGCAGCAAAAAAATTGCCAGAGGATGCTGGCAAAAGAGTACAAATTGACTTGAAAAGCATGGATCCAAACTCTGAGGATCCAAATGAAAGACGTTTGGCTGAGATGTATGCTCAAGGTCAAGCAGAAGAGGCAGCGAAATCAATGGCGGAGTAAAAGGATAGAGAAGCTGGATTCGCTAGAGTAATGAATCTAGACGAAGAGTTAGAAAAGTCTGCGGCTGAAGGAGATGAATTTGCCAAGGAACTTTTGGCAGAAAGACAAAAAAATGCAGCAGCGTCAAAAGCTGCAACCGTTGCAAAGAAGCAAAAATTTGTTAAAGGTGAAAAAATGGAGCTTTCTCAAGCGCGAAAAGCATTGGAGCTTGTGCCGAGTAAACCACATATTGATGAACATCCAGAGCAAATAATTGATATAAGTCCAGAGAATTTAATGAAAACTCCTGAAGGACAGGAATTGTTAAAATCTATTGAGGCTGCTAGGGCAGAAGATGCGGCAAAAACAGAAGCAGCTCAAAAAGAGAAAGAGCGAGGTTACGCAAGACAGATTGACCTTAATGAATTAGCAAAGAATGATCCTCGTTTTGCGGAATTATTGAAAGGACATCAACAGAAAAAAGAACCAGCTGCAAAACCAAGAAAATCATGGAAACAGAGATTGCAGTTTTGGAAAAAATAAACAATGATCATTAATTTACTTCTTACAATATTGTTACTGAATCCACTTGGTAATGTCTATTTTGCGGACAAACCGTTTTTTAATATATCTGAAACTAAGGCTGAAGCACCGGAAAGAATAAATGTCGAGAATATTGGAGTAGAAGTAGATGCAGACAAATTTGTGGCGATTGATGTGCATAGTGGAAAACTTTTATTACAGAAAGATAGCAACGTAAAAAATCCTATTGCGAGTATCACAAAACTGATGACCGCAATGGTGATTCTTGAACAGGAACCTGATTGGCAGATGGTGGTTGAAATGAGACAGGCTGATGAAACATATGGAGCACAGCCACATATTTATAGGGGAGAAGAAGTTTTGTTTATTGATTTATGGAAATCGGCGTTGGTTGCGTCGGATAATAATTCGATAATGAGTATGGTTAGGGCTTTGGGGTTTACTCGTGATGAATTTATCCTGCTCATGAATCAAAAGGCAAAAGAATTAGGAATGTTTAATACTGAATTTGCGGATCCTACCGGTTTGAATGAAAACAATCTTTCTACAGCACTTGATGTTGCCAAGTTGGTACATTCATCAATGCAAAAGAACGAGATAAAAGAATCAGTTTTGCAAGGACGGTATAAGTTCGATATTTTGAATAATAAAAAGAAAAGAACGATTTATAATACAGATATTTTGTTGAGTAGTTTCTTGAACAGCAAGAAGTATGGATATGAGTTGATTGGTGGAAAGACAGGTTTTTTGCCAGAGGCGGGATATTGTTTGAGTGTAGAGGTTGAGTACGAAGATCATCCAATTGTAGTTGTTGTGTTAGGAAGTAGTACAATAGAGCAGCGCTTTCATGATGTGAAAGTCATTGCTGATTGGGTTTATTCAAATTACGCTTGGAGTTATTAAAATAAAAGATTAAATATGCATGTAGTATACGATTTTTTTGCACAATTTCCAGACTGGTTAGCTACATTTTTGTTGGCTATGTTACCAATAACTGAGCTTCGGGGGTCAATTCCTTTTGCGATTGGTTTTTTTGATATGAATCCATGGCTAGCATTTATTATATCTGTGTGTGGTGATATCATTCCTGCTATTTTTATAGTTTGGTTGCTTGAACCAATGGCGGCTTGGTTGAGTGAAAGAGTTAAATTTTTCAAAAGGATTTTTGATTGGTGGTTTGGCAGAGTAAATAAAAGTTTTGCAAAGAAGTATGCAAAATATGGGGAATGGGCTTTGTTGCTTTTTGTAGCAATACCTTTGCCAATCACTGGAGCGTGGACAGGTTCAGTTGCGGCCTTTTTGTTTAAAGTTCCGAGAAAAAGAGCAATATTATTTATTGGTGGAGGCGTAATTATTTCTGGAGTTATTGTGACACTGATTTCAATTGGAGCGTTTTCAATTTTTTAAAATCAAATTATGAGAATTGGGATTGATTGTAGGAAGTTTTATGATGTGCAGCAAAATATAGGTGCTGGAATTGAGAGATATACCTATCATTTAGTAAGAAATTTGATTAGAATGGATCAACATAACCAGTTTGTGTTGTTTTTTTATAATGATATTAGCCCTGAGACCATTCATAAAGTAAAAAGTCATAATGCAAGAGTGAAAATAGTGAAGCTTATTAGAAAGACCTCTCAAATACCATTATGGGACAACCATATAAAGTTTACAGGAGCTTTGAATAATGAAAAGCTTGATTTGACCTTGTTCCCAGCAAATGCAATACCATTTTTTTATAAAGGAAAATCAATAGTTGTTGTACATGATTTGGCAATTTACTTGCATCCCGAATGGTTTCCTGACAAACAGTGGTTTTCTACAAAAGTTGTGGTGCCTAGGAGTTTGAAAAGGGCAAGCATTGTGGTAACTGTTTCCCAAAATACTAGAGATGATGTCATAAAGTATTTCAAAATAAATCCTGAAAAAATAAGAGTCATTCATCCTGGAGTTGTGGTCAAGGATTATTATTTAAAAGACGAAATTGATAGAGTAAGAAAAAAATATGATATTGTGAATGATTATATTTTGTTTATTGGAACAGTTGAACCAAGAAAGAACATTTTAAGTTTAATAAAAGCGTTTTCTAATTTTATTTTTGAGAATGAAGAAAGTAAAGTAGACCTGATTTTGGCTGGTGGAAAAGGGTGGAAATTCAAGACGGTTTTTCGAGAACTCAATGATATTAATAAAAGGTTGATGAATTCCAGAGTTAAATATTTGGGTAAAATAAGTAATCGAGAAAGAAATATCTTGTTGAAAAATTGTCAGGCGTTTGTGTTCCCATCTTATTATGAGGGGTTTGGCTTTCCGGTTTTGGAAGCTATGGCACTTGGGGCTCCGGTAGTGACAGGTGACAATTCATCATTGAGGGAAATTGCACATGATGCTGCATTATTAGTTAATACTGATTCATCAAATGAAATCAGAAGAGCTATAAAACAAATAATGGATGACAAGTTGCTTAGACAAAAACTGATAACAAATGGTAGAGAAAGAGTGAAAAAATTTACTTGGGAAACCACCGTAAATAAAATGATGACATTGTTTAAATAAAAAAATGTCCTATTTGGGACATTTTGAAGTAAGTAATTTATAAGTCTATAGTGAAAGTAGCTATTTCTGGATGATTAAACAATCTTGCTCTTGGACCAGATTCTCCTAAACCAGCGGATATGTATAATTGTCCGTTTTTTAATTTAAATAAACCTTGGTCAAATGCCTTCCCCAGTGTTGTAGGCAAAGGTGGAATTGCCCCAAAGAGAGGTAATCTAACTTGGCCAGCGTGGGTGTGTCCTGATAGAATTAAATCAAATTCTGAATGATTGTCTTTTAGAATTATATCTGGATTGTGAGTCAGCAAAATGTTTGGAGTTCTTGGATCCAAATTGTATTTTGCAACATGAAGATTGTCTCGGTGTGTCCAAATGTCAGGTAAACCTGTGATATTAATTTTGTTGTTGTTTATAATGACTTCCTCTGTTTTGTTTTCGAGGATGGTGATACCCCATTTTTTGAAATATTTACGCATTGGGCCAGTTTTATCAACAAGCTTTGGTGAATTGTCATATGGAAGGTTGTATTCATGATTACCAGAGACCGCAAAGGTTGGGATAGTTTTTGATAATTCTTGGATTGGTTCGAGGTATTTAATATTGTCTGCTTTTCCGAGGATGTAGTCGCCACCAAGTAGTATCAAATCAGGATTTAGTTGTTTTACTTTTTTGACGATTTTTTTTGCAAAGTATGTTTTCTTGTATGGACCAAAGTGAATGTCGGAAAGAAGGACTACTTTGATTGCTTCATGACTGGCGGTGTAATTGAAATTCAATTTTGTTTCAGTGACTTTGATTATTTTTGGACTGACAAAACTTCCCCAACCGATTGTTGTGAAAACTATTGCTAGGAAGGCAAGAATTACACTTCTCCAAAATTTAGTTTTTGGACCCAGTATTTTGGAATAAAAAAAAGAACGTATGATAACATACATCCAATAGCCACTGAACAGTAGAATGAAAATAATTATGAAGTCGAAAATAAATCTCATTTTTTTGTTTTGAATGCTTTTGGTAGCAGGAGTGGGGATCGAACCCACGACCTTAGGGTTATGATTCCTACGCTCTAACCAACTGAGCTATCCTGCTAAGGTGTGCATCTAGAGAATCCAGATGCATGATTATATATAAAGAAATTGAATTTGGTAGCGGGAAGGGGACTCGAACCCCTGACCTCCAGGTTATGGGCCTGGCGAGCTGCCAACTGCTCTATCCCGCGACAATTTTTAACATAAGTAACTGTGTGTCATTATAGACTATTTTTTCTAAATTGACAAGATGTAGGAGAATGAAGACCGAGATCGTGATCTCGGCCTGTTTTTTTGTGTATGCTGTTTTAACAGCCTTCTTCGAGTTGAGCGATGAGCTTGACTCGATGTGTTGGAACAAATCGTTTCGGACGTATGTCCTCTGCGTTCCAGACGCCTTCTTGGTCTTTGGTGGCTGGTAACGCTCGGCCACTGTTCATGCCGCTTGTTTTGGCAAAATACCCTCTGGGGTGTTCGAGTGATCGGAAGATCACACAGGCCCCTGATGGTAGGTCTGAGAAAACGGCTACTTGTCTCTCCATGACACTCCCTCCTTAATGGTTTGTAAGGCTCTCTAACACTATATATTAATATTTTGTGAATAAATGGTGCCGCGGGCCGGAGTCGAACCGGCACGGGCAAGCCCACACGATTTTGAGTCGTGCGCGTCTACCAGTTTCGCCACCGCGGCACAAAATAACAGGTTTTTAGATTATAAAGGAAAAAAAACAGGTTGTCAAAACACTGGAAATGATGTATAATTGACGAAGAAGTAAACTTCGTTAATTTTGTATTTATGGCCAAAGTTATTGCCGTTGTAAATCAAAAGGGTGGTGTGGGTAAAACAACTACAGCTGTCAATTTGGGAGCTTATTTAGCTGAACACGGAAAATACGTTTTGTTGGTTGATCTTGATCCACAAGCAAATGCAACTTCAGGATTAGGGATTGATTATCATGGAGCAGAAAAGGGAGTCTACGAGGCTATCTCTGGTGATTTTTTGTTGAGAGAGGTATTGCAACCGACTCAACATGTTGGGTTTAGGGTGGCTCCAGCAACACCAGCATTAGCTGGTGCTAATGTGGAATTGGTTAGTGTTGAAAATAGAGAGTTTCGTTTGGCTGAATCTATCCTTGAACTTCGTGGAGATTATGATTATATTTTGATTGATTGTCCTCCATCACTCGGGTTGTTAACTTTGAATGGACTGGTTGCCTCAGATTATGTATTGATTCCGATTCAAGCAGAATATTATGCGTTGGAAGGTTTGGGTCAGTTGATAAATACTATTAATCTCGTACAAGAGAACTTGAAGCCTGAACTATCAATTTTGGGAGCGGTTATTACGATGTTTGATAAGCGTATTAAATTGTCTGACCAGGTGAGAGAAGAATTGTACAAATTTTTTCCAGATAAAATATTTAGAACTGTGGTGCCTCGCAATGTGAGACTGACTGAAGCACCCAGTCATGGAAAGTCAATTGCTCATTATGATCCAACTTCCAAGGGAGCAAAGGCGTACAAAAACTTGGCAAGAGAGTTGATGGGTATTATTTAAAATAAAAATAAACATATTATGGCAAAAGCAACAGGACTTGGTAGAGGACTTGGTTCTTTGATACCAAAAAAAATTCCAGATAGTGTTATTTCTGAAAAAAATAAGGAATTTTTAGTTACGGACGATAAGGATAAAATTCATAAATTGCCGGTTGATTCAGTTGAAGCAAACCCAATGCAACCTAGAACGGTTTTTGATCATGAGGATTTGGAAAGTTTGATAGAATCAATCAAGGTCCATGGTATCATCCAACCAATAATCGTTACTAAAACATCAAATGGTTACCAATTGATAGCTGGGGAAAGAAGATTGAGATCTGCAAAAATAATAGGTTTGGAAACTGTTCCAGCTGTAGTTCGAGAAGCTGGTGAACAAGAAAAGTTAGAATTAGCTTTGATTGAAAATGTCCAAAGAAAGAATCTTAACCCAATTGAGAAGGCTGTTGCTTATGAGAAATTAATGGATGAGTTCAGTCTTTCCCAAGAGGCGGTAAGTGATAAGCTGGGTGTAAGTCGTTCAGCCGTGGCAAATACTGTTAGGTTTTTGGATTTACCTGAAAAAGTTCAGGAAGCTCTTGGGTCCAATCAGATAACTGAAGGACACGCCAAGGTGATTGCTGGATTGGATTCAGAAAAGAAACAGTTAGAATTTTTGAATAAAATATTACAGTATAACTTCACTGTTAGAGACGCAGAAAAGGAAAGCCGAAAGATATCAGGAAAAAAGTTTGTGGCTAGGGTTATGAAGGATCCGAATTTGGAAGAAAAGGAAGAAACATTGAGGGCTGAGTTAAATACAAAAGTAAATATTAAAAAACAGGGGGATAGGGGGCAGGTTGTGATTGAGTTTTATTCATCAGAAGAATTAGACTCAATTATTAATAAAATAGTTGAATAACTGTATGAAAAAAGTTTTATCGTTAATGTTGATTGCAAGTTTTGTGTTTATTGGTGCGGCTTGTACAAACTCAAATGACACTAAGTTGTCTGATGATTTGGTTTTATCAAGCAGTGTTGTGAAAGAAGGTGTACGTGGTTGGGGAGTTTATACTAACCCTGCTTATAGATATGAATTGAGACATCCAAAAAGTTGGAGTCCAGAGGATAGTGGTGAAGATGGAAAGGTTGCTTGGTTTACACCAAGAGGGAATCAAGTTCCAGCTGTAAGAATTTTATCTCATTCAAACTGGAGAGAACAGTATGATTTGCAAAATTTTTATCAAAATCAATCAGTAAATTTACTGGAGTCTGAATACAAACAAGAAGAGATTGAAATTGGTGGATTTAAGGGATATAGATTTGAGCAGGTAAAAGAAAGAGCCCAGGGGGATTATGACGCTGCTGATGTGATTGTTTTGGATTTGGTGGATAGAATAATTGAAGTGGAATTGATTGAAATCAATGAGGATAGTCGAATGTTGTTGAACAGTTTGAAATTTTACGGAAATAAAACTGTCAGTGATCTAAAATAGAATTGTAAAATAAAAAAGCTGGGGTTGAAGAACCTCAGCTTTGTTTTAGTTGTATACCTTTTTGAAAGATATGGCTTCAACTCTGACCCAAGGGTGAGTTGTTTTGATCTGTAGTACACCTGACCAATCGGCGGTGAAATATTTGCCAGACATCTTTGTCCTGACAAGTGTGAATGGCTCTTTGCCAGTTTTCTTGACTCTGTATGAGATGTCATGGTCAAAGTACCATCGCCAAGTATAACCTTTTTCAAGGATAATGCTTGTTGAGTATACTTTGCCTGGCTTGATCCAACCTAGATATTTATCTTGTTCAACCAGCGTGAACTTGTGGCTGGACGGGATCATCCCGGTGACCGTAGTTTGTACTCGGTCTTCGGGTGGATTGATGAAGTACTCGATTTTTTTGAAACCGTTGTCCCAGACTAACCAGTAAATCAATGCACCTGCGCAAGCCCAAAAGATTAAACCGTACAAAACGTATCTCCCATCGCCTGATGACGAATTGGATGTTTTTGGTTTGGCTTTTGGGGCTGGTGTGTCAGCAGGAGCTTCAGGTGTTGGTGCTTTGACTGTTTTGTTTCCACTGATCATCAGCAGAAGTGATAGCCCAGCGATAACACCCGGAATTACTAGGTCCCATGGGGCAGCTAAACCTGTTGCCCTTGTGATGATGAGTGCTACAAATGCTACGAAGAGCAAAAGTAGCGAGCTTGTAAAGGTGTTGTTTGAGTTTTTTTTCACAAACACCTCCTAATTGAACTTGCCTACTGCAGCCCGGATTTCATCGAAGATGTGGCCACTAATCACGAACTTTGAGTTCGGGTTTTGTGCCATGTCCTGATATGCCAAAAGGGCATCACGAGAAAGCCAGGCTTTGACTTGATCTGGTCTGGACAGTGAGTCAATTCCAAGGGCTTTTCCTGTGATTTCTCGTTTGACTGCTTGGCCTTTGGCCAGCAGTTCCTCGATTGCAATGCTTTCCTCGGCAATTCTACGTTTACGAGCAAGCTCGATACGATCAGAGTTGCTGAGAATTGCGCCCTGAGAGATAGTCTCAATGGCTTTGACAATGACAGGATCAACCGCTGCTAGTGGTTTGCCCATTTTCAGGGAAACGATGTGAACGGGAATCCTTTTGCTGTCATCTTCACATTCTTTTTGAACTGATGCTTTGATCAGCCGAATGTATTCAGGGTCCAGCTTGATGGCATCGAAGATATCGAGGGTCCTTATGACGGCTCGAAGTCGGGACTCGATCATGTCTACGACTTCTTCGATAATGTCTTTGAGTCTGTTGTCCTCTGGTGTGTTGGCCGTGTATCGAAAGTAGTTTTCGATTTTTTGCGGATCAACAGTCTTAGTTTCAACATACTTTGGACGTCTATCCGTTCCTTGGTTGTGAAACTTGAAAAAGCAGACTTCAAAGTTGAGACTGAACTCAACCGTTTGTAAGTCAGCAGGACTTGTTGTTCCACTGATATTAACACCTCTTGCTCCGGTTCCCACAACGTCATTGACCGTTGTGTCCTCGAAGGCGCGAGGGTTAACCTTGCACACAACATTGATAGTTGGAATGTCGTGTGTGTATCTCTTCATTTCGATTGTGTCGTACTTGTGTACGAACGGCCAGAAGATGAAATGAAGACCAGGTTTGAGTACCTGATCAGGTTTACCTCCCCACCATGCGGTGAGGACTTGGTGTTGTGCTTTGACTACAATGGCGCATTTCGAGCCCCAGATTGCTCCGAGACACAGAAGTGCACCAGCGATACCAATAAGTATCATCGGGTCCATGGTAACCTCCTTGTCAATTTGTTAAAGTACTTTGACTGGTTATGTTAAAACAATTGTATGGTTTTGTCAATTCAACGTCAAATAAAAAAGAGCCTGTTCAAGGCTCTTTTTTGATATTTAGATTAGCCACCGGCTAGGGTTGTAATTATAAATTTAACTACTATGTAACTTGTAAATGATAGAGCAAGTCCAATTGCGGCCCAAACCATAGTGTCTCGGCCTTGAGTTACGTATTCTTCTCGACCGGCTGAGATCAACCATTGAAAACCACCATATATAAACATGATTAGAGCAGCACTACCGACAAGTCCAATAATGAACTCGATAACTCGTCCAATCACAACGGAGGGTTCAACTGTGCCGAGGAAGTTTGGTAGTTGAAGTGTAATGGCTGGTGTACCTCCAGAGCCAGAAGCTGCGGCGGCAGGGTCTGCTGGTTTGGTACATTTGCCTTTGTTTGGGTCTACTGCTGCATCAATAGCTTCACATTTTCCGGATAGACAGACACTTTGATTCGTGGTAATGCAGTCTGCTCCTTCTGGGTATTTTTCTTTGCAAACGCTAGAAGCACCACCACAAAATTTACCATCACCACAAGAATTTGCTTCGCAGGTACAGATGAATTTCATTTCTGCGGCAGCAGGAGGAATTGCAACGTTTTTTTCTTCACATTTGTGTCCTGTGACACATTGTTCAGCTGGTTTTGTTTTGTCACAGTCAAAACCTGAGGCAATTCTGTCTTCACATTTTGTTGGTGTTTGGGTAGTATTGCACCAGGTACTGCTTATACAATCCTCGTTTTTGGTACAAGTCTCTCCAGCTTTTGCTTTGTCATCACAATTTTTCAGAAGATTACACATTTGTTCCGCAGGACAGCTAGAGTCGTCTTTGCAGTTACATTTTGCAGTGGTCACCCCACAGTCGCCAGAAATACACATTTCATCCGTTCTTACATTATTGAGTTTACATTCTTCGCCTGGTTTTTTCTTTTCTGCACATTTGTTGGTACTATCAGCAGCTCCAAAGTCGCAATAAGTTGTGCCGGTACATTTTGAGTGGGCGTCACAAGTAGGTTCTGGTGGTGCAGCGTTTGGGTCAGTACAAATTCCAACGTTGGCGTCAGCCTGGTCAGGTTTTTGGATACAACTACCTGAAGCACATTTATCATTGTCAACTGTGGTTGTACAAGCCGCATCTTTTGGTAATTTGACTTTACAGGTGCCAGCGTCACTGTCACAAAAGGTGTTGCCGGTACAAGCTGTTGCTGGTGACAGGTGACATGAACATATGTCTGTCCCACCAGAAAGATCTGTTTTTGTACAGCTAAAATGTTCTTGACATGTTCCAGGACCTGGACATGTATTTCCGGCAGTAATTACAGGTTTACATTCTTTTGTTGAAGTATTGCAGTATTTGCCGTTCTCGCATTGATCCTGGTTGGTACATGAACAAAAACCGGAGGCCAAACAGTCTCCACTTTGACAAGAAAAGTCTTTGTCTGTTTCGCCTAAACCCATACAAGCATCACCACCAAGTACTTTGGCTTCACAGTAATTTGTTATGTTATTACAGTACAACGGAATGGGGCCACTTTGTGAGCATGATTCATAAGATTCACAGGATTCATTTAATCCAACTTGGGGTTCACAAGTGTCCGCTTCAGAGCAGAATAAACCAGATATACAGACATCATTTGGGTTGTCTGGATCAAGGTTGGAGCATTCTTCTCCTTGTTGCCCTACGGCAAAAACAACCTGTGTCGTAAGAAGAAAAGAAAATAAAAAGACACAAGCTATGGTTATGCCCCAAAAGAGTTTTTTGTTTTTCATAAAATTTTTATTTTGAAAGTTAATAGACTTGTGAAAAAAATATCTACTGCTATATGTTTTGGTTTTTCTTGTAATACTTTATTTTGAACCAAGTCTTGGTATGAACTTTTTCCAGTTTTGGTTTTTCTTGGCTTCGATGTGTTGTCTAGCAGTTCTAGTTTTGACAAATTTGAGCCATTCAAGGTTTGGTCCTTTGCGATTTTTGTCAGTAATGATTTGTACAACGTCACCATTTTTGAGTTTGCGATCAAGTGGAACTATTTCTGCATTGATCAAGGACTGGGAACATTTGTTACCGATTTCAGTGTGAATATGATAAGCAAAGTCAATTGGAGTAGCTCCATCTGGGAGATCAATAACGTCACCTTGTGGAGTAAAAACGAAAATTCTGTTTTGGAATACATCAATCTTGGCGCCTTCTAGGAAATTGTTGTTGTCTTTGATATTTTTGAGCCAATCGGCTAGCTCTGCAACCCATTCAACTTCTTTTTTACTTGGAGCTTTTATTTCTTTGTATTGCCAGTGAGCAGCAATTCCTAGTTCTGCCTGTTCATCCATTTTCTTTGTTCTAATTTGGATTTCTACAATCTCTTGATCGTCTCCGAACACTGCTGTATGTAGAGATTGATAACCATTGGGTTTTGGTTGAGCTATGTAATCTTTTATTCGTCCTCGAATAGGTTTCCAGATGTTGTGGATTTGTCCTAGAACTGCGTAGCAGTCGGCAACAGAGTCTACAACAATACGCATAGCGATCAAGTCGTATATTTGTTTGATGTCTTTGTTGTATTTAACGAATTTACGATAAAAACTGTAATAATGTTTTCGTCTGCCGTAAATATCATAGTATGTTATGGTTTCCTTGTCTAACTTGTTTTTGATTTTCCTGATCATGTTGTTGAGAGTTTTTTTCTTGATCGGAAAATTGTTTTTTATAAGTTGTTCAATTTTTATAAATTCATCTGGATAAGCGTATTTGAAAGCAGCGTCTTCAAGCTTTGACTGTAATTCACCAATACCAAGTCGATTGGCAATTGGAGCATAAATTTCTAGACTTTCCATGGCGATTCTTTTTTGTTTGTCAGCAGGTAGGGCATAGAGCGTTTGAAGGTTGTGTAGCCTGTCGGCAAACTTTACAAGAATAACTCTAATGTCTTGAGCCATGGCTACAAACATTTTTCTAAGATTTTCTACGTAACGGTCAATCCCTCTGTATTTAATTCGACTCAACTTGGTAATGCCTTCTACCATTTTGGCAATATCTGCACCAAATCTTTTTTTGACATCTTCTAAAGTACGTTCAGTGTCTTCTGGAACATCATGAAGGATTCCAGCTATGACCATGGCTGTGGGTAGATTTAGTTCAGCGATGTTTTTGGCAGTTTGAAGTGAGTGTTCAATATAATCTTCACCAGTTGCTCTCTTTTGTCCGTGATGTGCTTCGTCAGCAAATTCAAAAGCCTTGGTGACAAGTTTGATGTCAGAGGCTGTATATTTATCTTTCATTAATTCCTGTAATTGTCTGATGGTCATAATTGATTGGATGTATACATTATAACAAATTTGAGAGTTTCTCTCTAGGTTTTGAGAGGTTTGTCATCCCAAAAAAGTTCGATGTGTTTTTTTGCCTGAGTTGTTTTGACAAATTCTAACCATTTAGGGTCAGGTTTTGCATTTTCTCTATCAAGAATGATCTCTACCGTGTCATTGGTACTTAGTTGGTAGTTTAATGGAACTGAAATTTCATTGACTCGAGCGGTCTGACAAGCATGACCAACTTCAGTGTGAACATGATAGGCAAGATCAACTGGAGTTGCTCCAATTGGTAGCGCGATTACATCACCTTTTGGAGTGTAGACATATATTTGATTTGATAAAACCTCTGAAGAAAATTTTTCTAGGAATTCTTCGTCGTTACGGTATTTGTGTTGGTTTTTTAGAAGTTCTTGAATCCATTCAGGTGTTTTTTTTCTAGGGTTTTTGTAATACCAGTGAGCAGAAATTCCAAAGTTGGCTTCTTCGTCCATTTCTGGTGTGCGAATTTGAAACTCGGTTGGTCTGCCATTTAAACCAAAAACAGTCGTATGTAGACTGCGGTAATTATTGTTTTTTGGTGTGGCAATATAGTCCTTGAATCTTCTTTGTTTTGGTTTCCACAATCGGTGAATAATGCCAAGCATTCGGTAACAATCATCAACGGATGAAACAACGATCCTCAGTGCAAAAACATCACAGATCTCGTCAAATGTTTTTTTCTTGTGAACCATTTTTTTGTGGATACTGTAGAAGTGTTTGAATCGTCCTTCAATTGAGCAGTTAATTTTAGATGCTTTGGATGCTTTTTGGATCAAGTATTTGGTTTTTTCAATATATTTTTCTCGGTTTTTCTTTTCATCTATATGAAAGCGTTTAGAAATTTTTTCATAACATGGTTGTTCAAGAATTTTGAAAGAATAGTCTTCCAATTGCCAACGAAGTTCCCATAAACCAAGTAGGTCTGCTAGTGGTGCCAAAATATCACGGGATTCACTTGCAACATTGAGTAGTTTTTGTTCATCCTTGATCAGATTGTGTTTTAGTCTGTCAATGTTGGAACACATTTTGATAATAACGACTCGTAGGTCTTCTGCCATGGCCATTGTCATTTCGCGTAATGAAGATGCGAATTGGCTATTGTTAACATTTTTGATGCTTCTTATTTTTACAAAGTTTTCAATTAATTTTATAGTTTCTGGTTCAAAGTCTCCGGCCAAAGTTTTAGTAGATGTTTTTGTATGAACTGGAATTTCGTGAAGTAGCGCAGCACATATTGCAGGGACGTTGATCTTTGTACTAGCCAAGAGTTGGGCTGTGCGAAATGAGTGACTTAGTAAATATTGATTAGAGTCTTTGAAGTGAGATGATGTAATGAAATGAGCTTTGACAAGTTTTGCTACGTGTTCATTGAGTTCTTTTTTGATGATTGATTCAAAATCTGGATTGTGTGTAGCAAGATCGAAAAGGAGGCAGGCACAGATAAACTCAATTCTAGCTCGACGTTTGGCTGCTTCAACTCCATTATCAACCGCTTTATTGAGAACTATTTGTTTTTCAAGAAAGGAAAGATTGCCAAGATTGTTTTTTAGGACATCATAAGATTTCTCAATTAAGCTTATAGAAGTAATTGGTTGGGTAGTTTGAATTATTTTGATAATATTATCTACCTTCATATACTAATATTTAAGCATAATTTAGGAAATATTGAAACTAGGGGTTGACAAAACACAAAAACTTTGCTATAATGCATTTGTTGATGATAGGGAAGAAACTCCCAATTCGAAAACTCCCGGGCTTTATTGTCCAGGAGTTTTTGTTTTAAAGCGATTTTTGTCTAAATTTAGTCTATCATTCTTGACAAAATTTAATTATCTTGCTATAATAGTTACTGTAGAGTTCTTGTGATACTCTATTATCAACATTTAATTGGGGTTACAATCCTGGGACTCTACACTAAAAAAGCCCGCTTTTGCGGGCTTTTTTAGTTATTTTAGGTAATATTTACTTTTTCTCTTCAGTTTCTTTACTATTTGATTCACATTCTGTATTTCCACATACTTCTGATTTACCTTTGTGAATTAGCAAGCCATGACAAAGTTTACATTTTTCACCAGTAGGTTTGCCCCAAAGAGTATATTTGCATTTAGGGTACTTGTTGCAAGCATAGAAGATTTTTTTGCTGCGGCCTTTTCTGGTTACAATTTCACCTTCTCCACATTCTGGACACTTTACTCCAGTGGATTGGCTGAATTTTTTGATAAATTTACAATCAGGATAACTGGAACATCCCAGGAAGGCACCGAATCGTCCATGTTTCTTGGCAAGTTTGTTTCCACATTCTGGACATTCTTCCTCACTAAGTTCTGGTTCTTTTTCATTTTCCTCACCTTCAACGGGTTTTGTGTTTTTGCATTCAGGGTAACCAGTACAAGCCATAAAGCGGCCAAATCTGCCAGTCTTTATCACCATTGGTGATTCACATTTTTCACAAAGTTCTTCAGTGGTTACTTCAGTGAGTTCTTTTTTTGTAAGTTCTTTGTCTTTCTTTTCTAAATTTTTTATGAAGGGAGTATAAAAAGCTTTGATAATTGGTTGCCATTTCTTTTTACCTTCGGCAATCTTATCAAGATCTTCTTCCATTTCAGCTGTAAAGGTATAGTCTACAATGTCTTTGAAATGTTCTACCAAAATATCAGTAACAATAGTTCCGATGTCAGTAGGTTTTAATTTCTTTTCTTCTTTTACAACATAATTGCGATCTTGAACTGTTGCAATGGTTGGAGCATAAGTTGATGGACGACCAATACCAAACTCTTCCAAAACTTTGACCAAGCTGGCTTCTGTGTAACGAGCTGGTGGTTGAGTAAAGTGTTGTTTTGATTCGAGTGTATCAAGGGAAACTGGGTCTGATTCTTTGCAATCAGGTAAGATATTCTCTTTTGTGTCAGTCGGGTAAACTTTCAAGAACCCATCAAAGTGAAGTATTTGACCTGTGGCTCTAAAAGTAAACTCGTCTTTTTCTGTATTTATATCAATAGTTGTTGCATTGACAACGGCTTCTTTCATTTGACTTGCTACAGTTCTTTGCCAAATAAGTTGATAAAGCTTGAACTGTTTGTCATTCAAATGTGAACGCATCTCTTCTGGAGTGAACTCGACATGAGTTGGTCTGATAGCTTCATGAGCTTCTTGGGCATTCTTACTTTTGGTTTTGAAAACCCTGGATTTTTCAGGTGCGTATTCTTTTCCAAGGTTATCAATGATGTAGTCATGTGTTGCAGACAGGAAGTCAGTAGACAGCGTCAATGAATCTGTACGCATGTAGGTAATTAAACCAACGGCGTCTTTGTCTCCTAGCTTGATACCTTCATAAAGTTGTTGTGCTAGCATCATTGTTTGCTTTGAAGAAAAGTGTAATCGGTTATTTGCTGTTTGTTGTAATGTAGAGGTCTTGAATGGTTCAGGAACTTTTTTCTTGGACTGTTTTTGTTCTACACTAGCAACTTTGTAATTTGATTTATTCAAAAGTTCTTCAATCTCTTTGGCTTGTTTCTCGTTGTTTATTTCTAGTTTTTTTAATGATTTACCGTCTTTGGCGTGAAGTTTGGCCTCAAATTTTACTTTGTCCTTGGTTTCAAAGACGGCTTCAAGTGTCCAGTATTCATCTGCTTTGAATGCTTCAATTTCTCTTTCTTTCTCAACTATCAATCTAACGGTAACTGATTGAACACGACCAGCTGATAGGCCACGAGCAACTTTTTTCCACAAAAAGGGTGACAATTTGTAACCCACAAGACGATCAAGAATACGTCTAGCTTGCTGTGCGTCTACAAGGTCCATGTCTAGATCCCTAGGACTTTCTAGAGAACTCATAATTGCTTTTTTGGTAATCTCGTGAAAGGTTATTCTTTCGTAATTTTTTGGTTTCAAAATGTGTTTCAGGTGCCAAGCAATAGCTTCACCTTCGCGATCTTCATCAGTAGCAAAATAGATCTTGTCAGAGGTCTTGGCAAGATTCTTTAATAGTGTGATTTGTTTTTTTGCTCTAGGAGCGTCTTCGTAAGTCGGTTCGAAGTTGTTTTCAACGTCAACACCAAGTTTTTTGCCTGGCAAATCACGAACATGACCATAAGAAGATTCTACTTTATAGTCCTTTGGAAGAAATTTACTAATAGTCTTAGCCTTGGTTGGTGACTCTACAATCACTAGGTTTTTCATATTAGCTCAAGGTTAAAATTAAATTCTTTGTTAATATGACAGAGTCAATAAAAAATGTCAAATAGACTTAATCTACCTGACATTCGAAGTTTCTAAGTTGTTTATCTCGGAAAGTTGGTTTTTTGGTCAAGTTGTTTTTCTATTGAGTACCAGTGTTTTCGTAAGTCGCTGCAAAGGAAAAATGAACCAGTTATCAATATAATATCACCTGTTTTTGCCAGTTTTTGGGCTGCTAACAGAGCTTGATTTGGATCAATGAACGGTTTTGTGTTGAGCTTACTTAGTTTTTTTAGTTCTTTGGCTAGTATAACGGGGTCAGTGAATTTCCTAAAAGAAAGTAATGGGCGAGTACATTGAATTGAATCAACTGTAGAAATTAATTTTTTGTAACAATCTTTGATGTTCTTGTTTTGAGTCAAACCGCAAACAAGGTGAATTTTCTGGTTTGTTTTTTTTATTTTGGTTAAACGGTTTGTAAGGTAGTCCAGTTTGTCTGGGTTGTGGGCTCCGTCCATAATAATGTGTGGAGTTTTTTGAACTGTTTCAAATCGAGCAGGTAAACTTTTTTTGATGAGACCTTTTTTTATGTGTTCGGGTTTTATCTTTAGGAATTGACAGGCTTCAATGGCCAAAGCTTGGTTTGGATGTTCTTGTTTTTGTAAAATAGTTAGATCTGCTTTTTTTTGATGAGCTATTTTTTCGATTATCTTTAGAGCTTGTGGTCTTTCTGTGTTGGTAAAGACTTTTCCTTTTGGACGAATAATACCAGCTTTTTCAAAAGCTATTTTTTCGTATGTTTTGCCAAGAATGTGAGTATGGTCTAATCCTATATTAGTTATAATTGAAAGGAGTGTTTTCTCCACAGCGTTAGTTGCATCGTATCGGCCACCACAACCGGTTTCTAGGACTACATAGTTGCATTTATGTTGCTTGAAGTACAAAAGGGCCATGACGATCCAGCATTCGAAATAACTTGGAGGCCCGTAAGTTTCGTGACATTTTTGAATGATTGGTTTTATTTGTTCAACCAGGTCAATAAAGTCTTTGACTGAAATGTGTTTATTGTTGATTTGGATTTTTTCTGTTGGAACTGAAACGAAGGGGGAGAAGTGAGCACCAACTTTGTGGCCAGCGGTTTGTAATATGTTATAAATGTGATTTACAACTGAACCTTTACCACTTGTTCCAGCTATATGGATGATCTTTAGTTTTTTGTCTGGATTGCCGGCTAGTTTTAAAAGATATTTTGCTCTAGCAAAATGAAATTTAGGATCAGAGGTGCCAGCAAAAAAATTTACATCCGTAAGATTGCTTAGAGATTCAAGATAGTTTTCAGCGGCTTGGAATTTTTGAAATAGTTTTATGTTCATATTAAATAATATTATATGTCATGCTGCCAATGTTTTTGACTTGTCCTTTCATCTCTAGGAGAGTAAGAGTTGAACTCACTTCTTGGATGGAAAGGTCTGAGAGTTGAACTAATTCATTGACGTGTCGTGGACAAATTTTTAAATATTTTAGCAAAGTTGCCTCTTCTGGTGAGTCAGGAAGATATTTTTGGGCTTGTTTCTGTTGGATGAGTTCTTGTATATTGAGTTCCTCCAAAATATCTTCGACTTTTGTCACTAGTTTTGCACCTTTTTTTATTAAATTGTTAGTACCAATAGCGTTTGGGTAGTTGATAGCACCAGGGATGGCGAAAACCTCTCTGTTTTGTTCTAATGCAAATTGGGCAGTGATAAGAGCACCGGATCGTTCACCAGCTTCAATGACAAGAGTACCTTTTGATAAACCGGAGATAATTCGATTACGAGCAGGGAAGTTGTGTTTCAGTGGAGGAGTTCCAAGAGCATATTCTGAAAGTATTATACCATTGTTATTAATAATATCTTGGGCAAGTGATCTATTAATTGATGGATAAATATTGTCTGCCTCTAAACTTGAACCGAGGACTGCTACTGTAGTTTGTTTTTTTTGTATACAAGTTAGGTGAGCTTGTGCATCAATTCCCATGGCAAGGCCGCTTACCGTGATAACCCTATTGTCAGTTAGTTGGTTCACTATGTCGGTTGTAATATTTTTTCCATAGGAAGACATTTTTCTGGTTCCCACAACTGCAATAGTTAAATCAGTTAGGTTTTTTAGATTTCCTTTGTAATAAAGGATAAATGGGGGATTGTAAATTTGCTTGAGCAGTGGTGGATAATTTGGGTCACTTAGTGTAACCACTTGTATGTTTTGTTTTTGAAGATCATCAATTTCTTTATTCAGGTTTATTTGTTGTCTTTTACTTACAAAAATATTGGTAGTTTTTTCATCAAGTCCTGCTTGTATTAAATTAGCTGGTTCTGCTTGCCACGCTGATTGTACGTTTGGAAAATGTTTATTTAAAATTGAAAATTTGGAGCTGCCAAGCCCTGGTATTTTGGAAAAACCAATATGATATTTTTGATTATCTAGATTTGACATTTATCTTTAATAATATATTATCATATGTTATCATTGGACATGTTAATTGACAATAAAAAAAGGAGGTGTGCTGTGTGTAAAAAAGTGCTAGCTGAGAAAACAGAATTAAAGCGAGCAGTTTGGCACTTTTTGAGCGTATCGCTCATCGCCATGCTGTTTTACGTGAGTAACCGGATGGGTGTCTACTGTCTTCTGGGCGTTGGCATTCTCTGTTTAATCGGTGATTGGGGAAGAACTCGTTTCAACTGGATCAATCGGTTGGTGCCTAAGTTCTTTTTTTCAATCATGCGTGAGCACGAAACGAGAGGGTTGAGCGCTCTTAGCTATTTTGTCGTAGCAGGAATGATCATCATCAGCATTCATCTGCTGTTTGGTCTACCCAAGGACATTATGGTTTGCGCTACCATGTTTGTGGCCATTGGTGATCCAATGGCTAGATTGATTGGCAAGAACTGGAAGGTTATCTACCTCTTCGGTTCAAAGATACGATCAATCAGGCTGTACAAGCGAAAGACCTTGTTTGGCTCAATGGCCTTTTTCCTGTGTGGATTGGCTGGAGCCGCTGGGTTTTATTGGATTTCAGAGCCGGTCTGGCCAGTAGCTTGTTTGCTGGTTGGCGGAGTAGTGGCAACTGTCACAGAGTTGCTCGCTCACCGTGAGTGGGACAATTTCTACGTACCTTTGCTAGCATCTCTCACTATGTGGGGTGTCATGTGAAAACAAGGGTCCAGAACGAATTCTGGGCTCTTTTTTGTTTAATTTAAGCTAATTTATTAGAATGTAGAAAAAGCGTAGCTAGCCTCATTGACAAAAGTAAAAAAATATGTTATAATTCAATAGTAAACAGTAAGGATCTTGACAATTCAACTGGGAATAATATAATATACTGTCATAGCTGGTCTGAATGATCATGCTTGCCAGTGGAGAAACCCAGTGTCCCCTCCTAGCTGTGGTGATCCGTTACGTAGGAAAAGTCAGTTTACTGATGGCTCCTATGCTGGCGAGCGTGATTGTCTAGATCAGTTTTTTTGTAAGGTTCCAAAAGGTTGTAGATAAGTATTTGTCTTTGACCTTGTAGAACTTTTCCTAAACAATGAAGAAGGAGGACGTCATGACACGTTACATGACACTGATCATTTTGGTTCTGGGCACGGTGGTGATGTCCTCTGGGTGTGCGGTGCATACGTATCGTCCTGGTGGTGGTTACTATGTCGAGGGAGATACTCGACCGTCTGCCTACGATACGTATTATCGTGGGTCGCACTACAACAGGGATACTCGACCGTCTGCTTACGACATGCGTCGTGCTCCTAGGCATCGTCGAGATACTCGACCATCTGCCTATGACATGCGTCGTGCGCCTAGGCATAGTCGAGATACTCGACCCTCTGCTTACGACATGCGTCGTGCGCCTAGGCATAGCCGAGATGCTCGACCGTCTGCGTATCACAAAGGCAGCAGCAAGAAGCAACCCGCCAAGCGTGGTGGCAAAAGCACACGTCGGCGACGTCGCTGATCTCACATGAGGCTCATCTCTTCAGATGAGCCTCTTTCCTTTTTAAATAGTGAATATTGACTAAATTGAGATAAAATGCTACTGTCTTATGAGATAGTAGTACTTTTCACCAAAAACAAGGAGGTTTAAATGAGACGATTTTGGATATTGTGCATGTTTTTGATCATCTCCTCTGGTTGTGTGATACACACTGCTAGAGCACAGGAGCTCACTGACATGGAGACTTGTGAGTGTGCTTGGTTTGATGATCATGGCCAAGGTCATGATTGTCAGTGTTTGGACAGTGATGTTCAATACTTTCAGGAGCCAACGGAGGTTGTATACGTAGAAACGTGGCCAGCCATTTTCATTGGTTGGCATGTCTGGTATGGAGGTTCTCCGTACTATTGGTATCGTGACAAGTACGTTCGATATCACGTATATAGCTATGACAGTCATCGTTACTGGGTGCATCCGCACTACTGGCGCCATAAGCCAGTTCGGATGTATCATCACCCAAGGGCTTGGCGCAAACATCATCATCGACCATTGCATTATCGTTCACCGAAGTATCATCGGCGTGCGAAGGTGCATCATCGAGGACATCGTAAACCTTATCTGAAGAGTCATGGAAAGACTCGAGCTCGTGTGTCTGCACCTTCGCACCGTGGACATCGGTCTGGTCAGGTGAAGGCAAAGCCACACAAGCGAGGCAAGAAGAAACCAGCCAAGCGTGGTGGTAAGCGAGGACATCGACGTGGTGGTCGACGTCATCGCTAGAAACAAAAACACCTCAATCATCATTGATTGGGGTGCTTTTTTTTGTTTGTTTATAGAATGTTTTCGATTTCTTTCAAAATGGTTTTTAGAAGTTCCTTTAGTTTGAACTTTTCAATTAAACTAAATCTATTTAGAACGAATTTTGCAGTATCTCCTTGGCGGTTTTTGTTTTCTTTGCCTATGCCAATGCGAATGCGCGTGAAGTCTTGAGAATTTATTTGATCAATTATGGATTGAATACCATTGTGTCCTGCTGCAGATTTGTTTGTTTGAATTTTGAAATTACCAAAGGTTAAATCAATTTCATCATGAAGGACCGTAAGGTTTTTAGAGGTTTCTTTGTAAAAGTTTAAAATAGACTGTACAGACAGACCAGAATTGTTCATGAATGTGAGAGGTTTTACCAAAACAATTTTTTCGTTATTGATGGTGCCTTCAGATGTTTGGGCTTGAAATTTTTTGTTGTCTGACCAATCATCAAAGTTGGCTGTTTCTTGAAGTTCATCATGAATATTGTCAATCATTGCAAAGCCAATATTGTGGCGAGTGTTTTGATATTTTTTGCCTGGGTTGCCTAGGCCAACCAAGATCTTCATATTAGTATTCAGTTAGTTTTATTTTTATACCACAGCCCATGAAATCATATTTTTTGCGAAGTTCGTTTTGGACGAATCTTCGATATGGAAATTTAATCCCTTCTGCTTTGCTTGCAGTGATTTCAAATGTTAAGGGGTTAGTTCTTACTTGAGTCATGCCATGAATATATGGAGGCTTTGTTCCTTTGGTAACCGGTGGTCTCTTTTTGCGAAGAACAAATTGTAGAAACTCGTCAATTTCTTCTTGTGGAATTTCTTTGCGTTGATTATGATAAATTTCTGAAACTACATCAAGTAACCTTGAAACCTTGAATCCTGTTTTTGCAGAAATGAAAATGATAGGTGCCCATGTCAAGAAGGGGATACTACGATGAACGTATTGAATGAACTCTTTGTCACTAGCTGTTGTCTTGTCTTCAACAAGGTCCCATTTATTAACAACGTAAATAATTGATTTGTCTGTATCGATAATCTGTTGGGCTAATGTTTTGTCTTGCATTGTAATGTCTTGACTAGCGTCAAGTAGTAAAAGGGCGATATCACTTTTTTCAAGACTGTCTAAACTTTGTTCAATACTCATTTCTTGGAGTTTGTTGGCAATTTTTCTACTTTTTATGATCCCGGCCGTGTCAACAAAATGAAAGGTATAAGGTTCTTCAGCGGTTCTCGGTGTGTATTCAACTATAATGTCTTGACTGTCGCGAGTTGTATGAGGAATAGGGGAAACAATTGATCGTTCTTCTCCAATAATAGAATTCAAAAGTGATGACTTCCCAACGTTTGGTTTCCCAATAATGGAAACTTTCACAAATTTATGGGAGGCCGCTTCAATCATTTCTTGAGTTGATGAGTTTTTCTTGTTCCAATCAAGTTGGTCCAAAACATCATCAAGCAAATCACCAGTACCGGCACCAGTTTTGGCTGAAATAGGATGTACAGTTTTGATGCCTATTTTTTGAAAATCACTTAATTGATTGATTTGTTTATTTGAATCTACTTTGTTTATTACGAGAATAGCTGGTTTTTTTGACTTTCTGATCAGTTTTGCAAACTGTTTGTCTTGTGGAAGCAATCCATCTCTACCGTCAACAACAAAGAGTACTAAGTCAGCCTCAGTAATAGATGATTCAGCCATGGCAATTGATTTCTTATCAATTACATCCTCTGATTCAACGTCAAGACCGGCTGTGTCTGTTAGGACAAAGGTTTTTCCAATCCAATAGCATTCGCCGCTTCGTTTGTCTCTGGTTGTTCCTGGAATTGTTGAGACGATTGCTTGATTATTATCTGTGAAACGATTAAAAATGGTCGACTTTCCAACGTTGGTTCGACCAATTATTGTTACCACTGGTAAAT
>Ga0233431_1000237_pt1 | contig 128244 bp, 110 predicted proteins | sample SI_118_April2016_FD_179867 | JGI IMG/M metagenome (GOLD analysis project Ga0233431, IMG submission 179867) | Seawater microbial communities from Saanich Inlet, British Columbia, Canada - SI_118_April2016_200_MG | ecosystem: Environmental > Aquatic > Marine > Inlet | place: Canada: British... | reverse complement strand
GATTGACGGCGCCTACGATGCGATGGCCTTTCGGCTCGATGTGGAGCGGCTACTTCCAGAGATTCGAACCCGTCATCGACGACCCATTATTGCCGGCGGCGGAACGCTTTACTTGGGTTCGATTCTTCGCGGATTGTTTGAGGGGCCAGAGAAGAACGAGGACCTCAGAGCCGTCCTGAGAGAGAGGACAAGGGACGATTTGTTCCGTGAATTGATGTCAGTCGATCCTGAAGCTGCTGCAAGAATCCACGCCAATGATCGGCTGCGTGTGATCCGAGCGCTCGAAGTCTATAGGACTACGGGCAAGCCCATGAGCGCGTGGCAGATAGAAGCGAAGGCCTTGCCTGAAGACTTTCTGGTAGTAGGACTGTTCCGCGAGAGGGAGCAACATCGCCTCGCCATTGAGCAGCGCGTTCGCTCTATGCTTGAGCATGGCTTGATCGAAGAGATCGATCGGCTGCGGGGGGAAGGACTAGCTCCGGAGGCGCAGGCCTATCGCACGATTGGAGTCCCTGAGGCGTTCGATGTTCTGGATGGAAAGATTTCTCGCGATCAGTTCGTGCCGATTGTAGCAGCTCGCACGTGGCAGCTTGTTCGTCGCCAGATGGCTTGGTTCCGTCGCGACAAGAATGTGCATTGGATTGACGTGAGCCAAAGCACGCCGCAAGAAGTGGCGAATCAGATTCTCTCCCCGGACTTCGGAGAGACCTCAATGAGCGAAGGCGCGATGTGATTCATCAAGATGCATGGATTCTTCAAGCCTCTCAGCAACGAGCCTTGGATGACGCGTCTGTTGGTGCTGGGACATCTGCAGACAGACTCATGGAGTCAGCAGGTCTTCATGCCTCGGAATGGATTCTCGAGCGACTTTGTCCGAGGACTGCTGTCATTCTTGCTGGTCCCGGCGGAAATGGTGGCGACGCATTTGTCGTGGCCAGACACCTATTCCAAGCGGGAGTTGCCGTTCACGTGTTCTGTCGCTCTAGGATCGAGGCCTGTAATCTGCTCACTCAGACGATGGTCAAGCAGTTTATGGATTTGGATTCATCGATTCACATTTTTCCCTTGGATCACGTCACGCTTGCAGATGCTGTGAACAAAGCCGATTGTGTCATTGACGGCTTGTTTGGAAGTGGACTATCTCGCTCACTGACGGATGCTGACGCAGCGACATGTCGACTACTGAATACGAGTGACACGACCACGATTAGCCTCGATGTGCCCTCTGGCGTTGCTTCGGATACAGGAGCAGATTTGGGTCCTGCGGTGCGAGCCGACTTCACGCTAGCGATGGCATTCTACAAGCCATGTCATTGGCTCTATCCAGCAGCTGCATCCTGCGGCGATGTGCAAATTATTGGCGTTAACTATCCTGCGGCTGGGCTTGCCGACGTTTTACCGACGGCTATTGTTCCGAATACGAGGTCCATCTCAGCGATGCTGCCCAACAGACCGCCGACAGGCCACAAGGGTTCATTCGGCCAGGTGCTTGTTGTTGCTGGATCGCAGGGAATGACAGGCGCGGCTATTCTTTGCTCGCGCGGTGCGTTGCGTACAGGCGCGGGGTTGGTGACAGTCGCGTTGCCCGAGGCGATTGCCTCAGTTGTCCAGGCTGCAATTCCCGAAGCCATGACACTCTCGCTGCCTGATTGCGAAGGCAGATTGGCTGATTCTTCACTGATCGAAGAGTTGCTGGCTACGATACAACGTGCAGATGTGATCGCCATCGGACCAGGTCTTGGACGCGATTCGGCAACACTGGAAAACGTGCGCCGAATACTCGAAGCAGCTAATGGTAGATTGGTTATCGATGCTGACGCAATTCACGCTCTGGTGGGACATGAAGACCTTCTCACATCCCTAGCAGGGAGAGCGCTCTTGACACCACATCCGGGAGAGTTTGCCGCTCTCGTTGACTCGTCATCGCGTGATGTAGATGCTCAACGACTCGAGCGTGTAGCAGCATTCAGCGCTGAGCACAGGATCCATCTTATTTTGAAAGGACGTCCGACAGTTATTGGGATACCTGACAACCCGCTGACCGTAAACCCCACGGGAAACACGGGATTGGCTACAGGGGGATCTGGTGACGTGCTGACAGGCCTGATGGCCGGACTCCTTGCTAGCGGAAGCTCTCCCGATGAAGCAGCAGTTGCTGCACCGTTTATTCACGGTCTTGCCGCTGATCGTTGGGCTCTGGAGCGATCAGAACGATCGCTCATGCCCTCCGATATACTTGAGGATCTTCCTAAATTGTTGAAGGAGCTAGAATCTTGAAATGGATAGACAGCCACGCCCACCTCGATGATCGAGCATTTGATGTTGATCGAGCGTCTGTGATTGCGCGATGTTCTGCTGAGGACATGGGAATTCTTTCAGTGGGAGCCTCTGTACGTTCGAGCCATGCGGCTATCCGACTGGCCAAACGTTATCGAAACATGTGGGCGACAGTCGGTGTTCATCCACACAGTGCCAAGTCAGTTGACGTTGCCGCAATGGCTGCGTTGAAGGACATGGCTCGTGATGAGTTGGTTGTGGCGATTGGAGAAATAGGACTGGATTACTATCGGGATCTCTCGCCGCGTGATCGACAACGCGAAGCCTTTGCGAAGCAGTTGGACCTTGCGGCGGAGGTTGAGCTACCCATCTGTTTACACAATCGAGAATCGACGGATGATCTATTGGCTATCCTAAAGAATAGCGGTTCAGTGCACCGCGGGGTTGTGCATTCGTTTCTTGGGGATCGTGGCCTGGCCGAAACATTCCTAACACTTGGGCTTCATCTAGGCGTCGGTGGACCGCTCACCTATCCCAAGAACAGTGCTTTGCGCGATGCGGTCAAGCATGCACCGCTGGATCGGATTTTGCTGGAAACCGACTGCCCTTATCTTACTCCTGTGCCCTATCGAGGACGACGGAATGAGCCGACCTATGTGGCCTATGTCGCAGAAGAGATCGCCAAACTCAAGGGTCTTGAAACCGAAGAGATTGCCCTACAAACAACAGAAAATGCGATAGGCTTGTTCAGCCTGAAGTCGTGACTAGTTCTCCAAATCCGCGTTGATCTGAGCATTGGCCTTGGCTGTTTCCAGGTATTCCCACAGTTCGACAAGCGGCGGAGGCGACACATTTGGGAAACTTTCCTCGAACCTGTCTCCCAGTTCAATTCCTAATTGCTCACCCATTTCGTTGAGGTGATAGAACCTTCCATCTGTCAGTGGGACTTGGATATCTCTGAGGCCATCACCATCAATATCGACGATGTTGAAATCCGTGCACTTGGCCCGAATGTTTGTTGGGTCTACATTAACGATGACCCAAGACCACAACTCGTTGCTGGGGGCAAGCACAGACGGGCTTCCCGTAGTTCCGGTGTATGGAGGCGCTTGACCGGAGATATTCATGCCGCGGAATGCAAAAACCGTCTGAGGATTCCAGAATTCTGTCTTGAGCGCATTGTTGCTTGCGCTCACCAACACGAGCATATCGTTGGATTCGCCTACTTGGCCGGTGACAATGGTTCGAATGTAGCCGGGGTGCCAGAATTCGGCCAAGATCTCGCCATCCATGGAGAAGACGACCAGCTTGCATGGGAAGAAGTGGTCGTGCACAAAGACAACAAGCAATTCCGTTTGTCCGTCTTGGTCCAAATCACTCGAATAAATACGGTCAACCAAGAAGCCGTTATATGCCTCTATTTCTGATGAGTAGATACACTCGCCGTCTGGTACTGAATAGGACCAGAGCTGGCGACCATTTGAGTTCAGCAGGTTAATGCTCCCGTTGAGTCCTGAATGACAAAGCGTTCCAATGGCTACTCGATTCAGGTCTCCTCCTGTCTCCGATGCCAGCGCGAGCGAACGCCGGATCGGTGTGTCGAAGGACCTCGTCCACGTTGGTTTAAGCGTAAGTGATTGGGCATTCTGTGCTGTCAAGAATCCCCCTCCCTCTGCGACATCAATCCCAGCTAATGTGAACGAGTTCGAGGAGTAGATCGCGAATGCCCCCAATGCGAGGACTATTGTAAGGAGTGCAGCAATCAGCGTGCTGATGACGCTGACGCGATACTTGCGGCGCAATTTCTTTAGCTCAGCCAAGCCTTCGTCGGATATGGGAACGGCAATGGCACTTCCAGAGCCCTCATGATCGACCATGCCTTGACAAATGGCAGCCAATTTGCCGGAAACCAAGAGCGGACTCCCACTATCGCCATGGGACACGCTGATATCTGTGATGACCGAGCTTCCATCTCCCTGCTCGCGAACATCGACGACAGTTCCAGTTGTGTTGGTCTCAGTAGGCAATCGCTGCAACGTTACAGGTTGCCCAAGAATCAACTGAATGCCTCGCTTGGGAAGCTGGGCAGAAGACAGTTCTCTCTGGCGCTCCTTCGGAAACTGGAGGACAGAAAGGTGGTCTCGCTGCAGTGCCGGTGTGGCGAGGATTTTCGGGTTTGTGTAGGTAATACCGTTGACTTGGATCTCGCAGGATTGCTCTTGTTCGACCAGCTCAATCAGATGGGTGGGAACCAATAGTGTGAGCGGACGTTGTGCGACAACAACGCCAACGCCCGAGTCCTGCCAGTCTGTCGCTCGTATGGTCAGTCGGGCAACGGCTAGATCTTCAGTTGTCCTGGCGTCCTGTCTCATCAAGATAATTATGTCCTATCTGCGCAAGCTCTCGGCGAGAGTTTCAAGTGCCCGTGCAAGCGAGTGGCGTTGCTTCGAATTGGTTGCAGAATCTCTTAGGGTCTGAATGGCTTGTTCCAGGGGATCTGCAGATGCCATTGTGTTGATCGAGTTATTAGCCGCGTTAGCGGTTCTCGCAATCCTCTGGGAGGTTGGTACGCCGTCGATTCTTCGCTTCAGACGTTCTTCCCGCTCCGCACGTGCAAGCGCCCATAGGGTTTCCTCACTTGTCTGAAGGCATGAAGCGAGCGCTGTGACGATGACATGAGGCGGCGCTGGTTTCCGTCCACTTTCCAATGCGGAGATATATGTGTTGGAGACTCCTGTTCGATTGGCGACATCCCACTGAGTTAACCCAGCCTCTCGGCGCAATTCCCTAATTCTCTCGCCAAACGTGATCATGGTCCCTCTTCCCTATTTGAATCCTAGATACATAGTATAGTCATAAACGCCCAGAAGGTCTACGCTTTCGAATTGTCGACTATAGTTGGATTTGCTAGACTTCCGTGGTAGAATACACCAAGCAGGTGAATAAGAAGCTCACTCCGTGGGGGGCGCGTCAGCGACTACTACGGGAGGCCTCTGGGACGATTGCGTTGGCATGGATTGATTCATGTTAAATCTGAGGCCTCCCCCTCCTTCTCAGAATTGAAAGCCTGACAAGCCTCCGTTTTCAGCCGAGTCATTACCTCTTAGGTACTCCAGATTTGGATGCTCCGTTTCTCCTCATAGATTCCCCTTTTGAATTGGTCGGTTGTTTGATATGATCCTGCCACTTCGGTGGCTCCCTAGAGGGCCCCTTGCGAAAGTGGGAGATGATGATGGATTTCAGTAGCAAACTGGCTAGGCTTCTTGAGCAACCTGGTATCGTGAAGAATCCCGAACGCGGACAGCTCATTCGGGATGCAGTTGATCGCCGAGAAGCGATCATATCGGCAGGCGGCGCGCTAGCGACTTGGACTCCCCCAGAATCTACAGGACGCAGCCCTAAGGACACACTGACGGTCAAGCGGGCTGGAAGTGCGAACACGATTGATTGGGATTCTCCAAACAACATTCCCGTTGATGAAGAAACCTTCGACATGGTTCTGGAGGACGCATTTAACGCATTGAGTACAAAGGATCACGTATACGCTCTAGATCGCGCGATCGGTGCCGATTCGTCCTATGCATTACCGGTGAAATTCATATCGTACCGGGCTGTGACCTCTCTGTTTGTAGATAACATGTTCCGGGCTGTTCCAGAAGATATTGAGGCCTCTGTCTTTTTCGATCGCCCCTTTACCCTTATCGCTCTTCCCTATGACAAGCTTGATCCATCGCGATATGAGGGACGCCTGCGCGTTGATCCTCGCATCAAGGGCACATCCACAATGATGATTGCCATGGATCTAGATCGAAGAATTGGCGTCGTTTACGGATCCGCCTACTGCGGATCTGCGAAGAAGTTGATGTTTTCAGTCATGAACTACCTCCTGCCCGCAGAAGGTATCCTCCCTCTTCATTGCTCGGCCAATGAAGGGCCGGATGGTGACATTGCCTTGTTGCTCGGACTATCGGGAACGGGGAAAACCACTTTGTCAGCAGATCCTCGGCGAGCCTTGCTTGGCGATGATGAGCATGGTTGGTCAGACAACGGGATCGCCAACTTCGAGAATGGGTGCTATGCCAAGCTGATTGATCTTGATGCTAAGAAGGAACCGGAGATTTTCCAGGCCATCATGCATGAAGACGACTTTGAGAAGCATGGCGCTATCGTAGAGAACGCAATGGTGTATCCCAATGGAACATTCGACTTGATGGATGATCGTTTAACCCCCAACTCTCGAGGCTCGTATCCATTGGCCTATCTTTCCAACATCAAGCCGTCCTCTGCTGGTGGAAATCCATCCACCATTCTCTTTTTGACCGCAGATGCGAACGGTGTGTTGCCTCCCATCTCTCGACTCACCAAAGAGCAGGCGATGCTCTGGTTCTTGATGGGATATACCAGCAAGTTGGCTGGCACTGAGACAGGCATTGTCGAACCCAAGTCGACGTTCTCTCGGTTCTTTGGAGAGCCGTTCATGCCGCGAAACCCTGATGTCTATGCAAGCATGCTGGGAGAGAAACTCGACGCCCATGGCACAGACGTCTATCTTGTAAACACGGGATGGGTTGGCGGCCCCTACGGCGAAGCTGGACGAGTAGACATCGATCTCACTCGTGCAATGGTCCATGCAGCACTCTCAGGTGCACTGAAAGATGTGGACTACGACGAGAATCTGCAATTCCATGTATCGATTCCAAGAAGCTGCCCCGATGTTCCTACCCAGCTCCTCGATCCTCGTACGTCCTGGAAGGATCCTGTGGCGTATGACACGCGAGCCGCCAAGCTTGCCAAGGAGTTCGCCGCGCACTTCGATAAGGCGTATGGAAACAAAGGGATCTCCCCCGAGGTCGTTGCTCAATGTCCAGGTAAGTAGCTGAAGCCCGCTCTAACAGGACCCGTTTGTCAAATGCTGGCAGCCGGCTTCGAGTAGCATTCCGATATGAACTGACCCCAGTGAGCTGTTCCCGGCTCACTGGGGTTCGTCATTGACGCCTTCACGGGTGTCCATTCAAGACGCTGCCTGAGCTGACAAGCACGTGATCGCTCTCACAGCAATGGAACTCGCTTCGCCTACTCTGTTTCGCCCCAATCAGGCGCACTTTGCGTACAGAAAGCTTGCGCGACGGCAATGGCCCGCGAGATTTTCTCGGGATTCAAGACGATCTTCCCCATCGTTTTCTGAAGCCATGGACAGTTATCAATGGCTCGACTGGCGTGCTCGTCTCTGGCGGAAATCGTCTTAAGAATGGCCATCCCATCACGAAGGGCAACACGCTCAAGGTTGATCTTTTCTCCCCACAGCAACAGAAGAGTGATTGCGAGCACGGCATTGCTGACTGCGGTCCTGCCTCGCTCAGCTGTTTGGTGCTTAAAAGCCTCCCAATAGCGTTTGTTAAGGAAGATGTAGGGCGCAATCATTCTCGGATGACACGCAGATAGCAACTGCTGGGGCTCGATATCAAAATCATTGGCCAGAGATAGAATGGCAGACCGCTCTTCACCAGGCACCCAATCGATTCCCTCTTCTGGGTTCGCAGGCTTCATTCCCAGCACCTGTTCTACATTTGCGCCCTGTATGGCCTGAAATGCTGCCTGCCAAATCGTGGGATCATCCGATTCTGCTACAACAACATTGTCAGCAGTAAGGACCAGTTTGAGTCGTGCCTTGATAACCATAAGTCTCTCCTAAATGTCGGTTAGGTGGTCTCCACAGTATAGGGAAAAGGACGCACAAGTCAATGCGGATGGCATTCAGGTGCGCAGGGCGCATTCAGTAAGGTTTGACAAACGGCCTAAAAGGAATTAGTATGGTCCACCACAACGCCTAATAAGATGTTCAAGGAGTGACCATGGAGAGGCTGGCAACCGTACGCGCATACAGGCTCGGACAGGATACAGAGGAAGCATGTCGTCTCGAGGCAGCAGCATTCACTGAGGATTATCGTCGGATGGGCGAGGATCCGCGGCTCGAATCACGTAGGGAACAGCGCATGGAGCGAATCATCACATGGATTGCTCGTGTTATTCCCTCCTTGCGATACTCCCGTATGGGTTATGTGGTGGAGCAAGATCAGCGTATCGCTTCGATTGTCTTGTTTTCGAGAGATGGTTTGAAGGGAACCCGGTGGAGCATCGATGCTGTAGGCACGCACCCGGATTTTCAGCGGCAAGGCATGGCCAAGCGCCTGCTCGGACGCGTATTCAAAGCCATCAAGGAACATGGAGGCGAGTCTTGCACCTTGAAGGTTCGACAGGACAACGAGACTGCCTATCACATGTATCAAGGCTTGGGGTTTTCTCACTTCCATACGTCACGACAGATGCGGCTTGAGAGAGCGGCGGATTTCAAAGAGGACATTGCCCAAATCAAGGGATTGGAGAACCTTTCTATGTCCGCGTGGTATGACCTGTGGCGCGAACGCATGTCATTGGGCGTTCGCCTAACGCCTGAGCATGTCAGGCAATTCAAGCCGGTTGGTGAGAGCGACTTTCGTAGATCACGTCTCATTCGAGCAGTAGCTCCGTGGGCAATGAAACTGAGCGGATTCACGCTTGATCAATGGGGTGTACGCAGGGAAGGGAAGCTTGTAGCCACGTTGCGGGTCCGTGTAGACCTTACTGGAAACCGATCGCATGAGATTCGAATGTCGCTTGATCCTGAATGGCAAGCCCAGCTTGCTGTGCCACTGCTCAGGATTGCTTGTCGGCGATTGGACCCATTTCCAGCTAAGGGAACGTTGATCGAGGTCGGCGATCACGAGATTGCCCTGCTCAGCGCATTAGAAGATGCGGGATTCGAGGACATGAGCGTGTGGCATTGGCTTGGTGTGCGCGTTGATCAAGCTACGACAGACCTCGGAGCGGCGAGAAAAGAAATCTTGACAACGTAACAGTGTGATGTTATACTGCGCTCGAATTCCTCTAGGAGGTGCTTGAAAATGAACTCGGCCTATGAACTCGAATTGTTGGCAAAACTTGCGTACAAACATACAATAGAAAAGGCTCAAGAGCGACGGTTCGCTCAGAGCGTAGAAAGACAGGGCGTCATCACGAATGATGAGTATCGTCAATTTGTGGTTCGAGAAGAAAGACCTTGCCCTTGCTAAACGAACAATGTGTTGTTTTAAAAGGAGACTCAGATGGAAGATGAGCACCTGATCTCGAAAAAGGACGTTCTTGAGAAAATGGGGATTTCCTATGGCCAACTCTATCGCTGGAAGCGAAAGGGCTTGATCCCCGAGATTTGGTTCATTCGTCGATCCACGTTCACGGGGCAAGAAACGTTCTTCCCTGAAGACAAGATTGTTGAGAGAATCGAACGAATCAAGAACATGAAAGGCGAGCACGCTCTAGACGATCTGGCTGACGTGATCTCGGAACACGTGAATGCAAAGATTCAGATCGCCTTCGGCAAACTTAAGCACCTGGGATGGTTTGACGAAGATCTCGGACGAGCTGCTGGAATAGTCATTGTCGGGAATGACGATGGCACGCTGTCGCTGCGCGATGCCTTGCGGCTGGCTGTTCTCAAGAAGCTGCGTCGATCAGCTCGAAACGAGGAGATAGATCTTGCCAGCCGGACGCTGGACGACGTGATTGGCAAGTCGGGAATCGATCCATCGGTTGTCGACGGGAAGACTCTTCACCTTTTTCGAAAGCAGCTCTCCGGAGCCGGAATTTCCGCTGAAATCAGCGTCATCATTGTTGCAGGCGACAAGCTGACAGCGGACCCAGAGCTGAATCGAATTGAGTCTGTTGATCTGGGTGGCATGCTCCAGCAAGTCAAGCTAGATTTGGCTGCGTGCTGCGACTCCGACGCATCAAAGAATGAAGGTTCTGTCAATCAGTCAGATGGGAGGGAAGAGCATGAGTGAAGAAAAAAGATCGGTGAGTGTATCCGGAGCTGGCGTTATCGACGGCGGTTCTTACTCTCGGGTTTCCATCTCGGGTGCCGGCAAGATCAGCGGTGACCTGTATGCCGAGGAGCTGAAGATGTCCGGTGCCGGTAGCGTCAACGGGCACTGTGAGGTCGTTCATCTGACGATTTCTGGAACTGGCAAGTTTACGAAGGATGTCATCGCTGATGAGATGAAAGTGAGTGGCGTTGCCAAGGTTGATGGAGCCGTGAAGGTTAAGGAATTGAAATGCTCTGGCACGTTCCGCGCTGCAGAAAGCATCTCGTCGGAATACGTCAAGGTGAGCGGGATGTTGCACGTCGGCGGCGACCTAGAATCCGAAATCTTTCGTGCGAGTGGTGGATTCGATGTTCGCGGTCTTTTGACTGCAGATCGCATTGAGATTCACCCCGGAGGACGATGTCGTGCCCAGGAAATCGGTGGGGCGAAAATCGATGTCCGCCGATACGGAAACAGAGATCGAGCAGGCTTGCTCGATTCCCTCATGCGAGCCCTGAGCAGCGCGTGGGGCGGAGAGGTTGAAGCTGCCCTGATTGAGGGGGATGAAATCTACCTAGAGAGCACGCGTGCCGATGTTGTGCGTGGCAAGCAGATTCACATTGGGCCCAACTGCAAGATTGGCTTGATTGAATACTCTGAGTCACTCAAGGTTCACGACGATTCGGACGTAGAGAAACAGACGAAGATCTAAATTCCAACTGAACCCCATTGAAGAACCAACGTACTAACATGCGTCCCGTTGGTTCATTGAATCACGGAGTTGTTTCTTGCGTGACCTTGGCAGGAAATGGGTCTACAGCGGAGACAAACTCACGACTGGCGTGCCAGGAGGCGACTGTGAAACAGACGATCAAGCAAGCTATCGCAAACAGCTCTGCGGACTACACAGAGGTTCGTTTAGAGCGTCGTTGGCTCAATCGCGTGCTTTTCCAGCGGGAGAAGCTCGAAACACTCGAATCGGCGACGGAGCTAGGTGGCGTCGTGAGGTGTCTAAAAAACGGTGGGTGGGGGATTTCCGTATTCAACGATCCTACAAAGCTTGCTGAGCATATTCACGAAGCGACGCAGATGGCGGCTGTTGTTGGTGCAAAGGCAAGTCAACCCGTCTTCCTGGCCGATGTTCCGGCGATTGAGGATGAGGTTCGAGTTGAGCTGGAACATGATTTTCGGAATGTATCCCTGAGAGAGAAGGTCGATCTGACCCTGGGCTACAACACTCTCATCATGAGCGAATCCGACAGAATCGTTGCCACCCAGGTTCAGTATGTTGACCGATTCTCCGAAATCACCTATGCCAACTCTGAAGGAACGTTTCTTGTCCAGGAGCTTCCTGATATCACTCTGCTGTTGGGGGCAGCGGCCAGCGACGGAAAAGGCGACATTCAGCAGGGCATGGAATACATCGGCAAGGCTGGTGGATTCGAGTGGGTACAGGGAATGGAAGACCAAGCTCGTACTGCCGCGCAGCGCGCTGTTGCCATGCTCGATGCGAAGCCAGTTTCTGGAGGTCAGCACACGGTTGTGCTAGATCCGCGGCTTGCCGGCGTCTTCATCCATGAAGCATTTGGGCATTTCTGTGAAGCCGACTTCCTGTTCAAGAATCCGCGCTTGGCAGAGATCATGACCTTGGGGACCGAGTTTGGCCCTGCAGAGCTTCAAGTGATCGACGATGGGTTCCTCCCTGGAGGAAGGGGTAATACGCCCTATGATGATGAAGGCGTTAGGCGTGAGAAGACGACGCTTATCAAGGATGGCCACCTTCACTCTCTCCTCCATTCTCGCGAGACTGCTGCCAAAATGGGTGCTCAACCGACGGGGAATGCACGTGGTGTCAGCTATGAGCATGAGCCCATTGTCCGAATGAGGAATACCTACATCGAGAACGGACCGTCCTCATTTGAAGAGATGATCCAAGACGTTGACCGAGGTATCTATGCGGTTGCTGCCTATGGCGGACAAACCGAGCTCGAACAGTTCTCATTCTCCGCCGCCTATGCGCACGAGATTGTGAATGGTGAAATCGGTGGCCTCGTGCGGAATGTCGTTCTCAGTGGCAATCTTTTTGAGACCATGCGTTCTATCGATGCCATCGGCAACGATCTATGTATCGAAGGTGGGGTTGGGGGTTGTGGCAAGGGAGGTCAATTCCCGCTGCCTGTAACCGCAGGTGCTCCCCATGTCCGTATTCGCAATGTCACAATTGGAGGCAACTAATGCACGTTTTTCTTGAGAAGGCACGTGACCGCGTAGAGCAAGCAGAAGTTTACCATCTGCAACGCAAAGTGCTTCCTGTCCAGTTCGATCCAGACGGGCTGAGTGTCATCAAGACGAAGCAGATTGAGGGCGTTGCCCTGCGAGCGATCTGTGAGGGGCGATTGGGATACTCCACGTCAACAGATCTGGCGCATCCCGAAGCGATTGTGGATGCAGCCGTCGCAACAGCCGCATATGGGGATCCGACGGAAGTGCAATTTCCTGGTGGAATCATCGAACCCTTAGCTGGGCTACATAGTCCAGCAACGGAAGCGCTGTCAGCTGAGCAGCTTGTTGAGCTCGGCGAGGCCATTCAGCAACGCATTGCTGTTGAAGGGGACGATCTTGAGATCGGCGTATCTCTACAAAAGACAGTGGAACACGTGCGCGTTGCCAACACCAATGGACTCGATGCTGAAGAGACGAGATCATCTGTCGAAGTCGGGATCGAGGCGACACGAGCCAAATCCGGAGATATCTTCACCGTGGATGATAGCCACCAGTTGCGGAACTTCAGCGATATCAATGTTGACCGCGTGACCCAAAGGGTACGCAGATTGCTGTCTCTTGGACGAGATGTTGTGTCCTCACCATCGGGCTCCTTGCCTGTTGTGTTCACTCCATCGGGAACGCTCGCTCTGCTTCTGCCACTCATCATGGGGCTGAGCGGAAAGTCTGTGTTGCTTAAACTGTCTCCCTTGGCAGAGAAGCTGGGGCAAGCGCTGTTCGATCCTCGATTCAATCTCATCGATGACGGGCGGTGCGTGGCGGGTGCATCTGCCGGATCCTTTGATGACGAAGGCGTTCCGACACGGCGAACACCACTGATTGAAGACGGTCAGCTGCGCGCATTCTACTACGATCTTCGAGCAGCGCAACAGGCTGGAGTCCCTTCGACGGGCAATGGATACAAAGGCGGGCTGATGGGTGGCAGCAACTTCAGACCCACTCCCAGTGCGTCCATCAGCAGTCTTCTAGTAGGAACTGGCATCGCGTCTGAAGCAGAACTCATCGGTGGAATCAAGCATGGGCTGCTTGTTGATGGTGTGCTTGGTCTGGGGCAAGGGAACCTGAATGCTGGTGATTTTTCCAACAATGTAGCCGCCGCGTTCGTCATACAAGACGGGAAGATCGCCGGACGAGTCAAGAATGTGATGCTTGCAGGCAACAGCTACGACTTACTCCGCGATCACCTTATTGGACTAGGAGACAAGGCGGAATGGGTCTATGGCAAGGTCCTCTGCCCTGCGATTGCCGTGAATAACGTGAGTGTAACCGCCAAGTAGCGCATGCCAGAGGGTCGGTGCCGCGACATCGGCCCGTCTGGCGATAGTCTGGTTGTTTTTTGACAAGGAGACACCGTGGAATCGGGCAACAGGAAGTGGATGGTTCCGTTCTTCACCATCTGGACAGGGCAGCAACTGTCTATTGTCGGTAGCCGAGCAGCTCAATTCGCGTTGGTATGGTGGCTGACTCTTGAAACAGGCTCAGCAACCGTGCTGGCGACGGCTTCTCTCGTTGCCTTCTTGCCGACGATTCTTCTCGGGCCCTTTGTCGGAGCGCTTGTGGATCGATGGAATCGTCGCGTGGTCATGATCATGGCCGACTCATTCATCGCACTCGTCGGGCTCTGGCTAGCGTTCTTGTTCTGGTCGGGCTCGATGGAAGTATGGCATGTCTATATCGTAATGCTGGCGCGCTCGTTTGGCGAGACATTCCATGGGCCAGCTATGGCTGCCTCGACGACTCTGATGGTGCCCAAGAAACACTACACTCGGATCAGCGGTCTCAACCAAACAATCCACGGATTGCTGAATCTGATCGGAGCGCCCTTGGGTGCTTTGCTGCTGGCCATTCTGCCATTGCATGGTGTGATGATGGTCGACGTCGCAACAGCAGCCTTTGCTGTCATCCCACTGTTGTTTGTGATCGTCCCCCAGCCCAAGCAAGAGCAAATTGCGGCGATCAAGATGAACTCGTTTCTCAGCAATGCGCGAGAAGGCCTACGCTTTGTGTTGCATTGGCCTGGAATGCTTGTGTTGCTTGCTGGCGCTTCGATCTTGAAAATCGTTCTCATGCCGGCGTTTGCGTTGGTTCCTCTGTTGGTAAGGAATCACTTCGGTGGCGAGGCTGCGGAATACAGCATGCTCAGTGTGTGCGTAGGAGTGGGGATGCTGCTGGGAGGGCTAGCTCTCAGTGCTTGGGGAGGGTTCAAGAAGAAAGTCTATACGATCCTGCTGGGCATGCTAGGACTCGGCGTTTCTTGCCTAGCACTTGGGCTCACGCCCGCAAGCATGCTTTGGCTAGGCATGGTATTCGTGTTCGTGATTGGATTCACACTCTCGCTGACTGATGCGCCGATTGCCGCCATTATGCAAAGCACAGTACCCCCTGAGATGCAAGGCCGTGTCTTTGGATTGCTGAGCAGCTTGTTCTCGCTGACTACACCGATCGGCCTAGCTATTGCCGGTCCGATTGGTGATGCCATGGGCATTCCATTCTTCTTCCAATTGGGCGGGCTGATTTGCATAGGTGTAGCCGTGGCCAGCTTTTTCGTTCCCGCGTTCCGGAAAATCGAAGAGCACAAGTTCAATGGAGCTTCGGCGGCAACTGAGTCTGAGATGCCGTTGAGCGGAAACACAGAAGGAGCAGCGGCTAGCGATTGACGGTGTGGATTGCCCTTCCTAGGGCATTCTCAGCTGCTTCTTTCAACCCCTCGGGGAGCGTCGGATGCGGGTGGATGGCATCGGCAATGGCTTCTAGCGTGAGTTCATTGTGAACGGCAATGGCTGCTTCTGAGATTAGATCTGAAGCCTCGGCTCCAATGATCTGGACACCCAGTATTCGATGATCGTCTGCGTCGCCAACGACTTGAAAGAATCCGTCCGGCTCGCGCATTCCCAAGGCCTTGCCTAGAGCGGCAAATGGGAATCGACCGACTAGAATCGCTCTCCCAGACGCCTTGGCCTTGGCTTCAGAGAGTCCGACAGACGCAATCTCAGGATCCGTGAAAATGGCTTGGGGGATGAGATCGTAGTCGATGGCCTTTGCTTCGCCATGCGCGAGGCTTTCGGCCACTCGGATCCCGTCTGAGGAGGCCTTGTGCGCTAGCATGGGGCCGAGTATGACATCGCCGATGGCATAGATGTTGGCAGCCGTTGTTTGCAGTGTGTCATTGACACGGACGAATCCGCGGTCATCAGTCTCGACGCCACAGGTCTCCAACCCAAGATCACGCGTATTCGGTCGTCGGCCCACAGCCACGAGGATTCGATCAATAGCGTGTTCCCCACCATCAGCGGTCCGGAGTACGAGGTTGTCGTCGGTCTGCTTGAAGCTTTCAGCTGCCGTGCTTGTCATCACTGTGACGCCGCTCTTGGCGAGTGAGCGTTTGAGTATAGAGATGGTTCTGCGATCTAGATCTACGGTAGAAAGAATCTCAGGAAGAAGCTCGACGACAATGACGTGAGATCCCAATCGGTTGTAGATCGTGGCCAACTCGAGGCCGATAACACCGCCACCGATGATGGCCAGGCGTTCGGGGATTTCGGTCAATGCCAATGCATCGTCCGAGGACCAAATGGCGGGATGGCTGAACGGAAAAGGAGGAATCTGAACCGCATCTGAGCCTGTGGCAATGACAATGTGTTCTGCAGACAGCTCATCGCCATTGGATAGTGCGATTCGCCCTTCACCTGCAAGTTGTCCTCGGGCACAGATGACGTCGACGCCATTCTTGGACAGCAGTGTCTCAGTACCACTGACGAGTGTATCTACGACCTGTTGCTTCCACGCAGACAGTTTCTGGAGATCAATCGTAGGTGAGGAGAACGAAATCCCAATCTGCTTGGCCTCAGCAGTTTGAGGGAGCAATTTGGTCGCTGAGAAGAGTGCCTTCGTAGGAATGCAGCCGATATTGAGACAGGTTCCACCCAGTGATTCTTCCTCAATGACTGTAGCCTTCAAGCCTAGTTGCGCTGCACGAATCGCGCAAACATACCCGCCTGGACCGCCGCCGATGATTGCCATGTCTGTTTTCATCATAATCGGGCATACGGTAGCCGCAGACATCGCGTCGTGCAACCGCAATATGGTCAGCCAAATGGTGCTGTCCCCAACGTATGGATACACTAGAACGACAAGCGCGTATCGTGTGAAGGAGGACTTGTGAAGCTTTTTATTGACACCGCGAATGTATCGGAGATTAGGGAAATGGCGTGGTTGGTGGATGGTGTGACGACCAATCCGTCGTTGGTGGCCAAGGAGAAGCGTCCCTTCCATGAAATCATCAAGGAGATCTGTGATCTAGTCAATGGGCCGGTCAGTGCTGAAGTGATCGGTCTGAAAACCGATGAGATGGTTACAGAAGCCAAAGAGCTGGCTCCCATCCACGAGAATATAGTCATCAAAATCCCTATGACCGAAGCTGGGATGAGGGCAGTCAAAATCCTGGCAGCCGATGGCATCCGTACCAACGTCACGCTGGTTTTCTCCGCCAATCAAGCAATGATGGCAGCCAAGTGTGGTGCCACGTTTGTGTCTCCATTTGTTGGGCGCCTCGATGACATTGGCCAGGATGGCATGGGGCTCATTGCTGAGATCCGAGAGTGCTATGAGAACTACGTTTTCCCAACGGAAATCCTCGTTGCCAGTGTGCGACATCCCAGGCATCTTCTCGATTCGGCTCTCATGGGGGCGGATATTGCCACTGTGCCCTATGGAATTCTCAAGAAGGCATTCAATCATCCACTAACTGATTTAGGCATTGAGCGATTTCTCAAAGATTGGGAAGGAGTCCCCCGATAATGTTTACCACAATGCGCGGAACCCGCGATGCGTATGGCGAGACTTTGGCCAAGTTAGGACATGAAGATTCTCGAGTCGTCGTTCTAACGGCAGATCTAGCCGGATCAACCAAGACCGGTGATTTTGCAGCTGAACACCCGGATCGTTTCTTCAATATGGGTGTGGCTGAGGCCAATATGATTGGTACTGCAGCCGGGCTTGCCCTATCCGGATTTCGACCGTTCGTATCAACGTTTGCCATGTTCGCTACGGGCAAGGTATGGGAGCAGATTCGCCAAGTTGTGGCCTATCCCAAGACTCCGGTTCGGATTGTGGCGACGCATGCTGGCTTGACTGTTGGTGAAGATGGGGCAAGTCACCAGATGCTGGAAGACATTGCTAACATGCGTGTTCTCCCCAACATGAGTGTGATTGTTCCGTCTGACGCTGTTGAAGCAGCCAGCGCAATTCGTTTTGTCGCTGCCTACGATGAAGGTCCCGTTTACGTGCGCTTGGCGCGTGCTGCGTTCCCAGTCATCCATGATGAGGACCATCAGTTCGAGTTCGGCAAGGCTGAGATTCTTGCTCAAGGCACGGACGTCACGATCGCTGCTTGTGGGCTGATGGTGTCTGTCGCACTTGAGGCACGCGAAGTGCTTGCTGCTGATGGCATTGCTGCGGAAGTGGTGAACGTCTCGACGATTAAGCCGCTAGATCGAGAGACGATCTTGGCATCGGCGAGCAAGACGGGCGTGGTTGTAACTGCAGAAGAGCATCAGATTACCAATGGCCTGGGAAGTGCCGTCTGTGAGCTGTTGTCCGAAGAGCTTCCTACACCCGTCGTTCGCGTCGGCGTTGATGATCGGTTTGGGCAGTCGGGCAATGCTGACGCACTGCTGGCCCACTACGGATTGGATGTTGACGGACTTGTGGCAGCGACCAAGCAAGCTTTAGGGAAGGTCACTAGGTAGCTTGGATCGTATCTGAGGTGTTTTGATACCGCCCTCGCTCTGATTCGAGGGCGGTGACTTTTTGCGGGTGGGGGGCGACATAGAGGAAGTCGTCTCTCTGCTGCAGGACAACGACATGAGAGAAGACGATCTAGTTGCCCAAGAGATAGGCGCAAATCTCATCTACCAAACGGTCACGATTGTTGAGTTTGACTCGATACAACTTCAGCTCCTGGCGTATCCGATGCACCAGGGGATGGTCCAGCGTAGCAAGGGTGGCAATGATCAACGGCTTGTTGGACGCCAACGCATCTTCGACTGCCGGGACAAAGTCAGCAGATTCGAGCTCCATCGGAGCGAACTCATCGATAATGATCAGATCTTTGTCGCGAATGGCTGAGCGAATGGCTGGTATGGCCAGATCGTGAAGCGTTTCCAGGTTGACGGTGTATTTCCCGATCTGGGGGCCGATGCGCTGATGAATATGGGCCAGGATTCCCTCTTCACCCGTGGCAACATCGATGAGGCGAAAGCCAACGCGATGGCCGCATACGAGGATTTCCTTGCCGATGATTCCGCCAGCAGACAGCGGCAGGGTCTCGATAACGCGTTCGATGAGCGTCGTCTTTCCGACGTCCGGACGCCCAGTGATAGCCACGCGTTCCTTGATCTGCATTTCAATGGATTCTATCCTCATGACTATGAGTGACAAGGGGCAAACGCATCGCACGTGGTCCGGCATTATTTCAGACGAGTACCAAAGACATTCGTCTATGACAGTTGGCGATCTCCACAAGTTGGTTTATCAAGCCTGTTTCGGGGGCGATCATCTGCTTCGCCATTCAGAGAATTTCGTCAAGAACCTGGCTACGGAATGGGACGAACTAGCGGGTAGTGCGCTTCAAGGAGAGGCAATCCAACGTATCCACCCCTTAAGCAAAGTCGCCAGGCTCCATCTAGGTCCCTGCAAGGCGATGGGGTTGGCGCATTATGACTTGTCTCGAATGTTGCTTGCCCAGCCGCTGAAGGTAGGCCACCACGAGTCCTTTGAATGGGCTTGGGCGATGATCACGCATAGCGCCCGCGCTGAAGAAATTCCGTTTTCATACGAGCAGCTAGGTTGCATGCAACCCTCAGATGAAGTGGGTCACCACAGCCCGGAATACGGGCCTGCGTCGTATCGTATCCTCAACAACCTGGGCCATGGTCCCACTCAGGAGATCCTATGCCGCCTCGGACTTCTTCAGTAGCCTTGCCAATGGATCGTTGGATTGGTCACTTGGATATGGACGCATTCTTCGCTGCTGTTGAACAGCTCGATCACCCCGAATACCGTGGCCGTCCAGTCATTGTAGGGGGGCTGGGGCCACGCGGTGTCGTGGCGACGGCATCCTATGAGGCTCGTTCGTATGGCGTGCACAGTGCCCTGCCGACGTCTGTGGCAAGACGGCTGTGTCCTGATGGTGTTTATGTGACACCACGATTTCTTAGATATCGCGAGATTTCAGATCACGTGCGAAGTATTCTAAAACGGTTTTGCTCTACGATCGAAACCATCTCACTTGACGAAGCATTCTTTGATCTCTCCGATCGTGGCCCCAGCTTTGAGGACGTTCGGCAAACCGCCAGAATCATCAAGAGGGATGTTCAAGCCGAAACGAAACTCACTTGCTCTGTAGGGCTGGCTCCCAATCGCTTTCTGGCCAAATTGGGGTCCGAAATGGACAAACCGGATGGATTCATGGTGATCGATCCGGAGCAGATCCAGGAATACCTAGACCCGTTGCCAGTGGGACAAATCTGGGGAGTGGGTGCGGTGACGGCCAAACGGTTGGCAAGCCTTGGATTCCTGCGAGTGAAGGATTTGCGATTGGCTCCGACAGATTTGCTGATACGCGAACTGGGCTCTACAGGGCGGAGGTTGCAGCAGCTGGCCATGGGGATCGATGAGACACCGCTTTCCGGCGAACTGGATTCCAAGTCGATCTCGCGAGAAACCACCTACGCTTTTGACGTCAACGATTTCGAGGAGATGGAATCCGAGGTGCGTCGATTGGCACAGCATGTTGCCCAGTCTCTCCGTGCTGAGCATCTGATTTGCCGAGTCGTACGAATCAAGGTGCGCTATCCCGACTTCAAAACGATCACACGGCAAGCACAACTGAGCGTCGGGACGGACGCGCCTGAAGTGATTGAGTCCCTGGCGCTGGAGTTGCTACGCAATCGTGTTCCTCTTGATGAAGGAGGCATTCGTCTATTGGGCGTGGGGTTGGGCAGCATTGTGGAATCTCTCGCACGTCAGCTGCCCTTGTTCCCTGATTGGCTCTGACTAGGATCGCTCATCTGAGGAGTCCGTCTTGCTCGAGTTGGACAACACGCACCCCTCAAAGGGAACGATTCAATTGATCCCCGATCACTTCAAGGTACGGTTGTGGTGAGGTGATCTTGATGCGACGGATTCTTGCCATTGCATTTCTGGCAGTCTGTGCCCTTGGTTGGACGGTAGGTGCAGTTCCCCTTTGTGATTATCGGTCCCCAAGAACGGACCTCTCTAGCCTAACACTTAATTTCTCGTATCAATACCACAATGATCCCTACGGATTGGAAGACCGCGATATAAGCCAAGGACAGTTCGGTGTGGAGTATGTGCGGTTGTTTGATATTCCCGAATATGGATTTGATGTCTCGTTTGCCAACGATATGACGGTGACCGCAGAGAATTTGGCGACGTATGCGATCAACGCAGATGGTAACTACAAGCGGTACTTCTTGATTGAGAAGGACTACTTCGCTTATGCAGGAGCCAGCTCGCGAAGCTCGTCGTCCTTTCAGAAACTTGGATTGTCGTTCAATCTGGGCGTTGGAACAGGACGATTCACTGATGTGACGCCGTTGGCCAAGGCGACGCGTATTAATGACTACTTGGTTGGCCGCGGATCGCTTGCCAAAGACCTTCATTCAGTTGACCTCAGGATTCTGGCATCGGAAATTGGTAGTGCATCATCCTATGAATCATTGGCTGCCCTGCTGGCTGTCATCCAGGAAGTCATCGAGAACTCAGGTTTGGTTCGATTGGGTGGGCTGGATGCACTGGACATCTCCGAAATCACCCGATTCATTCGCGAAGAAGGATTCGCCCGTTATTGCGGATGGGATGTGAAGATTGGATTGGGCTACGAATTGCTGGATCCCTCAGGTGGAGATAATGACTTGTTGTTTTCCGGAGCCTTTAACTATGCTCTAGCCACAGCGCCCAAAGCGCAGCTGTTGCTACAGGGATCGTTCTCAGGGCCCCCAGATATCTTCATGACCCATCGTGTGGACCTGACAGGGTCATATGACTACTTCATCTCCAATTTCCTGTCTGCCAACGCGACGTATGACTTCGCGAGGGAAACGTGGGGAGGTTTACCTACGGATACCCATAGAATTGCATTGGAGTTTGTGCTTTCACCCGTAGATACGGCCAATGTCGTTGCCGGAATATTCCTTGAGTACAGACCCTACTACCTGGAATGGAGCGTCGATATCAAACTGTCCATTCAGATGGACCTGCTCTAGGGCCTGTACGGCTCCTAGATAAGAGACTCAATCACCTCTCGCATGAGGGGGTCGGCCAATAGCTTGGCTCCCTCTGTGGGCTCAAAAAACTGAGCTTCAGCGATTTCATCTGGATCAGGAGCAATCTCGCCGAATAGCGTGACACGATAGAAGAACTGGGTCCAATGAAGCAGCGTGTGTTTCCCCAGCTTGGAATGTACAGCAAGCAGGTCACCAATTTCCGCGCGGACGCCAAGTTCTTCTCGAATCTCGCGCAGCAATCCCTCGATAGGCCCCTCTCCGAATCGGATGAACCCTCCGGGCAGTGTCCAACGATCCTTCGTCAAGCCCCGACTCCCCTTAAGAAGCAGGACAAGACCATTCTTGATGAATACACCTTCGGACACGACACGTGGCATGGTGGCGTGAACAGCTTCGCGAACGCGAACTGTGACGCGAGGATCGATGGGCACAGCATCCTTGCTCATCCAATGCGATGGATGGGCCTCCAGTTTCGGCGTGCAATAGAGCACCTGTGAAGACGGAGCCAATGGAGCGATGATCTCGAACCCAAAAGGGATTTCGTCCTTCATTGGCAGATCGAGCTGCCCATCTCGGATAACGAGATAGATCCTGCCATCGGTCTCAATATAGTAGCGTTCTGTCATAGGGGGCCATTGTACGCGAAGCGCATCTTGTCAAGAAGTTGAGACCCTCTAGCCAGTGAAGCATAATGCGGCGCCGGCCCGTATTTGGGCCGATTTGTGTAGTTAGGAGGTTCGATCGGCGTGTACAGAATTCTCAAAAAGCAAACGCTTGGACCTAGCATTCGTGAGTATGTTATCGAGGCACCAGATGTAGCGCGTGTGGGTAAGGCGGGGCAATTCATTGTACTAAGGCTACACGAGAAGGGTGAGAGGATTCCTCTTACCATCGTGGAATGTGATCCTGAAGCTGGCAGTGTAACTTTGGTTGTTCAGGAGTTGGGCAAGAGCACTCTGGAAATGGGAGACCATTTTCACGAAGGGGACACAATTCTTGATTTTGCTGGACCTCTTGGCGAAGAAACTGAGATCAAGAACTTCGGTACGGTCATCTGCATTGGAGGGGGCCTTGGTATTGCCCCCCTCTATCCGATCGCCCGAGATCTGAAGAAAGCAGGCAACGAGGTTATCGGAATCATCGGTGCACGCAACAAGGAATTGATGTTCTACGAAGACCGCATGGCCGCTGTCTGTGACGAGCTGATTGTGATGTCTGACGACGGCTCCCATGGAACCCAGGGATTCGTGTCGGATCCGCTGAAGAAGATCCTGGAATCCGGTCGGAAGATTGCTCGCGTATGGGCTATTGGCCCGGCAATCATGATGAAGGTTTGCGCGAATGTTACACGGCCGTTCGAAGTTCCCACTACAGTGAGTCTTAATTCGGTAATGATCGATGGGACAGGGATGTGTGGCGGGTGCCGAGTAGATGTAGGCGGCACGGCGAAATTCGCTTGTGTGGATGGACCGGAGTTCGACGGACATCAAGTAGACTTCGACTTGCTGATGTCGCGACAAGGTTACTACCACGACGAGGAATCCTGTTCCATGGACGCCTACATGGCCAAGAACGCTGAAGGAGCAGAGCAGTGATCCAACAAAAGCAAACGCCTATGCGAGAGCAGCCAGCATCTGAGCGGATTCACAACTTCAATGAGGTTCCTTTGGGCTACTCACCAGATGAAGCCGTTCAGGAAGCAGAGCGATGCCTACAATGTCCACAGGAGCCTTGCGTAAAGGGGTGCCCTGTTGGAATTGATATCCCGCAGTTCATTGAGCACGTCAAGAATCGGGAATTCGCGCAGGCCGTCTCAGTCATCAAGGCGGACAATGCGCTTCCTGCAGTGTGCGGCCGTGTCTGTCCGCAGGAGAATCAGTGTCAGGGTGTTTGCACCTTGTCGGGCAAATTCGATCCTGTGGCGATTGGTCGCCTGGAACGATTCTGTGCCGATTGGGAGGGCGAGAATGAGGCCTGTTGCGTAGACATTGAGCCCGACACGGGCAAGCGTATTGCCGTTGTTGGCGCCGGACCCGCTGGTTTGACAGTTGCGGGCGAAATGCGTCGAAGAGGCCATGCTGTGACCATCTTTGAGTTGCTTCACGTAGCTGGTGGCGTGCTCATGTACGGGATCCCTGAATTTCGACTTCCTAAGGATATCGTTCAGCGTGAGATCAACGCCCTGTGTGAGATGGGCGTCGAGGTTGAGGTCAACAAAGTCATTGGCCGGACACAGACCATCCAGGAATTGCTTGATGGCGACTTCGATGCAGTATTCATTGGCACTGGTGCTGGGCTTCCTCGCTTCCTCGGCGTTCCAGGAGAAAGCCTCAACGGTGTGTTCTCAGCCAATGAGTTTCTGACCCGAGTCAACCTCATGAAGGCGTACCGTTTCCCAGAATACGACACACCAATCAAGATTGGTGAACGTGTGGTTACCGTGGGTGGGGGCAACGTGGCCATGGACTCATCACGAACCGCGCTCCGACTGGGAGCTAGGGAATCGGTTATCGTCTATCGTCGCTCTGAAGACGAACTACCTGCGCGCGGAGAAGAAGTTCACCACGCCAAAGAAGAAGGTATCCAATTCCAGCTCCTCAGCAATCCCATTGAATTCATCGGTGAGAACGGGAATCTGAAAGCGATTCGCTGCATTAGGATGGAGTTGGGCGAACCTGACGATTCCGGGCGACGTCGACCCGTGCCGATTGAAGGTTCGGAATTCGAGATAGAAGCTACGACGGTGGTTATTGCTGTTGGAAACGGGCCGCATCCGCTGATTCCGCAAAGTACGCCGAATCTCGACCTGAATCGCTGGGGAAGCATTGTTGCTGATCCGGAAACCGGATTGACTAGCATTCCCGGCGTGTACGCGGGTGGCGACATCGTCACGGGAGCAGCAACTGTGATTGAGGCCATGGGAGCCGGCAAACGAGCAGCCGTTGCCATGCACGCATTCCTCTCTACCAGCTAGCTGCAGAGCCGAAGCAGAGACATAAAGGGGAAGCCTTCTGGGCTTCCCCTTTTCTTCTTGGTTGCGATATCCCGAATGTGAGAAGCGGCCTAGGGCAGGAACTGTAACGATTCAATTGGATCTATGTCTCACGATTCTGGGTTCGTTGTCCCCTCAGCAGGGAGCGGGTTCCAGGGCGGAACAATGGGACATATGGCAACATAATTGTACAGACAGCTAGCACCACCCGGTGCACGACAAGAGGAGAGGCTAAGGCTTCTCCTTTTGTCTGTTCTCAATCTGCTCTCTATGGCGAGGAAGGCCCTTGGTTGTCGAAAGTCCCTTCTAGCCACGAATAGACGTGGTCAGGAGTCGCGCTTTCAATACCTCCCGCACGTTGATAGAGAGTGCGAGCAGCGACATTATCTGGATCAGTCTGTATCCACATCTTCAAGGCTTTGGATTGCTGCGCAACGATCTTCATCGCTTCAACCAACTGCCGACCAATCCCAGTCCTTCGATGATTGGGGGCAACGACGATTTCGTAGAAGCAAAGCATGGGCTGTGATCGATCAATTCGATCCAACAGATACCCAAGAGCAAAACCTACGCCGATGCCGTCCTCAGTTATGGCTGCGATGAGCACATTGGCAGGATTCTCAAGCCACAGCTTCAACCCAGCGGAATCCAATGAAACAACGTGAGTGGACTCCACTTCCCATTTGAGGGTACGGATTGTCTGGCTGGCGAGATCTGTGTCAGATGCGACGAGTCGCCGGGTTTCCGTAGGGTTGCTCATGTGCGCGTTCCCTCACTAGGTTGGAGCATCGATAAACGTGTCAATCTGAGTGTCTGCAAACAACGCGGGTGTCCCGCCTGTATGCAGAAGGACAACGATGTCATCACGTGTGTAGTCGCCCGCCCGAACGCGATCGATCAGGCCAGACATTGCCTTGCCGGTATATACGGGGTCGAGCAACACCCCTTCAGACCGGGCCGTCAATAAAACAGCTTCCTTCATGGCGTCTGTCGGAATGCCATACCCGTTCCCGACGTACTGATCGAGGATAACGATGGCTTCACGCGATATCTCTGACTGCAACTCGAATACTTCCAGGGCGTCATTCAATTGCTGCGCAACCCGATTGCTGAGTGCATCCGATGTGGTGGCCACGCTGATGCCAACGATCTTCAGCTGATCCTGAGTGAACATGTGCGCGCCAAGAACAAGGCCAGTATGGGTGCTAGAGGTTCCGATGGCTGTGAACAGGGCTGTCGGTGCCAGCTGGAGATCCCGAAATTGCCTGACCATTTCTAGGACGCAACTGGCATAGCCCATGGCTCCGTGAATTGCGCGGCAGCCATTGGGAATGAAATAGGGGACTTCGCCTTCGGATCGCAATCGAGCCGCAATTTCATCTGCCTTTTCGTCGGCGATTCGATCAAGCTCACCCTTGGCAGGAAATCCGTCTGCACCGACGTAGTGAATCTCCGAAGGGCCAAGGATGTGATCGATGAGTAGGTTGCCTGACGGCCTTTCCGGCAACTTGCCGCGAATGACCAGAACGGTCTTTAGACCCAGTTTGTTACAGGCTGCCGTTGTAAGGCGCACGTGATTGGACTGAGGGCCGCCGACTGTAATCACGACCGTCGCCCCCTGAGCAACAGCTTCTGCAAGAGCATATTCCAGCTTGCGCAGCTTGTTACCGCCCAAGCCAAGTCCTGTTTGGTCGTCGCGCTTAACGAAGATACGCGGGCCGCCCAATGTACGGCTTAGGTTCTTCAATTCTTGCAGCGGTGTTGGAAACTCACCCAAGTGAAGTCGTGGAATGCCTCCTAGTTGCATGTGAACACCTCATTCAGCTTTCAAGTATCGGTTGAACCATGCCAACATTTCTTGAAGGCGGCGCAATCGATGCTTTGGTTTGCCGGATCGCGATAGCTCATGATTCTCTTCGCGGAATATGACCAAACGGCTATCCACGCCGTGATAGCGGAGAGCTGTGAACATCTGAAGGCCCTCGGCCAACCAACAGCGGTAGTCCTGCTCCGAATGAATGAACAGCGTCGGCGTGGATACCTTATCTGCATATTTGAGAGGCGAGTGCCACCATAGTTTGTCTGCCCCCCCATCCTCCCAGGGATCCGTACCCATGGCGTCCTTGTTGAAGTAATAGCCGATGTCAGTCGTGTTGAACTTGCTCGTCCAATTGGCGATAGATCGTAGCGACACAGCAGCCTTAAAGCGATCCGTGTGGCCGATCATCCAATTGGTCATGAATCCACCATACGATCCTCCCGTGACACCGAGTCGATCAGCATCAACAAATGAATACTTCTCTATGGCAGCATCCATGACGGCCATCAGGTCATCGTAATCAATGGTTCCGTATTCTCCCTGGAGATTGGCGAAGTCATTGCCTCGCCCGGATGACCCTCGCGGATTGGTATAGACCATGACATAGCCTTGGCCAGCAAAGAATTGCATTTCGTGGAAGAAGATGTCTCCGAACGCACCTCGGGGGCCGCCGTGAATGGTGAGAATTGTGGGGTACGTTTTGTCGGGATCGAAATCACTGGGCCTAACGATCCAGGCATCCAGCTGCGTATTGCCTGACATGACAGAGAAGGCTTCTGGAACAGAGATATCGACCTCTGCCAGACGATGCTCATTCATCGAGGTCAATCGATGTACGTCTTGTGACTCATAGCTATACAGTTCATGCAGCGCGTCTGTGTGAAGCTCGATGCACAGGATACGGTTATCCGCGATAGCAAACGCATCGACAGAACCATTGGGTTCAGCAACGACGGTCATCTCGCCATCACGGGAGAGGCGTACAACTTTCGATGTTGAGCCCTCGGTGATCGCCAGGTAGGCGAATCCATTGTCAACGCGCAGTGTTGGGCCCCCGCCATGCCTACAGTCGGATCCCACGGAGTTCCCGACAGAGCGATCCCATCCGGGTGTGAGACTCTTGCTAGTCCGGTTCGGCAAGTCATAGAGCAGCAATTCCCGGTTCTGCCCGAGGCCATATTGCGCCATGTCTGACGCTACCACGAGCAAGGAGTCGGCGTCCAGGAATTTCAGTTCGCCAAGTGATAGTTCATCCTTAGACAGGCATTTTGCCTCGCCAGACGAGAGATCGTGAAGCCATAGTTCATAGGTGATGGCTGCCTTGCCTGGGAATCGCCGCGCGACGTAGGCGATCGTGCCCTTGCTGACATCGAAGGCTTGGATCTCTAGTTCGGGTTCTGAGAGCGTTGTGAGTTCATCTGTAGCTGGATCGAAGCTGAAGAGACGCACGCGTTTTCGGCTGGTGAAGCCCTTGCCATTCTGCCAAAATGGGATCTCATCGAGAACCTCATAGTCAGCAGCATCATCGACGGGCTCGCCATCAAGGGATACGCGGGCTGTGAACAAGATGCGTCCATCAGGTAGAGATTTGAACACCTCGGCTTTATGCGGGAGTTCGAGAACCAACTCGGCTTCACCGCCGGCTACATAAATGCGATACAGGGCTGTGCCCTTTGTGTTTTCTTTGCGTTTGGATGCGAATAGGATGGAGTCTCCGGATGCCTCCCAAACATAAGGTCCGTCCTTACCTGACGTTGTGAGTCGACGAACCTCAGGTCTCGTCAAATGAGCGAGACAAACGTCGGAGTGATAGCCGTTGTTCTCCACATCAGCATATTTGGCCACGAATGCGGCCCATTCCCCACTTGGGGAAGTCTCCACTGAGGAGAGAAAACGATAGTCAAACAAATCCTCGATTCGAATGGGTTTCATAGGGGACTCCTTTCAGCGTCAGTCTATCCTGTCTTTGTGCAAGCTTCATCATCTAGCATGTCGTTCTAGTTGCGCGTAGGATTGGACTGTTATGGACTGGAAACCGTACTACGATACGGAACTGCGTGAAGCAAAGACACGCGACAAGATCAAGCAGTGGCTTCGGATTGCCGACGAGATGGCAGTCGCTTCGGGAACGCACGACTCTCGAACTGTTCTCTCATTTCCACACACGGCAGTGGATTACTCCGGGCCTCTCCAAGCGCGTGTGATCTCTTGGCTTTATGGCAATGGGTTCAAGCGCGTCATCGCCCTGGGCGTCATACATGGCGCCTTGATTCCCACATACCAAGTTGCGGCGAATGAGCTTTCTCTTCACGATGAGCGCGAAGCTGCTTACGAGCAGGTTTCCGGGGCCTTCTTGCCGGCATCCAATCGAGTGAAGACACCGTTTGGAACACTGGATGTCCTCTCAGTGGATCAGGCTGTGCCTGCTGAGATCAGGCAAGATCACTCGAATCTCCTTGAGAACGAATTCTCTCTGGATACGTTTCATGCCGTCATGCGATTGGCGGCCGATATTTATCAGGTCGAACCCTTGCCGGTCCTCCCGTTGTATGTCGGAATGATGCGCAATCCTTTCAACGGCTCGTTCGCTACAGCTGCGGCATTGGCCCGTTGGCTAGACGCTTCCTGGGACGAGGAGACGGCCATTGTGACCACGGGAGATGTCGTGCATTTTGGGGCTGTATATGGCTCAGAGAATGAGGGTGTTCTCCCTGAGACTCTTGAATCGAGATTCCACCACCGTCTCGAAGTCCTATTCGAACGCGCGTTTCGGGAAGGGAATCTTGAGGCTGCCTATCAGATGGCCCTGTGCGAATTGAAATCAGATCAGCGCGAGGTTCTTCTTCTGCTAGCCCACCTACTCGGAGAAGGCGCCATTGCGGAAATCGATGCATTCACGCTTTCTGACTATGCACCCATCTTCAATGCGCCGCCGCCATGCTTGGTTGCGTCGGCCCTAATCGCGTATAAACGCCGATGACTGACTGGGAATCGAGGGCGAATGATTCAACATAGAGAACAGAGGCTAAGCAAGGCGATCGGAATCCTTGGAGGCATGGGGCCAGCGGCAACGGTCGAGTATTTCAGACGTCTCGTGGCATCCACACCTGCTGCATTCGATCAGGCACACGTGCGAATCCTCATTGACAACAATCCCCAGGTTCCTGATCGTACAGATGCAATCTTTGGCAATGGCCCTGACCCCGGTCCTGTGCTAGCTACCATGGCACGCGGATTGGCTGCTTCTGGAGCTGATTTTCTCACCATGTCCTGCAATACAGGGCACGTCTTCAAGGAAGCCATTCGTGAAGCTGTGGACATACCGTTTGTCGACATGATCGAAGAAACTGTTTGCGCGCTCACAGTGAGAAGGGTTGGATTACTGGCTACCTCGGGAACCTTGCGAACGGGGCTGTACAAAGTCGCTTGTGAGGCTGCTGGCATCGAGCTTGTGACACCTACAGAAGCAGATCAAGAGCTCGTGATGGACATCATTCGACGCGTGAAAGCAGGAGGAACAGGGACATCAGTGCGCGATCATGCAGCCCGTATTGTGGATCGGTTGGCTGAACATGGTGCTGAAGCCGTTATTGCCGGCTGCACAGAAATCTCTTTGATCCCAGGGAAGGACATGCCGATCCAATGGATTGATGCACTTGATTGTCTGGTGGCCGTGGCGATGAAGCTGGCACTAGGCGATGAGAACAACTAAAAGGAAGAGGAGCCCTATGAGCAACCGAGAAGCCCAAGTCCAAGAAGCTGTCGATCGCATCGAAACCCAGCTTCGAACTGTCAGCCAAGAGATCTTCGAGCACCCAGAAGTGAAGGACGAAGAGGTGTTTGCATCGAAGCTTCTGGCGTCGGAATTGGAGACCGCGGGATTTGACGTTGAACTGGGCGTTGCCGGCCTGCCCACTGCGATTCGCGCTGTGCATCCAGCCATATCTGATGGCCCAACAGTCGCCATCCTCGGTGAGTATGATGCTCTGCCCGAAATCGATCATGCCTGTGGCCACAATCTGATTGCTGCAGGAGGATTGGGTGCAGCACTGGCCGTGGGATCGATCAAGACGGAACTTCCAGGCAAGCTCATCTTCCTGGGTACACCCGCAGAAGAGGGCGGCGGCGGTAAGGTCATCATGATTGACGCAGGACTGTTTGAAGAAGTCGACGTGGCCATGATGTTCCATCCCGCCTGCAACACGATGGTCGGACGCGGGAGCTTGGCGATTACGGAAGTGAAGATTGAGTTCCATGGCAAACCATCGCATGCCTCAGCTTCGCCTGAAAAAGGGATCAACGCATTGGATGCGGCGATTCAGACATTCAATGGTATTAATGCACTGCGTCAACACATCAAGGATGGCGCGCGCATTCACGGCATCATTAGCGACGGCGGCCTGAAACCAAACATTGTTCCCGACTATGCGGCGGCCGAGTTCTATGTTCGCGCAGAAGAAAACGACTATCGAGATGAGTTGCTGGCAAAGCTGCGGAATTGTGCTGAGGGAGCTGCACTGGCTGCAGGGGCAACGATGGAATTCAAACAAGTAGGGATCTCCTACAAGGCGATGAAGCCGAACAAGATTCTTGGAGAGCTGTTCCTCAAGAATGTTATGGCAAATGGGCTAGCGCACAACCCACCAAAGGATGACGCCATGGGATCTACAGATATGGGCGACGTTACTCAAGTAGTTCCCGGAATCCATCCCTATGTACAGATCGCCGAGGACAATGTAGCCGGGCATTCGCGCGAGTTCACCGAAGCATCCGGTTCAGAGCGAGGACAAGTTGCTATGTTGGCTGCAGCCAAAGCGATGGCCATGACTACGGTGAATCTGTTGGAAGACGCTGATCTTGTTGCCAAGATCTGGGAAGAGTTCCGAACGACGCAATCTGTGATTACATCGTTCGCAACTACCTAGTTCGCAAACTACCTAGTTCGCGGCCATATAGTTGCACGTGCAGATGCAAAGGGGTGAGGGAGCTTGAAGCGCATTCTGGTGCTCGTGAAGCAGGTGCCAACCACAGAGTCTGTCCGTCTGAACGAGGAAACGGGGACGATGATTCGTAAGGGTACAGACGCAGCGATCAATTCACTTGATCTACATGCTGTAGAAGAAGCCGTGCGAATCAAGGAGTCTGCCTCTGAGCCTATTCAGGTCACCGTGCTCTCCATGGGGCCGCCGCAGGCCCAATCTGCGATTCGAGAAGCCTTGGCCATGGGCTGTGACCAGGGAATCCTTCTGAGTGGGCGCGAGTTCGCAGGCGCCGATACCTGGGCTACTGCCTACACCCTCGTGCAAGGCATGCGTACACAGGAGCCTTTTGACCTTGTGCTGTGTGGCGAACGAGCTACAGACGGCGAGACAGGGCAAGTGGGTCCTATGGTGGCTGCTCTATCCGACATGCCCCTCCTCACGTATGTCAGCAAGCTGACGTGTGAGGAAGGAATCGTGTCTGCGAATCGAGCCATTGAAGGCGGAACGGAGATCGTTTCGTGTTCTCTCCCCGCTGTGGTCTGTGTGTTGCGTGAACTCAATAACCCTCGACTACCTACCCTGGCCGGCAAGGTGGCTGCCCACGAGGCCGACATCGCGGTGTTGAATGGTGAGGCTGTTTGCGCCGATACGACCCTGCTCGGATTGGGCGGATCTCCCACGCGAGTGGTGAAGGTCATGTATCCGTCATTTCAACGCAACACCGAGTTATTCAGTGCTGAGAACGAAGGGTTGGCTGCTGCGCTCGATCACATGGAAGTCGCCTTAGGGAGGACATCATGACAAGTGCACGCGCGGTATGGGTCCTCGGCGAACAACGCAATGGCATGATTCATCCCGTTTCCTTTGAGCTACTGGCTTGGGGACGATCACTGGCAGACGATCTCGGTGTAGACCTGGAGTGCATCATTGCAGGACATGCGATTACAGCAGACGCGGGCGATCTCATTGCACAGGGCGCTGACCGTGTTCGCTGCCTTGAGCATCGAGAGTTGGAAGTCTTCCAAGTTGATACCTATGCCCGGTTGGTCGAAGGATTGGTTCGCGAACATGAGCCGGAAATCCTGTTGGCTTCTGCCACGACAATGGGTCGCACGCTGATGCCTGTCCTGGCAGCCAATCTTCACACGGGCCTCACTGCCGATTGCACGGGATTGAGTATCGATCCGGTCGAACGACTGTTGCTGCAGACGCGCCCCGCTATTGGTGGCAATGTGTTGGCCACAATCAAGACGCCCTCCCATCGACCCCAGATGGCGACTGTTCATCCCAAAGCACGTCGCCCGTTGCCCAGAGACGCCTCCCGAACTGGAGAGATTGTAGCTGTCCCCATTGATGAAGGACTACTTCACTCGCGCGTTTCGCGTGTTGGGTTCGAACAGGATCTGACGATGGGATCCTCCATACAGGATGCTGAACTGGTTATTGCTGGGGGGCGTGGGCTTCGCACAGCCAAACGATTTGCTGATCTGTTTGAGCTCGCCGAGCTTCTTGGCGGCGTCGTAGGAGCATCGCGTTGTGCCGTTGATCTAGGTTGGGCACCGCATGCGCATCAAGTTGGGCTAAGCGGCAAGTCCGTGTCTCCGACCACCTATGTTGCGTTGGGAATCTCAGGATCACCCAATCACCTGGCAGGCATGTCGTCGTCCGATCGGGTTATTGCCGTGAATAGCGATCCCGATGCCGCCATTTTCCAGGTTGCCGATGTAGGTATAGTCGCTGATCTTGCTGATTTCTTGCCTGCGTGGCTAGATCGTCTCCATGCACAGAACAAGGAACAAGGGGGCCTCGGTGTCTAATCGATTCAATGCTGTGACGCAAGAAGATGCAAGGATCCTCAGGGACATAGTTGGCGAGAACAACCTCCTATTCAATGATGCGGATCGAATGGTCGCCTACAGCAGTGATGAATCAGGCCATGGCCACTCTGCGGCCCCAGAGATCGTCGTCAAGCCTCAGACAACAGAACAGATTAGTCTCATGGTCAAGCACTGCAATGCTCGAAACATTCCCATTACGGCTCGTGGCGCTGGCAGCGGACTGGCGGGCGGGGCTATCCCGCTATTCGGAGGTGTGGTCGTATCGTTCGAGAAGATGTCGGCAATCCTCGAGATCGATACTGAGAATATGGTCGCCGTGGTTGAACCGGGTGTGGTGACCAATGATCTTTGCATCCGCGTTGCGGAGGACGGCTTGTTCTACGCCGGCTACCCGATGAGCGTTCAGTCGAGCTTCATTGGCGGGAACGTGGCCTGCAATGCAGGCGGCGCGAAAGTGATCAAGTATGGCGCGACAGATGCCTATGTGCTCGGGCTAGAAGTCGTGCTCGCCTCAGGTGAAGTCCTCCAACTTGGCGGAAAGAGACGCAAGGATTCGAGTGGGTATAGCTTGCTTCGCTTGATGATTGGATCTGAGGGTACGCTGGGCTTGATCACCAAAGTCTTCCTTCGACTCATCCCACAGTCGGGTCCGACTGCCGATCTGTTGGTGCCTTTTCTGACAACAGAAGATGCCGTGGCTGCAGTTCCTCGTGCCATTATGGCATCTCAAGGCATGCCTGCTGCTGTGGAATTCATGGATAAGCTATCGATGCAACATGCCATGGAGTACACGGGCAATGATTTGGCACAAATGGAAAAGGCTGAAGCCTACCTTGTCATCCAAGTGGAGGCAACGAGCAAAGACAGACTGCTTGAAGCTTATCGACCTGTTGGCGAAGCCTGCATGAAGGCAGGTGCTCTGGAAGTTTTTGTTGCGGACAATCCATGGGCGTCAGAGAAAATCTGGTCCATTCGTCGCAATTGCCTAGAAGCCCTCCGTGTTGTAGATCCGACTGTGGAGGGTGGAGATTTTGTCGTCCCATCGACTGAGATCCCTGTAATGATGGCATTCATCCGCAAGTTGTCAGCTGAGTATTGTGTGGAGATCCCATGCGCCGGACATGTGGCTGACGGAAACATTCACCCCCATCCGCTTCGTCCTACAGACCGCTCCTTAGAAGAATGGGTCGTTCAGCGCCACGAATTGCTCAGCACGATCGCGCTGAAGGCTGTCGAGCTCGGTGGAGCAGTCAGCGGGGAACATGGCATTGGCTTCCTGAAGAACGACGTTCTTGCCCAATCCAAGAGCGACGAATTGCGCGCAATGAAAGCCATCAAGGACGCCCTTGATCCCAATGGCATCCTCAACCCCGGCAAGCTGTTCTCGGATGGCGATCCAGCCATGTAGATCGGCAAAACAGCTGGGGCCTTCCTCTTCAGGTTTCTGATTGGAGGATAGTGTTGAGCCCTTCTCAGCTGCCAGTCGAGTTCTGATAAGGCAGCATCTCGAATGGTCCTCGCTTGTATCCAGACTCCGTCCAGACTGACATGTGTGACGATCCAGAGGGTGTGGCAGGAATTTGGCCGAAGACTTTATTCCTCCTAGACTGAGCAAAACGAGTAAACAACTCAAGCTTTGGGGAGGAGTTTCAGATGATGACCGAATACAAGATTGCAGTGGATGAGAATGTCTGTCTGAAGTGCGGTTTGTGTACCGTGGTTTGTGTACACACGAAGCTTCAACAGCCAGACAAAAGTGCGCCTCCCTTTGTTGCACAGGACATGGACTGCATTGCCTGCGGTCACTGTGTTGCCGCGTGTCCCTCAGGCGCGTTGTCGCACTCTGAATTTCCCCCTAGTTCGATCCGTTCGCTCAATCTGGCGCTACTTCCCGATGCTGCCCAGACGATGGAAGCACTTCGAGCAAGGCGCAGCTTCCGTGAGTTCAAGGGCGAGGCAATCGACCGAGAGGTCTTGGAACAGATCGTCGAAGCCGCTCGGCTCGCACCCAGTTCACACAATACCCAGACCACGTCATTCCTGGTTGTCGATGATCCTGACATGCTGAAGAGGGTGGTCAATCTGACGACTAAGTTCCTGGATGGCATGTCCAAGTACTTCCGGCATCCCGTCAAGGGCAGAATTGCTCGTATGATGGGAGGAGACAAGATCGCAGGGCTGATGGAGATGCTTCCCGTTTTCGAGGGCGTCGTCCAGCTCGCCAATGATGGCGAAGAACTGCCCATGTTGATGGAGGCTCCTGCTTGGATGGTATTCCACAGTGCGAAGACAGCCGGCAATGGGAAGGTCAATGCTAGCCTGGCGATGCAGAATGCTATGCTGATGGCACAGAGCCTCGGCCTAGGTTCGTTCTACACGGGCTTCTTACTTGTTCCAACGATGCGCGGTTTCCTCATGCATGACCTTCTGGGACTGGATCATGATCAGGAAATTCATGGAGCACTCGCCCTGGGTGTTCCGAAGGCGACCTACAAGAAGTGGCCGTCGAAGCGACCAGCAAACGTCCGCTGGATCTAAGACGGAATCTCATACTTAAATCAGCTAATAATCGCGAAATGGAGGAATGACAATGACCCAAGATGAAAGGTTGGAAAGAGCGAAGAAGCGCGTGAAGGACTTGCGAGAGTTCTACACCAGCCTAACAACCTATGTTATCGTAATGAGCTTTCTGTTCTTCATTGATTACTCAAGCGGTGGTGGATGGTGGGTTTACTGGCCAGCCATGGGTTGGGGAATCGGACTTGCATTTCATGCGTTTCGTGTCTTCGGACCGAGCACGGGATCGAAGTGGGAGCAGCGCAAGATCAAGGAATACATGGAGCGTGACGGGGACCAGGACGAATAGAGTTCCCAGCGAAGGCGTGGGTTTGTGGGGGGAGAAGGATGAGAGAGGCAATTAGAAGAAGACCGGTATTGAGCTTCGCATTGTTCATGGTGTTGTGGACTTGGATTCTGATGGCCGTCATTATAGCCCTTGTCCCAGTTGATCCAGAGGCTGGCCCGCAATTTGTGCATGTAGCGCTCGTGTTCTTCGTTGCCAGTCCAAGTGTGTTTGGATTCATCTTCACTAGGCTCGTAGATGGAAAGGCAGGCGTTCGCGAACTGCTTTCTAGAGCCGGGCGATGGCGAGTCAATCCAATCTGGTATGTCGTCTCGCTGCTATTCATCCCCGCGGTTATTGGCGTGAGCGTCCTCATCCGAGGTCTTTTCGGCGCGGATCTTTCAGCATTAGATGTTATCGGACAGCTATCATTCGCCCTTCCCATCGCGTTGCTTGCCGCTGTCATGGAGGAATTTGGCTGGCGCGGCTTCATGCTGCCCCGATTGCTGAAGCAGGGCAGCGCATTGAGAGCAGCTCTGATCGTTGGTGCCGTGTGGGCGTTGTGGCATGCACCCATCAATTACATGGGCCTATCGAAGTATGGTTGGGATGCTGTGCCCATCTTGCTGGTGTTAGCGTTGTTGCCCATTGTCCAAACCATCCCCATGGTGTGGATTCACAACAGCGCCAAGTCGAGCATGCTGATGATGGTGTTGGCCCATGTCAGTGTCACCGGCGGTTTCATTATCTTCGCATTGCCCAATCCCAACGCAGCGGCCGAGATGAGGGGAGATCTATTTACAGTCGGAACACTCGCACTGGCAGCTATCGCCATCGTCGCAGTCTTTGGTGCGAAGCGGTTGACACGAGCAGGGGGTACAAAGTGAAAGTCGTCGCGATTATGGGGAGCTATCGGAAAGGGAAGACGATTGACACGTTGGTTGATCGTGCGATTGAGGGCGTCACGAGTGTAAGCCCCGATGCGCAGGTTGAGAAGATCACGCTCATCGATCGCGACATTCAGTATTGTCGCAACTGTGGCGTCTGCCGGAAAGACGATCCTGCAAAACCAGTTGCCCGGTGTATGATTGACGACGACATGCAGCAGATTCTCCCGATGATGGCTGAGGCTGACGCCTATATCTTTGGCACACCCATCTTCGAAGGCACGGTCAATGCCGTGACCAAGACATTCATGGAGCGCATCTGCTGGACGATGGCCAAAGCCGGGCGCTGGCCGGTCAAGGGCTGTCCCGAACCTCGAAGCGACGTCAAGAAACAGGCGATTGCCATCATGAGCAGCGGACTCATCGTGCCGTTCTTGCGCATGTTCTGTGACGACGCGACTTCGCTGATCAAGAACACCATTGGCGATTCACTCAACGCCAAACTCATCGGCACTCTCTATGCCGGTGGCGTCGAGAAAGTGGACATGGATCGATATCTTGAGAAGGCTCACAAACTGGGGCGGAAGCTGACTGCGTAATTAAGAAAGACCCTATCTAGTTTGGCTTGTCGGATGTGCCGTGTTATTCAAGGCGTTGCGACTAGTCATTACTTACTCATTGACTCCAATTCCCAACTCATGAACGCGCAGGGTTCTGCATCCCAGAAGTTGCTTCTGGCTAAGTTCCGTTCTGCGATTACAAGACCTGCCCGAACCGCATTGGATTGACTGGATCATTATCTCCCGCAGAGAGCGAGTCGGAGTTTGACAACGTAACAGTGTGATGTTATACTGCAATCATCAAAGTCAGGAGGCTGTGAATATGACATCCAACTTCGAAGTTAAGGCACTGGGGAAGCTTGCCTATGAAAACGCAATAGAGAACGCACAGAAGAGCAGAATCGCTCGAAGCGTGAAGAAGCCGGCGCGCTCTGCAAACGGCAAAACGAGGTAGGGCGCGAGTCGAGATGCAAAGTGCAGTATTCGGTAAAGGAACAATGTGTTGTTCTAGATGTAGACTGAAACAGAAGTTGTGCGTCTGGTGTCAATGAACCAAGTGTCCAAGACGAAAGCACGATAGGAGACATGAACGATGGCCAAGGAAATCATATCGAGTCAATTGCAGGCTGTGGTTGAGGCCATTGTCCAGAACCCCGACACCAATACTCCCGGTGCGCTGCTTTGTGTCCGCATGCCTGAAGCTAGCTCGCAGCGTTTCGCAGCGGGCGTGAGCGAGATTGGGACATGCACCGCTATGTCGCCGGATGACGGCTTCCGTGCAGGCAGTGTCATGAAGCCTCTTGTGGCTACGGTTGTACTCCAGTTGGCTGAGGAAGGGTTGTTCTCCTTGGATGATGCCATGACAACCGTGCTGCCAACCGATATTGCATCGATGTCCGCTAACAGCGACGGCATTACAGCACGCATGCTTCTCAACCACACCAGCGGGATTCCCGAATGGCTTACTGACGCGGTTGGGGCTGAGATTGCGTCCGAGCCGAACAGAGTGGTTTCGGATCGCGAGTACTTCAAAATGGCGGCAGATCAAACGCCATCCTTCCCGCCTGGAAAAGGATTCACGTACTCCAATACGGACTACAATTTGCTGGGCTTGGTCATCGAACAGGCTACAGGACAGTCTTGGCGTAGCGAAATCCGCGAACGACTTGTCGATCAACTGCATTTGTTCAACACCCTTTTGCCTGAGCCCGGGGAGATAGCGATTCCTGGGCGTCACGCTCACGGTTACATGGACTTTGGCGCCGGATTGATGGACATGACGGAGATCGATCCGTCGATGGCTGGAGCTGCCGGCGGACACGCACTTGTGACAACGACAGATGACTTGGTGCGGTTCCCCGATGCATTGATGAATGGTAAATTGTTCCAGAAGCCAGAGACCTTGGATGAGATGCTTACATTCGTGGATATGACGCAGGGGGAACCGCCAGTCGGATTCGGCGTAGGCTATGGCCTGGGGCTTATGAAGTTTCTCTTGCCAGGAAACATTGAGATGATTGGACATGCGGGAACGACTGGGGGCTACCAATGCTTCGTTTACGAGCTTCCGAACCATGAGATCTCAATCTCGGGAATGATGAACAACATGGCCAGTGATCAGATACAGCTCATAGGCCCCGCACTGGAGATTCTCGTCCCCGGATTCTCCTTGTAGTCGTTGAATCCAGTTACCCTGTTCAGCCAAGCGGTGCTTCTCAACTACTGTGTCGCGAATTACGCGAAAGGGTTCATACTAACAAGACCAGCTCATGCTTCGCAGATGTAGTTTCTCGCGTCATCTCACGAGTTTCGAAGTTCCCCTGCCTATCAAAACCACTCATCAACTACGAAAGTCGCGAAATGACGCAAAAGGGTTCAATCCAAGAAGACCAGCTCATGCTTCCGAAGTCGCAGTTTTCGCGTCCATTCGCGTATTTCGTAGTTGCCATGAACTTTCCGCTTTTTCACATTCTAGGCACTTCGGTATGCCCGAGCCGATAAACGTCAATCGGCTCTTGGCGGCCTTTAAGTTTGGTAGGACCGAGGTGTTCTGCATCATGGACATCGTTGAGCAGGGTGCTCACACGATCTGAGATGAGGATCTCGCCGTTCTTGGCCAATCCTTCAAGTCTTGAAGCGACGTTTACAGCATCTCCCACAATTGTGTAGTCCATGGAGTCGCGTGTCCCGACATTGCCAACGATCACTCTTCCGACGCTGATGCCAATGCCCAATCCCAGCGATCGCAGATCGGGTGAGGGCGCATGCTTCCAAAGGTTGGCAAATGCCTGCAACATAACGATGGCAGCGTCCACGGCACGCTGTGCTGCATCGGCCTCATCATGCTCAGGCTCGAAGAAGGCGAGGAAGCCATCGCCGACATACTTATCGAGTATGCCGCGATAGACGCGAAGTGGCACCACCAGCTCTGTAAGTGTTCGATTCAAAACGGCGACGACATGCTTGGGGTCGCGTTGTTCGCAGAAGCCGGTGAAGCCGCGAATATCGACGAATAGCACGGCAACAAACTGCGCATCGCCGCCGAGTTGCCCGTGGCGTTGAGGATCGTCGAGCAGTCGATTGCAAACCTCTTTGGACATGTATCGTTGGAGTGTCGATTCAAGCAATGTGTTTGTCTGTGCTGTCAGACGTTGTTTTTCTCCGCGCAGGGCCAGCCAGCGTGCGAAGATCCAAGATACTGTTCCCAACAGAAGAACGCCGAAGGCATTCCAACCTGCCAGTTGCCATGCGCCCGACATCCTCACGGACGAAAGCATCTGTGACGGCACCCACGAGACGTTCTTCCAAACGTCGTAGGAGTGCGCTCCCTGCATCTCTAGGGCTTGTTCAGAGCCTGTCATCTCACAAAGAGCCACTCCTGCCGCCTCATAGGGAGTCAGTGCTGTGTAGGTGAATAGGCCTGCTGAAGTCTCGAACTGACCTGCCTTTGTCAACGCGATTGTCTTCCACTCTTCAGGGAAGAGATCCAAGAAAGCTTGACCCGTCTGGCGGAGGAGCATAAATTGCCATCCGTCTGATGAGGTCAATCCATAGGTGAAGTCGCCATCTTGATTGATGAGCAAGGGGGATGCCTCAACATCTGGATGGCTATTGGCAAACGCGTCGAGGAGTGACGATCCAGAGAGGTTCAACAGCAAATAACCGGCAGGTGACGCGGTCTCCCCGATATGAATGGCGAACCTCATTACTGGATTCAGTGGAGATTCAATAGACCCATGTTCCATGTTCAGATCAAGCGACGACACGTACACCGTGTTGGCTGAGCATTGCAACATCTCTTGGAAATAGCTTCGCTCGCCCTTGTGCTGAAGCTCGTCTTGGGCAACAGCCCTGGCTTGGCCGCCATTGTGATTCACCCGTAGGAGCTCCATTCCATCTGGCGAGAGAAGGCGAATCTGATCGTATGTGCCGCGATTGCGGGCGAATGCAACGAATTCTCGTTCTACAGCCTCCCTGGTTGCCGAAACCTGATTGCGAAGGAAAGGACCTACTTCATTCAAGTCACCCAAGAATAGAATGTCGGAAACTGTGTCTTCAATCACCCTCGTAACTGCATCCTGTCGCATTCCAACGGCGTGCCACTCACTTTCTCGCATCCTGGTAACGCGATGATGAGCCCCATCCCTGTGCAATAGGACAGAGCTTGTGATCAACAGACCACAACTGACAATCATCAAACCGCTGAATATCGGCACTGCTCTAGCGTACCACCCTGTGCGCTTGATCAGGTTCTCCTCGGCGTGCTGCTCGGACTACGTTGAATCTGCTCGATTAACCCTCTTAGTCTAGTGACCCTTGCATCCTAGTTGCCCTAAGGGCGCAGTATCTAGCCTGATGTGTGGCCAGTGGCTCCGTAGTTCCATGACAGGACCCCTCTCATGTGAATGTGGACAACATGGTCGCATTTACAATACGACACTCGTGTGTTTGCGCGGTGGTGGCGGAGTGAAGAAGCGATGGACCTCGGATTCACTGTCCCATGCTGCTCTCGCGTGATCCCATGCAACAGTGGTGAGTACGTTCCTCTGGAAACCATTTCCAACTACGAAAGGCGCGAAAGACGCGAAAGGGGAAGCCTAGACACGCGAACACAGGTTTCTTGTTTTGCAGTTGTAGTCATTCGCGTCATTTCGCGTGTTTCGTCGTTGTCATATTCTTCTGGAACCCATTTCTCAACTACCTGTGTCGCTAACGCGCGAAGGGGTCGACCCAACTAGGTGTCCCGAAGTGCAGCTTCTGAATAAATCGGATATAGTGATCCGATTATCTGTTAATCCTAAAGGAGATCCCATGAAGCGAGTTTTAGCACTTTGGCTATTTGCTGTCGCGGCTTTGAGCCTAGCTGGTTTGGCTGCTCCCATGATCGCAGTAGACAACGGCGTCTGGGATGTTGCTATTCAGACCGAGTCTTCTATTGCCCACACATTCACCTTATCAAATGCAGGCGACGAGCTCCTGATCATTTCAGACGTCATTCCGTCTTGCGGTTGTACAACAGTGACCTTGGAAACCTACGAACTTGAGCCGGGGCAATCGGTGGAGCTTCCTATAGTGATTGACACTGAGGGCTTTCACGGCCTTGTTCTCCGGGTGGTTGACATACTCTCGAATGATCCAGAGAATCCGATCTTCACGCTGACCATTAATATCGATGCGACACAAGTTGCGGAACCTGAAGCAGCTGAGCCAACGTATGCTAGGCTTGAGCTAGGCGACTTCCTTCGATATTTCTATGTGCTGATTGACGTGCGCACACCTGAAGAGCACGAAGCGGGACATTTGATCGGATCGATCAACATTCCGCTTTCCGAGTTCCAGGAGAACCTTGATGCCTGGACACCTCTTTTTCCATTGGATGTACCACTGATCTTGTACTGCAAGGGCGGCTTTCGCAGTGCCATTGCTGCTCAAATACTGTTTGAGGCAGGTTTCCCGAACGTTGTTGATCTTCTTGGTGGCATGGATGAATGGATCGCCACCTACGGAGACGGCTACCTGTTCGATCCCTTCTAGTACAGGGTTGATTGTGTAGTTCAACTATTGGTGTCGCGAACTGTGCGGCTCTACTTGGGTCTGCACGGTTCGCGATGCCTCTCATTGTCGGATTCAGCTCAAGAGACTAAGACGCTATCCTAGCTTCCTGTTCTGTAGCCTCCCTCACCCTCCTCACGCAGGGAACACCTGGTGCACACGGGTCTTTCACGTGAGTTCCGTAATATGACCTTTATATCCAGTTATTGGGAGGATTGATGACTAAGCACGGATTGCTGTTCGCGCTATTCCTGGTTCTTTTGTTCGCCCTTTCTACGTTTGGTGACAATGCGGCTGACGAAGCTGCTTTGAGCCTTCATCGTCCAGTGGTTGATGGCGCAGTCAATGAAGGCGAATACGCAAACATGTATCACGACGAATTGATCGGCATGATGCTTCGCTGGCAAGCCGTCGACGATATCATGTACATCGCCATGGTGGCACCGGGCACCGGATGGGTTGGCCTCAATTTCATGCCTATGGACGGGACTATTCATGGAGATACTGTCATCGGCTATGTGGATGTTGAATCACAAGAGGCGTTCATGTCTGACCAAGTGGCACCTGGTGACGCTCATTTTCCTCATTTTGATGATCGCCAGCACGGTGGAGAGACGAGTTTCATCGAGATTGCAGGGACTGAATCAGACGGCGTGACGGTTATTGAGTTCTCGCGTGCATTAATGACGGGGGAGCCTACTGACGCGCCATTCATGGACATGGGATTGATGACGATGCTCTCATTCCATCCGACGGCGGATGATTACGTGTCCTATCACAGCAAGTGGTACAACGTTGTCACCATTAACTATATCTCTGGCGAGGTCATGGGTGCGATGGACATGAGCCACACAGGAAGCGACGAGAATTAGGAATGCGGAGGGAATCATGACTGACGGAGCAACTATCAAAACAGACTCCTCGAAAACACTGGGCAAGGGACAGCACCGAGCAGAGAGAGCGTTTGCACAGCTTGATCGATATGTAGCCTGGGCATCAGCCTTGCTGCTGTTTCTGTTCTTCATCAGCGGGTTTGGCATGACAAAGCCTGATCTAGTGAGCAGCCTTACAGGTGGGCTTGTGACTTGGCGTGTTGCCTACGACATGCACAACACGCTGCAAATTCCTCTGATGCTTGCGTTCACGATCCATACATTTTCCGGGCTTCGTAGGGCTCTCCTCCGGCGTACGAAACGCAGACGGGCAACGGCATGGATCGCTGCAGGAATTGGGCTTGCAGTGTTGGGGTATCTGCTAACTCTAGCCTTGTCGCCCGCTGCCTTCTAGAGGGCTTGTGTCAGGACAAGTGACGGGAGGCGGAGTCGATTAGAAGCAGACGCCGCCTGTGCAGACAGACTCAGCCTTATCGCTCGTATTTGGAAGCAGATAGGTGTCTCCACACTCATAGCCTAGGCTGATGCGGTACGAAAAGCCGCCAACAGGCGTTGGAATGAGTGTTCCTGATACAGAGAGCCTCCAGTCAGGCACGGTCATTGAGACGACGAGGGACGAGAACGCTTCATACAGACCCGTGAAGTTGACGGTACTTGCAATGAGTATGCAACCGGCATTGACTGTTGCCGCGAGACGGGATCCAGAGATCGCTAGCAGTTGAGTTTCGGAATCGAGACTCATGTCGATGCCTATGGAGGGAGAAACAGTTGTGTCTCCTGCTGGGATGACGACTGTGAAGAAGGGCGACACAGTGATTTCACTTCTTCCCACGCTCCTCAGCAAGTCTGCCTCAACGAGGGCTGTAACGCCGCCAATCAGAGTTGGCTTCCCGTCAACCAGTAGCCATGAAGACGGTGTTGCTTGTGCCTGGAAGCTCAAATCTATGCTGGATTCAATTTGTTGAGCGCGTAAGGCAATCGACAGCCAATCACGAGTTAGACTGGCCTCTCCGCCAAACGTTGATGCGGGCGTAGGCAAGGCATCGATGTCCATCCACGTAGCCAACGAGTATTCGGGAAGGCCAATGGCTCCCACAAGCTTCAGAGAGACCGAACCGCTATCGAATCCACCAATCACACGTCCGGCGAAATCGCCATCGAAACACTTGCAAACAGGTTCTGCTGCCGCTGTGCCCGAAGCCATTGCGCCAAGCAAGACCAAAATCACCATCAGCAATCGTGTCAGACATGATCCCCTCATGATTTCACCTTCCTTACAGACTTGATTGTGCGGGCTACGTTACACTGCGAAATCAGGCGGGACAAGGGCATATGTCGCATCTGAAATCTAACTCAACGGCGATCATCGACATTTCATAGACAAACTCTTTCGACTTGGCTGGATTGAGAACTGGGACAAGGGCACTTGACACGGATTACCTTCGAGCTAATATTGCAATAATGCGCAATGAAGCAAGGGAGTCCGAATGAGAGAAACCAACTCGTTGACATTGGTTGGCAAGGCACTTGCCCATCCATTACGCGAGCGAATGTTGTGGATGCTTGGCGAAGGGGAGCGCTGTGGCTGCGAATTCGCGCCTGAGCTGGGTGTCGATCCGTCCATTGTGTCGAGATATCTAGGAACGCTTGAACGTGCTGGACTGGTGACATCTCGTCGAGAAGGCGTACGCGTGATCTGGCAGCTAGCAGACTCGCAATTGCTGGATGTGCTGACTCAACTCGCGACGCTGACGCAAGAAAGGGTGACTTAATTGAAACGAGAATTGCGGCTCTTTGCCATCATTGCTGGTGTTTTTGCCTTCTCCTATTTCGTGCCGTTCTCCAATCCGATTGTTCGCAATGCCATTCTTGAAGCTTTCTTGCTTCTTCAAGACTATGCCCGCGAACACGTTCTGCTGTGCCTCGTGCCTGCCTTCTTCATTGCTGGTGCCATTGCCGTATTCATTAGTCAGGCGAGTGTCATCAAATACTTGGGTGGCCAGGCGAAGAAAGTCGTCGCCTATAGCGTGGGAGCACTTTCAGGAGCTATCTTGGCTGTCTGCTCCTGTACCATCCTGCCTCTGTTTGCCGGAATCTACAAGCGCGGCGCGGGGCTCGGTCCAGCCATTGCCTTCCTCTATTCCGGTCCAGCGATCAACATCCTGGCTATCATCCTGACGGGGCGAATTCTCGGAATTGAATTCGGTATAGCGCGAGCTGTCGGAGCCATTGTGTTCTCTGTTGTCATCGGCCTGACCATGCAGTTCCTCTTCCGCGAAGAGGAGGCCGAGAAGCAACAAGCGACGATGGCTGCGCCGATGCCCGAAGAGGGCAAGTCCATATGGAAGACGGCGATTCCTATCGCGTTGATGGTTCTCGTTCTTGTGTTTGCCAATTGGGGCAAGCCAGGAAGCCTTCGTGTCGAGACGTTATCAGGCGAAACGATCGTCGCTACGCGAGCTGGAGAGACTGCCGAAAGCGTGTTGGTGAAGCTGGCGGACTCGGACTCGATTACCAGTATTGACAAGAGCGAAATTCAATCGACGTCCTATACACCGTCTATTTATACCTCTATCTACAACTCGCGCTTTTACATTGCCGGGTTCTTCTTGCTTGTGTTAATTGGGCTGATGATCCTCTGGTATTCCCGAGAGGAGACGACAGAGTGGGGAGGCTCGACCTGGTCGTACGCAAAGCTCATCCTGCCGTACTTGTTTGGAGGTGTACTCATCGCCGGCTTCTTGTTGGGGCGCCCCAATCATATGGGTGTCATCCCACCGGAGTGGATCAGCAGTTTCGTAGGCGGCAACGGCTGGATCTCGAATCTTGTGGCTAGCATAGCTGGTGCATTTATGTACTTTGCCACGTTGACGGAGTTGCCGATCCTTCAAGGATTGATGGGATCAGGTATGGGTGATGGGCCTGCGCTGGCGCTATTGCTCGCGGGGCCTGCTCTCTCATTGCCCAATATGTTGGTGATTCGCAAGATTCTGGGTACGAAGAAGACATTGGCCTATGTCACTCTCGTCGTGATTGCAGCGACGCTGACCGGAAAACTGTTTGGAATCATTGTCGGATAGTGCGAAGGAGGGAACATGAGAATCGAAGTTCTAGGAACGGGATGTCCGAAGTGCGTGGCCTTGATGGATAACGTTGTGGCCGCTGTTGCAGAGCTTGGAATTGAAGCAGAGCTTGCCAAGGTGACAGATATTGTTGAGATCGCCAATCGCGGCGTGATGATGACGCCAGCCTTGTCTGTAGATGGCGAGGTCAAGATTGTGGGCAAACTGGCGACAGTGGCCGAGCTAAAGGTTCTGCTTGGATAGTCTGCTAATTGAGACACGGGAGCATTCATGAAGCTAATGCGATCTGTTGCCACTATTCTCTTACTGCTGTTCGTTGTTGCGACTGTGGGCACACTCATTGCCCAAGAAGTGGTTCGGTCTGAGCATACTGCTGTTCCAGGGAATGAACCTGATCTCTCGCTTGAGAATGACAACACTGGTGTTGCGGGGCAATCGCCGGACGAGACCGCTGCCTCGCCAATTGAGCGGTCCGAACTGCCTGAGCTGCCCGAGGGATCGTCCGCAGAGCATGGAATCCTCGACGATACTGCAGTGCCAGAAGTGCCTACACAGGATGTTGTGGCCGAGGCTGAAGCCGCGTGCGTGATTGAGGCGGTCTATTTCCACAATACTCATCGATGCGTGACTTGCTTGAAGATTGAAGGGGATGCCAAGGCGATCGTTGAAGAGGTATTTGCTGAAGAGTTGGCTGCAGGCACATTGCGCTGGTCTACGATTAACATGGAAGACAATCCAGCTCTCAGCGTGCAATACAATCTAGCTTCACCGTCTCTTGTGTTATTACGCAAGAGCGGAGATCAGGTCGTTGACTGGGTCCTGCTAGAAGAGACATGGGCGCTAGTCCGATCGACGACGCGGTATTCGGCCTACATCATCGAAAGCTTCAGTACGTTTCTTGAGGGGTGCCTATGAGTGGTCTTGGATTGGCGATTCTATCTGCGTTGTGGTTTGGAGTTCTGACATCCATTAGCCCTTGCCCGTTGGCAACAAACATCACGGCAATCTCCTTTGTCGGCCGCAGGACCGGCTCACCCCGTGGCGTTCTCCTTTCAGGTTTGCTGTACACGCTTGGACGAGCGTTGGTTTACACGGCGATTGGCGTGCTATTGGTGATGAGCTTGTTGTCAGCGCCAACCGTATCGCTGACCCTGCAAACGTGGATGAATAAGGTGTTGGGACCGATTCTTATCCTTGTGGGCATGGTGATGCTCGGACTCCTTCGCTTCAACCTTCGAGGCCGAGGCATGAGTGAGGGTCTACAACAACGAGTGGAAGGTTGGGGATTGCTTGGGGCATTGGCTCTTGGTTGTCTGTTTGCCCTGTCGTTCTGTCCCGTTTCCGCGACACTGTTCTTTGGAAGCTTGCTCCCGCTGGCTGTCAAGCACGAATCAGGTGTGCTTTTGCCTTTTATCTACGGAATTGGAACAGCACTTCCCGTGGTTGTTTTTGCAGTCATCCTCGCGTTTGGCGCACGGTGGCTGGGCAAGGCATTTGAGCGGGTCACTCAGATTGAGCGGTGGATGCGTTGGGCGACAGGCTTCATCTTCATCGGCGTTGGCATCTATATGTCGCTCGTCTACGTGTACCGAGTCTTGTAGGATGCGCGTTCCTAGCGATTGAGGGAGCCGGGAACCTCTTCGAGCGGGAGATCTACGAAGAATCGAGTGAACTCACCGGGCTTTGTCTCGAAGGATAGCCTGCCACGGTGCTCCTTGATGATGCCATGACTCACAGAGAGACCGAGACCTGTGCCTTGATCGCGCGACTTGCTCGTGAAGAAAGGATCGAAAACGCGGCCTTGAAACTCCTCTGCAATCCCGTTGCCGTGATCCTCGACCGTAACGCGAAGCCACTGCTTCTCATCCTCGTAGATCCCAGCCGAGATGGACAGGATTTTGTTTGCGTCGTACTCAGGGTAGCGTTCGTTAAGGGCTCCCCGCGCATTGGTAAGCAGATTGACGATGACTTGTTGGATTTGCTGGCTCCGACATGTCAGCTGAGGGAGATCATCCGAGACCTGTAGATCGACCTGGATCTGAAACTTGCGTAGCGATGCATGCAACAAAGACAGAGCGGCTGTAATGATATCGTGAATGTGAGCGGAACTGTGCCCTGCGTCATCCTGCCTTGCGAAAGTCAATAGATTTCTGACAATCGTCGCAATTCGGTTGCCTTCGGTAATGATGGCTTCCGTGTACTCGTATGAACGTTCATCATCCTCAACGCGGTCCTTGATGAGCTCAGCGTAGTTGATCATGCCCATGAGTGGATTGTTCACTTCGTGGGCGACGCCGCTGGCCAATGTGCCAATGGATTCCAGCTTCTGCGATTGGCGCAGTTGGGCTTCTATGTATAGCTTCTCCTCTTCTGCTTGCTTTCGCTCGGTGACATCGCGAATAACCCCGATGGTGCCGAATACGCCATTCTTCTCGTAGCGGCGCCCAGTGAGTTCGCCGACAAACGTCTCCCCATTCATACGTTTCATTTGGAGTTCGACACTCGCTGCTGGGTCTCCTCGCTGAACAGATTCACTGAATGCGCCCATTGCGATGGGAATGAACTCCGGGGGAAGGAATGTCCTGAAGTTCTGACCTTCCATCTCTTCTGGTGAGCAGCCGAAAATCGATACGGAGGCTGGAGAGACATACGTGATTGTTCCCTCAGTATCTGTCAGGTAGATCATGTCAGTCATCTGTTCAGTGATGGATCGGAATCTCTCCTCACTGTCGCGGAGTGCATCTTCGGCCTTCTTCTGCTCAGTGATATCCAGGCAGCCACCGATCCATTTGTCGGATTTCCCTCGTCGTCAAGCACAGGCGTGCCACGATCGATCCAGTAGGCCCATGTGCCGTCCCTGCGCTGAACTCTGTACTCCTCATAGATGAGCTGTGTACTCGTGCGATGGCGTTCGACCGCTCCCGCTAGCTTCTCCTGATCCTCGGGGTGAATCAGAGAGACCCAGCCTGAGATCGTTCTTGGGATCTCGCCAGGTTTGTATCCAAGCGCCTCATCCAGTGGGCCGTACCAGTCTAGTTGATCACTGCCAACGGTCAATTCATAGATCAAATCCGTGGAGACTTCCGAAATGAGTCGAAAACGCTGATCAGCGCGCCTGCGTTGCGTGATATCCTCGAAGATCGTCGCAAACTGACCCTCTCGTGGGCTGAAGGCGAGAACTGAGTACCAACGGTCCAGCAGGTGCGAGTACTGCTCGAATCGAGCCTCCTTTCCCGTGAGTGCGACCTCTCCGTAGAGTCTGATCCAATCAGCAGGATCGTCTGCAATCCCTGGAAGCACTTCCGTGACCCGAGAGCCAATGAGATTCTTGCGCTCCAGGCCAGTGAGGTTCCCGAACGCCGAATTAGCCTCCAGAAAGACATAATCGACAGGAGTTCCGAGCTTGTCCAGAATGATCTCGTGCAGTGCAAAGCCATCAATCATGTTCTCGAACAGCAAGCGGTATCTTTCCTCGCTCTGGCTCAAGGCATCTGTGATCCGATGTCTCTCGCTAATGTCTCCGACGATGCCAATAATCTGTCGTGGGGATCCGTCTGGAAGCCGATTGTGAATCGATTCTTTGGAGAGCAACCATCTCCATGCACCGTCCCTGTGCTTCATCCGATACTCATGTTCAATGAGTTCGCCGTCGCGTGCTGCCTGATAGAGAGGAAGGATTACACTGAGATAGCTCTTGAGATCATCAGGATGCATCAGCGATGGGATCAACGCGTCGCCCATTGCCTGAATCTCCTCAACTGAGTAACCCAGCACGGTCCCTATGCTCTGATTGCTATAGATGTTCTTGCGCTCTACTAGATCGTAAATGTAAATGATGTCGGGTGTTGTATTGAGCAGGGTCTCGTTGAAGGATTGGCTCTTGCGGAGCTCATCTTGAACTAGCTTCCTCTCTGTGATATCCCGTGCGACGCCTTGAACTCCAATGATCTTGCCTTCTCGGCGAAACGGCATGGCGCTGACTTCAATGGGGATTGGCTCCCCCTTCTTCGTTCGCCCAGTGAGTTCAAGAAGCTGGTATTCGAGGCCTGCAACGGCCTTCTGAAAGGCGCCCTTGGCGGTTTCCAGATCAGAGTCAACGAAAAACGCGGCGAATCCTAATTCCAAAGCCTCTTCTGGTGTGTATCCGAAAATGTTTTCGGCGGCCTTGGACACATAAATGAAACGGCCACGGAGATCGAGCTGCCAAATGCCTTCAGAGCTTGCCTCTGTGATTGATCGGAGGCGCTCATTGCTTTCGAGAAGATCTCGCTGTAATTGCCTGCGCTCGGAAATGTCGCGAATGATGTGGACAGCACGGCTGAAGTCGCCTGACTCATCGAGGATAGGATCAACTGTGACTTCGAACCAGCAATCATCGACTTGAAGCTCAACGGACTCGCGTCGACAACTCACCTTTGCATGGGGAAATGGGCATTCGGGAATGGGGCAAGCAGTTCCGTGGACAATCTCCCAGCAATACTTGCCGATCATCTCCGCAGCCGGACGCCCAAACAGAGCCTCAGATGTTTGATTGCAGCGCAGGATGCGCTGCTCCCGATCAACGATCCAGATAACATCATTTGTTGCGTCGAACGCCTGTTCCCACTCTTGCGCTACTCTAGCAGAGTGATCCAAATCGTCGGCAGGGTGGTTGTGTTTCTCCATATTGTCCTCAGTTGAACGCACCCTCATCGTTGCCTTATCCGTACCCGAAGATCCACGTTTAGCAGTCTAGCAGATTTGCCCCCGTCGGCCTAGCTGGCGGTCGTTGTTGACTTTTGTGGGTGAGTTCGAGTTAGATGACTCGGATAGCCCTGAGGATAGAATGGAGATGCCTCTGCGTAGGACAGTGGGCACGACCGAGCGACTCCAGGAGCTAGCTCTATCTGTATAGACATCATGAGAGGAAGCCATGACAGACAGTGTTTCGAGAATCGCCCTGAGACAGATGCTGGATCTGATGATCGCGGCACTTGCTGCTGAAGATGTCGGGCAATGCTGCCAAGACATCCTGCCACACGTCCTCGTTCTTTCGGAATCGGACTGTGGGTTCGTGTGGGTATCGGATCCTCGATTGCCAGCTGAGCAATTCGCTCTGTCTGGATTCTCGGAAGAGAGGATTGCGACGATTGAGGCAACACGGTGGGACTGGTTTGACCAAATGGCCGATGCGGCCACCGGGCAACCGCTTTTTGTCGAAGTGATCGATGCCTCAGTCACGTTGTTCCCCCTCCTTGTTGATGAGCGTATTCTCGGCATGATCGGATTGACGATGCAGGAATCAGATGCCTTAGAAGCCGTGTGGTCGCGGCTCCCGATTATGCTTGGGAACGTGTTTGACTGCTTAGCAACCAAGGCGAGTCAGGAGAGGAGACTTCTTCATTTTGACACGTTCCTTGAAGTCAGCTCTCTACTTGCGAAGCCGGTTGGTCTGTCTGAGTCGCTGGAAATTGTGTTGTTCACTAGCATGAAGGCAGTCTCTGCGGAGGCGGCCTCAGTTCTAATGCTTGATGAGGCCAAGGAGTCGTTCAGCTTCTTCCACGTCGAAGGGGCTGCCAAACCATTGCTTGGCGAGACAACATTCAAAGCGACAGAGGGTGTTGCCGGCAGTGTGTTGCAGACTCTGGAGGCTGAGATTGTCAGTGACGCTGCGAACGACGCTAGGTTCTACGGACGAATCGATGCGAAGACAGGGTTTGAGACGCGCAATCTGATTGCCGTTCCTTTGCTTGCGGGAAATGAGCCCATTGGCGTGCTTGAGGTGCTCAATCGGGCCGATGATGAGACGTTCACTGCCGATGATCGACTGATTCTTGTCTCGGTTGCCGAGCAGATTGCCTATGCTATTCGCAATGCTGTGGTTTTCGATCGCGTGATTGATGCCTATTGCAGGCGCCGCAAAGGCGCGGATTCATGCTCTGGGTGCCCTCATCCACTTGAATCATGGGCCCCATGTGCGGCATACCGCGAGCGATCAGCTTGATCTTTCAAGTATGCTTTGTTCTGAATCCATGAGCCCGTCGCGCAATAGGAACGTACCAGCAGTGAAGATATCCCTGGAGTGGCAAGTGATCCGTGATCGGAGAACAGCATGATGTTAGAACGCCTGACCACCTACGTGGCAATGGATCGACGGCATGGATTGGTCTCGCAAGTCTCATTGCCGGATCGGATAACTGGATCCGCTCTTCTTGCGGATATTTCCGGATTCACTCCGCTGACTGAAGCCTTGGTTGAGCATCTGGGCGCTCGCCGCGGGGCCGAGGAACTCACGAGACTCCTGAATACGGTCTATACAGCTCTCGTCTCACGAGTACACCATTTTGAGGGGAGTGTTATCTGTTTTATCGGCGACGCATTGATTGCCTGCTTCCCAGAAGATGACGGGATGCGCGCTCTTGCATGCGGACTTCAGATGCAGCGTGCGATGAAGCAATTCCAGGCGCTTTCTGCGCCCCATGGAGGCCGCGTGAATCTGGCCATGAAGGCCGCTGTGGCTGCGGGACCGATGAGACGGTTTCTTGTAGGAGATCCGAACATCCGGCTGATTGACGTCTTGGCGGGAAAGACTGTTGATCGCCTTTCTGATGCGGAGCACAGTGCGAATCCTGGTGATGTTATGGCGTCCCCAGAAGTTGCACGACGGATGGGATCCCGAATTATTATTGATGAATGGCGCGGGCGCATGGGCGTAGTTGCTGGATTAAGGGAAAGCGCTGCTACGAGTGACTGGCCGGATCTTGATGCCGAAACGACCCTCACACCCGAGGTTCTGAAGTCCTATCTTTTGCCCCCTGTGTATGAGCGAGTCATCGCTGGACAAGGCGAATTCCTTTCTGAGTTGCGACCTGTTGCTGCCATATTTCTGAAGTTCGATGGCATTGACTATGACAGTGACGATGCAGCTGGAGAGAAACTCAACGCATACACCTCTTGGGTTCAAGCCGAAGTGCAGCGATACGGTGGTCACGTTCTGCTTCTCACGACAGCGGACAAGGGGAGCCATCTTTATGCTGTGTTCGGTGCGTTGGCAGCGCACGAAGATGACAGTCAACGAGCTGTCGCTGCCGCGCAAGCTCTGCTCAGAGTCCCAGACGAGCTGGATTACATCGTGGGGACTCAAATTGGTGTGAGCTACGGTCGGGCGCGTGTCGGCGCGTACGGAGGAGAGACTCGGCAAACGTATGGTGCTCTGGGTGATGTCGTGAACCTGGCCGCACGCCTGATGGGGATTGCCCCATCTGGAGAGATTCGCTGCAGCCAATCTGTGTTTGAGCGGGCGAAGGATCAGTGGGAGTTTGAGGCGCTTGAGTCAGTGCAGCTCAAGGGGATGGCCCAGCCTCAGCCTGTGTATTGCCCTGCCGGACGATTAGCTGAAGGAATGGCGCAGTCTGGAAACGAACTAGTCGGGCGACAAGCAGAATTGAACACACTGCTCTTCGCTTTGGAAGAAGCCAACAAGGGATCTCGTCGGATTCAGCTTATCGAGGGCGAGGCTGGAATTGGGAAGAGTCGGTTGGTTGACGAGTTGATCCAGAAGGCAGTACATCTGGAATTCACTTACTTGTTCGGCGCGGGAGATAGCATTGAACAACACACGCCCTATCGAGCGTGGAGAGACATTCTGACAACCCTGTTTGATCTTGAAACCGGTATGAGCTCTGACGATCGCGGAAATCGTGTGCTCAAGAAGGTTGCTGAGCTGGATGTATCTGGAGTGGACCGGGCGCCACTGTTGAACGATGTCCTAGCTTTGGATTTGACGGAAAACGCAATGACCAAAGGACTTGCTCCCGAAGTGCGCCAGGAAAGCTTGGCCGCCTTCATCGGGGAGATTCTTCAGTGCACGGCCTCGGTCAATCCATTGCTGTTGGTCGTAGACGATGCGCACTGGTTGGATTCGCTGTCTTGGGGATTGACGATCTCTGTAGCACGGTCACTGGCACACGTGCCTGTGTTGCTCATCGTCACGCATCGTCCGTTTGGTGATGTTGAACCGGCGGAGTTCTCGATACTGGCAAACCTATCTCATGCCGGACGCCTGTCGCTGGGGGCTCTTCCCCCGGAAGCTACGCTGAAGCTGGCTGCGTTCCAGCTGGGCCTGTCACCAGGGGCTTTGCCTGAGGCTGTTGCCCGTCTTCTGAATGAACGATCAGAAGGCAATCCATTCTATGCAAGAGAACTTGTCAACGCGTTGATCGACACGGGGCAACTCACTGTCGAGGAAGGCAAGTGCTTGGTTATTGGCAATTCCGAAGATCTGCTCGAAAGCGTTCCCAGTACCTTGGAGGGTGTCGTTCTATCCCGATTGGATCTCCTTCCCGATGATGAGCAGTTGACGATCAAAGTGGCGTCCGTCATTGGGCGAAGCTTCCTCATTCTTGCTGTCGAGCGAACGTATCCTTCGTCGATTGAGCGAACGGAACTCATCCGCCACTTGGCCGATACAACCCATCGACGACTCACATTGATGGAATTCGAGGATCAGGAATCGGGCTACGCTTTTCAGCATGTCGTGACCCAACAAGTGGCCTACGATACCTTGTTGTTTGAGCAACGTCGTATCCTGCACAAGAACGTCGCAGAGTGGATTGAAGAGACGTTCAATGAAGAACTGGCGCCTCACTTTCCGTTGCTAGTTTTTCATTGGGGGCGTGCCGGGAGGCTCGATCTTGAACTCCGATACTGTCGACTTGCAGGGGAACAGGCTTCCAAAAAATACGCCAACACTGAAGCTGTCCTGTACTTCTCACGCGCGCTCGAATTGCTGGATCAGCTAGGAGAGCCAAAGGATTCGGACACACGATTCGATGTGTTGTCAAACCGCGTCAAGGTGTTTGCCTTCCTTGGCAAGGTGGAGGATGAAAGAGCTGATCTGGAATTGCTTCTGACGATGGCAGGAGATTCCGAAAACCCTCAAAGTCGCGGGAGCGTGCTTGTGAAATGGGCAGATCATCACAATCGATGTGGCCAGTTTGAACAAGCCTTGGACATGGGCGGTGAGGCCCTTGAGGCCATGCGCGAAGCAGGAAGCCTTGAAGGAGAAGCCCAATCGTTGACGATGCTTGGAAAAACATTCGAAGAGCAGGGCGAGTTTCCTAGCGCGAGAGAGCATGGTGAACGTGCCTTGCAGCTCTTTGAAAAGCTCGTCGATATCGAAGGTCAAGCGGGCAGCCAGAAATCACTCGGCATTATTCACGCTCGATTGGGAGAATTGCCCCAAGCCATGGAGCGATTTGAGGCAGCACGAGAGCTGTATCGCCAACTCGGTGACCGCAAAGGAGAAGCCGACATTCTGGGAAACCTTGGTGCCCTCAACTACTACCTCGGTGATTACGAAGCGACGATCAAGTATACGGAACAGGCACAACCGATGTTTGATGACATGGGAAATCGGAGTGGGTCAGCGAGATGCCTCTCCAATCTTGGGAATTCCCATAGTGCAGTGGGGTGCTTTGAACAGGGGTTGGATTGTCATGAACGGAGCCTTGTTCTCTATCAGCAGCTCGAGGATGTCAACAGTTGTGCTGACAGCCGCTCCAACATGGGCAATGCGTACCACGCGCTGGGTGTCGGAGGATACCCCGAGCTTTCCATTACCATGCACGACTCAAATGACTCCCTGAGGCAGGCCATTAGCTGTCATGCAGAGGCCTTGCGTCTCCGCAGACAGATCGGTGCACAGAGTGGGGAGGCAGTGTCCCTATTTAGCATGGGATCCGTGCACTTGGCGATCGGAGACATCAAGCAAGCGGAGTCATACCTAAACATGGCTGATACCATCAGTCGAGAACTGGGTCTGACAAGGCTGTCCATGCGAAGCGTTTCGGCGCTGGCTAGAGCCAGGCTCATGTCAGGCGACATCGACTCAGCGATAGAGAACTCCGAGCGTGTGGTGGAATGGTTGGGAGATCAGGAGCTTCCTGATGCGGACGAAATGCGATTCGCGCACTTCAGAGTGCTCTCAGCTGCTGGACGCGAAGAAGATGCCCAGCAGTACCTGAAGCTTGCCACTGATTCGATTCTGTCTCAATCGGAAGCTATACGAGATCCTGATCTGCGGAGTCAGTTCTTGGACATGTACCATGAAATCCTGACCTCCTGGAAGAACAGGCAAGCGGCGCCCTAGAATCGAGGACGCCGCCTGTGTAGCAAGCCCGGATTGCTGCTTGCTGCTAGAAGAACTTCACCGATGCTTCTCCAGGAGGATCGACCGGCAGATGCGGCAGGTTGTACCACTTGCCAGCAGTGAACTGGTCGCTGTGTATCTGGAACGTGACGACCGAGTTGCCTGGGATGATGTAGTTGACCTCTGCGCCGTTCGCTTCATACCCGGCTCCAGTTCCCGTCCGGATAGAGACCGATGAAATCTCGACTCCATCTTCAGTTTCCTGGGTTGTCCCAGTGAGGAAGTAGAACGTCGTTCCCTTGATGGGCACGCCATCCTTTGTGAGTTGCCCAAATACAGCCAATCCCTCGATGCCTGAATTCAGCATGACTTCCGTGATGACTTTGGAATTCACTGCAACGGTATCCGAAGCACTACAACCCGTATCGCGGGTAACAGTCACCGTGTATTCGCCAGGACGATTGACAGAGTACGATTCCATTGTTGACAGAACGTCTCCCGTTTCATCCGTCCATTCCACGGTGTAGCTGGTACCAGGATTCTCGATCGTGGCTGTCACCAGCACCTGTAGTACATCGTTGGACAACATCTGGTCAGGGCCAGCGTCGACAGACGGTGGTTCAACATCCTGATCGATAGCGATCGTCGCCGTTGTCGTGCATCCATTGGATCCAGTGACTGTGACCGTGTAGTTTCCAGACATCGTCGCGGTGAGCATCGGGACTGTGCCGACGATATTGCCAGACGGCCCGGCCCATTCGATGGCATAGGGAGGGCGACCTCGCGAGATATTCGCGGTGAGGACAATCTCTTTTGTCGAGCACGTGAGAAGATCGTTCCCATAGATTTCGACCACGGGGGCAACCGTGTCTTCTGCTACGATGGCTGTCCCCATAGCCGAACAGCCGTTGGCTCCTGTGACGCGAACCGAATACGTACCCGGCTCAGACACGTAGAGCTCAGATGATGAGCCAACCAAAGCTCCAGAGGGTCCATGCCACTCGTAGGAATAGGGGAGTCGTCCATTGGATGCCAGCGCCAGGACCTTGACTTGCCTGACGTTGCAGGTGAGTTCGCTGTCGACCATGGTACTGACGCGCGGTGCCTGCAAATCCTGAGTGACAGTCACAGTATCTGTTGCCGTACACCCGTTCGCACTCGTTACCGTCACCGTGTAGGTGCCTGGCTGGGATACGAGCAGGTTGATTTCGTGCCCGACAACGCCCGTGCCGGAACGTCTCCATTGGACGTCATAGGGTCCGCATCCACCGGTAATGGAGGCTCTGACTAAGACTTCAGCGATGCCACACGCAAGCTCGCCACTGACGTCTGCACGGACGACGGGTGTGCTGGCGTCTGATACGACGTTGATTGACTTGCTAACACCACATCCATCGGCGCCTGCGATTGATACTGTGTAAACGCCCGGTTCGGACACCTGAATTGTCGCTCCTGTTCCAATAACGATTCCTCCGTCCTTGACCCACTGAATTCCGCAAGGCTCGCACGAGGAGCGGGAAGGGCAAAAATCGGCTGTCAGTGTGGCAACTGGATTCGCACAAGTGAGAACTTGGTCTGCGCATGTGGTTACCGCCGGTTCACAAGGGGAAGCGCAACTAGATGTGGCCGCACAACTTGGCGTTGATGCACAGCTTGGAGTGGAAGTGCAACTGGATGTAGGAACGCAAGGGGTGGCGCAACGAGATGTAGTCGCGCAGCTTGGAGTGGACGTGCAACTGGACGCAGGAACGCAAGGGGTAGCGCATGCTCCAGTCGAAGTGCCAAGTTGCTTGAGGATCCCAGTGCTGTCGAGACAATGCAAACCGCAGACATCAGAGACTGGCAGTGCGCATTGCCACGGCGACATCATGAGAGGGTAGCGATCAACGGGGGCATGATGAGGAACATCGCCAATTCCATTACGGTCTTGGTCAGATCCGGCGTAATCGGACCAATAATTGCCGACGGTCCCGCAATTCCAGAGGTTCCTTCCTGCCGGGTCATATCCGTTTCGACCATTGAAGATGAAGCTGTTCTTGGAGATAGACGTGTTCCGCGTCCCCAAAACCATGTCTGCACCGTAGTGATTGTCGGCAATGAGGCTGTTGACGATGCCATTCTCGCGGGAATTCTCAAACAGGATACCACGCTCATTCCTCAGGATGTGGCAACTGTCGATCGATCCATTCTCTACAGAGTAGAAGTGGATACCGGCCTCAGACGCGCCTTCGATGATGCAGTTGCGTATAACGAAACGCTTCGATGTGTTCTCAATGCTGATGCCGAAACTCGCGCCTGAAGCAACAATGTGCCAGCCCTCGATCACGAATGGATCGTATTGCGATCCAGAGCCTGACACGACACCATTGTCACAGGTGAATCCACTATTTCCGTAGATGTAGATTGGCTCGCGAAGCTCCCAGCACCCACCATTGCCGCACGCTTGCGCTGAGGCAATACCTGCTCCTGCGATCAGAATGGACAGCGTCACAAAGACGCCTATCAAACGACTGGCTATAACGGTCTTGTTGCGCATCGTATCCCCTTTAGTCCTCGAATGGCCCCACTATGAGTAGGAATCCATCTTCCAGTGTAGCTTTCGGACGCCGATAAGTCGGTAATCCGGGTCACACGCGTGTACGAAACGATCAAGGGCGACACCGAAGGACGCTGTCAATACACAGGACCCCCGTGGATCGAGGGTCCTGCAAATCGGAAGGAACTCTAGCAAGACTAGGCGCGCGACGGCGGCGCGATTGCGTTTGTAAGCTCACTTCCTCTCTTGCCTAGTTCATATTCCCGAATGTTGTCCAGAGTGGTTTCGACGATGTTACCTTGAGCATCCTGGGTTAATGACCCTTGATGCCCGGTTACCATAACGTTGCCGAAAGTCGTCAATCTTGCCAGCGTGTCGTCGTCAATGTAGCTGTTTGAGAAGTCTCGATAAAAGTACTTGGCTTCTTCCTCATAGACATCGAGGCCTGCGTAACCAACCTTTCCACTTTTCAATCCCTCAATTAAGGCTTCTGTATCGATCAATCCGCCCCGTGCTGTGTTGACAACCATGACTCCAGGTTTCATCTTGTCGATGGCTTGGGAGTCAACAAGGTGATAGGTATCGGGCGTCAGTGCGGCATGTAGACTTATGATGTCCGATTCAGCGAGGAGTTCATCAAGCTCGACAAAGCGGACGCCCAATCGATGAATGAGATCCTGCTTTGGCGTGCGGCTGTGTGCTAGCAGACGGCAACCGAAACCGTGAAGAATCTCCAACGTGCAGGCTCCAATCTTGCCTGTCCCAATGACACCAGCTGTCTTTCCGTGCATATCAAATCCCACCAACCCATCGAGTGAGAAATTACTGTCGCGAATTCTGATATGGGCACGATGTGTCCGTCGATTTAGGGCCATCATCAGTGCAATAGCATGTTCGGCCACAGAATAGGGTGAATAGGCGGGGACACGAGCAACGCTTATGCCCAACCGATCGCAGGCAGCCAGATCAACGTTGTTGTAGCCAGCACAGCGCAAGGCAATCATGTCAACACCCAAAGCATGGAGGCCTTCAATCACGGCTTCATCGAAGCAATCATTGGCACTCGCCACAACTACGGGAAAGCCGGTCGCCAGCGGAACTGTGTCGACGCTCAATGCCACAGGGAAGAAGTGCAAGGCAAAGCCGTGACAGTTCATCTGAGTGTAGAGCTGATTGCGATAAGGGCTGGCTGAGAAGAAAGCGACGCGGAGTCCGGTTTCAACATCTTGAGAGCGTAGCTGTGCCACAGCAGATGTCTCACGCTCAAGGTGACCTGACATGTAAGCGAGCAGCGCTCGCGCGAGTGTGCTCTCTCGTTCGAGGAGACGTTCGAAGTCGTCATAGACAAGTGTGAGCATTTCGCATCGGCTTCGCGCCTTGAGCGTTGCCGATCGTCTACGGTCGCCAAATAAACCCATTTCTCCGGCAATATCACCGCGATGAAGGATGGTTACTTCGACGGGCGGCCCGTCCTCGACATCCTTCAGGACAGCCACATCGCCAGTAGCGATGACGAACATCCTATCTCCCGCCTCGCCTTCCCGACAGATGACTTCCCCCGCTTCAAAGGTTACGGGTTGAATGACAGTCTGCACGGACTGTAAGGCTTCACTATCGAGCTGAGAGAACCAGCGGATACTCTTCAGAAGATCGATCATTCGTCCTCCGTTCAGTTGTATTGAATGAAATGACATGGCCGATGCTGCGTCTAGCTCAATCTACACGGATGCGCTGAGAACGGCAAGGCAGAAGTCTATTCTAGGGAACGGGGTCGAAGCCGCCCGGATGGAAAGGATGGCATTTCAGAATTCGCTTGATGGCAAGCCAGAGTCCGCGAATGGCTCCGTGCGTCTCAATAGCCTGCACGGCGTAGTGAGAGCAGGTCGGGTAAAACCTGCATCGGTTGGGTAGCAGCGGTGATATCACACGCTGATAGACCCGGATCGGAAAGATTAGCAGTTTGCGAAACATGCTTCGATTCTAGCATCGAATGCCCCGTTTGACAATTAGCAGGCATCATGATAGACTGCTAATTAGCAGATAGGCAATGAGACTGCTAAGAAACCAATCTTAAGGAGGACCAAAAATGATCAGGAGACTTCCAGCTGTACGACGAGGACCCTTTGTATTAGAGAGCAACCTTACCCGACTGGTGGATGAAGCATTTTCCGATTTCCAGCAAATTGGCGTTGATGTGTCCCCGAGTTTCGGACGAACTGACGTCTATGAACGAGACCAAGCCCTGTTGTTTGAAACTGAATTGCCTGGCGTGAAGAAGGATGAGATCGCCATCAAGTTCGAGGATGACAAGCTTGTGATCAGCGGTGAAGTGAAGCGAAATGAGGAGATCGATCGCGAAAGCTACTTCCGAGTTGGACGACGCTATGGTCGCTTCCAGCGTTGCTTCCCGCTACCAGCTGATCTGATCCAGAAGGATGAGATCAAGGCGAGATTCGAAGATGGCATCCTCACGATCACGGCACCCATGAAGGAATCCATCGTGGAGAACGCCAAACCCATAGAGATTGCGGTCGAATAGGATCGCCATGCCAGCCCAAGCGGCTTCGATTTCCGGAGCCGCTTTCGTTTTTCTACTCCGAGTAGCCGTTGGTGAGTGGCATTCTGCGACCAGAGCCAAATGCCTTAGGTGACAGCTTGAGTCCTGGAGGTAGCTGATTACGTTTGTGTTCGTTACGCACGATTCGACGCATCACATCGTTGATGACGTCCTTGTCAAAGCCCGCTTCGAGTAACTGCCGCTTGGATGCATTGGCTTCTAAGATTCGCTCTAGCATTGGATCGAGTACATCGTAGGGTGGCAAATCATCATCATCACGTTGGTCCGGACGCAATTCGGCAGACGGAGGCTTGGTGCGTATGCGCTCTGGAATCAGGTCTCCATACGACGCTGCCAGTTCATAGACCTGTCCCTTATAAAGATCAGCAATGGGGGCCAGCGCACCAACGGTGTCTCCATACAACGTGTTATAGCCGATGGCTATTTCCGACTTGTTCCCTGGGCAAAGGACGAGTCCATGGTGCTGATTGGCAAGAGCCATTAGCAGTGTGCCCCTGATTCTGGGCTGCAGGTTCTCATCGACAAGGCCTGTTGGAGAGTCTTCCAGGGCGCTTCGAAGGGCTTCATGTGCGTCTGAGATCCCAATGACTTGGAAACGAGCTCCTAGATTATCGGAAACAGCGCGCGCATCTTCCAAACTGTCTCGGGACGAAAACTTGGATGGCAGATAGATACACAGGACGTTTCCCGGGCCAAGAGCTTCGGTTGCCAAAGCAGCCACGACTGCAGAATCAATCCCTCCTGAAACGCCGATGATTACGCGCTCGAACCCATTCTTATGTACGTAGTCCTGGATACCTAGGACCAACGCCTTTCGAATCTCAGTGATGTCAGATGGTGGCTCTCTGCGGGTAGGCTTGGCATGGTCGAGCTCCTGAACAAACAGACCCTCCTGGAAGCTGGGCGCTTGGAGAATCAGATTGCCTTGTTTATCGACGACAAAGCTGCTCCCATCGAATACCACTTCATCTTGGCCCCCGACAAGGTTCGCATAGACGAGGCCGACGTTGTTCTCTCTCGTTCGCCGTGATGCAAGCTGGTGCCGGATGGCTGATTTCCCCTGGTAGAAGGGAGAAGCGGACAGGTTGATGATCCAGTCGGCGCCCAAACTGGCTTGCAGGTCTGTCGGTCCGTCGTCAATCCAGAGATCCTCGCAGATATTGATGCCCAAAGTGATTCCGCGGAATTCGTGTACGGACGTGCCTTCTCCTGGTGTGAAATGGCGCGTCTCACAATACACGTCATAGGAGGGCAAGTACTCCTTATCCTCGTGGCCGAGTATTGAGCCATTCTCGATAAGGTAGGCGCGATTGTAGAGGTTGCTCAGCGCACCATCTGAGACAGACGACACGTTGTCTCGATTGGATGATTGCTGCTTGTGCTCAATAGCCAACCCTCCAACGATAACGCCAATTCCCGCTGATGCAGCAACGATTTTGTCCAACGCAGCCTGACATGACTCTACAAAGCCGTTGTGCCACAGCAAATCAAGCGGCGAATAGCCACAGATGGCCAATTCAGGGAAGATCACCAAATCGCAGTCTGCTTTCCTGGCTTCTTCGATCCACGCCAGAATCTTCGCTGTGTTGCTATCAATTGCCCCAACATGGGCGTTCAATTGTCCAATGGCGATTCGCATGATGAGATTATCAACGGGTGGCTACAGCAGATCAATCCCTATAGGACGAGAAACGACGGACCCTCCAATCATGCAAGCCGCGAAGCCCGAGACTACTCGGGAGGTGTTGATTCTCGAATGAACTGGCGAAGGACATCTAGCTGTGTTGGATCAATGCGCTCCAAATCGCCTGATCGAAGGGTTCCCAGTTCGATAGGGCCGATAGATAGGCGTAGAAGTCGTGCAACAGCGAGCTCGAAATGGGCGAACAACCGTTTGATCTCTCGCTTTCGCCCTTCTGTTAATTGGATGCTCACGTGTGGTGGATTGCCCACGATCTTCCCAGAGGCGATTCGGAGGCGATCACCATCGTCGTGAATTCCCTCTTTCATTTCGCTCAGCATACCATCTAGCGCAGCACGATGAGGAAGGTGGTCGAGCCAAACGTCATAGCTCTTCACCACTTCATAGCGCGGATGGGTGAGATGATTGAGCAGAACGCCGTCGTTGGTGATCAACAGCAGTCCCTCGGAATCCTGATCGAGCCTACCAGCCCATGAATAGCCGATAAGCCCTTCAGAACGTAGAATTCGTCCGACAGTGTTGCCTTCGTGAGGGTCATCATGGCTGCATAGCATGTTCTTGGGCTTGTGGTATCGATACACGCGAAGCTCAGGTGATTGTAGCGAGACGGGATGTCCGCGCAGCGTGAGTTTGGCAATCGAGGTTGGCTCAACGAGCAAGGATGGCTCAATCACTACGGCATCGTCGATGGCAACCTCTCCGGCGAGAATCAGTTCTTGTGCCTTCCTTCGCGATACCCCAGCCTGACGCTGAATCAGCAGTAGTAGTTTCGTCTCAGCTTTCAATGCATCCATGATTTATAGGCTTACGACACTTCGTGTCTAAGTGCAAGGCCCAGCATCATTCACATTTCTGTGCATAATGGTGCGGGGGGGCCATCGCTGATTCCATGGCACTATCAATCGAGCAATACGCACTTGGTGATCACAGGCTTAGGGACTTCGTTCGCGTCCCCTGGATTCTGTATCGCGGCGACCCCCACTGGACGCCGCCATTGAATGGCGAGCTATCGGGAAATCGATTGCTGGGACTCACGGGGCTGCTCACTCCTCAGCATCCCTATCATCAGGATGCCGATGTCACGCATTTCGTTGCCCGAGACGGTCGGCGACTGTTGGGCAGGATCTCGGCGGCAGTCAATCATCGGTTCAACACTCACTATGGCTCGGCGATCGGATTCTTCGGATTCTTTGAAGTCGTCAACGATTATGTCATTGCAGAAGCACTACTGAACCATGCACATGACTGGATCCGAGACCGTGGGATGACCGTAATGCGTGGCCCGGGCGCTTACTCCAATGCTACGACAGAGGCGCATCAAGCCGTTCTTGTCGATGGGTTTGACACGCCTCCGACTGTCGAGTTGACACACAACCCTCCCTATTACGCACCCTTCTTTGAGCGATACGGTCTAAACAAGGCGAAGGATTATCATGCCTACGCGATAAAGCTAGAGCCTCCTTCTGAAAGGATCATTCGAGTTGCGAAGGCTGTTCAGAAGCGCAGGAACATCGAAACACGCATGGTGAACATGAAGGACCTACGCGCTGAAGTGGGTCGGATTGTTGAGATCTACAACGAAGCATGGGCCAACAATTGGGGATTCCTCCCAATCACCACAGCAGAAGGCGATGCTACGGCTGACAACCTGAAGATGGTGATTGATCCTGGGTTGATGCGGTTTGCAACCGTGAACGGAGAGCTCGCCGCTGTACTTGGCGCGCTACCCGACCCCAATTTTCCATTTCGCCCTCGGTGGAATCGAATTCAAGATACAGATATCGTCCGCGCGTTCCGTCTGCTGCGTACACGGCGCCGAATACCGGTGATGCGCCTTATGTTTTTTGGCGTGGTCCCCAAGTTTCGCAAATTGGGCGTTGACGCGTTGCTCTACCTGCAAGTGCAGGAATATGCCGTTCAACACGGATACACGATGTGTGAGCCATCCATGCTGCTAGAAGACAACGATCTCATTCTGCGGGCGTCGGCTTCAATGAACGGAGAACGTTACAAAACGTGGCGAGTCTACGAGATGAGTCTTTAGCTCACCGCCTTCGATCGCTGATCCTGGCAAAGACCAACCCTTCACCATGAAGAGCACGAAGGGCATGAAGGCAGGCAAATTGCTGGTCTGTCCCAGGCATTGCCGAATTCCCCTCACCCGTTCCGATGATGCGAGCACAGAGTGTTTCAGTATTCGTGTTACAGCAGTTCAGAAAGGTCTTTGGAAAGCGAGGAGACTACGAATTGCGCGAAATGGCGCGAAAACTGCAACGATGAGTCAATAGCCATCGCCCTTAGTTCGACAGTTTGGTCTTTTCGCGACATTCGCGTCACAGTAGTTTGGAAAGATCTTGGAACAGCCAATAACTACGAAACTCGCGAAATAGCGCGAAAACTGCAACTGCAAGCCAATAGCCAGGACTTGTGCCGGACCTACCAATGGACAGTGATCCTAAGGTGAATCGGGTTCGACCTGGACTCAGAACCATTCTCGAGATGCGAGGGGCACAGGGGTTCTACTATTAGATTTGTAGTGAGAAAAGACTTGTTAAGGTGGGTCGGGGTCCAACCCGGACTCAGACCCGAACGCAAGATGCGAGGGGGCACAGGGGTTCTACTACTAGATTTGTAGTGAGAAGAGACTTGTTAAGGTGGGTCGGGGCCCAACCCGGACTCAGACCCGAACGCAAGATGCGAGGGGGCACAGGGGTGCTACTATTAGATTTGTAGTGAGAAGAGACTTGTTAAGGTGGGTCGGGGCCCAACCTGGACTCAGGCCCGTACGCAAGATGCGAGGGGGCACAGGATGACTAATATCAATTGTGCTTTCATGTCTAAGGTGGGTCGGGGCCCAACCCGGAGTCAGACCCCAACCCGTGTGCCGAGGAGGCACAAGTTTTCCAATCCCTTGCTAGTTGCTCGTCCCGAAGTGGAAGGTGATTCTGAAGTGCCAGGATCCGTCTGTTCCGAAGTACCAATACCATCCGCTGCCGGGCACACCAGACACCCAAACACTGCCGTTCCAGTACCACGTGGCGCCTGGATAGCCATAGAAAGGCGGGTACGTGGATGTGCTTGGCGGGTTGTATGGGTTGTAGCTTGGCGGCGTGTAGGCATAGGAGTTGGCAATCGTGAACGACGTCCAATCCGAGGCATAGTCTGGAACTGGAACGATTCCCATAATTTGGACCTGGATTTGAGTTGTAGCCGACTGCGGTGTCGCTCCGACCAACGGGAACGGCTCGTAATAGGCGGGTGGTGTTAATCCGAGATTGAGCGGGCTGGCAATAATCTGCAGCTGCTCTGTTCCTGCTGGTGGGGCGATGGTGAATTGATAGGACCCATTCGGCAGGACATGCGTTCCTGCGGAGACGTAGTTTTGCTGTGAGTAGGCATTGGGGAATATCAGGCGAACGATGCCGTCCGGCTGAACATCATAAATATAAATGTAGGCGGCTTGAGAGACGGTGAAGTAGATCATCGCGTTTTCACCAATCACATACGTCGGCTTGTCGGTCCACACGCTCACAGTCAACGGCGAGGGCGTCGGTGTCGGTATGATGCCCAGCGGTGCTGGCGTACCTTGAGCAAGAACCAAAGCCGATGTGGCGACAAGACCTAGAAGCAGAAGAAGGACAATTCGTGTGGCAGAACCTTTCATCATGATCACCTCGCGAAATCTACACCCATTTCGCGAATCGGTTTCATGATGAGGTGTTGAGAGCGCAGTGACTATGCGATTTTTCGAACCACGACATGCAGGTGCTCTGTGCAATCTCGAAATGCCGGATGTGTCGAGGTTTCGGGCACGAGAGAGGCAACCACGGCATAGGCGGCAGGATCATTCTGTGCCATCTTCTTGATTTGATCACGGGCTCCAGAGGCAAATCCTTCAACACCCGCTCGACACTCGACGACGAATCCGGCAGACTGCAGTTCAGCCAACGCCTGAGGTGGTGTGAGAAACACGGACTCAGTGAACATGTCTGGTTTCCCAGCCTTGATGAATGTGCTAAGCAATTGACTAGGCAGCGAGGCATCCGAATAGGATTCCGGGAACTCCGTCAAGCCTCCGCGTAGAACACCCCACGGATTGATGAATCCGACAATCGCTGGAGCGCCAGGCTTGAGAATGCGGTACAGCTCAGCCAACGCAAGACTCCGTTCATCTGGATTGACGATGTGATACATCGGACCGAGCTCAAGGGCTGCATCGAAGCTCGATGTCTCTAGCATCGTTAGCGAGCGGGCGTCTGCGATATGTACGGCTTCGGGTTCCAGAGAAAGCTCTGATAGCTTCTCGCGAGCGAAATTCGCGTTGGCCTCGGACAGGTCAACAAGCGTGACTTGATAGCCTCGCTGAAGTAACTCGATCGTATATCTTCCAGGTCCGCTGCCGATGTCAGCGATTCGGCCAGAGCGAGGGAAGAATTCGTCTACCAAACGCAGGGTGCTGAGCATCTCGAATTGGCGATAGGGGCTGGCCAAACGATCCCATTCCTCTAGCACTGTCTCATCGTAGTATTGTCGAACGATATCGCTCATGACCCCTCCCAATGGCTCAGCTTACGGAAGCGCCGGTCTCCTGGCAATCCCCCATGGCGTCTGGCCACGCATCACAGACAAACAGCCAAAGGCGCCCTCTACCTCATCGACCGGAGAAAGTGACGCGAAGCGTCAAGGAACACGAAGCGTCCCGTTCTCCTCAAGGAACGCGCAGCAACATCCGCAGGAGAAAGGAACTGCGAAGCAGAGACTTCCTCCCAAGCAACGCGCAGCGTTGCCGCTTGCTCTTCTCCCATGCCCTCGATAACGTGTCAACATGATGAAGGTTATCGGATTGGCGGGCAGAGCAGGCAGTGGCAAGAGTACAATCGCGCAGCATCTTGCGCAGCATCCTGGTATTGAGTGGGTGGATCTCGATTCCGTGGCTTGGAACACCTACGCTGCTGGAACCGACGTGTATGAACGCCTTGTCGAAGCTTTTGGAGTAGGCATCCTCGGTGAGACGGGGGAGATCGACCGACTTCGATTGGCCAAGATTGCCTTCGCGACTCAGAAGGCACAAAAAACGCTCAATGAGTTGGTTCATCCAGCTGTATCTGACGCTGTTTGTGCAACGATCCGTGACCATCGTGCCCGGGGAACAGAGATCTTGCTGATTGAAGGCGCGCTACTTGCCACATCGCCCCATGTCGATCGTTCGGTCTATGATAGAATTCTGTGGCTTGAGACGTCTGACAACGCGCGACTCGCACGACTTCAAGCCATTGGGCGAAGCGACCATGCCAAGCGTGGACGAGACGTCACCCCTACGGGTGCATTCACTGCAGTGCCCAACGAAGGGTCAGTGAAAGAGGTTGCCGAGCAGCTTCTTCAGATCATTCGTAGTGATCGCGGCTAGCCGATCAATCCATCCCTCGTTCTTAACGACGCCCTCGCTTTGCGGCTACGCCAGGCGAGCCATCCTGTGCGGACGATTTCCCCGATCGTCATGGCGAAAAGGGCTACATAGATTCCACGGACCCGCCCCCATGCCACGCCTGCAAACAGAATACTAACCGTGACGATGAGATAGAGGATGACGGCTTCCGTAATGGCATTCGTCTTTTTCTGGTGCATAACCATTCCTTGGAACCAGCTTTGCAGTGCACCCAATCCGGGCAGCAATAGGGCAAGCCACAATCCAGCACGCGCCAAGGGCAATAGCTCATCGGACAACCCAGTGATTCCGCCAAGCCAAATGGATCCCAAGGGTGTAGCGGCCATGAGCAAAATACCTACAGTCATGATACCGATCAGCCCCATGGCGAATTTGCGCATAACCGCATAGGAACCTCGTCTGCCTATGATGGCGATCACCACTTCAGAATAGGCAACGCCTCCAGCCCTGAATAGGAAAGTCAGGCTGGTAATGACTGGCAGTACAGCCAGTGAGTTGAGAGGATCGAACATCCGCCCAATTCCTGCACTGAAGATGGGTCTTGCGCCCAGGAAGATGAGCGATGTCAGCGAAAGAGGGATGTAGAATTTCAAGAATCCGCGATAAGAGAACGGCTCATGTTCGTCCGAGGTTTCGGGAAGTTGGTTTCGAAGAACCGGTTGAACGCGAAGTCCAACATACAACGCCTCGAACAGTACGCCAGCGATAATGGTGGCGCAGGCAATGGCCGTGCCTTGAATGGAGCCGACATAGTAGCCGATCGCCAAAACGCTGCAATCCGCTAGCAGACGAACAATGGTTCCGAAGCCAACAGACAGCGAATGTCCGAATCGAATCAATACGCCTTGGTTGAATCGTCTGTAGGCAATGGCCCACGTCCAGGGAAGGGTTATCATCAATCCTATGCGCGCAGGCCCAATGATTTCTTCAGGTGCAGATAGGATGTCTCGAGCAATGAAGCCATATAGCGGCGTGAATGCGATCAGTGCGTGTATTGCCGTCATTACGAAGCTCAACACATGGGTGAATCTGCGGATCTTGCGATACGTCTCCCAATCCGAACATAGCGCTGTTGATGCAGCCAACAGCATGATGATGGGCGCCTCAACCAACAGGGCAAGAGGGAAGACGAGGCTGCCATATGCGGCCAAGTGGATCTCTGGATTGGCCAGACGGGTAATCACAATGTTGATTGCCGGAAGCTCAAGGGCCATGAGAAGCCAACTTGCTGCAAGAGGCCACCATGTTTTAAAGATACTGCGCGTCGTCACTGTCTGAATCGATTGAGTCACATCCCACCTCCGCCCGAAGCTCAATTCCAGCCGTCAATCTTCGTTCAGGAGACACGTCACTTCAATCATAGTGGACCAACACGGTTTGTCTCTCACGATCCAGTTGACCGCGCGTACGTGTGCATCTATTCTCAAATACGTACAAAGGGGAGGGCTATGGGTCCATTTCATCTACCTTGGCTTACATTTGGCGCATTGATTGTGATCGCAGGAAGCATAATCCTGGCGATTGTTTGGTCGATTTGGGGCATTAGGGATGGGGAGGATCAATGAGCGAAACAGCAATCTACGTCTTGGTCTTATCGCTGTACATGCTGATGCTCATCGGCATTGGCATCGTCTCTTCTCGGCGGATGCGAAGTTCAGAGGACTTCTATGTCGGTAGCCGCAATGTTGGTCCGTGGGTTACCGCGCTCTCATATGTGGCCGCTTATTTCTCGTCTGTTGTCATCATCGGCGGCGGTGGATTCGGCTATCGTTTTGGACTTGCCACGTTTTGGATTGCTGCGATGAATGTGCTTGTCGGCTGCACGCTTGCGTGGATTGTACTCGGAAAACGAGTGCGGCAGTTCTCGTCAAGACTAGGAACCATGACTGTGCCAGGATTTCTCGCAGAGCGGTTTCGAGCTCCAGAGGCTCGGATCATCGCGGCCTGGGTGATTGCGTTGCTTCTCGTCATTTACAACGTCAGTATTTTGAAAGGGATGGGACATGCGTTTGAAGGATTGATGGGGATGCCCTACGCACTCGGCGTTCTCATTTCCTGTGCCATCATCGTCCTGTATGTGTCCTTGGGCGGGTACATCGCTGTGGTTTGGACAGGGTTCTTTCAGGCATGGATTATGGGAATCGGCCTGGTGTTGCTAGCTTTCGCCGCGTTGAATGCTGTTGGCGGCTTTGGTGCCATTGCCGAGAAGCTTGCAGTCGTTGATCCAGGGCTTGTCAACACACCCGGATCCTGGGGATGGGCGGGCTTGATATCATTCGCCTTGATTACGAGTCTCGGTGTTTGGGGTATGCCGCAAATGCTGGCTCGCTTCGTCTCAGTACCTTCGACAAGCGTCCTGCGTGTCGGCACCGTGGTTGTTACGGTTGGTGGAGCGATGGCGATACTGCCCTACATCTGTGGTGCCGTTGCGCGAATCCTGTATCCCGACCTCGCGAGTCCTGATCTTGCTATACCTACGCTCACCAAGAATATCCTCCCGGCTTGGGGAGCTGCCGTATTCCTTGCCGGTGTCGTTTCCGCAGGGATGTCTTCCTTTGCCTCGATTCAGATAACAGCTTCCAGTGCCGTAGTCAGAGATTTTATGGTTAAGGGACTGGGTCGCTCGCTGAGTGAGAAGCAGAGTGTTCGATACAGTCGGATTGCTGCAGCGGCGATTGGTTTGGTCTCCCTGGCGATTGCCTTGCGGCCGCCAGCGCTTGTTCTCGTGCTTATGGCGTTCTCCAGTGCGACGATTGCATCGACGTGTTTGTGGCCAATCCTCTTTGGGCTTTATTGGAAGCGAACCACGCGATGGGGTGTCTTGGCTTCGATGGGCTGTGGCCTCACATCGACACTGGTATGGATGGGCATCGGGTCTCCCTTTGGCTTGCATGGTTTTATCCCAGGCATTCTTGTTAGCTTGGTGGCCATCGTCAGCGTCAGCCTGATGACCAAGCGAATGCCCGAAGATCACTTAGCAAAGGTATGGGGGCAGTAATAGGCTGAGCACTCATCTGCTCGAGGAGTACTCAGGGGGAGCGAACCCACAGTGGTGGGGTACGAAGCCTTTGTGGGGCTGCAACATCATGGCTCTCTTAGGCCTGGGGAGTCTGGCTCGGACCCGTATGAACTTGGTCTCGACCTGCTTCCTTGGCTCGATAGAGCGCTCGATCGGCGACGAGCAAGATGGTTCCACCCGTGTCGCCGTGATCTGGCGCACAGGCAACGCCTAGCGAAATCGTGACCCCTGAGCAGCCATCCTGATCAAGAGAACTGCATTTCAACCTTAGTGACTCGGCCTTGTCCACAGCATCGACTAGCGCCGTATCGGGGAGTACGAGTACAAATTCATCTCCGCCATAACGGCAGGCAATGTCTCCTTCGCGCGTGCTGGCATCCAATAGCTTGGCCAAAGCCTGAAGTGTGCGGTCGCCCACTTGATGGCCATAGGTATCGTTCACTGTCTTGAAGAGGTCGATATCGAGCAGGATGACGGACATTGGCGCATTCCTGCGTCTAGATGATGCTACTTCTCGAGGAAGCGTTTCCTCCAGGTAGCGTCGATTGAACAGTCCTGTCAACGCGTCATGAATCGCTTGCTCACGCACGGATGCTTGAAGACGGCTAATTTCCGCAACCTTTTCTTGCAGCTGATCATAGGCGTCTTGAAGCTTGCGTTGCGCGTGCACACGTGCGGTAATGGCGCGCAACACGATGATAAGCCCAGATTGGATCAAGTCCTTCCCAATGATGGGCGTTAGTCGGGCGTCGATTACTCGGAGGGGACTCTCGGACAACGAAACCTCGAAATGTTCCGTCCCCGATTGCCGACAGCGCTGCAGCAATCCAGGCCATCGCGACAAGACATCGTCGATTGAGGATCCAATGCAAGACGGCTCAACGTCAAGAAAACGGCAAGCGGCTCGATTGATGTCGGCGACCTGAAGAGATCTGTTGAGAACGAGTACGCCATCGTCCATGACTTCAAACAGCGTGTCTCTGGCAACGGGAGCAATATCGAAATAGCGCATTCCAACTATGCTGACAGCGATCACGAGGCCTGAAACGCTGAAGCTCATTGGAGAAACATTGATCCCGCCAAGCCAGGCGGGATTTAGCGTATAGAGGAGGCCTCCTGCCCAGGGCACCAATCCAGCAATGACGACGGCCCAGTTTTGTCGTTTACGAATGAGTCCAGCATGGACTGTACTGCGGATCAATACCACGGATCCCAACAGGATGTAGACATAAAGTGCGGCAATCATCATGAAGAAGGCGGGCCCATGTATGTAAGTGAGCTGATTGACTCCCGTAGAAGACGGAGTGAATCCTGTCCAGAGCTGGCCATGCCATCGATTGGTGATGGCGATAGCGAAATTGGCGATCGGCAGGAGCCAAAGGGCTATCGTTCTGCGTGCCCCCATCTGAATCTGTAACCCTGAGCGCTGGAGTGCGAAGAACAAGTAGCAGGTTGTGGCGGTGCCTGACCCTAGGTATTCGAATTGAGACCAGAACACCTTTGCCTCCAGTCCAACGGAAGCTGCCTCGAATGCAGCGACTAACGCCCATCCTGCAACCGCCATCATCAGTAGGAAGAGGGCTGTGCCGCCGGGCAATTGACGACGTTGCCAAAGGAGAATGCTGATCAATCCTGAGATCAAGGCGGTTGCTGCCAAGATAAGGAATGCAGGAATTAGGATCATCGGCTTCCTCTGAGGACCACGAATCAGTCACCCGCCAGCGCGGCTCGATTTACCAGCTATTCATTCATTGTGTTCCTAGTCGGAGTAGAAAAAAAGACATGCGAGCCTATTGTCAAGGCTCGCATGTCTTGATCTGCAGAGGATCCTACCAGTCGATTTCGAATCCCAATGTCCATACGGTAGTGGCATTCACCTCGACATCAATCTCCAATCCCGTGCTGAAGACGAACTGTGGCGCAATCGCTATCTCAAGATTCACTTCAAACATTGAGATGTCGAATAGACGCAGCCCATTCTCGAGGAAGAACACCGAGACATCGAAAGAAAGTGGTCCACAGCACGCATCGTTGTTGGTTTGAATGGTGTAGACTTCCCAGTAGTCGGTTCCTGACAAGAGGCCTGGTTTGGAATTGGGGCCCCAATAGGAAGTACCGGTGAACGTCACCACTCCCACGTCACAGCTTAGCTTGATGCCATCAATCGAGATATCACCGATGGTTAGATTGTCGGAGGAAGCGACTGAGATGTAGAAGTCAATGCAGGTCACTGTGTTGAAGTTGAACACGGGGCTTAGCGTGAGGCTTTTACTTTGCAGTGTGTACGCAAGTTTGGCCCCAATCGACAGCCATGGCAGGTTGGGAATGGCAATTGCCGTCGTCGAGAAGTCGATACGGTCGAATCCGTCGCAATCGATCTTCAATGTCGACGAAACCTCGGCGCAGCAAAACGGGAAGTCTACACCGATTGCGACACCGTCAAACGGGAAATCACAGATCGCATCATTGTCTCCAAAATCGATAGTTACATCGATGTCCACATCTCCAGCATTTCCAGAAGCCGTGAACGTGAAGAATGTGTCATCGCCTTCTAATGTGAAGCGCGTTCCAAGCAAGACACCGGCAAAGGACACGCTGGTTGTGGCTACAAGTGACCCGAACGTTGCATCTGGATTGAAATCGACAGCAGCTGTCAATGTGTAGGGGCCTAACATTCCCGTCGTTGAGAAATCTTGGTCTACCCACCCATTCTCATCCAGGACAGTAGATGTTCCGAATGTCCAATCCCCAATCGTGTAGTTAACTTTGAGGATTGAATCGAGACCGAGAGAATTAGAGAAACTGGTTTGCTGCGGATCGATCTGAATGTCAAGATCCCAGGACCCGCTCAGCTGTTGCGCAAATCCAATACACCCCAGTGTAAATAGAAAAATGAGGCCAAGTGCGAGCGAGCGTCTCATCGTTGACCAACCTCCTTGGCATGTTTTCAGTCATGACGCGCTAGCCGTTGCGGTTTCTGCCTGTGCGTGAATGCCAAGCGAATTCGCAACATGCGCTAGCTCATGGTTCTTTCTGCCAAGAAGTATTGGGGGATTTGTGGACGCATAACAGCGCATCCAGGGGGAAAAGGTGACGAATAGGAAACATAAAAAGGTGCTGTACGCCCGAGAGGACTCGAACCTCTGACCTTCGCAGCCGCAGTGCGACGCTCTAATCCACTGAGCTACGGGCGCGAACTGGAAGCTTCTTACAGAAGCTTTCTGTTCGTTCGAGTTTGAGCTTTGCTCAAACATCGACGTGCATCGTATAACGCGGCATCTGAATATTACCGAATGAAGGGACAAATAGAAATGAAGTTCCTCTTGTTCGTCCTCTCCTGCCATTTTTCTACCGTGAGAAAGACCAAAGTAACTGCGAATGCTTCGCGTTCGCAGTTACTTCTGGCGGAGGGACGGGGATTCGAACCCCGAGGCCCTTGCGGGCTTGCCGCTTTTCGAGAGCGGTTCCTTGCCATTCGGTCATCCCTCCGAGAAGAATGTTAGAGTCTTGCGGCACTGCGATCAAGGATTCCGCGAACTCTTCTAGTTCAGGAGCTGTTCGAGTTCGATTGAGAACTCACACGAATTCCCATGCCTCTGATGTCAGCACGCAGGGTGGATACAAGCTACGATTCCAGTCGTGCAGGCCTTGCTGTAGTTCTCTGTGCGCGCAGCGAATCAACAGTTCCCAGCTATTCCAGAACCCATTTCAATACTACGAAAGGCGCGAATGACGCTGAGGATCAAATCACCAAACTAGAAGTGCTGGCGAAGCCTAACTCGCAGGGCGAAGGGTAATGGTGTAGTCGCCCGTGCCAGGCTCGGAGCGCGTAATGATGATGCGGATGCGGGTCATGATCTCATTGGGTTGGATGGTCATCGACTGAGCGAACAGGTTCTGTGACCAGGCTTCATTGGTCTCTGACGCAACGACAGTCCGGAATTGTGTTTCCGAATCCCCCTGAAACGTGATGATGAGCGGGGTCGTGCTGGCTATCTCGATTTCCACGATATCGATACCATAGGCATGCGCAACTCGCAGCTCCGTGCCGACGGCGTCATCCTCGTAGACTGGAATGTATTCCGATTCGTTGGTCGCGTTCACCACACTGATATTCAGTGGTGCGCCTGTCCAACTCTCGCGAACGACGGGCGGCGGTATGGGGGCAGCATCACGCGTCGTCGTCCACCAGCCAGAGCCTTCTGCCATGGGTGCCAGTGTTGCCAACACGTCCGCATCAGGCAGTGTGCCCGTCGCCATTGAGACAGCAAAGTCTGTCCAGACATCGAAGAAGGACAATCCCAGTGGTGCCAGTGCATGATCGATGGCATAGCGACCATCGTACAACGCACTTGCTGCCATCAAATCAATTAGGAATCGAACCTCGAACCGATCGAGCACGTACACCCAGAAGATGCCTGCATCATAGGATCGCTGGAAGAAGGCCATCGAATCAGGAGCCAGCAGAAATTCGAGAGCTGGCTCCAGGTAATCATTGGATGAAGGGACCACGGATTCTTGAATGGCTGTAGCGTGAGTCTCTACAAACGCCTGCTCGGAGATGTCGCCAATACCATGCAATGAATGATAGTCTTGAATGACGTGGAACAATTCGTGTGCACAGGTGCTTGCCACCAGATCTGCAAGTGACACATCCACGGACGCGTAGAGAAGGTAGTCTTCCATGATGCTTTGGTCAGCGATTTCAATGAACGGAATCCAGTTCCCATTCTCATCCATCTCAAGATACTCGGCGCCCAATTCCCCTGGATTGTCGCCCAATATATCCACGCGAATGCGTGCAGGGAAGATGGCGAAGCCTTCAGTTGCATAGTAATCGTAGGCAGATTCCAGGCTCTGTTCGACAAGCCGAGCGTAGTCCTCGGTTACGCCTCCGAAGCCTTGTTCATGAAAGATCTCGAAGTGCGCACTGGTTCTTTGGGCGAGAGCAGAGACTGTCGCCAACCCAATGACCAGCAGTAAACAGAGAACGCATCGTCTGAAGCCTCGCGTGCTTAGACGCAGTGACATTACGTTGAGGACTGCCCCGAACTGAGGAAGTAGAAGATGATGACAAGCGCGCCCACGCCGAGCATGCCTAACCACCACGGAAACTCAGCTGTCTCTTCGACGGGAATCTCCGGCGTGATTGTGTTCCAAATCGGGGTGGAGTCAACAGTTGTGCTGCTGTTGATTGTCTCTGGGATTGTGATCGAACAATCGTCGCAGCTATCTATTAATAGCGGGACTGCCGATACGATCTCTGGCGTCGACAAGAAATGATCCCCCATCCATTCCCTGGGAACAGCTCTGAGTCCTCTTCCGTGAAAGGCGATCGCACGGAGCGATGTGACAGGGATCTCGATGGTTCCCTTCCCTGAGTCTGGAATCAGTTTAAGAAGCTCATTGATTCCGCTGAATGCCGAATAAGGGCCGATGATTACGCCAGTTTCGGTTTCAATCACTAGACGAGGAAAATCGAAAGAGATCTGTCGGATGGACGACAAAGGAATGTTGTACTGCTGCATGGGACCAATGACAGTGACTTCATCAGGGGCGCGGAGCGTAATGAGGGGATCAATACCCGTCAACGTGCCATCAGCAACGCCTCCTAGATTGGTCAACACAGTAGCTTCAGTTGCTGCAGTTCCTAGGGCAATCATAAAAATCAAAGCCAGAGTCATGAGACAAACAAACCCTGATGATCTTCGAAAAGCGTTCACGTTAACACACCTCCAAGTCGACGGTCAGTCTCCCGGACCATACCCTTTTGTGCGGTTTATTGTCAACGCCAACCCCCAAGGAGATGAATCCTCCTTGGGGGTTGGGTGGAGTTTCCGGACATTCAGTCCGGAAACATCCAGTCGGTGAACAACGCTAGCTTGCATGGCTGATTGGCTCTTACAGCATAGCCACTTGCCCCCTCACCCCGACCCTCTCCCACGGGGGGGAGAGGGGGGAGTGCACATGGCTGGCCTTATTCTGTCTTGCTCCAAAGGTATTGATTGCTCTCCGATCCTTCCCCTCCCCCTTCGTGATGGGGGAGGCTGGGAGGGGGTGGGGGCGTTAAGACGCGTTTATATATTGCCTCCGCATGTATTAGGTGATAGGCTGAGTTCTTGCCATGATAAGGAAAATCCAATTCGCCAGAAAGCTGCGCGCTCGATCAACGGATGCCGAAAGGGCTCTTTGGCGAAGACTTCGCGCACAACAGATTTCCGGAGCAAAGTTTCGACGCCAGGCTCCCATTGGACAATACATCGTCGATTTCGTCTCCTTCAATGCCCGCATCATTATTGAACTCGACGGCGGTCAGCACGCAGCGTTTCCTCAGCATCAGCGCGATGAGATACGTGATCGCTGGCTTGAGGAAGAAGGGTTCTTAATCCTTCGCTTCTGGAACACTGATGTTCTACTACATATAGAGGGCGTTTTCTCTGTGATCCTTGACGCGATTCACAAACGCAGATCGCGCTGACATCCCCCCCTCATCCTGGAACCCATTTGGTTCCTCGGAGGGGTGACATGAATGCCTTTTAAGGTAGGGTGGCAATGCGTCTCTTGCTTGTCGAAGTCAGGATGCTTGGGAACTCGCGAACCCGAAGGGTTTGCCAAAGAGAACAAGCGGTTCTTCCGCTTGTTCTCAAAGCAACTCGTTTTCAACGAGTTCCCCGTTACAGACACTTGTCTCCCTATGGTCGGACGCAGTACAGATGCGAACTGTTGCCAACTTGCTATTCTCAATCCATTGGGACGATGGGTGTCTAGACGTCTCAAAGACCTAAATTAGGGGGTGATTCCATGGCGCATCCGATTTTTGGTCAACTTGGCAAGCTTGGCCCACGACGATCCTCAAAGCTCCATTTTTACGAGACTCGAATGGGGTTGAGAGCGGTTCTGTTCAGGCTTGACACGCGTCGCAAAGGTGTGATAACATCCCTCGAACTTAAAGATGAGGGTGGGGTTGCCATCCTTTTGGTCATTGAGAGAATGAAAAGGGAGTGCTGTACATTTGTGCAGCATTTTTGTGGTTGCCATCGGAGCTCCATAAGCGAGATGCCACGGCGATTGTTGTGGCGCTTTAGGAGGGCCGACCCGAAGCCGGATATGAAGAAACCTAACCTTAAGAGACAAGGCTTCGTACTGGGAGGTGGTAGGGCTCTAGAACCATGCAAGTCCCTATAAAAATGAATAAAAGGCAAAAGATACGTGGGAGAGACATCCCGCAAGAACTAAAACTACAAGCGAAATCTTTGGCCCAATAAGGAGGTACGACGTTGAAAAAGCAACTAGGTGTACTAAGTGTCATGACGCTGCTTGTTGTGACGCTGTTCACCCTTTCTGCATTCGCGACGGACGCACAGATGTATTTCTCGTCCGACAAGAATGGTCAGAACCGCGTGACGAACATACAAGAAGGTGACGAAATCTGGATTGTCGTAATCGACAATGACCAGAATATTGATTGCGATCTCCGCGACAAGATGTGGCCGGACGTAAAGATCATGGATCCCAAGACCGGCGCATACATTGTCTGGGAACCAGTGCAGGACGATCTTAACACCGATTATTTGGAAGAAACTGGCGCCGACACGGGAGTCTTTGTGTCGAAGCGAGCCTTCCAGGTTGGATCGCGTGAATCGTTCGCCCAGGGAACCCCGCAGCTGTTTGGCCATGTCGTAGACGTGCCGGACGCAGCAGGCGCCATTGACGACTTCCAGTGGGGTAACTTCATCTATCTTGATGACGCTGCCGCTGGTGGATTCGCTGACGACCGTGTCTGGGTTCAGGCTGGACCCGTCTTCAACAACGCGGCCGGATTTGCGCTTCCAATTATGGGTGCAGCCGGAACGGCAGACGTCCCGTCGCAGTGGGTTGGCGGCGGATTCGACTATCTTATCGGCCGTTTTGAGAACATGGATACCTTGATCGGTATGTACCAGGATCCGAATGATGGAACAGACGTAGCCGTTGGTCTGATGAAGATCATCGATACCAAGTCCAGCATTTCCTGGGATCAGGAAATCTACAAAGACGCCAATGGCTCGGCAACGATCACGGTTATTGACCCTGACGAAAACGTCAACTGCAACCAGGTTGAATACGTTCCGGTCTTTGTTATCGTGAACCCGGGTTCCTGGAATCCGATCCAGACTGGGAGTGTTAACCCGACGAATTTCTGCATGTTGCTTGGACGGGGCGGTGTCGTTGACACAGCCGACCCAGCAACCGTACAGGGTGAACCGATTCGCTGGTACAACATTTACGACAGCAGCCTGACGGCCGCTGGTGTGAACCTTGCTGGCGATACGCTGGCTGGCGTGACCGCACAGCCTGACGTTGATGGTGTTCGCTACATTCAGTATCCAAGTCCGAATAACGGACATGATGGGAATGGTGCCGTGTTTACCACCCGAACAACATCAGGTGTAACGCGAATCCAGTTCTACGCCCAGGAAACGGGAGTTTCGACGGGTGTGTTCCAGCTGAACTTGAACCAGATTCTTCTTGACCTTGGTTTTGTTGAGCTGCACGTTCGTGACGTGATGGTCGCTTATTACCTTGACCCGAACGATGCTGACGACTTCCAGTTGGCTACGGCCTACATTGAAGAGAAGCAGCACTCGATCACCAGCTTCACCGACGAAAACCGAGCCGACAAAGACTTGTTCTGGATCGGCCGCGATCCGGTGTATGTCCAGGTTATCGATGCCAACGCTAACGTTGATCCTTGCTGCCCTGAGCAGGTTTTGGTTCACATCTGTGATCCTCATGGTGAAGACGATGCCGAATGGGTCATGCTTGACGAAACCAGCTCTAACAGCCCTGTATTCTTCACGTTTGCAGGCACGCAGCTGTGGCCGGTGTGGGATGCATTGGGTGTTGGAATTGCCGGAGCGAATGGTGGATTCCAGCTTCAGCAGGATAACTGGAAGCTCGAAGCCTTTAACGAAGACATGATCTACGCCCGCTACAACGACATGTACTATGCGACAGGTGGTACTGGTCTAGCTGGGCTTGGCGACGCCGATGTAAACACAGCCTTCCCGCCGGCGATTGCGCGACCTCGAGTCTTCAACGACATCAGCTTTGATGTGATGGAGATTGGCGACACGCAGGTTTACGATGGTTCCAGCGTGAACATGTTCTTCCTCGACCGCCAGGGTAACCGCGTAAGCGGCTACGTAAACTCCGACTGTGTATTCATCGAAGTCGTTGATGGAGACCAGGACGAAGACCAGTATCGCCGAGAACGAATCGACGCCTACTGGGATGGCGCACAGAACTTCCCGTTCGGTCCAGATGACCTAAATGGCTGGCTCTGCGGTCCCGATGGAGAGCTTGTGAACGAGCTCAACCCATTGCTCGGTTCTACCACCATCTTCAACGAGAATGAAGCACCGAAGGTGTATATCCTGAATCCTCGCAGTGGATACTGGGCATCTGTGGATCTTCTGGAAACCGGATCTGCTACTGGCGATTTCGTTTCCGTAATCTGCATTGACCTGATGGCCGTCTATGAATGCGTGCCGCAGCTTGGCGTATTGCCTGGCGACACCATCGTGGCGTTCTACCAGGATCCTTCCAACCACTCCGACTCTGCCATGATCTCGGTCAAGGTAGGCATCGGTGGCGGCGGAACACCTCCGAGCCAGCAGTCGACGACGATGTTTGTTGACGCCTCTGGTAACGAAGTGGCCAACTACACGGACGCCGACACGGTGTACGTAAAGGTCATCGATCCTTCGCATGCTGGCGCAACATTGCTTGCCTCAGCTGTTGAGATTGACGGAATCGAGTACGACGTGACGCCTCTAGGCGCCGCTGACAGCTTCATTACTGCCGCACTTGACCTTGGTCTCGTCGCTGGTGACGAAGTCGTCGCAACGTACACAGATCCGACCGATCTTACGGATACGAGTGCTGACACGATCACAGTGATCGCAAGCGTATTGGCTATTGATAGCTTCTACGCAGGCCCGAACCCGTTCGAAGGCGAAGTCACATTCGGCTTTAACGGCACAGGCGTTGCATCGACGATGAGCGTAGCCATTTACAACCTTGCTGGTGGCGTTGTTTACGAAACGACGCAGACCGACGTCTCTGAAATCACATGGGACGGAGCAGGCTTGGCAAACGGCGCGTACATCTACGTGATCACGGCGACGGACGGAACGAACACCTTCTCCGATGAGGGCAAGGTCTTCATTAACCGATAAAACTATCGAGAATTCTGTTGGGGCTCTTTGCAGAGTCCCAACAGCTCTCGGTGCTTTAACCCATATTAAGGGGGTATAAGCAACGATGAAACGAGTGATGGTCGTAAGCCTAGCACTCCTCATGGTTCTGTCAGTGGTCGTATTTGCCGACGGTATTGGTGCGTTTAGCGCATTCAAGAACGGTATTGGCGCACGAGCACTGGCCATGGGTGGCGCATTTGTAGCCGTATGCGATGACGCAACGGCGATGGTATGGAATCCAGCAGGATTGGCGCAGCTTGACGATACGCGCCTTGCTGGAATGTCTACGGATCTCTACGGACTGGGCATCACGCATCAGTTTGTTGGAGCAACGACAAGCTTTGCTAACCTGGGAATCGGACTTGGCTGGGAGCGCGCCTCCATTGACGGTCAGTCTGTTGAAGCAGGTGGCGGCCTTGGCGGATCCTTCACATGGGTTGAGAACGCGATCATCGGATCGCTAGCAACCAACGTGATGGACGTAGCCATGGTTGGCGCGAACGTGAAGTACTACATGGCCGACAGCGGCCTCGGCGATGCAGCAAGCGGCTTTGGTTTCGACCTTGGTCTTCTTGTCAGCCTCGGCGACATGTTCGTAATCGGCGTAAACGCAATCGATCTTGCTGGTTCCACGATTGAGTGGGACGGCGGAGCAACCGACGTCATCAGCGGTCTTTATAAGGCCGGACTGGCGATGAAGCTTGCCGACGACAAGTTCGTGCTTGCAGCCGATGTAGACTTTGATGGAACAGCACTTGGCGACACGCACGTCGGCATGGAATTCCAGCTTATTGATGAGTTGGCACTGCGCGGTGGCGTAGTCCTGACCAACAACTTCCAAGACTACTACCTAACGGTAGGCGCAGGAATCAACGTAGCAGGCCTGTACGTTGACGCTGCTTACATTTTGGAAGAAACGCTTGGAAACACGCTCGTGTTGTCTGCTGAGTTTTCCTTGGGCGGCCTCCTTGGTGAGGAAGAGCCCGTTGTTGAAGAAGTCGGCAGCGAGTAGTTTCAGATACTAACGGGAGAAGAAGCGGCTTTGGTCGCTTCTTCTCCCTATTGATTCAGAAGTTGATCCAACATGGAGAGGCGTGTAATCAACGTTTCTTTGACGAGCAGGTTCGACCTGCTCGCCGCTTGTTAACCGGATAGGCAGAGATGTCTATCCGGTCTCTGTTTTGCAGAACTGCAAGAACCTATCTTGACCACGAAATACGCGAAATACACTAAGGACTAGAACAACCACCACGAAGGTCTTGATTTGCATCTGCCGTATTCGCACCGTTTCGCGCTTCTCGTAGTCCTTGTTTGTCGAAAACCTATCTAAACTACGAAACACGCGAAACACGCGAATGAGAAATCAAGACCACCTTTTGCTTGCAGTTGCCGTTCGGCAACCCAGATGGGTTGCTTGGAGAAATGACTTCGCCATTTCTCTTGCATCCCATGATCGAATTGCCCTTCCATTCTAGAGTTCAGGAATGCTTAATCCCTGAACTCAAAGGAACTCACCGAAGGTGAGTTCCCCATGTCCAACTCTCAAAGGACAGGCGTCTTTCCTTTGAGTATCCGAACAGGTTTGACGTAGGCGGGAATTGGGATTAGCTTACATAGGATGAGAGAGCACGAATTCCAGATTGGATTGATTAGGAGGCCAAGGTGAAGAAATACACAACGAGGGCAAGACGAACCAAGGCGGTGGTAGCGAGTTTTCTACTCGTGCCCCTGCTGTTCGCATTGGGTGGATGTTGGCTGCTGACGGCATTTAACGAGGCACCGACTGCGGCATTTACAATCAGCTCACAGGCAGGGCAAGCCCCGTTTGCCGTGAACTTCAGCGCTGTATTGTCAGAAGATGAAGATGGAACGATCATAACATTCGAGTGGGATTTCGGTGATGGTTCCAGTGGTTCAGGTGAGAATGTAACCCATACCTACACCTCAGCCGGAACATTCACTGTGGTTCTTCGCGTCACAGACGATGATGGTGATACAGGGACCAACAACAAGAAGATCTATGTCAGTCCTGCTGAAGCAGCTGGCCCGACAGCCAGTTTTTCGTTGAGCCCCAATTCGGGAACCTCGCCGATGACTGTATTCTTTAATGCTGCCGCCTCGGTTTATCCTGATGGCGTGATTCAAGCTTATGAATGGGCATTTGGCGATGGCTCAACTGGATTCGGCAGCAATCCGTCCCACACCTACTTCAGTGCAGGTTCTCAAACCTATACTGTGACGCTGGTGGTCAGGGGAACGGATGGAAAGACAGGTACAGCCACGGGCACAGTGACCATCACAGCCGCAGGCGGGGGCACAGGCACCACGACTGCCGGCGACCCCAGCGCACGATTCGATATCGTCTCTGACAGCACGCGACTGGCAGCTGGAGCGACGGGTGTAGCGCCGTACCAGGCCTTGTTCGATCCCGAAGACACGGAAGTCGACGATGGCCAAGCCTTGCTCCAACTCATTTGGTCATTTGGCGATGGCGAATCGGCAACCACAGCCAACATTGTCGAGCAATGGCATACGTATACGACCACCGATCCGAGCGAGACGTTCTCTGTTACTCTGGTGGCCATGGACAATGAAGCGGCCACGGACTCCATCACCAAGACCGTTAAGGTGTACAACCACAAACCAGTGGCTGGATTTGAGATCGCCAACCCGCTTGGAGGGCATATTGCGGGAGATACTGCAGATGACGAAGAATATGCGACTCGCGCAGCGGCCGTCGCTGGTGATCGCTGGGACGACGACGATGATAATGACGGCGTGCTCCTAGGCGACTTGCAGAACCTGGCCGGAGCGACCGTCACCGTTTGGCTTCGTTCCCTTGTCGTTGATGAAGGCGTAAACGATGTCGACGACTATGAGACTGACTGGTTTAATCTTGTTGTTCCTCAGACCCTCGTTGGAGCGGTGCTCACGGACGATCAAGACGATTTGGCGATGGCCGAAGGCACCCTTGCTGCTCCGGGCAGCACCAAGCCAAAGCCGAATGACTATGATACCTTTGAGGATGCCTTCTCTTACGATCCCGAAGGCCAATCCTGGGCAGATCGCGGCGCTGCTAATGACACGAGTGATGACTATCCAGACTGGTTCCCCAATCAAGCGTGGGGCATCCAGTGGATCTATGTCGATTGGGATGACGGCACCGGCGAAGAGGCGTTCGACTATCGCGCAGCGACCGATTCGACGGTTTGGGCCGGCGGAACGACGTTACCTGCATATGATCAAGACTTCATCGTTTCGCACGCGTACGCATTCGCTGGCGGGACGGCCACCAAGACGATCACCATTCGCGTGGTTGATTTCCTCGGCGCTGAAGCGACCTTCTCTCGAGATGTGATTTTCATGGAAGGCCAAGAAGGTTCAGACGATCTAGATCCGTAGCAAGGTAGCGAACCTTGGCCAAAGGAGGCTGAGATGAGACGTGAGAAGAGTGTTCTAAACCGCGGATTCACTACTATCGTGATGGGAGCACTCGTTCTCGGACTCATCTCGGCCTGCTCTCTCTTCAACCAAACGCCTGTAGCACGTATTGTGGCGAGCGTAGTGTCGGGCAGTAGCCCGCTCAGTGTGACGTTTCAGGCTGTCTTGCCCAATGAAGCCGCTTCCTATGACCCCGATGGCACGATTGTTACCTACGGATGGGATTTCGGTGATGGCACGACAGATTCAGGGGCGACAGTACAGCATACCTACACCACCCTGGAAGCTGTGAAAGTGTTCATTGTGACCCTTACGATTACGGATGATGACGGCAACTCAGCAACGGCGACGCAAACGATTGAAGTCAATTCAGACGGGTCTGTGTCAACGGGCACGGGTGTGCCTACAGCGCGATTCACTGTCAACCGGTTTATTGGTGTCGATCCGCTGTCCGTGTCGTTCAATGCGACGACATCGACGGCAGGAAGTGGATCGATCGTCGCCTATAACTGGGATTTTGCCGATGGTGAAACAGCGACAGGATCCAATCCAACGCACGTCTTCTCCCCAGAGTCCGGTGAAACCACTACCTATCCGGCGACACTGTTTGTGTGGAATTCTAACGACCAAGTCAATACCTTCCAGATGGACATTATCGTGATTGTGCCGGAAGTAGGCAATCAAGATGACGCTCCTATTGCCGAAGTTACCGTGACGGATCCGAACATCATATACTGGTTTGACGCAGAGGCGAGTACTCCGTCCTTGTTTGAGGTCAAATTCGATCCTCGAGGGTCTTCTGCGGATCCTGGGCATAGTGTTGATTACTTCGCGTGGGATTTTGGCGACGGTAGCCGACAGGTTGAAACTTCGGATCTGGAGATCACGCACATCTACGCACTCTCTGCTCCGGCACGAACTTACGTAGCGCGTTTGACAGTGTTCGATGATTCGGGTCTTGAGGATACGGCGATCGTGAATATCACGCTGATCAATCCACAGGAAGACCCAGACGATGATGAGTGAGTGATGTTGCGAACTGCCACTTGCAATGGCAGTTCGTTAGAGAACAACGCTAGCGTTGTTCTCTAGTCGGTGACGTAGCAACGCTGGATACTGGCTGTCCACCCGAATAAGGAAATACCTCGCCGATTGATTCGACGAGGTGCTTACTACGTCTCCAACCCAGCGAAACAAGCGTTGGCCTGTTTCTTTATCTAGCTCACCGATAAGAAGCCCAGAGAATGGCAACTCGCGATGAAGCTACGAGTTGCTTGGAGAATGCGAACTGCCACCTGTGGTGTCAGTTCGTTGGAGAACAACGACAGCGTTGTTCTCCAGTCACCGACGTAGCAAGAGTAGGGACAGTAGCGGCTGCCGAACAGAAGAATACCTCATCGATGGGTACGACGAGGTGTGACGATTTCAGATACAGAGAATGTCGTGAACGACATTCTCAAGTCGGCGACGTGTCTGGGAACCTCAGGCCGGAAAACGCGTGCGTCTTCCTCAAAACCGATTGAGTAACTCCGGCACTGTATCCAACTGGTCATTCGTTGGCTTCCTAATAGCCGCCACAGCAGTTGAGATAGATTGTCTTGTCGTAGCGATCTCTGTCGCCGGAATCGTCTATTACGGTGAGGGTTACTCTGTAAGCTAGATTCTCACGAGGATACGAATGCACGACAATCTCGCCGTAGCCGGTTCCCCCGTCTCCGAAATCCCATTCGTAGCTCACGATTTCACCATCGGTATCATATGAATCGCTGGCATCAAATTCGATATCAACCGCCATGGCGATACGTTTCCCAATGTCCGCGAAGATGGCATGGGGGGCACGATTAAGCGCCTCGACAATCTGGACGCGCGCGCCGGTCTTGCCGGCTGAGTCCGTGACAACGAGGGTTACGTCGTAGACACCCTTCTCCTCATACGTGTGTGTTACCACGGCTCCTGTGCCGGTTTCGCCATCGCCGAAATCCCAGTCATAGGCGACGATCACACCGTCTGAACTGCTCGATGCCGATGCATCGAGAACCGTTTCCAGCGGTGGATAGTCAAATGCCGGTGTTGCGGAAAATCTGGCAAGCGGACCTGCTGCTTCGAAGCATCCGCTTAGCCCAATGGCCATCACGGTCAGACCGAGTATTGTTGTGATTGTGCGACTTCTCATGGGTAGTTCCTCAACTTTCTAAGACGGGTCGGATGGTGGTTATTCATCGTTGGCTTTCTCAGCTTCCTGTTCGGTGTCTTTCTTCTGAGATGCCTCACCATTGTCATCATCATCATCCGATTTGGAGGCTGCTTTCAAGGCGGCGTTGATGGCGTTCAATCGCGCGACCACGTGTCCGAAGACGGTTCCTTCTGGATAGACGCCGTCGTCATCAGGTGTTCCTGCAGGCATGCCAGTAAGCAGTTCGATGCCCTCTTCGATCGTGGTCACAGGATAAATACGGAATTGCCCCTGTTCTACGGCTGCGACGACATCTCTGTGTAACATGAGATTCTCAATATTGGAGGCGGGAATGAGAACGCCCTGGTCGCCTGTCAGGCCCTTGGCCTTGCAGACGCGGAAGAAGCCCTCGATCTTGTGATTGACGCCGCCAATCGGCTGGACCTCGCCATTTTGGTTGACAGATCCTGTTACAGCCAAGCCTTGCCGGATCGGAAGGCCCGACAATGCGGACAGGAGGGCGTACAGTTCGGTACTGGACGCGCTGTCGCCATCGATCATGGAATAGGATTGCTCGAATGCCAAGCTGGCACCAAATGACAGCGGACGCTTCTGCGCAAACCGTTGTCCGAGGAATCCCTTCAGGATCATGATGCCCTTGGTATGCGTCTTGCCGCCTAATTTGGCTTCCCTTTCGATGTCCACGATGCCACCCTTGCCTGTGAACACAGAGGCGGTGATCCGGGAGGGTTTGCCAAAGGCATAATTTCCCATTTGCAGCACAGCCAAGCCATTGACTTGGCCTGTACGTTCGCCCTCTGTATCTACAAACAGGGTTCCGCGCTCGATCATTTCCTGAATCTTGGTATCGATGCGATTGTGTCGATAGTCGCGTTGATCGATCGCCTTGTCGACATGATCGCCTGAGACCGTCTTAGAGCCTGTTTCTTTCGCCCAGAACGACGCTTCCTTGACTACGGACACCAGGTTGCCAAACTGGCAAGAGAGCTTGGTCTGATCGCCTGTCAGCTCTGTGGAGTATTCCACCATCTTGGCTACACCTGAGGGTTCGAATGGGATGACGCTGGATTCTTTGTCACAGCATGTGCCTAGGAATTGGGCCAGCTCCTGTTCGTGCTCGGGCGTTCGATCCATTTCCTGACCAAAATCGGCCTTGATATTGAATAGTTTGGCGAAGTCCTCGTCATAGTGATAGAGCAGCTCATAGATGTGCGGACTGCCGATGATCACCAGCTTGATTCGGAAGGGAACAGGCTCGGGACGCAGTCCCTCAGTGGTCGAGTACCCCATCATCTGCATCGGGTCTTCGATGTGGATTTCGCGACGCTTGATGGCGATCTTGAGGGCTTCCCAGCTCAGGCCTAGTCGGAACAAATTGTTGGCATTCAAGACCAGATAGCCGCCATTGGCGCGATGCAGCGATCCCGGCTTGATCATGGTGAAGTCAGTGACAGCAACACCCATCTGTACGCGGCGATCAATCGACCCGAACAGATTGGGGTACGTGGCATTCTGCTCCACGACCACGGGTGCGCCCTCGGTCTTGGCGTTGTCTACCAGCACGTTGATGGTGTATTTCTTAAAGGGATCTGCCTGTGGCATCTGGAACGGCATTGGCATGGCAGGCTTGCGTGCTGCATTGCCACCATTGCGGAAGATATCCACATTGTCAACGATATCTTTGCTAATTGACTCCAGGAACGTCAGGACCTTGGGCAACCCCTCATAACTGGTTGTGAGTGAGCCGAAGTGAGGCTTGATCATGAACAAGACGGCGTCTTTGGCCAATTCTTTAATCTCGGATTCGCGATCCTCGTCCAAGCGGGCTACTTCTTGCAGGCGCTCTTGAATGAGAGCCTGGACCTCGCCTTGGCGCGTTCGAATCGACGCCTGCTGATCGTCTGGCAAGGCGTCATAGTCCTCTTGGCTAAGCGGTTCACCTTTCTCGTCCAGAGGGAGTGTATTCATGCCGATGGGGGATCGTTGAATAGAGAATCCAAGCTCTCGAGATTGTTTCTCCATATCCTCGAGCAGCGTTGTCCGCTTCACATTAAAACGCTCAACCGTCTTTTTGCTACGACCCTTAAACTCGTCGGACTCGAATACAGTCGGAATCTCCCGCGTCAATCTCTTGATGAGATGCTCAAGATCGGTTCGTAGCTGGCAACCTCGTCCTGCAGGCAGCTCAAGATAATGGGGACTATAAGGATTTCCAAAATTATGCACGTAGCACAGATCGGGTGGCTGTGGCTCATCGGCTGATGCTCTGCTCAGGAAGTGCTCTACAGCCGATATTTTGCCGGTCCCCGGATCGCCGGCCACATAAATGTTGTATCGATTCTTGGCATCCTTGATGCCCAGACCGAGTTTGAGAGCCTCGATGGCTCGCTCTTGACCGATGATTCGGTCAAGCGGAGCAAGGTCGGCTGTTGTTTTAAAGCTGAAGGAAGATGGATCGCATGTGTAGCGAAGTTGTGCCGCATTGAGTTCTTTGACCATGTTCCCCTCCTTAGGCTAGGATTCTATCGTAGATGTTCATACGTGTTCAACGAACGTTCAGATTGCTGCTCCTGATTGCGGCCCTGTGCGTAGCGTCCTTAACGTGTTCAGGCACTGACGCAGACCTCACCGTACAACCCTTGGTCGGTGTCCCTGAGGATGCTGTGTACTGCCGGGCTGTCTTGGAGGCTATTGCCGGGGCACAGGGTTCGATTGACGCTCTCATTTCCAGCGTCAGCATTGACGACAACCCTATTTTGCCTGCATTGGCTGCGGCAGCAGACCGAGGTGTCATCGTTCGCGCACTGCTTGATGCATCCGATTGGGCACCGGAGATTACAGCCAAGAATCAGCCGACCCTGTCATACTTTCTTCAACGGGGGATAGAGGCGCGATTTGATGATCCCGCAGTGACCCTCCATGCCAAGCTTGTCATCGTCGATGGATCAACCATCATCCTTGGGTCCTCCAACTGGAATCGATATGCCCTCACAGAGCATCGACAGGCTGACGTACTCATTCATAGCTCCATGATCGCAGCTTTCTATGTGGATTATTTCAACGTGCTGTGGGCAGACGATGTTCTTGATCAGGGGGTCGCAGTCACGCTGCCTGATTCGTTTGGCTCCCAGCCTTTGGTTCTACCCTTGGCCGACCTTCCGGATTCGGCGTCCTATGCTCGCGTGCTACTTGCCTTGATTGAAGGTGCGAGACAATCGATCCATGTGTCCATGTATCGCATGTCGACCTACTCAGGGTACGGAGACAGTTTGGCCAACGAATTGGTGAAGGCTCTGACAGATGCGGCCCATCGCGGATTGGACGTGAAAGTGCTTCTTGATGATTGTGCCTATTACGCGGATTCAGCAGAAGCCAATCTGATGTCAGCGCTCGTTCTCCAGCAGCGCGGAGTCGAGGTTCGGTTCGATGCTCCGGAACTCACGACGCACACGAAGCTGGTCATTATCGATGGACAGACTGTCGTATTGGGATCAACGAATTGGAACTACTATGCTTTGCAGCGTAATTGCGAAATTGATGTTGCGTTCGTCCATCTTCCCGAGATTGCCTTGCCGTTTGAATCGTTCTTTCAAACACTTTGGGCGGCAGGAAGAGAAATAGCGCTCTAGCGTTGTCAGCTAGCTTCGGGCAGATCTGTCACAACAGAACTGACGTGTTGATATCCAAGGCATCCGTATTAGGGAACTCTGGCTGTATCCGCGTCACACACCGGGCACGTCCATTCGATTCGACCATCCCAAATATTCCAGTTGCTTGGGAGCATCGGACCCTCACAGTCTGCGCAATTGGCAAACGCTAGGGTTGCGGGAATGGGTTCTCCCTCAGGTCCGGCAGCAACCATCTGTAGGGGTTGTGGTAGTGCCAAGCTGATGGGTTCGTCCATGGTCAATTCGACGGTGATGTGATCTCTGAGCTCGCCGAAGTTGAGATCCCCGCCCAGTCGTATGCTGAGTCCGTTTCTGCTAATGGAAAACAGCATGAAGAGAATCGCCAGTAGAAGGACGACAGCGGCAAGCAGCGCCAAGATGATGACGATGCGACCTCGATCGGAAACACGATCACCCGGTAGAACGGAGTTACTCATGCACTCTCCCTACGATCAACGTGTGTTTATTGAATCCTTGGACCTGCACTTGCTCACCTTCCTGAAGTGTCCCTTCAACGGAGTGCGCATTCCAGTATTCGCCTCGGATGAAGATGATTCCATCCGGTTGCAATGCCTGTCGAACGATGCCAATGGCTCCCACCAAAGTCTGAAGGCCGGTAGCGGGCGCTTTTCGTTGAATCATCAATCCCTTGGACAGAATGAAGACGGAGAACGCAGCAGATAGTCCGACAACGACGGAGATCGTTCCCAGGGAAAGACCCACTGAGCGATCGGGTATGTTGAACAATGTGAGGGAGCCAATGAGCAGGGAGACTACACCCCCAAGGGTCAGAATACCGTCTGTGGGAGTGAAGGCATCCAATATCATCAATCCGACCCCAAACAGGATCAACACGATGCCGGTCACATTCACAGGCAGGATTTGCAGGCCGAATAAGGCCAGTATCAGGCATACGCCGCCTGCTGCCAGCCCGAATCCGACACCGGGATGAAAGAACTCAAAGATCAATCCGTACAGTCCAAGGATGAATAGCACATATACCAGGTTGGGATCTGCCAGTAGGCCCAGTAGACGCTCCCGCCAGTTGGGACGAATGGTTCGAACTGTCGCTCCGAGTGTGCTCAGGATGGTGTCCCTTGCTTCACGGCCGTCTAATGCCCTCAGCAGATCCGGGAGATCCTCGGCGATCAGATCGATGACACCGGCTTCCAAGGCTTCAGAAGCGCTCAAGGAACTAGATTCCAGGACAGCGGCTTCGGCCCAATCCACGTTTCGTCCTCGCTGCTCAGCGATAGAACGAGCGAAGGCTGCGGAGTCATTGGCGGCCTTGTCCATCGACGTCGACTCGCTCGAAGCTTCCCCTGTGTCACCGCCGAGAAGACTGACTGGATGGGCAGCCCCGATGTTGGTGCCGGGGGCCATGGCTGCAACATCTGCGGCCATGGTGATGAAGGTGCCTGCTGAAGCGGCGCGTGCTCCCGAGGGTGAAACAAATACCACGATGGGTACGTTGGATTCCAGCTGCGCAGTCACAATGTCACGTGTCGATTGATCCAGACCTCCAGGTGTATTGAGCTCGATAATAATGAGATGGGCGTGAACGGCTTCGGCCTCACGGATCGTACGAAGCACGAGATCTTTGGAGACAGGGTTGATGGACGTGTCGAGCTCAAGTCGAAGGATTGTCGATTGAGCGACGACAGTCATCCCGAGGATGAGGACGAATACACTGCATAGCCTAAGGATTCTCATAATGGGTCAAGTATATGACTGTAGGTAGTGAATAAAGAAGCGTCCCGCAGCACAAGCTGCGGGACGCAGAAGGTTCAGTTGTTGCTAGTTGCAGCATGCACTGTCGGACGCGGTGTTGTTTGTCTCGTCGCACTCAGTGATGAAATTAAGGTAGTCGACTTCCACTGTGACGGGAATAGGACATCCCGGTTCATTGAGCGAGAATGTGATTTCGAACTCAACAGTGGCAGTGTCGCCAGGGTCCAGATCTGTATGAATCACGGAGGAGTCATCGCCACGATCGCAGTCTGCTTGAACCCAAATTGGGTCAGTGATTGTTTGCGTTCCAATATTGGAAACAATCGCAGCTACGGTGAGTTCGTAGACGCCTTTCTGACGATCAAGCTCACAGGTTACGCTTCGTACCTCTACAGTGAGGTCTGGACACTCCTCTTCTTGCTGGGGCTCGCCGTAGCAGCAAACCTCTCCAGACGCGAGGTTGTTGTATTCATTGCATTCGTCGATTGCGAAGCCTGAATCCACCGTCAGTTCATACGAGATGGGGCATGGCGCTGCGCCCGTGACCTCCGGCGGCACAGTAAATGAAAGCGTCACAGGAACGGAATTGCCAGGGAGCAACACTGGAGGAATCGTCACTGTGACTGTGTCGTTGCCTGCGTGCGATATCCCTGTGAGCAGCACATCGAACGAAGATGTGACGGGTTCGGTCCCGATATTGACGACATCAGCCCACACGGTCAATTCATAGGCTCCCGCCGCAGGATCATAGGCGCAGCTTTCATCAAGGATGCGTATGACCAAATCGGGGCATTCGTCGCCAGGAGTATCATCCCCTGGTAATCCTGGGCCGGTTGTCTTTGCCGAGAACAGCAGAGACATCGTACCGATCGCAGGCTGGCATTGGCCGATACTGGCATTCACCCACGTATCAGTGGTGGGGCCTGGAACAACGATCTCGAATACAGCGGATTGCCCAGGTTGTATCCCACAGCTGCCCGCTGGCAGCCACCATACCCACGATGCCCACGCCGAAGAGAAAACCCAAGACGCCCCCTCATTGTGAGAGATGGTTGGGAATCCTGGATTGGGAATTCTGAAGAAACAAAGACCGCAGCCATCCTTGAGGAAATCAATGTTGGTAACAGTCCAGACATAAATATCGACATCGCCTTCGCGGCGTACGCACTCTTCGATTCGAACGGAGCCATAGCGTCCAAGCATTGTCGTGGTGACGTCGTAGGCAATGGCGTCTTCTGGACAACCATACTCTTGAGTCACAATCTCGTGTTGGACGATTGGGGACAGCGCAAGCATGAATTCGACAGGAACCCAGTTGCCCTGAAATTCGATGTAGAAGCGATCTTCCATGACCCCGACAGTCTCTAGCACCTGTCCCTGGTGCCCGGGCTCCCACCGATCTTCCTTCGCCCACGCGAAATCAAGGGGCGTATATCCCTCCTGCGTTTGTTCAAAGAGGAGCGATCTTCCTGCCAAGTAGCGGTTGCGATCGACTTCGCCGTCTTCAAGACCGACAATCACACCCTCTCCTGTCGAAAGTTCGTGAATGTAGGCTTCGATGGAAGGTTCGTCCATCAGTTCCAGGACAATGCCTGGGATCACATTTGGGGCGAAGGTTCCGTAGCCTTGAGCAGAAAACTCATTTGGGAAGCCGAGATCGTAGATTTTGAGGACGAATTCATTGGGATAGAAGCCAGCGATATACGATGCCAAGCCGACCACAAGGCGAACGTCTGTGGTTCCGCGGGGTGTTGCCGTCTGCATGATGCCGAGGCCGAAGTTATCGGCGAGCTCGATCGTATCCAATTCATCGACAACACCGTCTCCGTTGAAGTCATGCATAAGTGCCGGGTATCCATGTTCTGCGAACCAAGCAGCGATTGTTGACCCTTGAATCGGCCCTGTCCACGCTGGCGTCCAGTGTGGCAGGCTTTCCTGTGAAATGAGGTGTAGATCCGTTAGGACCAATCCCTCCAGTGTCTCAACCTGTGCACTTCCTGTGAAAGAAAGTAGGCCGAGCCCTATCAAAAAGATTGCCAGATACGAGCACCTTCTCATCGCTATCTCCTCCTTCAAGTGGCCTTGATGCGAACTGTATCGCTCGTACATACAAAGCACTGACGCTGATGTTCCCAATCAGTATAGAATTCCATCGGAAAACAACCAATGGGTGACTTGCTGTGACTGAGAGGGGTAACCGTGCTGACCAGGCAAAGCGCTGGGATCGCCGATCCAAAAACAACTCACAGCATGCGAGTGGCAACGACGTAGAGTAGACTGACGATTGCGCTCTGGTCTTGGTTGTTCGGGCGTGTCTTGGAAGGAGGCTTCTATGAATCAGCAGATCGCCGACGCGTTTCTTGAGGGCACAAAATACCAGAATCTGGGCCCCTCGGACCAACAACAAGGGATTGATCAGCCCCCATTGCACGCTGTTTTGAATGTAGGGGAACGTTTTGCACTGCCAGATCCCCAAAGTCTCGACTTGGGAGACATGGGGCTGCGCGAGGCCATCGAAACGAGACGAAGCCTGCGGACCTACAGCGAGAAGCCGATATCCGTGGATGAATTATCCTACTTGTTGTGGTGTACCCAAGGGGTGAAGCCTGAATCGACGAGTAAGTTCACGCTCCGCACAGTACCTTCCGCAGGGGCGCGACATGCGTTCGAGACCGTCTTGCTCGTTAATAGGGTAGATGGGTTGGCGCCTGCTCTCTATCAGTATGACGCAGCGACTCATGAGCTCATTGCGTGGGAATCTCCAGCCGATATCACCGATCAGGTAATGGCCGCTTGCCTCGGTCAACGAATCATTGGTAACAGTGCAGTCACCTTCATCTGGGTTGCGGATCGAGTGCGTATGGCGTGGCGATATGGGGAGCGTGGACTCCGCTACTTGTATCTAGATGCTGGACATGTCTGCCAGAATCTCCATCTGGCTGCTGAGTCTCTCTTCGCAGGGGTATGCGCGGTGGGTGCATACAACGATGATGACCTCAATGCTCTGCTTGGGCTTGATGGTTCGTCTCGATTTGTCACGTATCTGGCGGGTGTAGGAAAACGCGAAGACTAGCTGGGTGTTAAGACAAGCAGTAGCTGCGGGAAACCGTTGCTGCGTGCTTTGAGAGGAGCGTATATATGGCAACGGCTATCCTGCTAACGTTGGCAGCTGCCTTTTCGTGGGCATTGACTGCCCTGCTGATGAAGGTGGGCGTTACCAGCATGACGCGAGTTGGCTTTGCTGCCGTACGCCCCTGGCTTGGGTTGGCGTTTGTTCTGCCCTATGCGTTGTTTGTCGGGACCCTAGAGTTTGGATCTCCGCAATTGATGATCATTGCACTAGGGGGTACTGTGCTCAATGCGGTTCTGGGCACGGCTCTCTTCTTCTACGCGATTACCCATGCCCCGCTTCATCAAGCATCCATCTTGTCCAATACATCTCCGTTTTGGGGTGTGCTGGGTGCCGTGCTCGTGCTTGGCGAGCCGGCCAATCCAGTGGCATTCGGTGCGGCGCTCCTCATTGTTGGAGGCACCTATTTTCTCATTGAGCCGCGCAAAGAGGGTCAATCGGCCCGTCACTTGCTGCCTCTGTTGGCTGCCTTGGCAGCGGGTGTGTTGTTTGGGTTCGCTTCGGCTGTGCCTGCCAAGTATTGTCTCGATCATGGGATGAATCCGATGGGCTACCACTTGCTATTCACTTCAGGATCAGCGGTCATGTGGACGATCCTTATCTCTCCCAAACTCATTCAACGACGAGTGAAGTTCACCAAGCGTGGCATGATTATCGCCCTCATTTCGGCGTTCTTGGGTTATTTTGCAGGGTGGATTCTCTGGCTAAACGCTTTGGAACGTGCTCCAGCGAGCATGCTATCTCCTATAGGAGGAACAAGCGTGCTGTTCACTGTGCTGTTGAGCGTTGTATTCTTGAAGGAAAGGCCGACACGACGCGCCATTATCGGCGGTGTCTTGGTTTTTGCAGGCGTGCTGGTGGTTTCACTCGCTCACTAATCCGTGAGAATTTGTGGGGTATCAGTCTCAGCCTCCGCAGCCACCGCCAACGGATTGTGTATGGACGGTCATGGTATGTGAAATGGTTGAGAGGGCTCCTGCGTTGTCCACGACCGTGAGTCGAACCTCATACAAGCCAAGCTGGCTGTACACGTGACTTACCCGGGTCCCTCGCCTCGTCTCTCCATCACCAAAATCCCAGATGAAATCGATCAATTGGCCGTCTGGGTCAAATGATGAAGAGGCATCGAATAGCACACTCTCTCCAGGAATTGGGGCGTCATTAGAGAATCTAGCACTGGCAATGGGGGACGTGTTTTCAACTTGAATGAGGACCTCAGTAGCATTGGACTGGCCCGCGCTGTCAGTAACGGTTAGCCGCACGATGTAATCGCCGGATTTCTCAAAGCTTTGCTCGCCTTGAACGCCAGCCATTTGAGCAGGGTCTTGATCGGGAAATTCCCAAGAGTATTCAAGGATACCCGCATCATCTTCGGACAGTGAGCCCGATAAGCGAACGACTAACGGAGCCTTGCCAGTGGCTGGTGTCGCGGTAATGACGGCAACAGGCGCTAGATCGGGCGTGAGCCACGAGCAACTGCTCAAGAGTGAGGCAAGGCAACAGGCGACTAGCAACAGACAGCAACTCCGAGATCCTTTCATTGTGCAGCAATGCTAGCATGTGGACCCATTGGCGATGAGTCCCTGTGCGAGATCTGGAAGCGAATGTCGTCACCGCTCTACCCGGGACAAGCGTTTGCCATCCATCAGACATGATGGATTGCCTGTTATCCCTGTATCATTTGAGGATATGAGGAAGGGACGAGAAGTGCTGAAAAGTGAGACCAATGCCCATGGCGAGCTTCAGGGAATCTTGGTTCCCAGTGAGCTGTTCGCCCGATATGCTGAATCGGATCTCGACCGATGGCGGCAGCTGATCGGACATCCTGTCACTCATGTCGACGCTCGCTGGGGAACTGGAATTGTCGAAGCTGTTTCATGGGGATCGCCGTGTGATCACGTGTCTTCTTATGTCCAAGTGAGAATCTGCTACGAAGCAGGCTGGACCGTTGTTGCCCATTCCGAAACGTGGCACGAGCACCACCGGGAAGTCTCAGTTCCATGTCATGTAGAAGCAGCAATTCGCCACTGTCTTGATAGCTCTTTGTCTGGAGACGAGCAGGAGGAATGCTTGGTCAAGCACTCGCGAGAACTGAGAGAGCAGCGTGATCGTGAGGCTCTGAATCGCGTTGAAAAGAAGCGACAGAAATCTTCTGATGACGATGAGATATCGGAAGCTGCTGATGGTTGATCTAGCTAGTCGAATCCGTTTGTAGAAGGAGTATCTCAGCAGCCAGACGAGCAGCCACCCCACACGCAGCAGCACAACCAATCGGGCCATTGGCTTCGTTCCACGCTTGAAGCTTTGATGCATCATCACAAACCCGTCCGATGATTGACTCCTGCACACCGTGGCAGCGGGTGCTGCCGATAGCCTCGGTGAATGACTCAACAAATGACTTGGCGGCGGCCTTCGCTTTCAGGTCACGCTCCACCTCGTGGTAGCCGTCTGATCCAACGCCTTGTCCGATAGCCATCAACGCACCAATCACAGCACCGCAGGTTTCACCTGTTCCACCAATTCCGCCGGCGAGCGCAGAACTTGCTCGGATTGTTCCTGTATCCGGCATTCGGAGATGGGTTTGAATGGCCCACAGCGTGGATCGGCAACAGTTGGAATAGGCGCGGAGGTTGTTAAAGGCGGATCGGGCAATGACGTCCAGCAGCTTCAGTCGTGTCTCCTCAGGAGACAGGTCTCCCGAGTATGACGCAGTCGTCTTGGGTCCACAGATCTGGTCTACCAAATCATTGAATGTGCTCACTCGTCCCTCCGGATGAAGAACGATACTGCACACACGGCAGTATCGCCATTCTAGAAGAACGCCCAGATTCCACGACCAATGAGTCCAACGATCAGCGCAATTCCCGTTGTGGCTACGATGACAGCAGTTGTTCTCAGGGTGCCAAACTCCCTGTGCAATACGGCGATCGTGGCAACGCACGGAATATAGAACAGTGTGAACAGGGCAAAAACGAACATCTGGCTAGATGTTAGCACCGTCGCCAACTGCATCGTCCCAAATGCTGAAATCAGCATCACCAAGGAGAGTTCCTTTCTAAAAATGCCGAATACCAGAGGAACGCCAACAGCCAGTGGTAAGCCTAATGACCAGGTGATCGGTAGCACAGCGGCGTTGAGATAGCGCGATATGTCAAAATACTCGAGGAGACTCAGCGCGACAGATCCCAGTACGAGGATGGGCATGGCATAGCGCAGGAACTCGCGAATGCGCATCCACATCTTGGCCCCCATCACGCGGAACGAAGGTACCTTGTAGGATGGAATCTCAAGAATCAGCCCTGGTGTTACGCTCGGCATCAACTTGGTAAGGATCTTGCCAGTGAGCGCAATGACGACGATATTGATGACATAAAGAGCGAATGCCAGGTGGGGGCCGATGAAGTAGCCGACCAATCCATAAATGACCGTTGTGCGCGCCACACAGGGGACCATGATAGCGAGCATGGCCGTGATGAATCGATCTCGCTTGTTCTCCAAGATTCTTGTGGCCATCACCGCGGGTACGCTGCATCCATATCCAAGAATGAACGGGATGATCGACTTGCCATGCAATCCGATACGGTGCATGAGACCGTCTGCCAAGTACCCAGCACGTGGCAAGTAGCCGACGTCTTCTAGCAACGCCAACCCAAACAGGAAAGGCACGAGGAATGGGAGGACAATGGCGAGACCTCCGCCAACGCCTTCAATCAACCCGCTCAATGCAGCAAATGCAAGACTGTCGGGGGATAGGACCGTGCCCAGTTTCTCGATGAGCTGATAGAATAAACCATATAGCGGAGTCTCGATTGCACTCCCGATCTTGAACACAAAGAAGAACAGGCCATAGAGAATGGCTCCCAGCATAATGAGGCCAAACGTTCGATGCATGAGTACACGGTCGACGTGATCGCGCAACGATCGAATGGGTTGCCCAACAGTTGCTGAGGATTCAAACACATCCATGGCCAGAGCATGCCGCTCTGATGAAATGACCTGATCTGCAGGCCGACCCCGCGTTGTCTCAATGGTTTCTTGCGATGCGAGAATCGTGGCTTCTAGATCCGGCAGCTCACTCCCGAGCAAATCTCGGAAATAGGTGTCCCCTTCAATCAGCTTGATGGCCATCAACCGTGCATTGTCTGTATGGATCTGATCGGCTATGTCTTGAATCGAGGATTCAACATCAGCACTGAAGGCGATTGGATTCGGTGATTGCGTTCCCTTTGCGGCTCGAATCGTCTGCGACACGGCTTGCTGAACACCCGTTCCGCGCACGGCAACGGTAGGAACAACGGGGATTCCCAGTTGTTTTGAAAGCGCGTCGACATCTATATCGATACCCTTTCGCCGCGCTTCGTCCATCATGTTCAGACAAAGGACCACGGGGACGTTCAGCTCCAGCATTTGCAGTGTTAGCTCTAGACTTCGGGACAGCAATGAAGCATCAACCACATTCAACACAGCATCAATTGGCTCGGACACGAGGAAATTCCTCGTTTCAGCTTCGGCCTCGTCTAGAGGAACGAGGGAGTAGGTACCGGGAAGATCAATCACTTCCAGATGATGTCCTGCAACCCGTGCTTCGGAACGAAGATATTCCACAGTGGTCCCGGGCAGGTTAGATGTGTTGGCCTTGTATCCAACCAAGTGATTGAACAGGGTACTCTTCCCGCAATTGGGCTGCCCAATGAGGGCGATCTTGAGTGGTGGCTTGCCCCTATCCATGAGATCCTTCAGGCGTTGAAGGTTGCTTGCTTGTGCACGATTGGCAGATCCCGAAGATCTCAAAACGCGTGTGCTGAACAGAAAACTTCTCTTTCCCCGCGGCCCGATATAGTTCGCTGGGCACGGGAATATCAGTGACGAGTCCGCATACCGAGCATATCAAGTGGACATGATCATCGGAGCGAACTTCGTAATGGCAGTGATTCTCTCCCAGATCTGTTGTGCGAATGACGCCCAGTGACTTGAGCAGTGCCAGTGTTCGATAAACAGTCGCCAAGCCGATCTGTGGACGCTCCTTCTGCGCAATACGGTAGATTTGCTCTGCGTCGAGATGCGCGTTGTTCTCAATAACCCGCAACAGCAATCTCCGTTCGGGAGTGATCCGTTTTCCTGAGTCGCGAAGCAGGGATACAACATCTGCTCGTGTTGACTTATCCATGATTCGTAGCCTTTCCAGTTACCGCAAGGTGATCGACATGTACCTGAGCCACGACACCGCGCCCGAGTGCCACTTGCATCCCATGTACCAGTACCAAGTAGGGGCCTCGGAAGGCGCCGCGGCTTGCCAGTGATACGACATCGCCGACATGGATCCCCAGTTGATTCAGATTGCGCAAGATCCCATGGCCTCCTTCGATGTGGGTTACGCGACCGAATTCTCCGAATGGAAGCTGGGATAGCATCATGATTGCTAAATGATAACGATTCTCATTTGCAACGCAACTTTTTGTTGCGTTCAAACGTTTCTCCTTTGCAATGCAACTATTCTTCCGCATTGCAGACGACTCATGGTTGCGAAAAGGCCATCCGGCAGGACCGAACATTGACAGATGGTGACGACTCGGTATCCTGCCGAGTATGAATCGAGAGGGGCCTGATTGGGCTGATCTTTATGATATCTTCTTGCACGCCTATGGTCCTCAGAACTGGTGGCCGGGGCATGAGAATCCGTTTGAGGTTGTTGTTGGCGCGATTCTTACTCAACGGACGACGTGGACCAATGCCTCTAGCGGCGTTGCTCGCCTGCGTGAGGCGGGGGTTCTGACGCCAGAGGCCATCCAAGGCCTGGAGACAACCAATCTAGAGGATCTCATCCGACCGGCTGGTTTCTATCGCGCCAAGGCTGCGACGCTCAAGGGATTCTGTGAGCGGGTCGAGAAGGCAGGTGGATTGTCGCAATTCCTAGCACTGCCCATGAACGTTCTGCGCTCAGAGCTTCTCTCACTGCGGGGAATCGGAGAGGAGACAGCCGATGCCATCCTTGTCTATGCTGCAGGCATGCCCAGCTTTGTTGTCGATGCCTATACGCGTAGGCTACTAGAGCGGCTGGGATGGATCTTGGGAAGTGAGACCTATGGGGAGATTCAAGCAGCCTTTTCATCAGCACTACCTAGCGATGTGGTTGTGTATGCTGAATTGCACGCCTTGATCACCCATCACGGAAAGACCTATTGTCGTCCCCGCCCGAAGTGTGAATTCTGCCCTATGGTGACTGTATGCAGCTTTGCGAAGAATCAGGAGGTCCAACAATGATCGCGTTTCACCGAGGTCGTCTTCGCGAACATCCCCATGGCGATGCACAACTTCGAAGTCTTAAGGCAGCTCTCGCAGCCATCGATCCTGCCAAACGAATCACGGATCAATTGACAGTTGCTGACAACGTGCTGCACATCGACCATCTGGTTTTCCCGTTGGAGGGGCGGCGGATTTGGATCCTATCCATTGGCAAGGCAAGCGTTCCGATGGCTCGTGCAGTCGAAGACCTTCTTGCCCCCAAGTGTGCTGCGGGTGGCGTGGCTGTGACGCGAGCAGGCTATGGCGGACCGACACGAAGTCTCCAAGTGATCGAAGCCGGACACCCGCTTCCCAGAACTGTGGTCGGCGCAGATGCCGTCATTGAGATTGCCAAGCTAGTTAAGCCAGAAGACCTCGTGTTGTGCCTGCTGTCAGGAGGAGGCTCGGCCCTTCTAGCTTGTCCACCAGTGGGTGTTCAGCTCTCAGACCTTGCCCATACCACGGAACTGCTACTTCATTCAGGCGTCACGATTGACGAGATGAATACCGTGCGGCGGCATGTCTCCCGATTGCAGGGTGGGCAGTTGATGTCCCTTTTGTATCCGGCGACTGTGGTTACCCTCATTCTGTCTGATGTCATTGGTGATAGACTGGAATCCATTGCTTCGGGACCCACTGTGTCCGACCCCACTACGTTTTCCGATGCCTGTTCCGCGTTGGATAGGGTGGGGCTACTTGACCGAGTTCCCTCTTCAGTCAGGGCTCACCTGCTGTCGGGCAGGGCGTCGGAAGTGCCAGAAACGCCGAAGCCTGGAGATCCAATTTTCGAGAATGTGCACACGCTCTTGATTGGCAACAACAAGACGGCTGTGGATGCCTTGGCTTCCTCAGCGACGTCGGAAGGATTCGAGGTGCACCGTCATCCGTTGCCACTGGTCGGAGAGGCGCGAGGTATTGGGTTCCAGCTTGCAGACAGGGCCAGAGAGATGGCTGGCCAGCACACAACGAAATGGGCACTCATTGCAGGCGGAGAGACGACGGTCACTCTGCAGGGTGATGGCCTCGGCGGACGCAATCAGGAGCTGGCTCTTGCTGCCGCCCTGCGTCTCGAAGGTGTGGCTGGAGTGTCCTTCGCCTCACTGGCCACTGACGGAACGGATGGACCGACTGACGCTGCTGGCGCGTTGGTTGATGGAGACACGGCCGCTTTGGCGCGACAGCAAGGCATGGACCCGCGTGCCGCGCTGGATCGAAATGACAGTCACCGAGCGTTGGCTTCAACCAAGGATTTGTTGTGGACGGGACCGACGAATACGAATGTTGCTGACGTGGTGCTGGTTCTGGGCGATCCTACAGCTTGATCGATTTCCACGAGCCTGTGCGGAATTTCCATACCATCGCTATAGACAGCAAAATCCAGTAGACATATTCACCCGTCCAAGCACCTACAAGCCCCAGGGACGTTCGTAGACCGAGGAAATAGACGGTAGGCAAGTAGAGCATTACGGACAGAAACTCGACGCCCATCACATAGCGGGTGTTCCCGGCTCCTTGCAGCGAGAGGGACAAAACCAACGCGAATCCAGCACACAGCTGGATAGGACCCAGAAGCATGAGAGGGAGTCGTCCTGCAGCGATAACAGAGGGATCGTTCGTATAAATCCGGAATACAAATCCGGGAGCGAACACAAATAGAATGCCAACGGCAATCATGGCATAGGTGGCCAGTTTGACGGATTCCCAGGCTAGTTTTTCAGCCCTCTCGGGCTTATCTGCTCCCAGGTTCTGCCCCAACAAGGCTGCGGAAGCGGTTCCCAATCCAACGGCTGCCATGATGGAAAGATGGAAAATCGAACGCATGACATTGGTTGCAGCCAGTTCAATCGTTCCAATCCGTGCAATGAGTGAGAAGAATACCGCCCACGCGCCATTGGAGAGAATACGTTGTGCAAGGATAGGACTAGACAAGCGCACCATGGGCCGGAGCCATCTCGCGGCAAACCACGGACGTAGGAACACGTTGTATCGAGATCTGTAGCCAGGCATCACGAGCACAATGACGTAGTAAACGGTGCCTGCTCCGAGAGCAATGGATGAGGCAATCGCAGCACCTTGAATGCCCATGGCCGGAAATCCTGCATGTCCAAAGATCAGCAGATAGTCGAGCACGATGTTCGTTATCGTAATGATGATCGAGCTGACCATCTGGTGCTTGGTCTTGCCGATCCCGGCAAAGAAACCGCTGCTGACGAAATTGAGCAGCATGAACGGAGAGCCAAGCAATCGGAAATGAAGGTAAACGGCTCCTGACTCAACCACCTGCGGATCATTGGAAGATAATGGCGCGATGATGCGAGCTAGCCATGGCGCTGCGATCACCAACGGAATGCCTAGGGAGAGACAAAGGATCAATCCTGTATTGAGGATGGGGCCGCATTGCGTGAGATTCCCTTCTCCGAAGCGTCGGGCAACCAAGGACTGTGTTCCCACACTCATTGAGGAGATAGGGAAAACGACGGCGAAGTACAAGACTCCAGCAACGCCAGCAGCTGCCAATGGGAGCGCCCCCAAGCGTCCCAGCATGGCTGTGTCCACGATGGACAACAACGTGAACGTAAGCATTCCCAAGGTAACCGGCGTTGCCAATCGTAGTACATCCTTAGAAAGCACAGGATGAGGCAACAAGGCTGATATGAGTTTGCTGAATCGGTTGCGGGGAACAGACATGTCTTCTCCTCAGTTTGTGCGCTACAGGACGATTGACGGTCGGCCTCGTGACTCTTGTTGAGTTAGTGAACCCGTAGTGTGGGGCGTAGAGCTGTTTGATGCAATAGCTATTTTTTCAACACAACCGAATCGTAGTCGATCCGAGGTGTCACTCTGGACGAACGATCCAACTGAGTTAGGAGCACGCCGAACAGCGTAATCGCCATCCCCAACGCTTTGGGAAGGGTTAAGGCTACTCCTAGAATGCCAATCTCTGCAATTAGCGTGATGATGGGAACCAGATTTGCTGATACAGCGACTTGCGTGGCTGACAGATGGGAGAGTGCATAATGTAAGAACAGAAAGGCGACCGCTGAGCAGAGCACACCAAGAAACACCAACTCAAGTATGACGAGGGTGGTCACTTCATGGATCCATGCGATGTTTTCTGTGAGGGCGAGCGGTCCAAACACGAATAGCGAGAAGAAGAATTGGTAGAATGTCAATTGAAGTGGGGTCACGCGACGAAGTGCGTCCTTAATCAAGGCTGTCCGAGTGGCAGCACAAAGCACTGCACCCAGAACGAGTAAATCGCCCAATAGGCTTGCCCCTGCCTCATTCTTCCCCCAGCCGATGATGATCAGGATCCCCGAATAGGCGATAAGGATGCCCGCCGATCTGCGCCAGGTTAGCCGTTCCTGCTTTCGTGCGAAGGCAATAAGGTAGACGGCAATGGGAATCGTGGCTATGATGACGGCTACGTGGCTTGGCTGCGTATAGAGCACACCGTAGGTCTCAAAGAGGAAGTAGCCGACAGGACTCAGAACCGCCAGTCCAGCCAAGGTCAGTAGGTCGCGTTTCGGTAGCCGCAGCGCCTTTCGTGCAAGGCCCAGAATTCCCAGTAGGACTGTGGCCATTAGGAACCGGGCAAACAGTAGCGAGAAGATTGGGATTGTCCCAATGACGTCCTTGATGGCTAAAAAGGACAGCCCCCAAATCACCATGGCGGCAATCAAGGCGCCATAAACGCGAATCGTGGATGATGACTTCATCTGGGCTCCTCCCTGTATGGAGCGTATGGCTCAACCAAGCGTTCTTGTAGACAAGCGTGGATTGTGCGTTGGAATGAGAGATAGCGCAACTGAATCAGCGGTAGAGACGCGGCGATTGCGGTATCATGTCGCACCAAGACTGGATAAGTGTTTGGAGGAATCGTGCTCCCGTCAGTTGTAGCCATCGATAAGACCCTTCGTGACCTAGAATTCGATCAAGTCAAGGCCCTTGTTCGTCAACATGCATCTTGTTCTCTTGGCGAAGAGGCAGTCGATGCTCTCGTTCCGATTGCTGACAGCGAAGCGATCGCGTCTGCTATGGACGAAGTTCGGGAATCGATGAAATTCCTTGATGTCAACGGACGTTTCTCATTGGGTGGTGTCCGTGACGTGGCACCGCTTTATGCCCGAGCCAAGGCAAGCTCGACCTTGGACGGCGAAGCCTTCGCAGTCGTACTCAATACGATCGAAGGCACGTTGCAGGTACAGGAAACGCTCATTGAGAATGCAGAAGGCCCCCTTCTATCAAGGATTGCCCAGCGATTGACAGCAGGCGGGGCATCGATCCGGCGCAACATCCACCAGGCCATCGACGAGAGGGGCGGCATTCGGGATGACGCGACGCCTGAACTAGGGCAGTTGTCTCGGAAGCGCCGAACAATCGAAGGTCGGATTGAAGCCAAGCTGCAGCGCTTCATCGATCGCCATTCTGAGCATATTGCCGATCCCGTTGTCACGCGCAGGGGAGGGCGATTGGTCATCGCGATCCGAAGCGGATCCGTAGGGGCAATGGAGTTTATCGTGCACGATCGATCTGCCACAGGGCAGACGTTGTATGTTGAGCCGCCTGGGTTCGTTCCCGACAACAATCAGGTTACACAGTTAGACAACGATATCCGCGAGGAGATTCGCCGAATCCTGCGTGCTTTGACCCTTGAGTTCCTAGAAGCCGAAACCGCCTTCTTGAGGGATCGAGCCATTCTCGCTCATTTGGATTCGACGTTTGCCCGGGCGGATTATGCGATCCAAGCACGGTGCGACTTCCCTGAAATCGGCCCAGTGATCCAGCTTCGTCATGCACGACATCCGTTGATCCCTTCAGACGAGGTAGTCCCAGTTTCTCTTTCTCTGGGCGATCGATCTCGCATGATGGTGCTGACAGGTCCCAATACAGGTGGAAAGACGGTCAGCCTCAAGACAATGGGGTTGCTTGCATTGATGACGCAGGCAGCCATTCCGATTCCTGCATCACCAGATTCCCAACTGCCACTGTTCAAGAGCATTCGAACTGATATCGGCGACGAACAATCGATCTCGCAGAACCTGTCGACCTTCTCGGCGCACATGACCAACATCGTGTCTGTTTTAGAGACATCCGATGTCGACACACTTGTCTTGCTCGATGAGCTGGGCGCAGGGACAGATCCTCAGGAAGGTGCAGCTCTTGGACTGTCAGTGATTGAGGCGTTGCTTGAGTCGAATGCCTGGGTTTGTGTATCCACGCACCTTACGCCGCTTAAGTACTTTGCAATTCGACATCCTGAGGTGAAGACGGCATCGATGGAGTTTGACATCAAGACGTTATCTCCCACCTTTCGTGTCGTCGAGGGCGTGCCGGGGCGGAGCAATGCCTTCGTCATTGCGCAGCGTCTTGGTTTCCCAGCCGACCGTATCGAACGCGCCAAGTCTTTCTTGTCTCAAGGGGAGATCCGAGCTGAAGACATCCTAGATGAGCTCGATCGTGAGCGTCAGGCCATGCGATCGCTACGTCAGACTGCAGAACATGATCGAACTGAAGCGAGGACTCTGCGTGAGCGCTACGAGCGTCAATTGATCTCATTTGAGGAAGAGAAGGAATCGGCGCTGTCTGATCGGTTCAGAGCACTGGATACATTCCTGCGTGATAGCCAACAACGGATGGAGAAACTGCTAGCTCCAACACAGCAGAATGAATCAGACGACAAACGACGCGAGCATTTGCGGGAGATCAGCGAATTGCGCGAAGGAACGCGTCGACGTCAGGAAGAAGCTAAAGAAATTCAACATTCTGATTCGCTCAATCCAGACGAGTTGGAAGTTGGGCAGACCGTGCACGTCCGGAGCATGGCCACAGACGGACGCATCGTCCAGCTAGCAGCCAAGGGCAAGGTAACGGTCGATATGGACGGAATTCGCGTGCAAACAGTGCCGGCAGATCTCATCACTGCGCGGAAGCGAGCGCGCAAAAACGATTCCAAGGATGGGAAGAAGACGCGAATTCGTCCCAAGAAGCTGAGATCTAGGCAAATCCCTCTTGAACTCGATGTGATGGGCCTGACAGTCAACGAAGCCTTGCGCCTTGTCGAGGAATATCTCGACCAATTGCTGTTGGCTGATATACGAAAGGCACGGATTCTTCACGGGAAGGGAACGGGGGCACTCAGAGATGCCGTGCAAGCGTATCTTAGTTCCTGTCGGTTCATATCAGCCTGCGGTTTTGCACCGCCGAATCTTGGCGGAGATGGGGTCACCGAGTTTGAGATTTCCGAGAGCACCTAAGCGATTGCATGGGTTTCGTCATTCAGCTACCATTGTCCACCATTCGCCGATTCAGAGAGGTTGCGTGAATTGAACATCACAAAGATTGAGATCCGACCGATGCGGGACGAAGGCAATCTCAAGGCGTTCTGTTCTGTTGTTTTTGACGATGTATTCATCGTCCATAGCGTGAAAATCATACAAGGCAAAGAAGCGCTGTTTGTCGCAATGCCGAGTCGCGAAGTAAAGAACGGACAATTTCGCGACACAGCCCATCCGATCGATAATGGATTCCGGGTGACTATGGAAACTCGAATTCTAGAAGAGTATCATAGCTTCATGAGCGAGCAGCAAACGCTTGTTTCGTCTGAGATGCAAACTGAAGACGCAACATTTTAGGGCGTAGCCAAGCGGTAAGGCAGCGGCCTTTGGCGCCGTGACCGAAGGTTCGAATCCTTCCGCCCTAACAGAAAGCCCAGGGGTTAGTTCCCCTGGGCTTTTTGTTAGGATTGGAAGTCTGAGTTCCTTCAGAGTTTCGTGTAACGAAACTCCAGACGAACGCGGAGCGTTCGCAGGTTCAAGAATCCTTCCGCCCTAACAGAAAGCCCAGGGGTTAGTTCCCCTGGGCTTTTTGTTAGGATTGGGAGTCTGAGTTCCTTCAGAGTTTCGTGTAACGAAACTCCAGACGAACGCGGAGCGTTCGCAGGTTCAAGAATCCCTTCCGGCTTTGCCTCTTAGTTTGGTCCCGATGGTGAGTGCCACCGAGGGGAAGCTCAAGACGTGCTCTCGGAGCACGCAAACTCAAAGGTACTGATTGCCTCAGAGCCCGATGTTTCGCGGGCCGCGACGACGTTCTCCGCAGGAGAACTCGCAACGTACCGAATTCAAACCGACACGACGTTCTCTGCAGGAGAACTCGCAACGTACCGAATTCAAACCGACACGACGTTCTCTGCAGGAGAACTCGAAACGTACCGAAGGTACGCGTTTGCTGTAAGCAAACTCCGAGCAACTGAACAAGATCCAGCCAGTTCAGTTGCCATCCTTCTCCGCTCAATGGCAAGCCTCATCTTCAGATAAGTAGCTCTACAAGCCAAGCTTGACAAGTTACAGACACAACACTATGATTAGTAACTTCGTTCGACGCACGAAATAACTATTATGCAAACACTCAAAGCTAATAGCGAACAAACTAGGCTCCGGAACCGGTCCCTTATTCTTGGGCATCTGCGTGCTTCAGGCCCTCTTTCACGAACTGAACTGTCGAAACGCACAGCTCTGGCTCCGTCCGCGCTTTCCGTACTAACGCGCGACCTTGTGAATGAAGAGATACTCAAGGAATCTGGTAAAGCTTCTCAGGCAATCGGAAGGCCACGGACCCTTCTCTCACTCAATCCCAATTTCGCGTCTAGCATTGGATTTAAAGTTGAGCGCTCGCGGTTGCTTGCGGCACGAATTGGCATCTTTGGCACAATCTCTGCGCGAGCTGAGATCAAATTCGTCCACTCGCCTTCGCCCGAAGACGTCATTGAGGGTTGCAGACAGCTCTCCGATGAGCTTGGAACAAGCAATTCACTTGGAGTGGGACTTTGCACCTCAGGCCTCATCGATCCTGAATCGGGCGCGAATCTCTTCTCGCCGATTCTTGAATGGAGGAATGCGCCTTTGCGATCCCCTCTTGCGGAAGCCCTTTCACAGCGCGTATGGGTGGAAAACGATGTTAATGCGCTCGCTCTTGCGGAGAAGTGGTACGGCGTAGGCCAGGATTGTCAGCATTTCGTCTGCATTACTGTCGGAGAAGGAATCGGTGCTGGCGTGGTTATTGGAGGCGAATTGTATCGTGGAGTTTCCGGTGGCGCTGGAGAGATCGGACATACAACATATCGACATGATGGTGAGATCTGCCGATGCGGCGAGCGCGGGTGTCTTGAAATGTATGCTTCCGATGCCTTTCTCATTTCCGAAGCCGATCGGCTCGGCCTCGATGGGATTCACGCTCTTGCGGCAGCAGCGCGCTCCGGTTCCGACGATGCTCTGAAGGTCTTCCTGCAGATGGGATTCCATCTTGGGATGGGAGTTAAGGATGTCGTGAATCTCCTCAATCCAGAGGTGATTGTGCTTGGAGGCGAACGGATGGACGTCGCAGACCTCTTCCTTGAGGCCTTTGAGGAAGCTGTACGACGTCACGCATTCCCTGAGGAAGCTAGGGATCTAGGCATCCGTACCGTCGCCCTGGGCGAAGATGGATTCCTGATAGGAGCTGGCACGCTTCCAATTGCCAGTTACTTTGCCAATCCCGTCACATTGAAGAAGGCTGCGCCATGATTCTGAGAGCTTGGAGTATGGAAGCTAATTGCAGAATGGATTGGTCGAAGCTGGAACCCGACACACAAGCGGCGCAAACAGCCTACCAGGACAGAAGAAGGCTGGTACCCGAATGATAGTTGGCGATAGAGGAGCAAAGAAGGTGGGCTGGGTGCTCTTCTTTCTGTTGCCAAGTTTGCTTGGATTACTCGTCTTCATCGCCTTTCCAGTCATTTCCTCCCTAGTTCTTTCGTTCCATGAGTGGGATCTTCTTTCTCCTGCAAGGTTCGTTGGCCTTGAGAACTTCAAGGAAATCATCAGCAGCAACGATTTCTGGTCCGCTCTCGGACACACCCTCTATTTCATCGCTGGCTATCTCCCATCTGTAATTGCCATATCTCTAGGAGTTGCCGTGCTGCTGAACCAGCGCCTTCGAGGGTTGTCGATCTATAGAGCGGCCTTCTTCGTACCTGTTGTTTCCGCGTGGGTGGCGGTCGCCTTGCTGTGGAAATGGATTCTCAACCCCCGATTCGGTTTGCTGAACTACGCACTGGCATTGATTGGAATCGAGGGGCCGGCTTGGTTATTTGATCCAGCATCGGCGATGCCGGCAGTGATTCTGACAAGCGTCTGGAAGGACACAGGATTCCTTACGGTTATGTTCCTAGCCGGTTTGCAGGGAATTCCGACCGCCTACTACGAGGCAGCGTCGATTGATGGTGCAAACGCCTGGCACCGATTCTGGCGGGTAACCCTCCCTCTTCTTTCTCCAACAGTTTTCTTCGCGATGGTTATCTCGCTAATTAATTCCTTTCAGGTCTTCGATCAGATATGGATCATGACATCCGGAGGTCCAGCCGGTGCCACAACAGTGCTTGTGGAAAGGATAGTGAAGAATGCCTTCAGCTATTCACGCATGGGGTATGCTTCGGCGCTTTCTTGGATGCTCTTCCTGATTATTTTCGGCGTTACATTCGTGCAGATGCGTGCCCAGAAGAAGTGGGTGGTCTATGACTAGGGAAGCATTGAACAATGGCTCATCAACACCGCTACGGCGAGTGAAGCGAGCAACGCTTTATGTGGCAGTAGTTACTTTGTCGCTAGTCATGATTATTCCTCTCCTTTGGATGCTATCGACATCGCTCAAAGGCGATCAGTACGTTCTGCGAATGCCGCCACAGTTCCTCCCTTCTCCGGCTACATTCTCCAGCTACAAGCAACTAGTTGAGTTGCTTCCAATCGGGAGGATGTTCCTCAACAGTCTGTTCGTTGCGCTTGCCACCACCGTTGGCCAGCTTCTAACCGGATCAATGGCGGCCTATGCGTTCTCTCGAATGCGTTTTAGGGGAAGTGGAGTTCTGTTTCTGATTTACCTCGGCACACTCATGATCCCGTTCCAGGTTACTATTACGCCGCTCTTCGTACTCATGAGGGTTTTCGGCTGGATCAATACCTATCAAGCGATCATCCTGCCAGGTGTATTCACAGCATTCGGCACCTTTCTCCTGCGCCAGTTCTTCATGACAATCCCCCGAGAACTGGAAGAGGCGGCGTTTATTGATGGAGCAAGTCATTGGACGATCTTCTGGCGAATCATTTTGCCGCTTTCCAAGCCAGCGCTGGCAACGCTAGGTGTATTTGCTTTCATGGCGTCGTGGAACGCCTACTTGTGGCCGCTTTTCGTCCTCAATAACACAACGATGATGACTCTCCCAGTAGGTCTTGCGTCATTGCACGGCCGTTACCTCACCCGCTGGAACCTGGTCATGGCCGGGAGCGTCATCACGATCATTCCTATGCTCATCGTCTACCTCCTCGCACAGAAGCATTTCGTTCGAGGAGTGGCATTGACGGGACTGAAACAATGACAACACACACAAAGGAGGTGGTCCTTAGGCCCAATCCACTAGACACGCGTACGAAATCTCTGCAGATGAAGATAACAAGGAGGCAACATGCGTAGGTTAATTGGACTGTTGCTCGTCGCAGCGGTCATTCTTGCAATACCGATGATTGGGTTTGCGGACGATCCGGTGACGATTCGTTATTTCACATTCTCCGCAGCGCCTGACCATCTGGAGGATCTCGATCAGATGATCGCGATCTTTGAGGCGGAGCATCCCAATATACATATCGAAGTGGAGACGGCGCCATGGGGCGACTACTGGACGAAGCTTCCGACGCTGATCGCCGGAGGACAGGCTCCAGACGTGTTTGAGCTGAACTACGAGAACTTCGTCACATACGCATCTCGCGGTTTGCTCCTGAATCTGGAGTCCCCTGCCGCCGACGATACAGCTTTCAATGCTGGAGTTTACTACCCGAGAGCATACCAAGCATTCCAGTATGGAGACATGCAGCTAGGGCTGCCTGCGACTTTCTCGACCGTAATGTTGTTCTACAACAAGGATCTCTTCGACGCAGCTGGCGTCGCTTATCCACAATCTAATTGGACGTGGGATGACGCAGTTGCTGCTGCCAAGCAGATTACTGATGCCGATAGCGGCGTATGGGGGCTTCACTCTCCTGTGCAGTTCTGGGAATTCTACAAGAAGGTTGCACAGAATGGCGGAAGCTTCTTCAACTCAATCGACGGCTCTGTAACGGTGAACTCACCGCAGAACGTGGAAGCACTTGAGAGAATGGTAGGATTCATCAACGAAGACGGTGTCATGCCGAGCGCGGCTGACATGGGTGGCATGTCAGACGGAGATATGTTCCTTTCCGGGCAGCTCGCAATGAATGTGACAGGAATCTGGATGTTCTCCGCTTTCGCAGATGCAGATTTCGAGTGGGACATCGAAGTCGAGCCTGGCTTCACGGAGAATGCAACGCACTTCTTTGCGAACGCAGTCTCGGTATTTGCGGGCACGCAGCATCCTGAGGAAGCTTGGGAATGGGTGAAGTTCTTCACGAGCAGTGAGGAAATGGCTGAGATTCGTGTAGCCTCCGGCTGGGAACTTGCAGCCTTGGCGAACCTAGCATATTTCGAGGATTACCTAGTCTTGACTCCTCCAGACAACCGGAACGCTGTATTCGATTCCTTGAAGTACTCGATCGTTCCGCCCGTTATTGAGCGGCAGAACGAAATGCAGGACGCTGTTGGTCTCCTGCTTGAACGTGTGCTTCTCGGACAGATGACGGCACAGGAAGCTCTGGATCAAGCGAAACTCGAGATCGAGGCGCTGCTCGACTAGTTTCGTCTTAGTTGAAGGAGATGGGGCCGCATTTGCCGCCCCATCTCCCTTCTCGTTGCGAAGCAGGATTGAGGAAATCATGGATCTAATCCAACAAAGCATTGAGATCATCCTTAGCAATCAGTCGTCAACGGGCGCCTATGTAGCTTCTCCTGCGTTCCCGTCCTATGCCTACTGCTGGTTGAGGGACGGCAGCTACATTGCATATGCAATGGATATTTGTGGGAAGCATGAGAGTGCTCGCGCGTTTCACAATTGGGCAGCAAATGTGATCCAGCGGTATGAATGGAAGATCGACCGAATCATCAAGAATCGGCGTAGCGGCTTGCCTCTGAACAAGACTGATTTCCTACACACGAGATACACCCTTGATGGCATGGAGGCGAGCGCTGATTGGTGGAATTTCCAACTCGATGGATATGGGACATGGCTCTGGGCTCTCGCTGAGCACACAAAGCTGGCGAACTCTCCCGGCATGATTGAAACGCTCGGCTCCAGCATCGCAGCAGTATCACGCTACCTTCTAGAGGTTTGGGAGGAGCCGAACTATGATTGCTGGGAGGAATTCCCTCAGTTTCAACATCCATACACACTTGCTTCTACCTACGGCGGCCTGAAAGCGGTTAATGCGATTTCAGATTCCGCAGATCAAATGGACCTTGGACTTGCCAAGATACGTTCCTTCGTTCAGAAGAACTGTGTGCATAACGGAAGATTGATGAAGCAGATCTCTCCCACCGGCGACCAAGGAGCCCTTATGGGTGTCGATGCAAGCCTGATTGGTGTTGCACTCCCGTATGGCCTTCTTGTCCCTGAAGACCAAATCATGAAGGCAACGATTGCCGAAATCGAACGAAGCCTACTGAACAAGCACGGAGGCGTCTATCGCTACGCGGAAGATACGTATTACGGTGGCGGTGAGTGGCTGCTGTTGACAGCGTGGCTAGGATGGTACTATGCGCGTCTCGGCCAGCGTTCAGAAGCTGAGGAGCTCGCGAAATGGATTGAAGCTCAAGCCGGCGCAGATGGATTTCTTCCAGAACAGGTTTCCGAGCATCAGCTTCACCCAGATAGTTATGAAGAATGGCACAACCGCTGGGGCCCGATCGCCAAACCCCTCCTCTGGTCTCATGCCATGTATTTGATCCTGCGTGCTGAGTTACATAGGACAGGTGATCCGACTTGACCGAACATGCGAACCCAACGATTCATCACAATCCGAACGGAAATGGGCACCCATACAATGCAGGGCCAACCGGCCGCTATCCAGCATTTCCCGTCGCGGGCGAAGCCCTTACTCTTTTTGCTCGTGCGAGTCTTCACGCAAGCTCCTTAAGGGCTGAATGGAGGATTGGGCATGAGACCAAGATTAGGGTTGCATCCGGAGTTTTGCTGAACCGGGACGAGGAAGGAAGCGATTGGGAGATCGCCCTTCCGGCTCTTCCGGGGGGGCGGCAGGTCACCTATCGAATCTGTGCTGATGACAACGCGCGGGAATCCGAAACCCCATGGTTCTCGTTTGACGTCGCGGATTGGTGTGAGATACAGGAAGCTCAAGCAATCACTGTTCATGGCAATCGAATACAGATCACAGGACGCTTGGAGTGTCCTGGCTGTGCGGATATCGCGATTGAGCTGATGGCCCCAAGTACAATCAGCATGCAAGTGCAGCTTATCCCTGAGTCGACAATACTAGAGCCTGGAGACGATCACTCCGTTGATGCAAAACTTGATGATCCGCTTCGTTGGACGATCGACGATATCAGTACGCAGGATTGCTTTGCAGCGAACTCGAATATAGCGAGAATTGAGGTGCAGAGAAATCCTTTTCGTATCACTATCAGCACATCAGATGGAACACATCTCCTAGAGGAGTGCGATTCGCCCGCATGGCTTGTAGTACACGATGGAACAGCGAAGCGCTTCCGACAGACATTTCGTCAACAGAAGCTTGAGGGCTTCTTCGGATTTGGTGAGCGATTCAACTCCCTTGCTCAGCAGGGAAACACCCTTGATGTCCGCGTCTACGAGCAGTACAAAGACCAGGGCAACAGAACGTATATGCCCCTCCCTTTCTTCTTGTCGCGAGTAGGCTATGGGCATTACATCAACTCGGCTCGGCACATCGCCTACGATCTTGGAGCCGATTCAGCTGCTTCCGTTTGGCAATACTCCGCGGACGTTCCATCGGATGGTTCGCTCGAAACCCACCTGTTCGTAGGAGCCCCCAAAACCGTGATTGCGGGATTCCACGACGCAATTGGAGCACCTCCTAAATGTCCCCCGTCATGGACTTTTGGTCCATGGATGAGCGGAAATGAGTGGAATACCCAGGAACGAGTCATGGCCGAAGCCCGGCGATCTATAGAGCTCGATATTCCAGTATCGGTGGTCGTTATCGAGGCATGGAGCGACGAGACGACATTCTACTTGTGGAATGATGCGCAATACGCGCCCAAAGCTTCCGAGGAAGCGTTTTCGTATGATGATCTTTCGTTTCCGGCTGACGGACACTGGCCAGATCCAAAGCAAATGATAGACGAGCTGCATGGCTTGGGCATACGCGTTGTGCTCTGGCAGATTCCCGTTCTGAAACACGTTGAGGAGCCACACCCGCAGCAAGAGACTGACAGATCTCACATGGTCGAGAAGGGCTACTGCGTTTTAGAGGAGTCTGGTGACCCGTATCGAGTGCGTCCTCCCTGGTTCCATGATGGCCTTGTCCTTGATGTGACGAATCCCGACGCGATCCAATGGTGGCTGAATAAGCGCGCCTACCTGTTGGACGAACTGGAAATCGATGGGTTCAAGACTGATGGTGGAGAGCACCTCTGGGGTACAGAGTTGAGATTTCATGATGGAAGAAGAGGCGATGAGCTCTGGAATCTCTACCCTGACTTGTACGTCGGAGCCTACCATGAATTTGCTTGTGAACATCGGGGCGGCGACGCGACTACATTCAGCCGTGCGGGCTTCAGCAAAGCTCGGTCCTTCCCTTGCCATTGGGCTGGAGACGAAGACTCAACGTGGGCTGCCTACCGTGCATCTTTGACTGCGGGACTGACTGCTGGATTATCCGGCATTATATTCTGGGGATGGGACCTAGCAGGATTCAGCGGCGAGATCCCTTCAGATGAACTATTCATGCGGGCTACAGCCATGTCTGCATTCTGTCCCATCATGCAGTATCACTCGGAATATAATGATCACCGCCAGCCCTGTCGGGATAGAACGCCCTGGAACATTGCTGAACGCACGGACAATCCGAGAGTGGTCGAGATTTATCGGAAATTCGCAGAGCTCCGTATGAAGCTCATTCCCTACATCGAGGAAGAGGCGCAGCACTGCGTCAAGATCGGCGAACCGCTCATGAGGCCACTTCTTCTAGACTGGCCGGACGACCCTGTTTGCTGGCAGATCGACGACCAGTATTGCTTCGGAAGAGACATGCTCATCGCGCCAATACTGGAACCCGGTGTATCAACGCGGCGCCTCTATCTTCCTCGAGGAGAATGGCTGGAGTATTGGACAGGGGAATCCCACACGGGGGCGCGATGGATCACCGTGTCCGCGGAACTCGATCAAATTCCGGTCTTTGTCAAAGCCAACGGTCACAACGGTAAGGACGACGTCTCTGGGTGATCTATTGAAGCTAGCCCGCTCCAGTGGCAATCCTTCTCCGCCCTAATGAAAGAGCAGGACCGAATTGGTCCTGTTTCTTCTTCGGCCCCGTTTTCTGGGTGAAGGTCACCAGCTCTTCTTCTGGACTTATTTCAGGGGAACAGATCACTCCTCCTCGACAAATCGCTTGGTCCACTCGTAGGATGTGTACTGAGCGTCATGGTACGTTGTCCAAGCTACTCGGAATTCAGCCCGCTTGACACAAGAGAGATGAACGCGTACAGTAGGAAGTGAGCGATAACTAACAAAGGAGAACAGATGACGCGCAAGAGTACTGCCGAGCGGAAGCAAGAGATCGTACGCGCCGTTCTTGTGCTTATTGCCGAACTCGGAATTCAAGGCGTCACCATGGGGCGTATTGCCGACAAGGTTGGTATTACAGAAGCGGCCTTGTATCGACACTTCGACAGCAAGCTGGGAATCATTGGTGCGACCATCGACGCAACGTTTGATGATCTTCTCGACGCACTTGAGAGTTCAGCGCGTGGTGGCACAGCACGCGAGATGCTCAGAAACGCACTGCTTGCACATCTAGAGTTCATCGAGAAGCGGCCGGGAGTGGCACGGATTCTCTTCTCGGATGAGGTGCACTTCAATTCACCCGCTCTTCAAGAGAAACTGGCTCAACGCGGAGGCTTTGTGGCAGGTCATATCGCGGGACTTCTTCGAGGAGGAACCTCAACGGGAGAACTGAGTAGGGACCTGGATGTGAAGAGCGCAACCGTGCTGTATCGCGGCATTGTGCAAGCGCAAGTCATGTTGTGGGCACATGCTGAGAAGAAGGAAGGATTGGCCAAGAGCGCAGATGGCGTTTGGGCACTCTATGAGAAGGCAATTGGTGTGTAGTGGTTTTTTTGATATCGGTAGTTAGTGATCAATAACAAACAACACTGAGAATTCGCAGGAGGATAGGATGGACAAACTAGCGAAATGGATCATTAGGTGGCCGTGGATCACACTTGGTATCCTCCTCTTGATCACTGGATTCTTTCTTGCAGGCATCCCGCGGCTTCAGATCAACAATTCCGTGGATTCGATGCTACCAGCCGATCATCCAGCCCGGTTGCTCTACGACGACGTAAACGACACGTTCGGGGGCACAGACGTCATGGTGATCGCCGTACATAGCGAGGACATCTTCAGCGAAACGACGCTCACACAGGTGATCGAACTCACTGAGGCATTCCAGCGACTTCCTGGCGTGGATGAGGTTGTTAGCCTATCTACTGCCAAGCGCATGGATGGCGAAGACGGAAACCTTGCGGTTCGAGATCTCATGCCTGCTGTGCCAGAGAGTGACCAGGAGCGGGACGATCTGCGTGCGTACGTTGTGGATCAAGAGATGTACGTGAACAACATCATCTCCAGCGACGGTTTCTATGCAGGCATCGTCGTTGAACTTCTACCTGATATTGATGACAGCGCAGTGTATGCCAGCTTGCGTCAAGTCATTGACGAGCAAGAGAACGCATCTGACATCTATGTGGCCGGTGGACCGGCTGTCAATGCCGAGATGACGACTTCGATGAAGGGAGACCTCGTTCAACTCATTCCGTTCGTGCTCTTGGTTCTTGCCATTGTCCTCTATCTCTCTCTTCGGACAGTGGCCGGCGTCATCCTTCCACTTGCCGTTGTTCTCTTAACGGTCATCTGGACAGCTGGGCTGATGGCTTGGCTTGGGATTCCGATGGCGGTGATCAGTACGACCTTGCCGATCATGTTGATCGCAATTGGAGTCGCAGATGCCATCCACATCTTGACTGACTACTACGCTGGCCTCCGAAGTGGTGAGGAGAAGCGGTCCGCCATTCGAACCGTAGTGAAACATATCGGGTTGGCCATCGTGCTGACGAGTATCACCACACTGGTTGGCTTCCTATCTCTTGGCACATCGCCGGTTCAGCAGGTGATGCAGTTTGGTCTATTCGTCGGATTTGGAGTGATGGCTGCATTGGCGATCACCCTGACACTCATTCCGGCTGCTCTTGAGCTTTGGGGCTCCCCGCGGCTCATGACGCGAAAGTCGACGAAGCCCTCTTTCTCTGCACGCGGACTGACCTCGTTGTCGAGATTCGTTGTGAAACAGCGCAAGGCGTTACTGATTGTTGGCGGAATCCTGTTTGTGCTAGCGGCTATTGGCGGCACGCGCCTCGCTGTGGAGACAAACACGCTGCGATTCTTCCGCCCGGAAACCCCTATTCGTCAGGCAACTGAGGTTGTTGATCTTAGCTTCGGTGGATCGGAGAGCCTCTCTATTGTGGTGAGTGGTGATATCAAGTCGCCCGATGTGCTGAATGGCATGCTTGATTTCCAAGACTGGGCGACGGCGCTACCTGAAGTCGGATATACCGCTTCAGTAGCCGATTACGTAATGCAAATCAACGAAGCGTTGCACGACAACGACCCCGCTGAGCGCGTGATTCCTCAGACGAGGAACGCGGTTGCTCAAGAGATTTTGCTCTACGAGATGTCCAGTGATCCATCGGACTTCGCGCGGGTAGTCAACTACAACTACGAACAGGCACGGATTGTCCTGCGCATGGAATCGCTATCCAGCTCTGAGTTGGGTGTGCTTGTGCAACAGGTGGAAGACGAAGTAACTCGTAGCGCCGATGGTCAATTTGACGTGGGAATCACAGGTTCGTCCTACCTGTTCAAGGTGTTGACCGACCTGCTGGTAAGCGGGCAAATCCTCAGTTTACTGGTCTCGCTGCTAGGTGTGGCGCTGGTTGTGGGGCTGATCTTCCGATCAGTACGGTACGGCCTGCTGAGCATGATCCCGCTTGGGTTCACGATCACGCTCAACTTCGGAATCATGGGGTGGCTCAATATCCCGCTGGATACAGCCACCACAATGCTAGCAAGCATCGCCATCGGGATTGGCGTTGACTACACAGTCCACTTCCTATCCAAGTATCGCCGTGAGCTTCGAGCAGGACGAACTTCTCATGACGCAGTAGGAGAAACGATTCAAACAACGGGCCGCGCAATCACCTACAACGTGATGGCCGTGGCAGCTGGATTTGCCGTGTTGCTCTTCTCCAGCTTCGGGCCAATCGCCACGTTGGGAGCCTTGGTCGCCCTTTCGATGGGAATCAGTGGACTCGCCGCGTTGACACTACTCCCCGCAGCACTGATGGCGACAGAAGCCAAGCAGAAGAAGGCATGAGACACAGAAATGCTGTAGGGAATGGTTCTTGCGGCACTGACATCACAACCAACACTTAGAAGGAGTGAACATTATGAAGAACAAGACAAGAGTAATTTGGACGACCCTGCTCATTGGAGTACTTGGGCTAGGCGTAGTGGGTTACGCGGCTGCAAACACGTTGACGGGGCGTGAGATCATCGAAAACGTAGATGCCATGGAGATAGCAGATGATGCCATGCTGCTGATGACCATGACGTTGATCAATGATCGGGACGAGTCTCTAGTGCGAGAAATGAGAAGCTGGAAACAGGGAACAGAGAGCACGGCGCTCCTGTTTATCGCCCCAGAAGAAGTGGCAGGGACAGCGTTTCTGACCATTAGGACAGACGTCGAAGACGATATGTGGCTGTATCTCCCATCACTGGAACTTACCAAGCGGATCGATGCGGACAGCAAGTCGCAGAGTTTCATGGGGTCGGATTTTACGTACGACGACATGGGCGAGCGCGACATTGATGACTACGCATACACATTCATTCGGGAGGATGTCTACGAAGGACAGCATGTCCTCGTAGTGGAGGGCGTGGCCACTGACCCAGAAGATGCTGGCTACAGCAAAGTTCTCTCATGGATCCTCGACGATGTCTGGATGCCTGTGAAGATCGAGTACTTCGACGTGCGCGGTGATTTGGAGAAGATTCAGACGAACACCCGCATTGAGGAAATCGATGGGTACTGGGCGATTACCAAGATGGAAATGGAGAACGTTCAGACAAACCACAAGACGATTGTTGAGATGACTCAGGTGGAGCTGAACACGGGCATCCCTGCAGACGTCTTCACATCTGAGGCACTGCCCACCCTCTTTGATCGGATTCCTTAGTTAGAACCCGGTCCTCAGCCTCGGAGGGGGTGGCTTTGCCGCCCCACACCTCCAGCTTTGTAGGGAAAGGAGAGACCATGAATTCAAGAAGGAAGAGTGTGACAGTAGCTGCAATCCTGGCATTGCTCGCGGGCCTAGTCATTGGTGCATCGGGTGATGAATCGCCAAGCCCCGAGCCGGTGCGACTGTTGGTCATTGATGAGACGCACAGTATCCAGAGTTCGCTGCAAATTGGGCAATTCGCTCTCGCATTGAAAGGGACGGGCCTGTTTGACATGGATGCCAGAACGGACATTCCCCTCTGCGGAAACTCAAGCGGCTGGGCATACGACCTTGTCCTCATTGTTCCAGAGAGTCCAAGCCAGCTATGGATTGTCACAGCCGACCTCCCTGCCACGCTTTTCCCGTCCGTGCAAGCGGCATTTCAGGTTTTGAAGAACACGGCATCGTTCGTGTATGAAGGAGAGAGTGCCCTCGACGCACGAAGCGTGGTTGACGTGACCGAGGATCTGTTCCCGGCGATCTACGGCGGTCTCCTTGCGCAGAATGGATGGCTCCGCTTGATTGCTGCTTCTGCAGATCCGTCACTGAGCGAGGGAGGCGTGTAGCCGTGTATACGCTGGGAGATCTTGTACGACTCAAGAATGGCAGTGAATCAGAGGACAGTGACTGCGGCAGAGACGGTTCACGCCGCTGTGCGCCACATGATCGAGAACGACTTCTTACGAAGCACCGTGCGCTGGTAAGTGCAGCTTGTGCACGAACAGAAAACTCGCGCATCTAGCGGCCAGAAGGAGACAAAATGACAAGTCTAGCCATACCGATTGCAGTTCTGTTCCTACACAACCTGTTCACTGCCGTCTGGATAGGCGGTCTCATTACCCTAGGCGTCGTTGTATTGCCCGTGACCAGCAAGACGCTTGGGAACGGCGCAAAAACCAAAGAGTTGATCGACAAGATTCAGAATCGGCTCAGCGTATTCGTCTACATCAGCATGCTCGGCCTTCTGGGAACAGGCATGTTGCTGGCCAACCGCGCTCCGCAATTTGAGGGTCTGTTCTCGTTTGGAAACGGGTACTCGACAGTATTGGCCATTAAGCACGTCGTCGTGATCCTCATGGTCGTCATTGCTTTCGGTCGTCGCCTTACTCTCAAGCAGAGAGGCGACAAGCTGCGGCCGCGACTCAGAAAGGCCGGACTCGGATTGCTCTACGCTAATGTGGCTCTGGGCATTGCTGTTCTGCTGCTCAGCGCGATGAGCGCCGTCATGGCCGGATAGCCGCGGAGGATGGACAACGTCATCCGGTCAGTTAACGTGATGACACCTAGGCTTGAGTTCCAATGGCCGAGGCTGGTGTTCGTCGCATGCACCATACCGGCAGGTTGTGCTTGGGGATCGAGGTCTCAAGGATTAGCTCAAAGCCGTCTTTCTCGTAGTAGCCGACGTTTTGCCCATCATGTGTTTCTAGGTAGACGGGCATACCTTCGGCGTCTGAGCGCGCGAGAAACAGGCGCATCAGCGCATTGCCGATTCCCTTGCCCTGCTGGCTCGGGTCAACCGCCACTCCCCAAAGGTAGTAGTGAGGTTTATTCACCATTAGATCCCTCTGCATCCGTCCGACGAAGCTCTCGCATTGCATGGACTGCCGATAGTTTCGAAGCCCCAGCATGACCGGCGCGAGAACAAAGCCATTCCTGACATATTCACGAATTGAGAGACTCGTGTGTCCCGGTGGCAGAGCGAATAAGACGCCGGCAGTCTCGGGAGTCGTCCAAACCTCACCGCAGCGCAAGGCGCACCTCAGTACATTGCGGAGATACCACGGCAGCTGGTGGGCTCGTCGCGATGGATTCGGGAAGTAGAACGTGAACATCGGATAGTCCAAGAACGCCTCTGCTAGAACCCTCGCGGCGTCGTCGAGATTCCGGAGACTCAGCGGAATAATCTCCCAATTACTGTGGTTTGCACCATGCCCTGTGTTCATTGGCTCCCTTGCATCCGAGACCAAGGATAATGAGAAGGGGATGCAGTTGCTAGCGAGGTGAAGCAGATACGCCAGGTGATGGCGGTATCCCTGATAAAGGAACGGCAGCGTTGAGCCGATGTGACTTTGGACAGAATCTCGGTTCTGTCGAAAGTCTGGGGTCTGTAGACTTTCCGGCACTAGACAGAACCTCCGTTTTTGCGAGCTGTGTGGTAGTATGGCGTTTGGGGCTGGTCAGCATGAAACACGATCTTGAGGCAAACAAGCGGAACGCCATTGCCTTCTATCGGTTGGCCTACTTGGGAGATCCTGCCAAGGCCGTCGAGCTGTACGTTGGGGCCGAATACATACAACATAACCCGCTGGTCGGTGAAGGTAAGTCAGCATTCATTGAGTACTTCGGTGAAATGGCGAATGATTACCCGGAGAAGACGATTGAGTTTGTGCGCGTGATCGCTGAGGGAGATCTGGTGGCACTCCATACGCATCAAACATGGCCTGAGAACGACGAATACGTAACCATGGACTTCTTCCGCTTTGACGAGAGCGGGAAGATTGTGGAGCACTGGGACTCAATGCAACAGGTACCGGGTGAAACGAAAAACGGCAATCCTATGTACTAACGTGCACCTTCATCCCGAAAATCAGCGCACACAGAGCGTCTGAATCGACAATAACTCGTACTGAAAAACACGATGCGGAATCCAACGGAAGGACGAAGGATGAATCTGATAACGAGAATTAAGGCTCTACCTGAACTATCGGGGGCAGACTTCTTTGGTGTGGCGGATCTTGCGCCGGTTCATCGATCAGAGATGCCTCATGGGATTGAAGCAGCCTCTGACTATGCACGAGCCATTTCGATTGGAATTGCCCTCCTGCACCCGATTGTTGATCAGTTGCCCAGTAGATCCAAACGCTCAGTAGCATTGCTCTACAAGCATCACGCCTATGACCTGATCAATCGTCGACTCGATATCGTGGCTTCGCGTGTCAGCAGCCTTCTCCAGGGCGAGGGGCACAAGGCTCTGCCTGTGCCCGCTTCGCAGACAATCGATACCAAAGGTCTATTGAGCATGTTCCCTCACAAGACGGCTGCGCGGCTGTCGGGACTGGGATGGATTGGCAAGAGTTGTTTGCTGATCACTCCGGAAGCTGGGCCGCGGGTTCGATGGGTGACAGTTCTCACTGACGCTGCTCTGGAGCCGACGGGTACGCCTATGGAAGAGCGTTGTGGCAGCTGTCAGCAATGCATGGACGTGTGTCCGCCGAAGGCTTTCACAGGCAGGCCATTCAATCAGCATGAGCCTGTGCAAACACGCTTTGACACTCACAAGTGCAAGGACTACCGCGCGAAGTTGAAGGAGGAAACGGGTACTGATGTATGTGGCATGTGCTTGTATGTTTGTCCTCATGGTCGAAAGATGGCCTTCCCATCGAAAACGGCTCACTGACGATCCTATCACCGATAGAGGCCACCAGAAGTGGAGTTCAAGCGGGCGTTTCTTACCGGGCGTCCCGAGTCTCTCCTCGCCTGCTACCTGTGTCCAACTACGGCTTTAAGCTATACTGAATTCGTGGATCGAATAGGTAAGTTGCTGAGAAAACTACGAGTGGCAAAGGCCCTGTCACTAAAGGCTTTGGGAGAAACCTGCGATGTGTCATCCAGTTTTCTTTCGCAAGCAGAGCGCGGATTATGCTCGGTATCCATTCCCACTCTAGAGCGAATCTGCACGGCATTGGGTATCTCGATGGCGGAATTCTTCTTTCTGCTCGAGCCCAATCAGGAGCTGGCCCCTGCTGTACTTCGTTCTGAGGATCAGAATACCGTTGTCGTTTCAGATGCATCCATTCGATACCGATTCTTGAGCCGCGATTTTCCTGGGCGTCTGTTTGAGGTCGTCATTGGGGAGATACCTACAGGCTATGTCTATCCGCCATCCTCTCACGAAGGTGAAGAGTTTGGATACCTGTTGGAAGGCGACCTTTGCCTGACACTTGACGAGGATGAACATCTGCTTCATTGCGGGGATAGTTATCACTTTGGTGCATTCGCCAAACATGGGTACGAAGCTGTCGGAGACACGAATGTGCGTATCCTCTGGGTTCAAACTCTCAAGGACCTTAAAATCCGTAGCGGACAGCGCAAGTCTTCTATGCTCTAGGTGATGATGCTTGGCGTGTCGAAGTACGCCGCAATTCAGTCTCCATGTGCTGTGCGTGCGATAATCTCATCTTGCAGCTGCCGATCCAGGCTGCCGAAGTAGTCGCTATATCCGGCGACACGAACAATCAGGTCTCGATACTTCTCTGGATGCTGTTGAGCGTCCAGTAGCGTGTCTGAATCCACGACATTGAACTGAATGTGATGTCCATCGAGTCGAAAATACCCGCGTACCAACTGGGCTATTTTGCGTAGGTCCGATTCGCTCTTCAGCACATCTGGCAGGAAGCGTTGGTTAAGGAGTGTACCGCCTGTCCGAACGTGGTCGATGGAGCCTGCAGACTTCAATGTAGCTGTAGGGCCGTGGGTATCCACACCTTGTGTAGGACTGATGCCGTCTGACAATGGGGTACCTGATCGTCGGCCATCTGCGGATGCGCCCATCATACGTCCGAAGAACACATGGACGGTGGTTGGGAGGAGATTGACCCTGTAGGAGCCGCCCTTCGTATTAGGCGTCCGTCAACGGCGTCGAAATAGATGTCAAACACCCGGCGAGCGATCGTGTCAGCGTGCGTATCGTCATTGCCGTATTTCGGCGCTGACAGAAGCTGCCGGCGGACAGGCTCGTGATCGACAAAATCCGATTGGAGCGCTCCGAGCAGTTGCTCCATTGTGAGCGTCCTGTTATCAAAGACGCAGGTCTGAATTGCTGTAAGGGCATCTGTTGTCGTTCCCAAGCCTACACCTTGGATGTAGGTGGTTGGATATCGCGGGCCCGATCCGTTGTAGTCCTCGCCTTCTTGGATACAGTCGTCAACGAGAACGGAGAGGAACGGAGCGGGCATATCGTCGGAAAACAAGCGCTCAATCTTGTTGTTCATCTCGATCTTGAGATTTACGAAGTGGTTCAACTGGCGTTCATAGGCCACGAGCAGCTGCTCGAACGTCTCAAAGCTCGTTGCCTCGCCGGTCTTTGGTCCCAGTTGGTGGCCGGTTTGAGGATCCTTGCCATCATGCAGAGCGAGATCAAGAATCTTGGGCCAATTCATGTACCCGGTGAGTACGCAGCTCTCTTTTCCAAATGCACTGATCGTCACACAACCGCTTGGCCCCCCACTGCGGGCGTCGGCAATGGACTTCCCAGTTCTCAAGAATTGCTGCAAGATGGCGTCAGTGTTGAAGATCGACGGTTGGCCAAATCCTTTCCGAACGACCTCTAGTGCTCGGAGCAGGAATCGATCGGGATTGCGCTTCGATAATTGTATGCAAGATCCAGTATAGGGAAGCTGCATGTCCTCGATGACATCGAGCATGAGGTAGGAGAGATCATTTACGCCATCGTCTCCTGTTGGAGTAAGCCCGCCTGCGTTGATCAGTGTGAAATCGTTGTATGTCGCACTCCCCTCATCGGTCACGCCGACCTTCGGAGGAGCTGGTTGCTGACTGAATTTGATCCAGAAGCAGGAGAGCAGCTCTTGGGCACGTGCCCGGGTTAGGACATCGTCTGAAATCTCGCGTGCATAGAACGGATACAGATTCTGGTCCAATCGCCCTGGGTTGAAGGAGTCCCACTCGTTCAATTCGATGATGACGCCAAGGTGGATAAACCAGTAGGCCTGCAGCGCTTCATGGAACGTCCGAGGGGCATTTGCAGGAACGTGGTCGCAAACAGCGGCGATGTGCAACAGCTCTTCCCGACGCTTGGAATCAGCGGTTTCCTCTGCCATCTTTCGTGCCAAATCTGCATGGCGAGCAGCAAAGTGGATCATTGCCATGCAGGTGATCTCCATAGCATGAAGCTCTTCGAGCTTCTGAGTACGGGAGGGCAG
>Ga0233431_1000235_pt1 | contig 129181 bp, 119 predicted proteins | sample SI_118_April2016_FD_179867 | JGI IMG/M metagenome (GOLD analysis project Ga0233431, IMG submission 179867) | Seawater microbial communities from Saanich Inlet, British Columbia, Canada - SI_118_April2016_200_MG | ecosystem: Environmental > Aquatic > Marine > Inlet | place: Canada: British... | reverse complement strand
CATTCATCACTAGGCTATCTACCACCTTGTGAGTTTGAAGAATTAGTAAAAAGTAGCACGGTAGAAAACATTAACAATATTAATCAAACTGAACTCGCTACTGTATTACGATAGGGGTGCAGTCCACTTTATCTATGCTAGGAAATCTACCGATGAGGACACTAAGCAAGTTAGGTCAATAGAAGATCAGTTAACCGAGCTTAAGCTCTTATCAAAAAAAGAAAATCTAGAGGTAGTAGATACCCTAATTGAAAAAAAGAGTGCTAAAGCACCCGGAAGATCAATCTTTAACCAGATGTTAGAGCGGATACGAAACAAAGAGGCTAATGGGATCATATCCTGGAATCCTGATCGACTAGCTAGAAACTCCCTTGATGGTGGACAGATTATCTACCTTATTGATCAAGGCCTGATTAAATACCTTAAATTCCCCACTTTCTGGTTTGAGGATACTCCTCAGGGTAGATTCATGCTAAATTTGGCTTTCTCTCAAGCAAAGTACTATGTGGACAATCTGTCAGTCAATGTTAAGCGTGGGATGTTAAGCAAGGCTAGAAGAGGTGAGTTTCCCATGAAAGCTCCTCCTGGATATGTTAATAACCGATTAACAAAAAAGATTGACCTTAATCCAAAAACAGCCAAACATATCAAAAAAGCATTTTGGCTTTACTCGAAAGGAACTTACTCATATCAACAGATCTCTGACTACCTAAAGTCAAAAGGAGTCTTGAGTAAACGAAGAAAGAAGAGGCAACCTATGCCATTTGCGGTTAATGGTATTTATGGCATACTAACCAACCCTTTTTACTATGGAGACTTTAGGTTTAATGATGAGATCTTTAAAGGTATTCATAAGCCATTGATATCAAAGAAACTTTTTGACCAAGTTCAAGGAGTGAACTTAACTAGATCAAGGAATAGAAAGAGGATTCATGGCTTTACCTTTACTAACTTAATCAAGTGCTCTGAGTGTGGCTATATGATCACCGCTGAGAAGCACAGGAAATATTTTAAGGGAACCAACCGAATAGCTGAGTATGTCCACTATCGATGTACCAAAAAAGGCAAAATCAAGTGTTCTCAGCCATTCCTAAATCAAGATGATCTAGTTGAGCAAGTAAATGACTACATCAAACAAGTTTCTATTCCAAGGTCTTGGAAAACCAAAATGCTTGAAAAACTAGAAGAAGACAAGAAAGAAGCCTACTCAAATGTGGAGAGATTAACTAGAGAGTTGAATAACAAGCTATCAGCTATCCAGATGAAGCTAGACAAGCTTCTTGATAGCTATTTAGAAGGGATAGTCACCAAAGCTGACTACCTAAAATCAAAGGATCAACTCTTTAGTCAAAAACAAGATATTCAAGCCAAAATCGAGCAATTTCAAAAGAACCAGATTTATTGGCTCGAACCTTTAAAAAACCACATTTTACTAGCCTCTTCAGGGAGAAAGACTGCTACAAGCGGTAGCCTGGACGAAAAAAGAGAAGTTCTTAAAAGCATCGGCTCGAACTTCTCTTTAAACCAACGTAAACTCACGTTTAACTGGCAAAAACCATGGGCGCGCCTCTCGGCGCGCGCGACAATTCGCAATTATGTGATCATAAGGCAAGTTAGTTTGAACCGCTTTTAGTTCATTTTGAGAAATTAAGTGAGATTTAAAACTTGTTGGGGGAAATTGGAGTTAGATGATATTTTAGATTTTTTGGCAAAAATAGAAATTGGGTTAATATTATCAGTTATTAACGATTAAAGATGTCTTTGAAGATATTTTGTAAATAAGTAATAATTTTTTGGAAGAAATTGAGCTTGTCATTATCAACAGAGACGTTATCTAGTGTATCTATCTGATTTATATTATTTTTCTTTAGACTTTTGTTCTCTGTATAGATTTCTATTTCTTCTGGTGTATATGTATTATCTACATTAGTTGGGTTATTTTCAACTATTTCAACTTTGTGAAAAACAGTCTCTTTGGTAGCTCCTTTTACATTTGTCTTCACTTTCATAGTGTTACTCCATTCACTAGAACTACAGTCATCTATTCCCCTGAGTTTGAAGTAGTAATTAGTGTTTGGCTGAAGATAGTTAATAGTAAAGTTTTGTACTCCACTTCTTCCTAAGGTAGTTTTAACTGCATACTCCTCAGTGGATAGGTCTCTTGAGTATGAGATGTGAAAAGAGCTTGAATCAAGAAGGGGAGTAAAGAACAATTTTGCTGAATTACTAGTGGTGATAATCTGAAAAAGATCTGAGTAAGATTCTGGAGCAAAGTTGCCACAAGAGTTATTAGAACTATTTTCACTAGAAGAGCTTGTTGAGCTACTATCAGAAACCACTGTGGTTTCTTCACCAAAAAGAATAAAAGTAGAAAAAGCATCAGTTGTACAACTTACAGTTTTAGCAACAGTATCAACACTACAATTATCTAGCACATACCAGCTACTTCCATCCCAACGATAAATAACCAAAGAAGATTCATCATAGCCAACAATTTGAGCATCTGTATAAGTCATAGTAATAGTAATTGATTCATCAAAACTTGAAATTTTTCCTGATAAACTAGTTACTGCATCAAGTTGATAAACATGCTCATCAATAATTTGTTTAGCTGTATCTGGAGTGGAAGTAGTAAGAACAACAGAATCCTTATCTAATCTCTTGATTTGAAAATCTGCATCACTACTTGAAAAATTAGCAGGAATTGTTAATTTTATTTTTGATGATCCACTTTCCTGTAAATCGACTTCTCCACCACTGGCCTTAGTTACAGTATCTGCTACTTCTTCTTCAATCGTTGAGGAACCTGTACAACCAGTTGTAGTAAATGTCCGATCATTTCCAGTTAAGGTATTTCCAGCAGTATCTTTAGATATAGCTCTATAGTGATAAGTTACACAACTTTGTAAATTACTCAATACAACGCTATGATTTGTGACTCTTGGTGAGGTATCTGTTTCTGAAGTGGTATTTCCATAACTATTATTAATCCCATATTCAATCTGAGATGAAGCTGCTTCATCTGTAGTCCAAGTAATAGTTGCGCTATCAGACCCTGGAGTATTTCCTTCTGAAGTAGAAAATATTGGGAGTGTTGCATCATAGGTAAAATTAGTAGCTGAAGAAACTAAGGTATTATTGGCTCCATCTGTAGCACGAGAATAGAGGGTGTAATCTCCGTCGCTGCTTGGAGTAAAAGTATATTCCCAAGTAGTAGTTCCAGTAGCAGCTAACCAAATCTGACTAGCACTATTAAATGTTGCTCCTGACCAATACAAAGCTCCGTTATAGATAGAAACAGCTACACTAGAAATGGAAGATAAAACATCACTAGCAGCTCCTTGAATCTTAGCTGGAATATTTGCTGCCCGATAAGTATTTAAAGTATGAGTAGTTATATTAACTAGAGGATTACCATTATCCCATTTATAAACTCCATTCCAGGTGACAACATTACCAGCATTATCAGAAGCACATAAATACAAAATATGACTACCTTCAGTCAAAGTACTAGTAAGATTGGCTGTAGCTGAAGTAGTTGTTCCGCCGCTACAATTAGCATTTAGATTATTAGTATCCCAGACATATCTAATTTCATTTATTCCAGAAAGAGCATCGGCCGGTGTTGAAACAGTGACAGTAGGTTTTGCATTAGTCCAACTAGCTGATGATCCTGCAGCTGATAAAGTAGTAGGAGCAGTAGCATCAATAGTGTAATTCACAGTTTGAGAACTAGTCATTTTATTGGAGTAAATATCCTGACAACGAATATATATTGCTTTAGCTCCTTCTCCAGATAAATTAACTGTACAACTAGAGGTTGAAGCACAGCTATTACCCATTGAATCGTAAGCTACATCAGAGGCATCCCATTTACAGGAGGATACTCCACCACCAGACCCATCTGTAGAACTAAAAATAATTTCTGTAGATGAGTCATCTGTATTATCATAATAAGTGGCACTAGTGTCACTTGCCACAGAAGTAATACTAGAAACACTAGGTGCAACTGATTCAATTGTTGTTCCAGAGACAGCACTACTCCAGCTAGTTTCAACATTATCACCATTCCTAGATTTAACACAAAAACTGTATTCAGTCATTTCTGATAACCCAGTCGCAGTAACCGTAGCCCAAGAACTCTCTGCCTGCCAGACAGGAGTTGAACTATTATCTGATCCGTTGGCAGCAAGATATGATCCACCTACTCCATCACAGCTAGCTCCCGTTTCTTTGTAAATAACCATTTCTGTAGAAGTTGGACTGGAATTTGGATCTGGATTAACATCTAAACTATTATTTTGAGCATTATTTACTACTGAAGTTCCCGGAGTAGTAGCTAAAGTATAGTTGTTAACTGTAGAAGAATAACTGGAATTACCATTACCATTATATCCTGCTATTTTTCGAGTGTATTGAGTATTGACGCTCAATCCGGTCTCATCACAATAACTAACATCAGCTGTGGCACATTGAACCTTCTGAGTATTTCCTGTATCAAAAACTCTGTACCCAGTCTCAGATGAAGAATTATCAGTAAAATTCCATCTAATAGAAGTGGTGGAGAGAGCTGAAGCAGATCCAATTGTAGGAGTGGCAATTGGTGTTTCACCAGATGCTGTAGAAGAATAAGCTGTTTCAACACTATCTCCATTTCTAGCCTTCACTTTAAAGGTATAACTAGTGCCATCAGTCAAACCTGTAACAGTAATCCCTGACCCACTCCCAAATTCAGCATAAGTGCCCCATGATTCGCTTACCTGCAAAGCTCCAGTAGATTTGTTGACATATTTTCCACTACCTGTTTCTTGAATAAGAAATTCCGTATTTGAGGGATTGCTATTCACATTAACAACTACTGTTTCTGTACTAGCAGATGCTGGTGTAATAGTAGGAGTAGAGGGTGCATTGGCCAATGTATATTTTGAAGCAGTTGAGGAGTAGCTGGAGTTACCAGCGCTATTGTAGGCTACAACTTTGCGGGTATATGAAGTATTTGTTGTGAGGCCAGTTTCTGTGCAAGAGGAGAGATTGGCGGTAGCGCAAGTAACTTTGAGGGTATTATTTGTATCGTAGACTTTGAAACCAATTTCATCACTGGCGTTATCAGTAAAGTTCCATTTAATAGAAGTGTTGGAAAGAACTGTGGCTGATTGAATGGTAGGTGCGGTGGGGGGAGTAATAAGGAGATAGCGGATAATAACAATTCCAGAGCCACCATTACCACCATTACCTCCACCTCCTCCACCAGTATTGGCAGCGCCATTACCTCCACCTCCATTACCCCCACCCCCCGTACCACCTGATCCGGAGTAAACTCCCCATCCTCCACCACCACCGGCGTAGTATGCACCGAAAACAGAACTGTAGGCTCCTGCACCACCATTACCCCCATAGCTAGTACCTGATCCATTTCCTCCAACAGCTCCAGCACCACCACCACCACCACCAGCATTACTACCAGTTCCGCCGGTTCCACCATTATGACCTTGCCCTGATGTTCCTGATCCAGGGGTAACATTTCTTCCAGCTCCACCCCCACTACCTCCACCTGCTCCTGTCTGGCAGCCCGTAGCACTTCCGCCGCCGCCGCCGCCGCTAGAGGTATATCCAAGTGCGGATGATTCACCTCCATGACCCCCACATGCGTAGTTACTAAAAGAGCCTGCACCTCCACCTCCAATTGTGATTGTATAATTAGTGTTAGATGTAACAGAAACATCTTGTTCAAGCATTCCTCCTGCACCACCACCACCACCAGCTCCAAAATAGCCAGTCGCACCGAATCCTCCTCCTCCTCCACCAGCGATGATGAGAACCCTGACGCTCATGGAAGGAGTGGGAGTAAAGGTGCCGCTGCTAGTAAATTTATGAATGCCGTAGCCACCAACTTCAGTATAAGTGCCACCAGTAGCATGAGCTGCAGCATAAGCAGTGTGAGTAGAGTTTAAAAAGGTCAAGATGGTAAAAGTGCCTATAAGGAAGATTCTTTTCATCGCAGTTTGTTGCCTCCTTTATAAACTCCATTTTCACTAAATAATTCAAACTGGAAGTAGTAATTATTTTGATAAGTATCTTTTGATGAGTTGTCAGTAAAATTCCATCTAATTGAGGCAGTGGAAAGAGCACTGGCTGTGCCTATGGCGGGGGCATTATTTGGAATTACAGCCCACATTCTATCTACTGAATAAGGATATGATGGGTCTATTATCTTAAAATGATTAAGTGTTTTTCCGGCGGGGATAGAAAAACATGAGGAGGCTCCATAGTAAAAATCAAAGCTTCCATCATTAAAAGATACATACGATCTTGGGGAAGAAGCAGAAACTCCAGAAGCACAAACCTGAGTTGCTCCCGGTGGAAAGTACGCATAAATTCCAGACCCAGCTGGACTATATACTCTATTTCCATCTTGAGCATATAGCGTGCTAGCACTACAACCTCCAGTGGCATTGCATGAATTCGGAACAACTTCATTTGCAAAAATAATAGAAGATGAAATTAGAAAAAAAATAATTGAGATTAAAATTTTTTTCATTTACTACTAATAATACATTTTTTATTGTTTTATTGAAAGAATAAATTTTCTCATATTATTTCCACATTTTTATCCTCAGCTGTAAGGTCTTGAAAGTGGATAAATAGGATGGCATTAATTTCTGTATTTTAGGATTTCTACTTCTAATTTACAGAAATTATGTTATTATAAATTTATGAAAATAAAACGTGATATCCAACAGTCTTTGCTTAAAGCTGCAAAAAAAATTGGGGTTATATCTATAATGGGTCCTAGGCAATCAGGAAAAACAACTCTTGTAAAAGCTAAATTTCCTCATCATAAGTACTATAATTTAGAAGATATTAGATTGAGAGAAAGAATTTCTCAGGATCCTAAACAATTTATTAATAATCATAACTATGGGATCATTCTCGATGAAGTCCAAAAATATCCTGAATTGCTATCGTATATCCAAATTGCGATTGACGAAGATTTTAAACCGGCCAAATTTGTATTGACTGGTTCAGAAAATTTATTGCTCTCAGAAAAGATTTCTCAAACTTTAGCTGGAAGAGTTGCCATATTTCATCTCGCGCCATTTAGTATTAATGAGCTCAAAAATGCAAATTACTTAATGACTGACTATTTAAAACAAATTAGATACGGATTTTATCCCCGTATTTATGACAAATCTCTTGAGCCAAAAGACCTTTATCCAGATTACATTGCTACCTATATTGAAAGAGACGTGAGGCAGGTCAAAAATATTGGAAACTTAACTAATTTTCAGAGACTTCTGCAATTATTGGCAGGTAGAGTGGGGCAAATTCTTAATCTGTCCAGTATTGCTAATGATGTGGGAGTAACATACAAGACCATCGATTCATGGATTTCTCTGCTTGAGTCGACATATATTGTTTTTAGGTTACAACCATACTATGAAAATTATGGAAAGAGAGTTATTAAATCTCCAAAAATTTATTTTTATGATACGGGACTAGTATGTTATTTGTTGGGTATTGATAGTGAAAAGGAGTTAAGCACTCACTCTGCAGTGGGAAGTATTTTTGAGAATATGATTGTTGTAGATGTTAAAAAACAGATCTTTAACACCAGGTCATCTTCTCATCTATATTTTTGGCGTGATAGTGACAAGAATGAAATAGATCTTTTAATTAAAAATGGTGATAGGCTACATCCTATTGAAATAAAATTAGGCAGTTCTTTTAATAGTGATTACCTCAAAGGGATTAAAGTGTGGAATAATTTGCAAAAAAAACAAGAAAATAGTTATGTAATTTTTAGAGGAAACTCTGATAAGGTGTTAAATACTAACATGATCCCTTGGGAAAGAGTTTCAGATTTAGAGAAACTACTAAAATAGGTAGTTGATATTACACAAAAGATTTATTCATCAATCTTTTTTAAAATGTGACCCTAATAGTTCCGCATCCGAACCAGGTTATTACAGATCTGGTTAAGCTATTTAATGCTTTCCTACCAGATATAAATCAACTCGGTTTAATTACTCAGTAAGGGGATTTGAACTTAGTAAATCTCGTTTTTTTCAAGTTTTTTAGCTACCATCTCAGCCATTTCTCTAAAATGTTTAGCTCTGTCTTCAGGTGACATTTCTGGATTAGTTTCAAGTAATGTGCTAGCTGCTCTAAATAAAAATGTTGAAGTATGTGCTGGTTCTTTTACTCCTTCAGGTTTTGGTTGGTTTGTTTCCATGACTTAGTATCCTTTTATCTATTTACTAGGTTAAATGTATCATGGATTTTCTTTTGGATAAATATCTTCGGAAGATATTTATTGAAAGGGAGTGTTTATATCTACTTAATAATAGATGTTTACATTGATATATAGGTAAAATGTGACCCCACGGAGAATCGAACTCCGGTTACCAGGATGAAAACCTGGTGTCCTAACCACTAGACGATGGGGCCTTAAAGTGCTTTTACCAAGTAATATTTTGGTAATGTCGTATTCTACCAGATACCACTGTAATAGTGTCAAATCGATAATCCAAGTCTAATTTATTTTTTCTTCTGTAAATAGCACCCACATACTGCATGGAGCGTAATTTATGCCTATTAACAGCCCGACTTGGATCGCCAAAAAACTCTTTAATTCTAGTTTTAACCTCTATAAATACCAGCTCATTTAATTCTCTATCCAGCGCAACAATATCGACTTCTTTAGAGCCACTACTGACATTTCTGTCTAAAACAAGATAGTTCTTGTTTTCTAAGAAATATACTGCCCTATCTTCACCAAATTGACCTAAAGAAAAATTGTGTTTATTTTGTTGCTTTTGACTTAGAGTTCTTTTCCCTAACACGAGTGGCTTGTTTGCCGATGCGATCACGTAAGTAGTATAGCTTGCTACGCCTAACTTGTCCCTGTCGTTTAATCTCAATGTTTTTAATTGAAGGGAGTTTTACTGGGAAAATTTTCTCTACTCCAATGCTATTGGCTGCGATTTTTCTCACAGTGAAAGACCTATTGTTTTGACGATTTTTAATTGCAATTACAATGCCTTCAAAAACCTGAACTCTTTTTTTACCACCTTCAATAATTTCTTGGTAAACACGAATAGTATCGCCAACGCTGATGTTCTGGTCTTTATATTTGAAATGCTGTGCCATATATCCTTTATCTTATCCGATAAGAGAATAGTATTCTACTTGAGATTAGTTAATAACACAACTTCACTTCTAGCTGGTGAAAGTTGCTCTAATAAACTCAATAAACATCGGGTGAGGATCTAGGGGCCTAGATTTATATTCTGGATGAGCCTGAGTTGCAACGAAAAAAGGATGAATTTTTTTAGGTAATTCGATTATTTCAACAAAAAAATCATCTGGAGATGTGCCAGAAATAACAAAACCTTTTTCTTCCAATGCTTGTCGATAGTCATTATTAAACTCAAAGCGATGGCGGTGTCTTTCAGAAATTAAATTTTGCTTTAAATCTTTGAAAGCCTTGTGTTTTTTATAAATATGATGGGCTAGGGTTCCTGGCTTAAGAACACAATCATAGGCCCCCAATCTCATGCTGGCGCCATCTCCCTTAATACGTTGGTATTTTTTATCAAAGGGAATATCATGAACAATAGGATGTGGGGTGTTTGGATTAACCTCAGTGGAATTGGCGTCTTCCAAGCCAACTACATTTCGAGCGAACTCAACTGAGGCTAACTGCATGCCGTAGCATAGTCCTAAGTAGGGGACTTTATTTTCTCTAGCATAAGTAATAGCTTTTATTTTCCCCTCAACTCCACGTTCTCCCCACCCAATTGGGACAACTATACCATCGGCTTCCTTGAGCTTTTTTAGCTCCTGAGGTTGATTTTTTTGTAGCTTTTCTGCATTAATGAAGCTTAACTCTAAGTTTGTCTTTTGATTCCAGCCAGCATGTTCAAGTGATTCCACCAAGGATTGGTAGGAATCTTCAAGCTCGTAGTCACCAGTAGAGATATACTTAGCCACAATTGCGATCTTAGTCTTACGGTCATTCTTTTCCTGGACAGTTTTAACCAAGTCTTTCCATGGTTTTAAGTTTATTTTTTGAGCTGGAAGTTTCAGCTTAACTAAAACTTTTTTGTCAAAGTCTTGTTCATGAAAAACTAGGGGAATTTGATAAATAGTATCACAATCAGGATTTGAGATGACATCTTCTTGATCAATATTGCAGTAATAGGATACTTTTTCTTTGCGCTTATCATCAATTTCTTGTTCAGCTCTACCCACAATGAAATCAGGTTGAATGCCCATAGAGTTAAGAGACTTAACCGACATTTGTGTGGGTTTAGATTTAAGCTCATTAATATGGTTAGGGCGAGGGAAATAGGTGAGGTGAATATGAATTGTGTCTAGTGGTTGTCGTTGGTGCAGAATACGGTAAGCCTCATAATAGATCACATTTTGGTATTCACCTGCTGTGCCCCCTAGCTCAACCAGAACAATATCCATGTCTTCACCAATGGTTTTAATGCGGCGGATTACTTCTTCTGGAACATAGGGAATAGCATCGACCGTTGCCCCATTAAATTGGAGATCTTTAGTTTTCTCGATCACACTCGAATAAATCTGACCCATGGTAGTAAAGTTCTTTTGACCGACTTCTCGTCCTAAGAATCTTTCGTAAGTGCCTAAATCAAGATCAGCCTCTAGGCCATCTTCACACAAAAAGACATCACCATGTTCAATGGGATTAATGTTGCCTGAGTCTAAGTTTAAATAATTCTCACATTTAATAATGCCCACTTTGTAACCATGAGCCTGGAGCAGCACTCCTAGGGAAGCCGCAGTGACTCCTTTTCCAAGTCCTGATAGGACTCCACCAGAAACAAAAACATATTTTGTTTCATTCTTAGTTATTTTTTTAGGTAAAACCCCATGGAAGCTCATGGGGATATAGTTTAGGTTACTTTATTGATTAAGTAAATCCTGAATTTGTTTCTCTAGCTCTTTACTCCACTTAACCCCATAAGGAAGTAACATTTTTTTAGGTTTTTCTCCATTGGGAATTAAGATCATAACTCTATCATCTCCCCCATTTTTTTTAAGAAGATTACCCAGCTGTTCCAGAATTGACTTGTCTGTTTTACGAGGAATAAAAATCTCGTGTGCGCCGCTTGATTTTGCTTGCTCAACGCTTAATTGAGTTGGATTAATAATTTTTTCAACAATTAATTTGAGCTCACCATCTTGATCGTCGGCCTTGGCTTTCATTAACACCACGCTGTCCTCAGCTAAATCTTGGCCAAATTGATCAAATGTCCGGGGGAAAATTACAAATTCAGCAACACCAGTTTCATCTGCAAGATTGCCGAAAGCCATCTCCCTATTGGAGCTTTTGGTCCTTACTTTTCTTAGACGAGTGATAATACCGCCAAAGATAAAGGTTTGATCGGCGTGGATTGATAGATCTACCTCATCAATGCATTTATTTGCTTGTTTGTTAACTGCTTTTAGTGAATTTGCTAATGGGTGTTCGGTTAGGTAAAGACCAAGATATTTCTTTTCAAATGAAAGCAACTCTTGTCTAGGATATTCTTGGAGCTTGGGAAAAGTGTCCGCTAATGTTTTGACGCTTTCATCAATATTGGTGAAGAGATTATCTTGACCGTCAATATCTGATTGAAATTGAGTAGCTCTGTCTTTAATTTGGTCTAGATTTTTCAACATACTAGCGCGATTGCCAAATTTATCCATTGCTCCAACCTGGATCAAAACTTCTAGGGTTTTTTTATTTACTTTTCGACCCTCAGACTCTTGAATAAATTGAGTTAATGAGGAAAACTCACCTCCAGTTTTATCTCTGGTTTCTATAATATTTTCTATTGCTGCTTGTCCGACATGTTTAATGGCAGTGAGTCCAAAACGAATTGCTAGATTTTGAAGAGATCCCCGGTGTTGTTCAATGGTGAAGTTGGACCCAGACTTATTTATATCGGGGGGTAAAACTGAAATACCCAACTTTTTACTTGCTTCAATTGCTTGAGCAACCTTGATATCTCTATTCATTCCATGAGAAGCTGACTCAATGCTCATTAGGGCGGCCATGTACTCAACTGAGTAGTTTGCCTTCAGATAGGCTGTTTGATAGGCGATCATTGCATAGCTAGCAGCGTGGGCTTTGTTAAAACCATAGTTAGCAAAAGCTTCGATAAATCCCCAAACTTTTTCAGCTACCTGTTGGGTATATTTATTTTCAACTGATTGTCTAATGAAGCGTTTTTTATTTTCATCCAGTAGCTTCTTCTTTTTCTTACCAATTGCTCTTCTGAGAATGTCTGCTTCACCCAGGGTGTATCCTGCCATGTGGTTAGCCATCTGCAAAATCTGCTCCTGATAAACCATTACTCCATAGGTCTCTTCAAGAATTTTCCTTAGAGATTCATGAGGATAAATAATTTTGTCTGGATTGTGCTTTCCTTCAATAAATTGTGGAATTAGATCCATTGGCCCAGGTCGGTATAGGGCAACCATAGCGGTAATATCTGAAAATTGATTAGGTCTAAGAGTTCTAGCAACTCGTCTCATCCCCGCTGACTCTAGTTGAAAAACACCAGTGGTTTCACCAGTAGAAATTAGATCAAATGTTTTTTTGTCATCAATAGGTATTTTACTCAGATCAATCTCGATATTTTTATACTCTTCAATTAATTGAACTGCCATTTGGATGGTAGATAAATTGCGTAAACCCAAAAAATCAAATTTTAAAAGACCAATGGCATCATCAGATATATTACAGTCCAAAACATACATATCATATTGAGTGACAGTTTTACCACTTTTATTTTCCCTTTGAATTGGGGTGTAGTTCATGAGTGGTTTGTCGGCGATCACCACCGCAGCTGCATGGACGCTATTGTGCCGAATAACACCTTCAACTTGTTTGGCCAAATCAATTAATTTTTTAAACTTTGGTTGTTGGTAATAAGCAGCTAGTTCTGGAACTGTTTTTATAGCCACATCCAGAGTTGTCTTGGTGCCGGGATGATTAGGAATTAATTTGGCAATTTTATCTGGGTCTTCGTAAGGCATGCCTAAAACTCGACCAATGTCACGAATGGAAACTCTAGCCTCCATTCTTCCAAAGGTTATTACTTGTGCAACATGATCATGGCCATAAGTATCTGCAGCATACTTTATGACTTCATCTCTACGATCATCAGCAAAATCAATATCAATATCAGGCGGAGTAGGGCGTTGTGGATTTAAAAAGCGTTCAAAAGGTAATCCATGGACTAAGGGGTCAATATCAGTAATGCCAATCGCATACGAAACTAATGAGCCAGCAGCACTACCTCTCCCCGGTCCAACAGCAATTCCTTGTTTTTTTGCCCAGTTTACAAAGTCTTGGGTGATAAGAAAGTAGGTAGAGTAGCCTTTTCCAGTGATAATATCAAGCTCGTAGTCTACTCTATCTAAATGTTCCTGTGTTATTTTTTCAAACCTATTTTTAAGACCCTTGAGAGTCATCTCTTTGAGAAACGCCTCGGTGGTCTTCCCTTTAGGTATAGGATAATCAGGGAAAATTAATTGACCGGTGGGAATTTCAATATTGCACCTGGCCGCAATCTTAACTGAGTTTTCAATTGCCTCTGGGTAATCATGAAATAGTTCTGTCATTTCTTCATTGGAGCGTAGGAAAAAAGTGGGGCTGTCAAGCATGCTCATCCGCTTTTCTTCACTAATGAGCTTGCGAGTTTGAACGCAAATTAAAGCATCTTGAGCGTGAGCTTCATTGGCTCTGACATAATGAACATCATTGGTGGCGACCAAGGGAATATTTAATTCGCGGGAAATAGAAACTAATTCTTTATTTAATTCTTCAATAAAATCAATCTGATGCTTTTGTAGTTCAATGTAAAATCTGTCACCGAAGAGCTTCTTGAATTTTTTAAACCACTCTAAGGCCTCTTCTCTTTTCCCATCTCTTAATAAGCGATTAAAAATGCTGCTGGGACAACCACTGGTAGCAATAATGTCAGAACCATATTTTTCTAAGAGCTCAAAATCAATTCGGGGTTTGTAAGAGAACCCCTCTAAATTAGCAGCAGAAACTAGGTGCATGAGGTTAACATACCCCTGATGGTTCATTGCTAGTAAGGTAAGGTGAAACTGATCGCTACCCATGCGAGTTTGTTTATCAAAACGGGACTCTTTAGCCATGTAGGTTTCTACACCAATAATGGGTTTGATGCCGGCTTTTTTACAGCTGTTATAAAAATGGACTGCACCGTACATGCCTCCATGATCAGTAATAGCTAATGCCTTCTGACCATTTTCTATAGCTTTATCGATTAATTTGGATACTCTCCCCAACCCATCTAGCATCGAGTATTCGGTGTGGACGTGGAGGTGTACGAAGTCAGCCATACTGTTACTATAACAGGTTAGTTTTCCAGAGCTTTGAGTAGCTCTGACCTAACTTGTTTCATGTCTAATTTCTGTTGTAATTTTTGCGCCACTTGTCCTAGGAGGAAGCCAATAACTTGGATTTTACCAGCCTTATATTTCTCTACTGCATCTGGGTTAGTTGTTAGCACTTCATCAATGACCTGAACTAAGACATCGGAGTCGACGTCGTCAGTTTGATGGAGTTGTTGATAGGTAGAGACGATTTCCTCATGACTTGAGTTAGGATCAAGTTTGATATTTTTATTAACAATCTCTTTAGCGATATTATTAGGTTTAATGTCTTTTTCTAGGGCTGCTACAAAAACTAATTCTAAAAGTGCTGTGGTTTGATGACCATTAATAAGTAGCCTTGAGTATCTACCCTCGATTTCAAATTTAGTTTTCCAATAATCAACTGTTTGTTCAGGAAGAGTTGGCAACTCTTCCCTCCACTTTTCTACCTGCTCTTTAGTGAATTGAAGTGGCGGAATATCAGGGTCTGGGAAGTAGCGATAGTCTTCCGCAGTTTCTTTAGTTCGTTGTGAAAATGATTTTTGCTTAGCTACATCCCAACCACGAGTTTCTTGAGTAGGATTCTCTCCTCCATTGAGGACCTCAGTTTGTCTTTCTATCTCATAGGCAATAGCCTGCTCCATGTATTTAAAAGAGTTAATATTTTTAAGCTCCACTTTATAGTCTGGTAAGTCACCAGTTTTACTTAAAGACAGATTGGCCTCTAAGCGCATGCCACCTTTTTGCATGTCGCAATTTCCAATATCTAGATAACGAATAATATCTCTTACTTTTCTAGAAACCTCAGCTGCTTGCGAGGCAGACTTAATATCTGGCTCAGTGACTAGTTCTAAGAGAGGTACTCCGCCGCGATTAAAATCAACTAAACTCACCTTTTTGCTATCAATGTTTTTATGAAGGAGTTTGCCGGTGTCTTCTTCTAGGTGAATGCGAGTAATACCAACTCTTCCCCCTGATGTATCTAAATATCCGCCATAACAAAAAGGAATATCATATTGGCTGATCTGATAACCCTTGGGAAGATCTGGGTAAAAATAATGCTTGCGGTCGAACTTAGAAAACAAGTTTATCTTACAGTTTAGAGCTAGACCCAGCTTAATCGTCCACTCAATGGCTTTCTTATTAGGCACAGGTAATGCGCCGGGCATGCCTAGACATACAGGACAGGTATAAACATTGGGTTTAGGCGCATGGAAAGGATCATTCTTACAGCCACAAAACATCTTGGAGTCAGTCTTGAGCTCAGCATGAATCTCGAGCCCGCAAATTAGTTGGTAGTTTTTATTTGAGCTAGTCATTTTGATTTAGTATGGGTGGTTTTTTTGTATGCCAATCAGTTAATTGCTGATACACATATCCCATTTTCAGTAATTCTGCTTCATGAAACCTTTGCCCAATAAGCTGCATCCCAACTGGAAGGTTATCTTTAGTAAACCCAGCTGGGAGTGACAAGCTAGTTAACCCAGCCACGTTAATTGGACCAGTATAAAGATCTTCTAAAAAGCTTTTTAGTGGATCATTAATTAGTTCGCCTATTTTAGCTGGGATACTAGGAGTTACTGGAGCTAATAAAACATCGCAACTTTCAAAGGCTTTGTTGAATTCCTCAATGAGCTTAGTTCTAGCTTGTTGAGCCTTTTTATACAGCTCATCAGCGTAACCAGCTGATAGGGCGTAACTTCCTAACATAATTCTACGCTTAGTTTCGTCTGATAAAAGTTGGCGACTTTCTCCATATCGCACTCCGTCATATCTAGCCATATTAGAACTAGTTTCACTTAGTCCAGTTAGGTAATAAATAGATACCCCATACTCCATTAAAGGAATGCTAACATTGACAATTTTATATCCAGCCGCCTCATATTCTTTAACTGCCCTAAGAATGATATTTTCGACAATTGGGTCCAGACCATCACCAAAAAATTCTTTGGGTACGCCAATGGTTTTAGTGACTTTTTTATTTAGATTCTTTATGTATTTAACGTCCTTATTTGCAGAGCTGGTGGCATCGAGCTCATCTTTACCCACCATACTTTCTAAAACTAACGCTAAGTCCTCTACGGATTTTGCCATTGGCCCCACACTATCCAAGGAAGATGCATAGGCAATGGTTCCATATCTAGAAACTCTTCCATAGGAAACTTTAAGCCCAGAGGTATTGCACATACTACTCGGGTTCCTTATTGATCCTCCAGTATCCTCTCCAATAGCAAAGCCTACCATTCTACTAGAAATGGCAGCAGCAGGACCCCCTGAGGAGCCACCCTGAATACGAGTTAAGTCCCAAGGATTCTTCCCAGCTCCATAATCAGTATTTTCAGTTGAACCACCATGACCCCAGGCATCAAGATTATTCTTACCAATCAAAATAGCACCCGCCTCTTTTAGCTTTCTATGAACGGTGGCTTCATAGGGAGAGTTAAATTTATCCAAAACTTCGCTACCACAAGTGGTGCGAGTTTCTTTATTTACATAGGCGTCTTTAAGTGAGTAGGGAATTCCATAAAGAGGGCTAGTGGCTTTACCAATATTTTTATCAGCTTGTTGAGCTTCTTTAATTACTTCTTTTTTATCTCTCAAGGTAATAAAACTGTTAAGTTGGTGATCCAATTTTTCTATTCTCTCGTAAGATTCAGTTACTAAATCTACAACAGAATTTTTTTTGTCTTTTAATAATCTAGCTAGTTGGGAGATTGATTTATCTAATAGCATTACTCATCTTTTTGGGTTAGCACATAAGGAACTAAAAAATAACCTTGGTGAGTGTTTTTTGAATTTGAGAGAGCCTCATCCTGATTAAAAGAAGGGGTAACTTTGTCTTCTCGCCAAACATTTTCTTCCTCGACTATTCTAGAAGTTTCAGGCACATCTGCGAATGAAAGGGATTTTAAATCATTAAAATGATCTACAATAACACTTAGTTGATCCTGATAAAGATCAATCTTATCCTCATCAAGCTCTAAGTTAGCTAATTGCGCAATGTGTTTTACAAGTGATTTGTCGATTTTTTGTTTCATGGGTTTTTTAAAATATCTGCCCGAAGATAATAGATGCTGCTCTATTTAAATCATCTGCGTCTTCTTTATATTTCAAGGCTGCTCTTTTTAAAGATGAAACTAATATTAATTTTGATAGCCAATTTTTACCTCTTTGTATTTCAACAGCTTTCTCCCTATTATAGCCTGCAAGACTGAACAAAGCACTGCTTCTTTCTACAGAAAATGGTGAGTAAATTGCATCCATAACAGAATATATCAAATTTTATCAGATTCTTATATTTGTTTCAGGGCAGAAACTCGCTCAGCAACTGGTGGGTGAGTCATAAACATCTTAGCAAACATTCCCACTCCACCGTGAGTATTTTTTAACGGATTACTAATATAAAGATGAGCCGTAGCTTTATTTGCCGCTTCCAAAGGCTCTTTATCTTTGCCTATTTTTTCCAAAGCTTTGATTAAACCAGTCGGATTTTTTGTCATAGCTACTCCAGATGCATCTGCCAGGAATTCTCTGCGGCGTGAAATAGCTAGCTGAATAAGCTGAGCGATTAAAGGCGACAGAATGGCCAACACTAAACCGACCACGAACATGACCATCTGTACCTGCCCTCCCTCATCATTGCTGCGTTTCTTGCCTCCACCCCAGCGAGTCATGCGTAAAAACCAATCAGATAACAAAGCTACCAAACCTACCAGAATAGTCACGATAGACATCAGTCTAATGTCATAATTTTTAACATGTGAGAGCTCATGAGCCACTACTCCCTCTACTTCGGATCTATTTAACCGACTCAACAAGCCAGTAGTAGCACAGACCACAGCGTGGTCTGGATCTCTACCAGTAGCAAAGGCATTCATGGCCGTGTCTTCAATTATGTAGAGTCTAGGCATGGGCATGCGTTGGCTCATGGCAATGTTTTCGGTTACAGTATAAAAGTCAAAGAACTCTTTTCTTTTTGCTTCACGAGCTCCAGAAATACCCAAGATAATTTTGTCAGACCACCAGTAGGAGAAAAACGAGATTAAGCCAGAGACAATAAAGGCTATGCCGACCATATCCAGACCATATCCCATGCCTTCGGCCATCACATAGCTGGCACCGACAATAAAGGTGATGAATAAGACAATGATCAGCGATGAGCGTCGTTTATTTTGAGCAACGACTTGATAGTGAGTCATTAAAGTTGTACTTTGACGTCCTTCATTTCATCAGTTGAGACCTCGACATGAGAGCCGGTCAAGGCAGTGGCGAGTCCCTTTTCTGGTTTAAAACCAAACATATTGGCAATCATATTTGATGGGAAGACGACTAGTTTTTCATTATAAGTTTGACTGAGGTCAATCACACTACGACGAGCATACATAAGCTTGTCAGCGGTGTCAGTCAGCTCATTCATAAACTTAGTGACTGTTTTGTCAGCCTTCATCTCCGGATTGTCTTCGACGGCGATGCTGAGTTTTGGTACTGCAGCCTGAATTTGATTAATAGCGGCATCAATGTCTTTAGCATTACCAGTCTTTTCAGCTTTCTCAGCTGCTTTTCTAGCATCTGTCAGCATCTTAAAAATTGATTTCTCATGCTTTAGATAACCTTTAACAGTCTCTTGAAGGTTGGGAATCAATGAAGCTTGGCGCTTGAGTTGGTTGCCGATTTCTTGAATACTGGCGACGATTTGAGTCTTCAGTTTCTGGAGGTCGTTATAGATGGAAACTACATAAACTATGATAATGGTTGCTACTATCAGGAATGGAACGAACATATATTCCTTTCTGGAATGTTCTTAATTAAAACTATGATATCAAATTACTCTAGAAATGTAATGGTAAAATAGGTAAAATAGTCTCTCTTAACATTAATGGGCCCCGTGGTGTAGTGGTTAACATGCCTCCCTGTCACGGAGGAGATCACCGGTTCGATCCCGGTCGGGGTCGCATTTTTTTGTTTTTTTAATTTAGACACATATTTATATGATAAGATCTATTAGTTGTGACAGAAAAACTCGATCTCACTCTTAAAGAAAATTGGAATGAAGAAAATGCTGAAGAGATAGCATTAATGTTGGGATTTATTTGCAACGATCTTTTTTTAGAAATTCTTGAAGATTTTATTAAAAATACTGTAGTAGGAGCTACGATGACTAACTTCTTAGTTACTCTTGCAATAGGAAGATTTAAAAGTTCTGGGGCGGATAAGAAATAAGAGCTGTCTTTAATTGTTCAATCTACAATTCTACTAACTCCGGGTAAATAATTAAGTAAGTAAGGGTTTAAGTTCGCCACTACGGTTAATGGGTATATCTCTGGTATAATCAAGTTACACTAATAATAAAGAAGAAACAGATGGACGTATGAGAAATTTTAACAACAACAATTCAGGAAGATCTCAAGATAGACGAAGGTCTGGAGGCGGTGATTTTGGCAGACCTCGCCATGACTCACGAAATTCAGGACGCACTCAGATGCATGATGCCGTTTGTTCCGACTGCAATAATAATTGTAAAGTGCCCTTCATGCCTAGCTCTGGAAAACCAATTTACTGCAGTGACTGTTTTGAAAAAAGAGGAAATAGCAGAGGCAATGAAGATAACAATTCCAGAAGACCTAGGTCTTCAGGTTTTGACAATCGTTCTCCCAAAAACTATGACAAGCAATTTAAGACCATCAATGAAAAATTAGATGTAATTCTAAAAACACTTGCACCAAAAGAAGAAGAAAACGTCATTCCTGATCAAGATGTAGTCGTTACTGATGATGAAACCGACGCAGATCAAGCCAGCGGTGAATCCCAACAAGATACTCCAGAAGTACTTGAAGATACCATTGAAGATACCGCTGAAGATACCGCTGAAGATACCGCTGAAGATACCGCTGAAGATACCATTGAAGATATTGTTGAAGTAGAAGACAAATAAAAAATCAGCTAATCAAACGAGTAGTATATCTTCCCAAACCTTGAATTGAATTTCATCACTTCGTTCCTAATATGATCGCCTTTGAATGATCTATCTAAGAATTCTGCTATTTGCTGCATCTCTACCACCTTCATTCCCCTCCTTGTAACTTCTTGTGTTCCCAATCTAATAAAGATTCTTCCACCCAGTGACTTATCAAAGTTAACCCCCAGGCGATTATCAAACAGCTGTGCATAAAGTTTTTTGTAAGCCCCCACTTCCTCAGTAAAAAGATGTACCTGATGGTTCTCAGAGTAATTTCCCGTATTAGCTTTTCTGATTTCATAACCCAAACCAACCAATGCTTGAGCTAAATCATTTGAGTTTTGCACCACTTGCAGGGCATACTCTCGTCCAAACTTTTTTATTTCTAAAATTGTAGTAGCTAAGGCAATTAAATGATGTGTGTGAGGGCTGGAATATAGACAGCTATTGATAATGCCATTGGCCTTATCTCCCAGCTTCTTATCCCTAAACGCAATCATCCCCTTTTGCGGTCCTGGAAAAGTTTTATGGGTATTAGCACTAATGACATCAGCTCCTTCTGTAAGGGGTGATTGGAAGACCCCACCCATGATTAAACCCATGGTGTGACTAGCATCATAGATAATAATCACCTCATCACCCAGGGCTTGCCTCAACTCTTTTAAATTATGAGGATTAAGGTAGTAAGACACATCCATGTAAAAAGCTGTGGCTCCAGTTTCTTGGAAAATCTGGGCAATTTTGTCTGCTTCAAATCTTAAGTTCTTGTGGTCAAATTCTGCAAAGACCTGTTTTCTGCCAATTCGTTCTAAAATTCCGGCCGTAGCAAAGTGACCACCATCAGCTATTTTGACCGTCATCACTACATCACCAGCCTCAGTAGTAGATAAGAGCGAGCACATCATTGCATGCACCCCTGATAAACAATTAAGGTTAACACTATCTGCATGCAACATCTCTTTGGCTGCTGCCTCAGCCTCATTGATCAATTCCTCAATCCCAGGGAAACCTATGGCTGTAAAAGGTCCCATGTCAACCTTACTCCCCTCTCCTCCACCAAAGAAATAGCGCTCAGACAACTTAGAACCCAAAAACATTCTGGCTGTTTTTGACATCTGGGCTTCATTGGAAGTTAGATGGAGAAACTCCTCATTTCTAGCTTCTTCTTGTTTGATTTGGGAAAGGATAGGTTGGATGTTCATACTCTCATATTATAGTTGATGATTAATTTGATACAATGAGTTTGCTAGCGGTGATAGCTCAGTTGGTAGAGCGTTTGCTTCCCAAGCAAAAGGTCGCGGGTTCAAACCCCGTTCGCCGCTCACACCTGCTGGTTTGTCCAGACGCCTGTGTAGCTCAGTTGGTAGAGCAATGGTATCGTAAACCATAGGTCGTCGGTTCGACCCCGACCGCAGGCTCAGTAAAAATTAGTTTAATTATATGGCTAGATCCAGAATTTCTAGAAAACAACAGCAAAAAATGGTGCGTCAAACTGCTCTGATCATTGTCTTGGCCGTTTCTCTATTAGCAGCCTTTATCTTTTTTATCATGCCTCAATTTATTAGATTGGCTGATGGATTATTGAATGGCAGCGGTGGCTCAATTGAATCTCAGGATGAAGTTCCACCTCAAACTCCAGTTCTATCTGCCCCAGTGGCAGCCACCAACAGTGCTTCTCTACCGATTTCTGGCGTTGGGGAGGCTAAAAGCCAGGCAGTATTAGTGCTTAATGGTGAGCGCCTTGAAGATGTCGAGATAAACGACAGGGGCGAGTTTAAGTTCACCGTGCCTCTCACCGAGGGTGAGAATGCGTTAGCAGTCTTTGGAGTTGATGAAGCTGGTAATGAATCAGTTCAGACTCGCGAATACACAGTTCAACTTGATACAGAAGCACCAGGGATTGAGATTGAGAGTCCTACGGATGGAGCTGAGATTGAGTTAAGAAAGAATCAAATTACCACCATTAAAGGTTTCACTGAGCCTAAATCCAAGGTATTCATTAATGATCGTTTAGTTTATGCCAAGGCAGATGGCAGCTTCACTATGAGTCTTAATCTTGAAGAGGGAGAAAATAAACTCAAATTTAAGGTTGAAGACAGGGGCGGGAATGTTTCTGAAAAAGAAATTACGGTTAAGTTTAGATTTTGATTTCCTCAAGAGTTAAGATCTGTGAGGTGAGCCACAGCCAGATAAACGGTTGAAAAACAGTATGGTTAAACTGTGAGTGAATAAGTATTGCAATAAATGCTGCAAATATATAAGTATCTCTTTGATACAAGTATTGTCCTACTCTATATAGGATAATTAAAGCTATTCCCAGACCCACTACTCCCATTGAGGTCAATAGAAAGACAACTAAGTTATTGGGGAAGTGAGCTGTGTTAGGCCAAAAGGACTCTTCCCCCATTTGATCCTGATAACTAAACAGTCCTCTACCCACTACCCACTCATATCCATTTAAGCTCTTCAAAGATGACTGGTTTGATTCAATGCGGGCTGTAACGGAGGCAGTTCTCTCCAGCTTTACTCCTTCCCCCTCTGGTCTAGGTAAAAAGGGAATCGTAATTATAAATAGCCCCATAATAATTGGAAGAACAAAGTTCTTTTTATAGGACTTAATAAACCCGATAAAAATTATCAGAGCTGATCCTAGAATAAAACTGATAAAACTGGCTCTGGAATAGGTTGGGAGTATAGCCCCGGCCAATAAGACTGATATGGTGTTCTTAACCTGGTTTGGCTTATTCCACAGTCCTTGGGTAATGAGAAAGGATACGGTGAGGAGAATACCCGTAAAGTTGGGGTCAAATTGAGAACCGATGAGTCTAAATAGGTGATCATCCCAACCTAAGTATTTAAGGAACCTAACATCTGGCAAGAATAAATATTGTAGTAGTCCCATAATAGCTACGGATAAACCAGCCAAGACCCAGTAACAGCGATATGATTTACGAGAGTAAGGTAGAGTAAGTGGCAGACTTAGGGCAAAAAGTAGGTAAGCAATAGCTCTAACTATATATAGCAAGGAAATGATGGAGAAGCTTTGGTTTATAATATTAATTATTAAACCGATGGCTATCCAAGCTAACAGCAAGTAAGTCAAATTATTGAAAAAATACTTTTTAATCAGCCGCATCATGCTTCGATAGTGTTTCTGAGCAACCAATATTAGCCAAAGGGCAATAAATATGTCATGAACATAAAAAGATATCACTTCATTTAATTGAATTCTCTGAAACTGTCCCAGAGAAAAAAGAGATAAAATTATTATAAATAAATATTTAAATGTTTTTTTCATGGTTTTTCTGGTATTGAAGCTCGTATTGAAAAATCCTGACGCAAAAAGAGTGCAGGCTCATCATTAGGGCATAGCTAAGCCCTCTCCAGCCATCTAAAATCCCTCTCTTAAGTAAAAAATTGTTAATGAATTTTCCTACAGGAAAAGTTATAAGACTATATAGATTAAGCTTATAATCTTGGCCAAATCTATACTTTGCTTCGATTTCGGCATAGTTAATAATTGAAGTTAAAAATTTATTTAAAGAAGAATGGGCGCAATGAATAATCCTAATATTTGATCTTCCCACTGTTCCATCAATCTTTGCTACCTCATGAACGGGGCGTACCCAAGCCATCTTACTTTTCTTACCCATTCTAAGCATTCTCATGTTTCCAGCCTCACCATAATTGATGAGTTGATGATAAAAAACATCTTGTCTTTTTACCATTACCCCATCAAGGGAATTTTTATGAATAATTCTACTGATTTCAGCCACGGATTCGTGAGTAATAAGCTCATCACTATCAAGAAAAAAAACCCATTCATGAGTTGCTTTCTTTAAAGCTTGATTACGAACTTGTGAAAAATCAGTTATTTCTTTATTTTCTACAGTAATTATTTCCTTAGCAAACTGTGACGAATTGAGTGCTCGTTGAAATTGTTCATCTCTGTGCTTAAATAAGATGATGACGCTAATATCGAGGGTGGTAGACATCATAAGTTGTAAATTCTATTTTGGTTATATTGGGATAACCAGATAGGCTAGAATTTTTTGGTTCTATGTAGAATACCATACCTTCCCGCCCATCTTTAGGAATTCCTAACTCTCCTGCTAACCAGCGTAGGTTATCAAAATAACTTGGAAATTTTCCAGCTGGATGAGTGGTTAATAGTTGAAACCTACCTTCACTAAGCCTATCGATTGTTTTAATAATTTGTCGTTGTTCTTGAACTGAGGGGTTATAGCTAAAATCTTGAACATTACTAACAAAAAAATTATGTTTGAATATCGAGCTGATATTTATTAGTGCCCAGATACCGATGAAGATTTTTAAAAGTATTTCTTTCTTATGAAATATCTGGCTTAGTCCCCAACCTATCAGGAGGCTTAGGAGTGGGAAATAGGGCGGAAAATAGGCTTCTGAGGGTGTCCCATGCACAAAATAACTAAGAGTCAGTAGTATAAGAGCAGCAATTGTTATTTCTAGACCAATTTTAAGACTCCTCCTTCTCATAAATGCTAAAACTAGGCTAGTCAAAAGTAATCCAAAAAAGACAAGGGAGATAAGATTATTTTGGGTACTAAAAATGCGACCTATGTATTTTCCATAAATAGCAAACGTTCCAATTACTCCACTGACTGAAAATTGATGATTGCCCACTAGACCAGTTAGAGAAGTTATTCTGTACCCTATCCATAGAATAAATCCACCAATTTGACTCTGACTAAAAGAGCTGGTCAGATCATGAATAATCTGTGGCAGTAGCCCTAGGAGTAATGCTGCGCAGAATTGTGAAATAATACTAATATCAATTTTTATCTTCTTGCGCCATAAGATATAGGGGATCAGTAAGCCCAAAGAAAACAGGGTCAGCTCAAACTGCATGATAAGAATCCAGGCTAATCCTGCGCCAAATACTCCCAATCTCTTATTCTTCCACAGGTATTGAAGGGCAAATAAATAAATCATGACCACAAATGGAATGGGATTGGTGTGATAAGGCACTCGGCTATGAGCGATGGCCAAAGGGGAAAATGCTAATAAGGCAGATGAAATCAAAGCAGTTTTTTTATTGATAAAAACTACGGCGTATTCATAAACGGCTATGACTGCAAGTATTCCCAAGAATGCAAAGATAATTGAGAAGGCGAAGGTATTTTGTCCAAAAGCTGAATAAATAATCATTTCTAGCCAAATAGTTAATGGTCCCTGATGAAATCTGGGCACACTAGAAGGAATACCCAATAAAGGAATATTTTGTGATTCAACCGCTTGTTTGGCCATCAAGAGATCTTTGGCAGCATCGCTAAATAAAATTCCTCGAGAGGAAATATCCCACGACCTCATTAGTGCGGCAAAGATAATAATTAAAGTTATGACCCAGTTGTCTTTAATAAACTTTTGCCATTGAGCCAGGCTAGGAAGTTTTTGTTTGTTGATAGATGCCATAGGCAATTATGGGCAAGGATAGAGCCCTACCGAAAGCGAGACCCATGACTGCACCAAGCAGTCCTTGTTCTTGTCCTAGGATAATTATTAAAGAAATAGTTGAGATAAGATTAAAAAATTGATGGGTGTTTAATATCTTGTAAGCACCCTTGGTTAGGAACAGTGTATAACCAATAAGGGCAAAGCTATGAGTTACTCCGGCTAAAACCAGCCAGCTAATAAGGGGAACTACATCAAGCCACTGTGGACCTAAAATTAAATTTACAAAAAATTCGGGAAATAATAGGATAGGAATTGAAGTTATTAATAAAAGTAAGCCAGTAAACCCCAGAGTTTTAAAAGTAGCATTTTTGAGTCGTTTGGAGTCAGTAGAAATTTTGGTATAAACAGGGAGGGTGCCATGGTGAACTGACCTAGCTAGGTCATAGTTTAATTTATGAGTTAGAGCATATGCATTATGATAAAGACCTAGTTTGTAAGTTCCGACTAATTTACCAATGATGAAGTCGTCCAAGTTGTCATTGAGGTATCCCATCAATGAAGATAGGCTCAGCCACTTAGCATTATTGAAAATTACCTGAGCTCTTGACTTCAAGTATTTAAATTGAGGTCTGAGTTTGAAAAAAGTGAAAGAAATTATTACCTCAATAATAGCGGCACCGATCATGCTAAAAATCATGGCAGAGACTGATTTGAGTAATAATCCGAGCGTAATTGCCAGTACCCCCTCAGTCAAAACAAGTGAAAGTCGGTAAAGACTATCTTTGAAAAATTTGAAGTTCTTCCTGAGCGAGATGATGTAGGGATTAATAAATCCCCTTACCACTGGAACTAGCGAAGCTAGTGAAACTAGAGGGATGAGTTGTGGATTATTAAAGTAATGACTCAACCCAAAGCCCATTAGAATCATCATGATAGCAATAATAAAACCTCTCGCAATGGAGACAACCCAAGCGGTATCAAGAAAATAGGATACAGATCGTTTGGATTTGAGAATAGTGATGTTGATTCCGGTTTGTGCGGCAGCCTCACTTAACCCTAAAGTAATCACGGTTAAGGAGAATAACCCAAAGTCATCGGGGCTAAGTAATCTAGCTAGGACAGATATTTTAATTAAGGAAATTAATGCGGCAAATACCTTCATTACAGTCTGCCAACTGAATCCCTCAATGGCTTGTCTAAAGTAACTCATGGGTGAAATTATGCCTCAGTTTAGATATAGTGAATAGATTAATAGTATATGACATTGTAATCTATGAAGATTATTAGCAAAATAGGCGGAGTTTTTTTTGATTTTATTGAGACCATAGTCATTGCTCTCTCCATTTTTTTGGTAGTTTATTTATTTTTTATGCAGCCCCATCAAGTTAATGGCCAGTCGATGGTGCCGAATTTTCTTAGTGGTGAGTATGTATTAACTGATAAAGTTACTTATCGTATGCGTAATCCTGAAAGAGGTGAGGTGATAGTTTTCCACGCTCCTCAGTCAGCGCATTGTCCCAAGGGAACTGGATGTGATTTTATCAAGAGAATACTGGCTGTTCCTGGTGAAAGTGTAGAGGTAAAGAACAACGGTATTTATATCAATGGCGCGCGTTTGCCAGAGTCGTACATTCCGAGTTCTTATAAAACCCTAGCTGGAGAGTTTTCTAAAAATAGGGTGGTGAGATTAGGAACTAATGAGTACTTTGCGGTAGGAGATAATAGGCCGTATTCAAGTGATTCAAGGGCTTGGGGTCCGATAGAAAAGGAAGCTATTGTTGGTCGAGCTTTCTATCGTTACTGGCCACCAAAGGCGATGGGGACGATTGTGAAAGCTAGTTATTAGTTTTTTTAAAAAGGAAACTCATCTTCTTCTTTTTTTCTTCTTTTTTCTTCTTCAGCTTCAGCTATTCTTGCGAGATAAGAAGATACAATTTGTGCGAAGCCGTGATCTGGGTTTGCTTCTATCCAAGACTTAAGATCTTCTATATCAAAGTCATACAGATCGTCACCATGCTTAATTACAATTTCGTTCATAATGCTTGATTATATCAAGCGAATTTACTTTTTTCCAGTTATATCAACTATTTTTTCTAGATCTCGCTGAGTCTCTTCCGGAGAGCCTTTCAAAGTAATGGTGATCTTTGTTTGGCGGTGAGATCTAGTTAGTTTGAGTTTAGATCTAGTGTGAAAAAATTGTTTAAAGTTATTTTCCCAGCTCTTAAGAACTTTTTCACTGATTTTAATAGAACTCTGGTCAGTTTGGTTGTTTCCAGTAGGAGAGCTTTTCTTCTTATATCTTCTAGCTAGCTCCTCTGCCCTTCTTACTGAAGAGTGTTCTTTTAATATAATTTTATAGGCTTTTATTACATCAACCTCATCTTGAATGGAGCTTAGGGCTCGAGCATGGCCCTCTGTAATAAGGCCATCAATTAAACCATCGGTCACAGCATCGGGGAGATCAAGAAGTTTGAGAGAATTACTAATGTAAGAAGGAGACTTACCGACTTTTTCAGCAAGCTCGGCATTAGAGTAGTTAAAGTTGCGCATTAATTGAAGAAAAGCCTGAGCTCTTTCAAGGGCATTTAGGTCAACTCGCTGTACATTTTCCACTAGGGCCATTTCCATCATTCCCTTAGGAGTGGTTTTTTTGATATGAACAGGGACTTCTTCTAAACCAACTATTTGAGCAGCTCGCCAACGTCTTTCACCAGCGATGATTTGATAGCCAGCGGGAGTTTGCGCAACCACTATTGGCTCAATAATCCCATAAGATTTAATTGAAGCGGCTAATTCTGCCACATCTTCATTTTTAATTTTCCCTCTAGGTTGAAAAGGGTTGGGCTGAAGTTGTTTGGTAGGGAGAGTACTAGTCATATTGATTACATCCTAACAGAAGAAATCCCGAATAAACTAGCACTAAAAAAGGCGTGAAAATCCGTGAAAATTTGATTTTAGCCTGAAATAAAACGTGAAAATTGTGTAAATTAAGCAGTAACTACGTTAACTACAGTTCTGTCGTGTTTCTGACTGAATTTAACGGTACCATCTTGCATGGCAAAAATAGTGTGATCCCGACCCATACCAACACCCTTACCTGGCTTATACTTCACACCCCGTTGACGAAGAATGATTTGGCCAACCTTAATGACTTGGCCACCAGATTTCTTTAAACCGAGTCTCTTTCCACTTCGTTTTTGTTGTGATTGTTGAGCAACTTTGCCTGAGCCCTTAACGTGTGCCATATTATCCTTTATACCTTAAAAAATGCAGCTGTCTTTTCACAATTGCCTGAGGGCGACTGTAAATAACTGGCTGAGACATAGTAGTGTACCCGAGTTGAGATATCTTGTCAATTAATTTATTGAGGTCGTGAGTTTGATTCTTAGTTTCCACTAATGGAAAAATAATAATCACTATTCCTCCAGGTTTTAAGATTGCAGTCCAGTTTTTAAATGCTCCTAGGTAAGTTCGATATAAACCTTTAAAAATATTTTTTAACTCATGTTCTTTGGGTTTAGGTTTGCCTAAAAATGGCTCAGTAACGATGGCGTCAATTTGATTTGAAACTGAATCAAGCCATGGTTGTGCAGCATCAAGTTGAGATATGGTGGGTGTTTTTTTATCTAATCCGTACTCTTCAATTAGCCACCCTAGATTATCTTGAGTACCTCTGACTGCGTCTAAGTCAATATCAGATCCAGAAACATCACAGCCCATCATCAGGGCTTCCATGAGAATGGTCCCCGAACCACAAAATGGGTCATGTATTTTTAAGTCCAGTTTTGGCTTAGAGATGTCTTTAGCGATATTAACCATCACTCGGGCAACTTTAGGAGGTAGCATACCCTTTTTTCCATCAGCATACGGCTTATATCGATCTCGCTTTGTCCAGTCATCTATATCTTGAATAGAGATGGTTTTTGCTAAAATTAGTTTTTCATCGTCTTCAATAATAACTAGCTCATGAACTTTTTGGTGGGTTAAGACAGCTGCGGTTAACCCCTGCTTGCCTGAGTCAAGGTATCTAGATTTAATACCCAAGGTTGTTAATTGTTTTTTAATTACAGCTAAATCAGCTTTGGGCAAATTTACATTACTCAGGTTAGTGACGCTAAATATTACTTTTCCAGTTTGTTGGGATAGGTGCTCAGTGACTTTGGACTCAACCTCATTAATTAATTTAGTTTCTAATTCAGACAGCTTTTTATAGGTCTTTACTAGTCCGCCAGATTGACGCTGAAGTTGATTAATGTCAATTTTCTCATCAGTATCCAGAGAGCGAAGTTGACTGGATATGGGCTGTAATTTTCCAGCGACCAAGTGTTCTAATTCAAGAATAGATAGTTGAGGAGTGTTTCCTAACTGGAAATAATAAGTTGACATGAAATTAGTATATACCTTTAACCAGCGATCTTGACGACTTCAATTGTGCTTTGAGGTTGACGGTGACCATAGACTCGGCGATATCGAGACTTTGCACGAAATTTTGCTACACGAAGTTTTTTACTTCGGCCATGCTCAACTAATTTAAAGGTGACCGAGGCTTTTTCTAAAAGAGGTGTGCCAATTTGCTGAGTTTTATCATCACCAATCATCAGCACTTCTTTAACCTGAAATTCTTTACCTTCTGTTTGATCTAGTCGATCTAAAGTTAGTTTATCTCCTTCAGAAACTTTGAGTTGTCTACCGGAGAGTTGAATTATAGCGTATTTTGACATAGGTCTTTCTTTAACAAGCGGTAATTATAACACGGTTTCAAGATAGATGCAGGGTTTTTTTAGGCCTAATGTTGGTTGAGATAGATTGAACCACAGCAAACATTGCCATTAAAGATAGTAAGGAACTACCCCCATAAGATAATAATGGCAAAGTCAAGCCAGTGATAGGCATTAAGCCGATGTTCATTCCAATGTTTATCCCGGTTTGAAAGGCAGTCATAGCTGCTATGCTCATACAAAAGTAGTACTCTGACTTAGACGATGATCTCAATCCAACTTGAATAATAAAGCTGATTATTAGTGAATAGATTAGAATCACAATTGTAGAGCCAATAAAACCAAATTCTTCTGCCAATGAGGCAAAGATAAAATCAGTTTGTCTTTCTGGCAAAAATTTAAGATGAGATTGAATTCCCTGACCCAATCCCCTACCAATTAATTGCCCCGATCCTGCTGCAATCAATGCTTGGCGAGCATTATAACTAGAATCTTGAGTGTCTTGACTTGAATCCATGAAACTAGTTATTCTTTGTTTCTGGTACGGCTTGAGTACGAAAAACCAAGATAAGATAATCCCCATAAAGGCCAAGCTAGCTAGGGTAGCGATTTTTTTCCAAGAGATATTGCTTAGAAAAATAACAATGCCAGTACTAAACAAATAAACTAAAGTTGTGCCTAAGTCTGGTTCAATCAGGATTAGACTGGCTGGAATTGCTATAACCACTATCGCTTTAATTAAGGTTGAAAACTTATCTAGCGAATCTTTAATTAAACCCAACACTAAGGTCGTAGCTAGAATAGCCATCTGAGAGGGCTGAAGATTGTACTCTCCCAGAATTGGGATCCAGCGACCAGTTTTTCCTGAAAAAAATCCATATAAATAAGAAACTATTAGTAAAATATTAACCGCAACGTAAATTGGCCAAGCTAAATTTTGTAACTGTTTAAATTTTATCTTAGAGATCAAAAAGAAAACACCAAAGCCAAAAATGAAAAACAGTGCTTGTTGGGTGGCTAATTCTGGAACCACACTTTTTAAAGTTAATAAACTAATTAAAGCTAAAAACAGTAAGAGGGTGGGTAAAAGCCATCGCTTCATGAGTTTATTATACGCAACTCATCACCTTGACTAATTGTTGTATTAGTTTTGAGTTCAATTTCTCTTTGCCATTTTGGAGATAAATGAGGAACTTCAACTTCAACATGTTGATCAATTTGCAGCCCATCTTTTTTACGAAGTTTTTGAATATCTCTCATTAGTTCTCTGGCCTCACCCTCTACCTTGAGTTCTGGAGTTATATCCCAATCATAATCAACTTGGAGATCAACATTTTTTTCCCATGTAATCTCTTTGACATTTAGTTCATCGGCAATAACCTCAAGTAAACTATCAAATGGTTTTTCTCCCGGCGCAGAAACTAGTAATTTTCCCAAGGGCTGTCTAAGCCTGACTTGCTTCTGTGTTCTTAGATTCCTGCCCTGATTTACAATCTCTTGAATTAATTCCATTTTATCTTCCAACTCTGGATTCAAAAGACTTTCTTTTGTAGTGGGCCAATCAGAGTGATGAATTGAGGTATTTTCATCAACTAAATTATGGTGAATTAATTCAGGAAAATAGGGGGCTAAGGGAGCCATGAGTTGGGCTAGAGTATAAATTGAGTATCCAAAAACATGACTTACTTCCTTGTTATCATCTGCTCTTAAACGATCTCTGCTTTGTCGTAGATACCAAGTAGAGAGCTCATCAACAAACTCCATCAATGAGCGACTGGCCTTTATCAGATCATAATCATCCATGTATTTAGTGGCAGCTTGAATGAGGTGTTGGGTTTTACTAAGTAGCCATTTATCCATCACATCTTTGGGTTCAGTTGGCACTTGAGTTGCATTTACTGTTTGATCAGCAAATGTTTTGAAGAATTTGAAAATATTCCACCAAATCACAAATACCTTTCGACGAATATCGCCCACCTCTTTTTCACTAAAATTTAAGTTTTCACCCTTCATTACCGTGGAACTCATGAGATAGAGGCGCAGACTGTCTACACCATATTTATCAATTAAGATGGTTGGATCGGGATAGTTTTTCTTAGACTTACTCATTTTAGAACCATCTTCAGCCAGAATAGTGCCAGTGGTTAAAACATTCTCAAAGGAAGGCTTCCCAAAAATACCCACTGACATAACGTGCATGGTGTAAAACCAAGCTCTTGTTTGGGCAATGTACTCACTTACAAATTGAGCTGGATAATTTTTTTCGAACTTGTCTTTATTCTCAAATGGGTAATGCATGGAAGCAAATGGCATTGATCCAGACTCCACCCAGCAATCAAAGACTTCTGGTAGGCGTAAGCCTTCAACAGTTTTTTCATCATCCACCCAAACTTTTACGTGATCTAGGTGTTGGCGATGGATATCTTTAATATTTTTAACTTGGTTTGGTTCAACTGCCCATTGCTTAAGTTCTTCTAAAGAACCAATGATACGAGTCAATGACTGGCCATCCTTTTCTCCTCGCCAAATTGGCATTGGCGTACCCCAATAGCGAGAGCGAGAAATATTCCAATCAGGAGCATTTTCCAGGCCTTTTTTAAAACGACCATGCTTCAAATGCTTGGGAAACCAGTTAACTTTTTCATTTTCCTCAATTAAGTTATTTTTGAGTTGAGTGATATCAATGAACCAAGCTGGAACCGGGGCGTAGTAAAGCCTGGTGGCACAACGATAGCATGTCGCCACATTGTGGGTTAGTTGTTCATTTTTATAAATTAAACCACGTTCTTTAAGATCTTTATTAATTGAGTTATTAGCTTCAAGAATACTCATTCCCTCCCAAGGCTTAACCTCTGTCTTCAATTTACCCTCTTCATTGACATGTTCAACTAGTTGTACGCCCTCACGCTTCATAACCCGATAATCATCTTCACCATAAATAGCTAGCGTGACCACACCAGTGCCTTCTTCATCGGTTACAAATTCATCAGCCACTACTACTCCAGCCCTCTCTCCTTTTTTACGATCAGGATAAAAATCAAAGTGTAGTTCATATTCGAGTTGAGTTAGTTCTTCTCCAGTCATAGTCTCAACTACTTCGAAAGGTTCATCTAATAGAGTTTCCTTGACTCTGCTACTGATCAAGATATAAAACTCATCACCCTGTTTGACCTTAGAGTACTCTGAGGTCGGATGAACAGCCAAAGCTGGCGTTGCCAGTTTATTCCAAGGAGTCGTAGACCAAGCTAGCAAGAAAGTACTGTCTTGATTTTTAACTTTAAACTTATAAGTAGTTGAAGGCTCGGTGACTTCCTCATAGCTGTTATCCATGGCTATCTCAAAATTAGAAAGCGGAGTGCTGCAGCGAGGACAATAAAGAATGACTCTTTTACCTTCATAGACTAAATCTTTTTCAAAAAGCTGTTTGAATCCCCACCAGACTGACTCCATAAAGCTGCAGTCCATAGTTTTGTAGTTGCTTTCAAAATCTACCCACCGTCCTAGGCGACCAATAATTTTTTCCCATTCTTTATCCAAGCGTAAAACCTCGCTCTGACAAGTGTTGTTAAACTGATCTATTCCTAGTTCTTCAATACCTTTTTTACCACCTTTAATTTTAAGTTTCTTCTCGATCATATTTTCAATTGGTAAACCATGACAATCCCAACCCCAAATGCGTTCCACCCGGTAGCCCTTCATGGTCCAGTAGCGTGGCACCACATCCTTTGTAGTGGAAGCTAAAAAATGTCCGTAGTGAGGCATACCTGTTGCAAAAGGAGGGCCATCATAAAAAACGTAGGCTTTATTTTCCGGTCTCATTTCAACTGATTTTTTAAAAGCCTTTGTATTTTGCCACCACTTGAGAGTTTCCTCTTCCAATTGTGGTAGATCTGGCTGTTGATTTAAATCTTTAATTTTTGGCATAAGCTTTGCATCTTTTGTATCTATAATATTTTGTTTGTTTTACTCCAAAATTAAGGGTCCAAAATAAAAAACCCTCTAAGTTAGTATAGAGGGCTCATGAGAGCGGTACCACCTCTGCTTATGCTTCATGACTGCTGTGACGGGCTTACCCGGAAAGTTCTAATCTCTTGCTGTGCAAGACTTCTTCTTTCACCTCGCTTAGCGATATCTAAACTCAAACGGTTTTAGTAATTGATATTGTAAAGGAAAATAGAATTTTTGCCAAATTATTTTTCCTACTTCTGTCTTAAAAAGGCAGGGATCTCGAACTCGTCCTCAAATTCACTTTCTTCCATGATTGCATCATTGGCATCAGATTTTTCTTCATTTCCATTTGATGCACTCTGTGAATCATCTGAAGCATTATCTGATTTACTAAATGGTTTTGAGTTGGTGATTTGAGAGTTAGTCTGAGGTTGGGTCCAGCCACTGGGAGCACGATCTATCCTAGGAACAAGATCTTCCTCTTTAGTTGATTCCTGCTGGATTTTTTCTTGAGATTGTTGACCATAAGCACCAAATACATTACGAGTGTTGTATTTATAGCCATCGAAGCCAGTAGCTATGACACTGATTTTAATATTAGTACCCATGTCTTTGTCGATTGTAGCTCCAAAGATAATGTTGGCATCATCATCGGCAGCGTTAGCAATAATAGCTGAAGCATCCGATACTTCAGTCATCGTCATATCTTCACCACCAATAATGTTGTAGAGAATACCCTTAGCACCATCAATTGAGATTTCTAGTAAAGGCGAAGAAATAGCCATGCGAGCTGCAGTGGCGGCGCGGTTTTCTCCACTAGCTTCACCAATTCCCATCAGAGCCGAACCAGATTCAGTCATGATAGTTTTTACATCAGCAAAGTCAACGTTGATTAATCCAGGCACTGTAATTAAATCTGAAATTCCCTGAACTCCCTGTCCTAGAACATTATCAGCCAGTCTAAAAGCATCTAGTAAAGTCATTTTTTTATCAACAACTTCCATAAGACGCTGGTTGGGAATAACAATCAAAGTATCAACCTTATCCCTGAGTTCTTCAATGCCTTCTTCAGCAGTTCTCATTCGGTGAACACCCTCAAAAGCAAATGGTTTGGTCACAACCGCTACTGTTAGTGCACCAGCATCTTTAGCAATGTCAGCGATTACTGGTGAAGCACCTGTGCCAGTACCTCCACCCATACCTGCAGTGATAAAGACCATGTCAGAATCAAAGAGAATATCTTTGATTTTTTCTTTACTCTCATCAGCCGCGACTCGTCCAACTTCGGGATCAGCTCCAGAACCAAGGCCTTTAGTAAAGTTTTGGCCAATTTGTAATTTGGTTTCAGCTTTTGAAGGAAGGAGGGCCTGAGCGTCAGTATTGACCGAGATGAACTCAACTCCCTCAATCTGTCCCGAATCAATCATGGAGTTAACTGCGTTTCCGCCTCCACCACCAACACCAAGAACTTTAATTTTAGCAAAAGTAGTATTTGAGGGTTTAACAAGGGCCATAAGGGTTGATTAGAATCCAATTTTAACTTCTATAATTCAATTAGTCAAAGTGTATCACAAAATTAAGGCATTAATGATTTGAAAAATGAACCAACTTTCTCAAAAGGGTTCTTACCTAAGATTGGTTTGAGGAGAGATCCAAGCTTGAGTCCTCCACCGATTGTACTACCACCATTGCGCTGTCGACCATACTCTAAAAGACCAATACTATTTACAAAAGAGGGCTTGTGAATGTCCATGGTTAGACCTTTAATTTCTTTTGGCATGCCTACTCTAGCTGGAAGGTTTAAAACTCTTTTTGCAACCTCTTTAATTTCCACTGTTTCTGCTCCACCGCCAGAAATAATAACTCCTGCAGGAACCACTGGCATTAAATTGTGCTGATCAAGAACTTTTAATACCATCGAAAAAACTTCTTTCATTCTAGGAATCATGATGCCTTCAACAATCTTCTTTTTTGATAGATTTTCAACTGTTTCATAGACACCTAAGTCAGAGGGGTTAATAATATCAGCCCTCTTTTTTCTTTTTGAAAATTCTTCCTTACTTTCTCCAGGCTTAGGCTTCCCAATATCAGCACTATCACTAGTTAGACCCAGCTTAATTTTTTCTGCTGTTTCTAGACTAACTCTACAGCCCAACGCGATATCCTGAGTAATGTGTCTAGCTCCTATTGGCAAAGCAGCAGATAATTCTAGGGTTCCTTCCACAAAAACAGAAATTGAAGTTGATCCAGCTCCAATATCAACTACTACCACTCCCAACTCTCTTTCTGTCTCTGAGACTACTACTTCAGCGGCTGCTAATCCTGAAAAAACAAAACCATCAACGTTTAGTCCTAAGTCATGAACACACTTTTCGAGATTTTTTAAGGCTGTGGTCATGCCAGTAATAATATGGGCTTCTGATTCAAGCCTAACCCCATTCATTCCTACCGGGTCTTTGATTCCTTCCTGTGAATCAACTTTAAAATCGCGGGGAATAACATGAATAACAGTTCTATCAGCTGGCAATGAGATAGCGCGCGCAGCTTCAATTACCCTCTCAACATCTTGATTAGTAATTTCTTGATTAGGTGAGGCTACTGCAACCACACCCTTTGAATTTTGAGATTTAATATGAGTGCCCGAAACTGAGACATAGGCACTTTTAACATCAAAACCAGCCATTCTTTCAGCAGCATCAAGACTTTCAGTCATAGTGGTGACTGCTTTTTCTAAGTCAACAATTTGGCTTTTTCTAATTCCAAGAGATGGAACGGCAGCCACACCCTTAACTTGAAGTTGATTTGTCTCCTCATCTAAGGTAGCTATAAGCGTAGTACATTTGTCAGTACCTAAATCAATTGCAGTAATTACCCGGGAACGAGGCATATACACGATGATAACAGAATAAAGAAAGATATGTCGAGCCTCAAGACTGGGTTTAGTGAGAAGTTTTTAAAACTGGAAACTTAAATCTTAAGTCAATCTGATTGATCTGCAAATCTATCGCCTTCAAGTCGAGCTCATCAAGGACTATGGAGAGCTTAACAATCTGTTTTTCTAGCTCATCTACTTGAGCTATGGCGATCAATTCTTCTTGTAATAAAATTTCAATCTGTTGAAAATTATATATTTTAATGTTTTTGTAAGGAATATTTTGGGAAGCTAATAACTGGATTAAATTAAGATTTAATTGATGTAAATCCGTTGAAACGTGATTTTCTTGAATTGCATCATCCCAATTGTATACCTCGATAAGAGGGAGATTTTGTTCTATAGAAATAGGTTGAGCTAAACCATTTTCAGCTATCAATAATAATTGATCTTCCCGTGATGTTCTTATAATGTAGCTATTAGGTTTGTGGGAAAACTTTAAAGCAACTGTAGTTGGCCATGATTTAGATATGGAGTTCAGTTGATATAGATTAAGTCCCAAGTTTAGAACCTGAGCTTCTAGTGAGGAAAAGAAAAACGACTTTCCTTTTATTGACTCAAGTTTCTGTGCGAGTTCTGGCGGACAAGCTTGTTCATCTATCCTACACTCAACCTCACCTATCTTAATTATTGGTAGAGTGAGTTGAGTTGCTATAACAATAAGAAAGAATGCAGTAAGCACACTAAAGAAAACAAAAATTTTACGCGGCATGAGTTAAATTAAGTAATAGCTGATAGATTTTATCTACTGCATTTGTACTTCTCTTAATAGACTGAAGATTCTTGAGAATTTTCTCATAATTATTTTCAAGTTGTTCCACTTGCTTAATTAACTTTTGAGGAGAAAGCTTATCTTGTATTAAAAGAAGAGCGGCTCCTTGATTGCTTAGCTCTTGAGCATTTTTTAATTGTTCATCGTGATGTGAGTTTGGAAGAGGAATAAAAATAGTAGGAATATTCTTAACTGTTAATTCCATTACAGTATTAGCTCCGGCCCGAGAAATAGCAGCATGAGTCTGATCATAGATCCAAGACATTTCGGCACCACTTGCCCATTCTTTAACAAAGTAATGCTGTTGTTGTTCTGATGGGAGCTTTCTTCTTATTTGATCAAGCTGTTGTTTGTAGTCAGATTTTAGATTAGAGCTGCCACATAGATGAATCACTGTCCATTTTTGAGTGAGATCTAGTAGAGATAGTCCGACAATGCGATTAATTGCTTCAGCGCCTTGACTACCACCAGTAATCAATAAAATTGGCTGAAGCGATTTCTGAGAGATCCATTTAGGTTGGGTTGATCCAGGGCTAAGCAGCTCTGATCTAATGGGGTTGCCAGTTAAGTGAGTTTTTGTCTGTGGAAAATAAGCCTGAGAAGAAGGGTAGGAAATAGCTACTTCATCTGCTAGCTTAGCAATAAACTGATTGGCAAATCCGGCAGCATGCGTTTGTTCGTGAGTAAGAATTTTAGTTCGTGTAAGTTTAGCTGCTATGGACAGGGGAATAGCTAAGTAACCTCCAAAAGAAACAAAAACATCAGGTTTTTCTTTCAGAAAAATAGCTATTGCTGAGAAAACAGATTTGGTCAAAAGAAAGGGAAAGAATAATTTGTGCTGTGCTGGTTTATTTTTAACGGTTTTAGCGGCATTCAAGTGAATAAACTTAATATCTCTTTTTTCAATCTCATTTTTTTCTTGAGCTAGCTGTTTGAGATCATTTTGGCTGTAGATTCGACCCACAAAAATAACCTCATCCTTTTTATATTTATCATGAATAAAATCAATTAGAGCTAGGGCTGGAGTTAGATGTCCCCCAGAAATAAGTATTTTCATTGAGTTAATTATACTCTTTAGCGATTCTTAAAAGAATGCCGTTGGCAAATAAAATTGTTACCAGAGATGATCCCCCATAAGAAATGAAAGGTAAGGGCAACCCAGTTAATGGCACAAGAGCCACCACAGCAGCTAAATTTAGTAAAGTTTGAGCAGCTATCCAAATCAATATCCCCCACCCCAATAGCATGACAAATGGATCCGTGACCGCGCTAATAATTTTAGAAGTGACAAAAAAGTAACTGCCGAATAAAATTATTAAAATGCTTGATCCAAGAAAACCAACTTCTTCGGCAATAATAGCAAAGATAGAGTCTGTGCTAGCCTCTGGTATGTATGAGAATTTTTGTCTAGAATTACCGATCCCTTGTCCAGTTGCACCTCCCCTACCCAAAGCGAGAGTAATTTGTCTGATGTGAAACCCCGATCCCAATGGATCGGATTGAGGGTGTAGGAAAGTGTTTAGTCTTTCTCTTCTGTAGCTAGACGATAAGATTGCAACTGCTAGAAGCAAAATAGTTAATCCCGAGATACTTAAAATGTGAGTCATTTTTCCTCCAGCAATGAAAAACATTCCAAAGGCAATGACCCCTAAAATTAAGAGCGAACCTAGATCCGGTTGAAGTAGAATAAGTATCGCTGGTACTCCGGTAGTGAAAAGAAAGGGCAATGTTTTTTGATGTTGTTTTAACCAACTTGCAAAAAACATAATCAAAGCAATTTTAAAAAGTTCAATTGGTTGAAATCTTAGATTCCCTAAAAAGATCCAGCGATGAGCTCCATTGAACTCCCTACCTATTCCTGGTACAAAAACTAAAATTAGGAGTATTAGTCCAAAAATAAAAATTGGCTTAGCCACTTTTTCCCATAGTGAGAGTGGGACTAGGCTAGTCAAAAACATAACAGTAATTCCTATAACAGCCCAAGCCAAGTGTTGTTTTAGGAAATGATATTGATCGCCAAATGTGTGAAATGATTCTGCCACAGAGGCATCAAATACAAAAAGAATTCCTAAAAAAGTTAAGGTAATTATAAGTGATACTAGCCAGGCTTTTTTATTTAAAAGGGAACGATTTTTGGCCATGTTAAGTTTTAGATAACTGCCAACCAAACTCCAAATAAAGTCAGCATGATCTGCACCAACCAAGCTCTTTGAACAATTTTTGGTTCTTCCCAACCATGATTTTGTAAAAATAAATGGAATGGAGCGACGGGCATAATTTTTTTACCTCGGAATTTTTTCGATAGGAGCTGGGCAGCTGAGCTAGAAATTTCTAAAACAAAAATAAAACCAATCACGGTTAGGGCTACAACTTTTCCTAGTAATAAACCCACAACGGCTAGGGTTGCTCCAAATGATAGTGACCCCACATCTCCCATAAACAATCTTGCTGGAAAAACGTTAAAGTATAAGAAAGAAACTAAAGATCCCAACCACATGGCAATGAAAATCGATAATGGTATATCTAGAATTGTGGCTGATAAAAACCACAATCCAAATAGAGAAATAAGTAAAACCCCAGAAGCTAAGCCATCTAGCCCATCAGTAATGTTGACGGCATTAGCAAAAGATACGATGGCGAAGGTGGCAAAGGGGATGTAAAAAATTCCCATCTGAAGCGTGCCAAAAAATGGTACATGAAGGAATGAAATTCCTAATGAAAAATACATCATTAGAGAAATGATCAGAGCTAGAATAATTTGCATGACTAATTTAACTCTCATTCTAATTCCAAAGAATCCACTTTCTTTAAAACCAAAGAATTTTTTGACATCATCATAGAGGCCTAAAATTGAAAATGACAGGAAGGTAAAGAAAAGGATATTAACTTCTGATTGAGAGCTTTGATAAACACTCGTTACATCAACTCCAAAAAAACCAAGGATGGGTAGAACACTAGCAAATAGAATTGACACAATTACAATGACTAATAGTCCTCCTCCCACTGGAGTTCCGGCTTTTTTTGAGTGATACTTGTCAAAAATGGGAGTTCTTTTGCCAAAGGCGTCTTTGGTAATCTGGTTGACTCGTTGAAATTTAATTTGATAAAGTAAATTTATAAATGGAACAATACTTATACTAGTGACGATGAATGAGAATAATAGTAAGCCTAAAATTAAAGCCATAGCTATAGTTTAATCTAAACGTTGAATCTTCGCACCCATGGTTTCAAATAACTCCTCTAGTTTTTCATAACCACGATCGATGTGATTTTCAGGATCTTTTAGAATTGTTTTTCCATTTGCCATCATACCGGCTATTAGAAGAGTGGCCCCATGCCGCAGATCTTTGATTTTGAACTCTCCTCCCTGTAACTGAGTAGGACCAGTAATTTTAATAGCATGTTTGTCATTTTGGTCAACATCATCGGGGTTAAAATTATAGGTTTCTTTTGGGTTTTCCACCTGAGGGTTAAATAGTTCTATTTTTGCTCCCATTTTTATTAGAGCGTCAGTGTAGTCAAATCGATTCTGGGAGACTGTTTCATGAACAATACTTTCTCCTTTTGCCTGAGTAACTAGCGTAGTCCACAAAGGTTGCCAGTCTGTTTTAAAACCCGGGTGAGGTGCTGTTTCTAAGTTGGTTGCTGTGAGTGGCTTTTTATAAAAAAAACGGATTCCATATTCTCCTAGCTCATATCCTCCTCCTATTTCTTCTAGTTTTTCAAGAAATGCAAGTAAATCTTTAGTCTGGGTATTCTCTACAATAATATCTCCTTTAGTAGCAATAGCTGCACAAGCAAACGAGACGACTTGATTTTGATCTGGCATTATTTTATGCATAGATCCATTTAATTTTCCTACACCCTGAATTTCTATAGTTCGGGATTTGGTACGTTTAATTTTTGCACCCATACTATTTAAAAATTTAATCAAATCATCCACTTCTGTCTCTTCTGCTGCATTTTCTAGAACAGTAGTTCCTTTGGCTTTAACAGCTGCCATGATTAAAGTTTCGGTACCAGTGTGGGTATTTTTTTCAAATTTATAACGCGTGCCTTTGAGTTGCTGAGCCTCAACCGATATTAAATTCCCATTAGCTTTCACACTGGCTCCAAGAGCTATCAATCCTTTAAAGTGTCTTTCTAAGGGGCGCTTGCCAATTTTATCTCCACCAGGATAGGGTACTACTGCCTGTCCAAATTTGTGAAGTAAAACGGGAATAAACATTGTTGAGGCACGTGAAGCTCGTCCATAATCGCTATCCAGAGAAAATTTGTTGAGATTTTGTGGGTTAATTAAGTAAGCTCTTTCACCCATTAGTTTGGCATTTGCTCCTAGAGAGCCAATTATTTCGGCTACCAATTTTACATCGCTAATATTGCTAAAGTTCAATAGCCTTGAAGGAGATTCTCCCAGTAAAGCAGCAACCATTATCTTATAAGAAGCATTTTTTGCTCCACCTACTCTCACTGAGCCAGATAGGGGTGTGCCACCATCAATAATGTAGGTGCTCATGAAATCTCCTTTATGATAGGTAGAATACTTCTTCTTTTAATTTAACGTTAAACTTACTCTTAACCCGACTTTTAACCAATTCTATTAGTTTTTTTAAGTCCGCAGCTGTTCCGTTACCGGTATTGATAAAGAATGCTGCATGTTTAGTTGAGACCTCTACTCCACCCACCCTAATACCTTTTAAACCAGCTCTATCAATTAAGAACCCAGTTGAGACAAATCTATGGTCTTTAAATTCAGGAAACAGTTCTTTTAAATGGGGTGAGTTGGGCGTGTTTTTAAAAATACAGCCTGAGCTGGGCAAACCCAAGGGTTGCGTACTAGCTCGATATTGAGTAGATTCTTTTATTAATTCTTGTGACCTTTTCTTAGACCCCTTTTTAAGAGAAAAAATAACCTCCAAGATGATTTCGCCACTCTTATGAAATCTTGAAGTATCGTATCCAAACTCACACTCATGATTATAAATAGTTTTAACTTCACCCCCTATGGTGACAATCTCTACCTGATGCACATAATTGGAAATAAGATTTTCTAAATAGTGGGCATTATTAAAAATTGCTCCCCCGACTGATCCAGGTACTCCCAAGAAGAACTCGAGTCCAGTATAGCCAAGATCGACAGTTTGTTTGACTAATAGTGAGGTTTTTAGGCCAGCCCCAACTCTGATCAAGTGTTTATCATTCTCAACTATTTGATCAAGAATGGTTAAATGATCATTTTTTAAATGCAGAACTAGCCCAGAGATACCCTCATCTGAAATAATGACATTGCTAGCTCCTCCAAGAATGGTAAGCTTAATGTTATTTTCCTTACAAAAGGTAACTATCTCAACAATCTCTTCCCTTTTACCTAGTTCAAGATAAACTTCTGCTCTACCACCAATCTTGGAATAAGTTTGTGAAGTTAAAGAATACTGGTTTTTAAAATCAAGATTTGGAAATCTTTGTTGAAGTTGGTTAAAGATAGACATATTTTTATATATTTTAAACCATATCGTGCACTTGATAAATATCTCCTGCGCCAAGAGTGATAAATACGTCTCCGGGCTTGAGTTGACTCTGGCAATATTTTGCTAGGTTATCTAGGCTTTTCACATTTCGAGCAGGTAGATGGTATTTTTTATTGATAGCATCACAGAGCTTATCACTAGAAACAGATAGGTCTTCTTTTTCTCGAGCTGAGCTAAAGATGTCGATCATAACTACTTCGTCAGCCCTAGAGAAAGAATCAACAAAATCATCAAAGAGCTCTCTAGTTCTAGAATAGGTATGAGATTGAAAAGCAATTACTTTTTTTTGTTCTGGGTACCAATCTTCAAGAGCTGCAATAGCAGCTTTTACTTCATGGGGGTGATGTGCATAGTCATCGTAATAATTAATTTGTTTTTTCTCTCCAATAAACTCAAACCGACGTTTAGTAGAGGCAAAAGTTGAAAGCGAGTTAGCTGCCCGTTGAGGATCAATTCCTATCTGAGACAAAACTAAAATAGCAGCTAAAGCATTTAAAACATTATATTTACCGGGCAATCTTAATCTGAGATCAAAGATTTTATCTTGATAAGAAAACTCACTAAAAGTTTCTCCCAGTTGTGAGCGATATTTATTCAAACAGAGTGTTGCTTGAGGGTTTTCTCCAAAAGTTAGTATGTCAGTGGGAGAATCATCGATGTGGGGCAAGTCATCATAATTAACGATGAGTTTTCCATCGGGTTTAATTTGACGAAAAAAATCATTGTATGCCTGCTTAGTGTGTTCAAAGTCTCTGTATACATCGGGATGATCAAACTTCAGGTTGGTGCAGACGGCAAGCTTTGGTTTCAAAAATGAAAAACGAGGAATTATTTGCTCCCCCTCTTTGATTTGAGGATTGATGACATATTCATCGGCCTCAATTGCAAAGTATTTAGCTTTGGGATTCCACTGCCCAGTTTTATTTATCCCCGGAATATTACCCACTCCTACAGAAAATGAAAAATCATACCTCAAGTCATTTAAGATCCAGGAGATCATGGCAGAAACAGTACTTTTGCCTCCAACACCACACACCGCTATTCCCAGCTGTTGGTTAAAAAGTGAAGCCACTGCTTCTGCTTGAGATACAACTGGAATCCTTTTGTTTACAGCTTGTTTAACCTGAGGGTTTTTTAGTGCTTGATGAGCAGCAGTGTAGATAACACAATCTGTGTCTACAGGGAGTGGTGCGGTGAAATTTAAATCGATTTTAACTTGCAATCTATCTAGAATTTCTTGGGTAACAAATTTTTCTTCTACATCACTGCCAGAAACTATTTTTTTAGCGTCAATTAAAATTTGAGCCATGGAAGTCATAGCTACACCCTTAATACCCACCAAATAGAAGTTCTTAAAACTCAGTATGTCTATCATTTATTTTTTTTGAGTATCTCTTTGACAGCTTTGGCGTCACTCCATGGATACTCAGTTTTACCAAAGCACATTGACTGCTCATGACCCTTACCCAAGATGGCCACAATATCATCCTTTTTTGCTAACTTATTGATTGCAAATGAAATTGCCTCTCTTCGGTCAGCAATACTCAGAACTTTATCTAAATCTTGATGGAGGTTTTCTTTCAATTGACGAATAATAGACCACACATCTTCAGTGCGTGGGTCTTCAGCTGTAAAGATAACAAGATCTGCGATTTGAGCACCAACTTTACCCATCAAGGGTCTTTTCTTATGATCTCTTAATCCAGCTGAACCATACACAGCAATGAGCCTCCCCTTATTTACTAGTTGTTCTCTTAAAGCCGTTAGTGCTGCTTCAAGAGCTTGGGGCGTGTGAGCAAAATCAACCAGAATGCGAAATGATTTAGACGTTTCTATTTCCTGCATTCTACCTGGAATATTAGGAAAATTTTTAAAAGCTGTGGAGATTTTTTCATCAACTATACCAAGCCCAATAGCCATTTTATAAACTAACCTAGCATTCATTTGGTTATATTTTTCAGAGAATCTAGCGCTAATAGCGCTAGAAATATTCTTAGGTAATTTATCTGTAATTTTATAACTAGAAATTCTGTCTGGACTTTGTTTTAAACTAGATCTCAAAAGTTGATAATTTTGATCATCAGCATTGATGATGACTTTTTCGGCTTTATTTAAAATTAAGGTTTTCGATTTGAGATATTCACCTTGAGTTAAATGATAATCTAGGTGTTCGTGATCAATGTTAGTTAAACCAGCCAACACGGGATTTATTCCCCAAGTTCGAGATTGGTAAGCTCCATGAGACGTAACTTCTAAAACTAAGTACTCAACATTAGCATCAACCATTTTCCTGATTAGCTTATGGAGTTGAAATGGGTCTGGAGAGGTGACATGAAGACCGGTCGATATTTCTTCTGCACCAATATAAGCTGCGACAGTAGAAATGAGGGCGGTTTTTTTGCCAGATTTTTTTAAAACATGATATAGAAGGGTTGAGGTAGTAGTTTTACCATCAGTACCAGTAATGGCAATAATCTTGAGTTTATTGGCAGGAAACTTATATTTTATTTGACCAACTAAACCCCTTAAAAGTCCAGTTTTAACAAAATGAAAAGGACGCTTAATCTTATAGAGAAACATCTTCCAAGTTAGTTTCATACGGATTAATTATAACCCATGGCTTACTGATGATCAGGAGGAATGTTAAGACTTAAAAATAGTTTCTCTGCAATTTTATACCAGAGAGGAGCTGCTGTTTCTGCGGCCCAAGGAGAGCTTTGGGGCTCAATCAGTTTCACTAACATTAAAAACTGGGGGTTTTCCGGAGGTGAGAAGCCAATAAAACTAGCAATGGTGGCATCTTCTTTATAGCCTCCGTCATCAGCTGGAATTTGAGAAGTACCCGTTTTAGCTGCCACTGTATGAGTTTTAGAGTAAGTCCACTGAGCCTCCCCACTTTTAGCGGCGTGGACCATCATTTGAGTTACCTGCTGAGCAGTTTTATCAGAAATAACCTGTCTTATTTTTTTTGGTTTAACGACGATCTCTTCTCCATCTGGATTGATAACTGATTCAACTATTTGAGTTTGCATTAACTGACCATTGTTTGCTATTGCAGAGACAGATTTTGCCATCTGTAGACTAGTGGTGCCGATGCCCTGCCCGAAAGATCTAGTGGCTAGCTCAACAGGTCCCCATTTTTCTGGAAAGGGTGTGTTATTGTCTCCGTGTAAATCCACTCCTAGCTTTTCACCAATACCAAAGCTTTGCAGGTACTGCTTAAATAGATCACTTTCTAGTTCTTCAGCTATAAATATCATTGCAGTATTGTCAGATTTTGCCAAAGCATCACTCATATTAATTTGAGGATTATATTCGTTATTCCAGGTTCTAATTGTGTATTTGCCGATTGTTACCGGTCCAGCGCAGCGGGAACACTCAGTCTCAGGGGTGATAACTTCAGCATCTATGCCTGCAGCTACGGTTAAAGTCTTCATAATTGAGCCAGGCTCAAATAGATTAATCAGAATTGGGTTTTTGTAGAGGGATGAATCAAATTGATAGTATTTTTTTTGGTCATATTTTGGTTCTGCAGCTAAAGCCAATATTTTTCCCGTTTGAGGTTGGACTATCAATACCTCTCCAGCTTTAGCACCATATCGTTCCATTCCTTTTTTTAGTTCAGTTTCTATCAAAGATTGAATATCTCGACGAATAGTTAAAACCACATCTCGACCTTGATTTGAGTTTGAAGATGGATTTTTTTGCCCCAATAAAGAGAGTCCAAAGGCATCGGTTGTTAAAGTAATCTTTCTTTTTTTCCCAGAAAGTTCTTTATTAAGAGCGCCCTCTACTCCAAAGTAACCTGTATCCCGACCCTGGTCATCTTCAGCAATAAATCCAGTTAAATGAGCTGCCATTGATGCTTCTGGGTAAAAACGAACTGAGGTATCTTCAAAATCAAGGCCAGCTAAATCTAATTTTATAATTTCATTTTTAGTTTCTTCGGTTAGGTTGGGTAAAAGTGAAACCCACTTAGATTCTTTTTTTTCCAGTCGTTGTTTAATATGATCCTCGAGATATTCTTTTAGTTCCTCTTTCTCGGCTGATTCAGTGGCTTCTTGGTATTTTTCATAATCATTAATAATAATAGGGTTAATTAATTGACTAATTTTATCCGGCTCTTCTGAGAGTAAATGGGGATAGGCTACTAAGCGATACTCTGTAGTATTTCCAACCAATAGATGTCTGTCGCTAGTAAAAATTCGTCCACGCTTTCCCTGTTGAGTTAAGGTGCGTTGGTATTGATCATTGGCTGCAGTTTTTAACCAAGAACCCTCAATAATTTGCCAGTAAAATAATCTAGATAAGATAACTATTAAGCCCAGATAAATGCTAAGAATCGCGACCTTACTTCTAATTGATGGGGGAACAGACTTGGAGCGTGATTTGGAGTACTTACTAATCATTACTGACTATTGTAAGCTAATTTGCGGCGGCCAGACTAATGGATTTGTCAATAATTATTGGATTAGAAATTAATCTATAGTCAGTTAAGTTATGTGTTTGTGAGAAAGCCAATAAAGAAGTTTCTTTAGCCAGGGTTCCCTGGAGAGCTTGTTTTTTTTCTGTCAATTGATATTGAGCATTTTCTAAAGTTTTTTGTTGTCGACCATGGGCAACAACTAGGCTAGTTTGGTAAATAGTGTAAACTACCTGAAATAAAATCAAACAGCCTAGCGCTGCATAGTAAGCTAAATATAGTTGTCGTTTTTTAAACATAATTATTTTTTGATAAATCCTCTCAGCTTAGCGCTGCGAGAATTTGGATTTTTTAATATTTCTTGTTCACTGGGTTTAAGAACTTTTTTAGGATCTTGAATTCCTCTAGATTCTTTTTCCCAGGTTTTAAAATTGCGTTTTACAATTCGATCTTCTCCTTCATGAAAAGCAATAGTGACAATTTTTCCTCCAGATCTAATAATCTCTAAAGCCTGTGGTAGGGCCTGTTGGATATTCTCAAGTTCATTATTAACGGCAATGCGAAGTGCTTGGAAAACTTTAGTGGCCGGATGGATATTCCTAGAACTATGATGTTTAATTTTGGAAATGAGATTTGCTAACTCTGAAGCAGAAGTAATAAATTGATTTTCTTTTCTCAACTCAACAATTTTTTTAGAAATTTTCCTTGATTCAGTTTCTCCTCCAAAAACTTCAAAAATTTTCTGGAGTTGGTTCTGACTCATTATTGCCAATAGATCCCTAGCTTTGACTCCTAATCTTTGATCAAGGCGCATGTCTAGTTCTTGTTCTGCTCCATGGAAACTGAGACCTCTATCGTCTGCAGCTAACTGCTCACTAGTGGTTCCAAAATCAAATAAAATGCCGCTGATACCTTCGACTTGTTGAAGTTGGTCAACTACCTGTTTGAGCTGATTGAAATTTTCTCTGATTAAGATCAGACTCCCCTTTTCAATTTCTGACGAAAATTTTTCTTTTCCCGCAATGATATTTTGCTCGTCATAATCAAAGGCAATTACTTTTCCTTTTAATGAAAGAATCTCTTGAGTATGTCCTCCTTGGCCAAAAGTAGCATCAATATACCAATGGTTAGTTTGGACATCGAGGTTCTCAATTGCTTCCTGAAGCATGACTGGAACGTGTAGATTCTTACTCATCACTTAATCCTTCGGCAATTATTTCAGCCTGTGATTCAATTTGAGCTAAGTATTGGTGATAGATGTCTCTATCCCAAATTTCTATGTGCTCATAACTCCCCACAATCACTAAATCTTTTTTTAATTTGGCAAACTTAATCAAGTACTCGGGCAGAGAGACTCGACCGTTGTTGTCAGCTACAGCTTCTTGAGCTTCATTGGTCATTAATCTGATAAAGTCACGATGTGCTTTTTTTGTGAAGGTGCGCTCAGAGAGTTTTTTAAGCTCTTGGTTGAAGTTCTGAGCTCTGAACAAAAACAAACCGCCGTCTAGTCCTCGAGTCACAATCCAGTTTGTTTCTATCTTTCTAAACTTCTTTGGTAAGGAAATGCGGTTATTTTCTTCTAGAGCGTGATAGTATTTGCCAATAAACATTTTGGATACTATAAGCTTATTTACCATTTCTTACCATAGTTAAAAAATACCACTCTAGAATCAGTCAAGTAAACCCGGAACTAGTTTCGGGTGTTGGATATAAGTTATAAAGATGGAAATTAATAAAAAAAGACCACCTTTTAGGTGGTCTTTCAATCTCAAGTTTAAGGATTTTAGTTCAAAGCTGTGTATAGCTCCATTAACTCAACAGTAGCACTAGCCATTTTTCCCTCAGTAGTGGTTTCAAAACTGTGCCATTTTGTTCCATCGTAGCCCATGATAGTTAAATCTCCTTCTTCTTCGGCGCGGATGGTTAGCTCAGCTTCGCCAGACAAAGATTCGGAACTAGTGAGTGAGTATATTTCAGATACTGGAGACCTCTCTAAACCCTCCGGATAGCCAGCAGTATTGAATATCACCATCAGACGCTGTTTTTTTAGGTCTTTTGATTCGATCTGAAACTTAGCATCCTGGGAGCTAAAGGCTGTCTCTCCTTCCACATTATTAATATACTTCCAGCGAGATTTGAGTGCATACGACTCCGAGCCATTAAATCTAGTTAAGAGAGTTCCTCCTCGAACATCTTCATGATAGGAACAGGCGCCACCGGCACTACAACTACCCAAAAGAACCTTTTTAGTTGCTGGTAAAGAATCAATGTCTAATTGACCAAATGCGCCCTGTAAAAGGGATCCTGCCTGATATTCAAGCTCATATTCAACACTAACAGCTTCTTTTTTAACCTCGTTGACTTTAAGACTCAAATTATGTCCATCACTATGAGGAATAATTTGCATATAGGGTCTTTCACCCACTGCAATCACATTAGTTGGCTCCTCAATCCTTTTCTTCTTATTAGTGTTATCTGTAGTTGGCTTAGATTTATTTTTGTTAAAAGCAAAAATACCCCCACCAACCACGACTAAGATTAATAGCAAAGGAAGAATTTTTTTCATATGAGTTCTAGTAATACTTGATAGTGCTAAATTAGTCTACCCTACTTTTGAGATACTCAGCAAGCTGATCAAGAGGCAGTCGAGTTTGTTCAGTCGTATCTCGATCTCTAATAGTCACAGTGTTATCTTCTAAGGTCTCATAATCAATGGTAATGCAGTACGGGGTGCCGATCTCATCTTGGTAAAGGTAGCGCTTACCAATACTACTACGCTCATCCCACGCCACGTGGTATTTCTTACTTAGAGTGCTAAAGATATTCTGGGCTATTTTTACCAGCTCTGGCTTATTTTTTGCTAAAGGAAAAACAGCCGCCTTGTATGGAGCCAAACTCGGCTTAAGCTTTAAAACTGTGCGGTTGTTTTCTTTATCTTCCCAATAAGCATCACAAAGAGTCATTAAAAAGAAACGTGCGATTCCACCCGCTGGTTCAATTACATGGGGCAAAAATTTCTTTTGAGTTTTGGGATCAGTATATTCTAAATTTTTACCAGTATATTCTTGGTGTTGCTTGAGATCGTAGTCAGTTCTATAGGCAATTCCCCACAGCTCTTTGTAGCCAAAGGGAAATTCATAATCTAGATCCCAAGTATCGAGACTGTAATGAGAGCGCTCTTTATCAGTATGTTGACGCCACTTAAGCCCACTTTCTTTAACTCCAAGTTTTTGCGTTGCAAATTCCCACATATCTTTCTTCCAATTATCCATGAGTTGCTGCCAATCATCCTTCTCTGGATCAAAGAAATACTCTATTTCGGCCTGCTCAAATTCAAGAGTTCTAAAGATAAATTGTCCGGTAGTGACTTCATTTCTAAAGCTGGTGCCAATATTTCCAATCCCGAAGGGGAGTTGGACACGAGTTGAGTCTAAGACATTTTTAAAGTTGGTAAAGATACCTTGAGCTGTTTCACCGCGCATATAAACGGTAGATTTCTCACCTGCTACTGAGCCGATCTCCGTTTCAAATAGAAGACTAAATTGTTTGGGCTCTGAAAGCTCATTGCCGTCAGGGCTTAATATATTGTGCTTTTTAATAAAAGCAGCCATTTCTTCTAGATCCAGGTCTTCAACTACTAACATTTCTAGATTAAGACCTGCGGCTTTTTTTGTAAGCCAATTTTCAATAATGTGATCTGCGCGGTATCGTTTATGGGTTACTTTATCTTCTACCAAGGGGTCATGAAAAGCCTCTACGTGACCAGAGGCCACCCAGGTTTCTGGATGTTGAAGAATTTGAGATTGCAACCCCACCATATCAGGTTTAGTGGTAATGAAGTGTTTCCACCAGGCATCGCGAATATTCTTGAGGAGTTCAGCACCCATTGGGCCGTAATCATAGGAATTAGCTAAACCACCATAAATATCTGAGGTTGGATAAACAAAACCGCGTCGTTTGGCTAAAGAAACTATTTTTTCTAGTGTGGGTGGGGTAGACATTTTTTTAGTATATCATTGCTCTGAAGTGTCGAGGTACTCAAAACTATGCATGGGTTTGTTTGTTAAAGAAGAAACATACCCTAAAATAGAATCAAACTTTGAATTTTTGAGATGAGGATAACCTAGTTTTTCAATAATATTTTCCAATCCTTTTTTAATTTGAATATTACTAATTGTTTGATTAACAATTCTTTGTCTTAATTCAATAATGCTGTGAAAAAGGCTTTCTTCTACCTCATCTTCAACAAATAGTTTTTCTAGAACTTCTAAGAATTGAGTTATTTTTCTAATCTCAGCTAAATTATTTCTAATTTGACCACAGTCATTAATTAATTTAGCTTGGGTTAGTAATGGCAGAGACTTAGTTTTAACAAAATAAGCTTTAACCAAGTTTCCTGGTTCTAAAAAAGCTCTCTTGGAAGAAGAAATCTTACGCACTCCCTTTGCCACGGCTACTAGCTTTCCATGTTCTTGAGTAAGAATGGTGATTATTCGATCTGTTTCTCCAACTTTATTTCTTTTAAGAATTATGCCATCTAGGCTAAAATTTTTAGAACGGTGTTTCATAAATGGTATCTTTGTCAACCAAGATCTCTTCTTGTCCTCCAGTTACATCCATAACTGTTGGAATTGGATCAATTCCGCCCTGTTTCCATAATTTAGTTCGATATGTTTCGTTGTCAGAGTAAGGAACGGTATAGGTGAGTTTAAGCTTGGCTTGTCCTAGGGGCTCAAGAATGAAAAAGCCATCAATAACATGAAAGCCATTCTCTTCATATTCCTTTGCTTCTTCAGTAAATCCTTGAGCTTCTACAAGTTTACTGTTTGCTGGTAGGTATAATCTTGTCCAGTCCCTTAGGGTAGAATTTAGACAAAGCTTGCCAGCTTCAAGATTGCAGTTATCAGCTTTTTTAATATTTTTATAAGTGATCTCAACTTCTTTAGTAATCTCTCCATTTTCTGGAGAAGAAACAATTTGGCTAACTTCATATTCGGTGAATAGATTTGACTTAGCTCCTCCTAGATTGGCATTTACAATAGCTAAGAAATCACTATTTTCTTTTACTCTCATAGTGCCCGCCGCATTAATAGCTTCTGCAGCTGATTGAGCAGTTTCATCCATGAAATACATCTGGATATGTCGCCCTTCCATACTACTTACGCCAATTTGGAATAATTCTGGCCACTGTTGTTTGGGGGCGCCATAAGATTTGGTTAAGATGGCCCTCATCATTGGTCCTAAAATTCCTTTCCTATCATCTCTAAGGTAGGGAGTTGGTTTAGTAATAATTTCTGACAAAGCATAGACAACTTGAGGACAATCACAGCGTAGGTCATTTTGAGCACCAAAGGTTCCATAACCAGGAACCTCAACTGGACCCAAAACATCTAGGAGCTTAGTTAAAAACTCCGTATCAACAGCTATAACCCCATCAATGTCTTTTGGCTCTCCTCTAACTTCCAGATAGTGTTCTAGAAACTGTTCCATAGAGATCTTAAAATCAGGAGAAATGTTCATGTCACGTAAATTCCAGTATTTCTCAGTGGTTAGATATCGTCCCAGTTCATCGGGAATAGGAATGCGCTCATTGAATTTTTTATCTAGCTCATAAATATCATCTGATTTCTCTGGAGTAACTTTTCCATCTTCAATAAAAATAATTGAGTATGCTGTCAAGAAACCACCGGTAGGACGCAACTCATTATCATTTTGGAAAAGAATTAGATATTTTTTTCTACTTTCTTTAGCACCCATAATCTCAGGTAGTTGTTCAAGAATTGGTCTGTATTGTGTGATTGAATCTATAGCTGTTTGACCTGATTCTTGGGCAGTTAATATATATGAGCGAATATTTTGGTCTTGGAAATTTTCTGGATATCGGTTTGGATTAATTGATGCTAGCTCTACCTGCATGGTACTTAGTTCTGTTGTAATGTCATCTAAAATTGGAGAAATCTTATCAATGGTTTGTAGAACCAACTTCAGTCTATCCTCAGCCGTTCCGCCGGTAAAAGAGCCTTCGCCCGAAAATCCTAATACATCAGCGTAGGGAGTAATGACCTCTACTGATTTCAACCCAGCCCTCAACCCAGCCTCAGCAGCATTAAATGCATGCTCCCCATCAAGGAAATATCCCCTGGCTAATGGAATAAATTTATAGACACTTAATTTTTGATATGTTTGACGAAGATCGGTTTCTTGTTGAATTAATTTTTTAAGCTCTGCCTCTGTAGCAGGTAGGTTTTGGTTTTTGAAATTAGTGTAGGCGGCTTGAGCAGTGATTTTAGCTTCAGTGGCTTGGGTTTTAAAAGTGGTTAGAACTTTAAAACTGTATAACCCAAGAATGCTTGTGAGAATAAGCAGTAAAGCCAATACTATCCCAGCAATTTTTAAAGGCTTCTTGTGTTTTTGGAAAAAATTTTCTTTTTCCACAGTTTCTTCTTCAAATGAGATCTTTTTTAAAATGGATTCTTCGGCTGACATGGGCATCTCAGAATCGGCAGTAGTCGGGTTTTCAGACATAGAGAAATTATAACAGCTACCATTTGGAAATCATAGCTTGGGGGGTTTTGAAAAGAATTTTTATATCTTCCCAAATTGATTTTTTATTAGCGTAATCAGCATCCATTTTAGCTCTAATCTTAAAAGAAATTTCATTTCTACCACTAGTTTGCCATGGACCAGTGATACCTGGTTTCACCGAGAGAATTCTACTTACATATTTTTTAGTATTAGGATATTTTTTTGTTTGTTCTCGAAGTTCTTTTCTTACATAAGCTCTGGGCCCAACCATACTCATTTCTCCCCTGAGAACATTTAGTATCTGTGGGAACTCATCTATGGTGAGTGATCGTAGGACTTTACCTAAAGTTGTAATTCTGGGGTCATTTTTTAACTTCCAGTCATTATCTTTAAATTTTTTTAATAATTTACTGTCATGATTATGAAGTAGTTCATCAGCATCTTTTACCATAGAGCGGAATTTAAATAGCGCAAACTCTTTCCCTCCCTTTCCCACTCTACGATGGGTGAAAAAAATGGGCAGCCCAGACTCAACAAATATCAGAACTGGAACAATAATCCAAATCGGTAAAAATAGCACTATCAAAGTTAGGGCTGTGACAACGTCAAGGATTCTTTTCTGATATGTAAAGGACAACATAGAGATTATAAGTATTCTTCTTTACCTTCTTCTTTAAGGCGATTGACTAGCTCTTTAACTTCCTGCACCTTTTCTCTTGGAGCAATCATCAAAATTTCATCTGTATCAACTACCACTAAGTCATCTACATCAAATACAGCAATCAAGCGCTTGTTAGTGTGGAGAAGATTGTTGTGGGCCCGAATAGAGAGAGTATGAGCCTTATCACCCTCACTAACCACCACGTTTCCAGCCAGATCTTTTGTTCCTAAATCGTAAACCACGCGCCAGTTACCCACATCATTCCAGCCAAAATCTCCAGGGATTAAAACTAAATTATGAGCTTTCTCTGAAATAGCATAGTCAATAGAAATACTCTCTGCTTGCTTGTAAATTTCGGGAAGCATGTGGTGAAATTCTTTAGAAGATTTATCAGCCAGTCCTTTGCTCAAGTTGTACATTTTGGGCATGAATTTATCAAAAGCTTTACAAATAGCCTCGGCAGACCAGACGTACATGTTGGCATTCCAGAAGTATTTTCTAGTTGAGATAAAAGCTCGAGCAGTGGCTTTATTTGGTTTCTCAGTAAAGCTATCGACCTTGAATAGGGAGAGTTTATCGCCTAGTTTCTTTAAATCTTCTCCGATCTTAATATAACCAAAACCAGTAGAAGAATGAGTGGGGGTAATTCCAACTGTAACTAGATACTCACTACTAGCAGCTGTTTTTATGGCAGCTTTCATTACACGAATGTACTCTTTCTCATTAGTGAGAGTGTGATCCGAGGCAGCATTAACAATAATTGCTTCTGGATCTTTGCTTTTTGCATATAGGCTTCCAACCAGCATGGCTAAGGCGGTGTCTTTTTTTTCTGGTTCTGCAATGATATTTTCTACTGGAACCTCAGGTAGCTGTTCTCTAATTTCTTTTTCATAGAGTTTGTTGGTAACTACGATAAACCTATCCCAAGGAATGAACCTTGAGATACGATTAGCTGCAACCTGCACCATGGTCTTCTTGCCCATCAACTTTAAAAACTGCTTGGGGTTTTTCTTACGTGATTTTGGCCAGAGCCTCGTTCCACCACCACCAGCCAAGATAACTGCGTAAGTATGATCAAGAGCACTCATGAGTATCCCTCCCTCTTTGTATTGTAAAACTCAACGGCAGTGCTTTTAAACAATGCCGTAAAATCGTTTATAGCATATTTTGAGAATTTTTTCTTGAGGGAGGCATTAGGTAACTTGAGTTTATTTGATTTTTTGATAGCAGTAGTTAGCTCAGAAATTGAGAGCCGTTTAAGCAAAATAGCTCCTGGCTCATCTTTTATTAATTCACTGGCTCCAGATTTAGCATGCAAGATAATTGGCTTACTTGATAAGATGATCTCGATTGCTGTAATCCCAAAGTCTTCTAATCCAGGCATGATAACTGCCTGAGATTGATCAATAATAGCTTGGCGTTGAGTAGTAGTTACATTTCCCAAAAAATGCACCTTTGAACTTGAGATTTTTTTTAATTGAGCTGCGGCCGGACCTTCTCCAATGATAACTAAACTTTTATTTAATCTCTGGCAGGCTTGAATAGCTAAATCAATTCTCTTGTAAGGAACTAGCCTGGATATGACGAGTAAGTACTCTTTTGGCAAGTAGTATGGTGCAAAGTTTTCAACATCTTTATTAGGCTCCAGTTCTTCGGGGTCAAAGGGTGGATAGATGGTTTCTTCCAATTGACGTTGATAATGTTCCTCTGCCCTACTTTTAACTAGGTTGGAGATGGGGATAATAATATCAGGCCGTTGTGCTGCAACTTTATCCCACCAGGTTAGATAATCAAAGATTTTTCTACTTAGAAAGCGCAAGACAGGAATCTTAAATGGCCAGTGTGTTTGTTCATAGTGATCTCGATGACTATATAAATATCTAGTTGGGGTTAATAAATAGCAAAGATGAAGTTGGTGGGGTTGAGTAATAATTCCTTTGGCTTCAGCGCTAGTGATGGAAATAACAATGTCATATTCGCTGAAATCAAAAGACTCAAAGGCCAATGGCATTAGTGGTACTAGAAAACGATGAAGTTTATTGGCAAAGGGAATTTTTTGTAAAAAAGAGGTTTTTATTTCAAAAACACTTGCCCATTTAGCTCGAGGATGATAGACGGATGTATAAAGAGGAGCCTCGGGAAAAGCCCGATTGAGAGCTAAAAGAACCTTTTCAGCTCCTCCGTAAGGTGTATTAACGCGGTCGTAAACAAGAGCAACTTTGAGCTTCATTTAGGAATATTATAAAAGAGATCTGTAAGCTTTGATAGTTTTCTTTGTCATCTCATCCCAAGAGTAGTTCTCAGCTACTGAGTCCATTTGTTTTGAAGTTGGCTTTTTCTTGGATAAAGTCTCGATGAAGCTTTCAGCAGACTTAGGATTAAAGTAAGCTGCTGCATCTTGATAAATTTCTCTAAAAACAGGAATGTCAGAGGCTATAACTGGGGTGCCTAAAGCCATGGACTCGATCCCTGTTAAACCAAACCCCTCAGATAAAGATGGTTGTACAAGCACCGTAGCAGTTTTGATTTCCAGAGCTAGCTTCTCATCTGTAAGGTAGCCAGTGAACCTAAGTTGCTTTTGCACCCCAAGTTTTCTACCTTCTCTCTTAACTTGATCTTGAAAAGCATTTCTAGAACCAACAATAGTTAGTTTCCAGGTTGGTAACTTTTGTAGGGATTTTAAGACTACCTCAATATTTTTATGAGGATAGAGTGAGCCAACGTAGATAAGTGAGTTTTTTTGTTTTACAACCTGCTTGGTTTTATATATTAATAACTTTTGATCAACCCCCTCATGAGTAATCACAACTTTAGATTTTGTATTGGGATAATGATCGATCAGGGTTTTTTTAATAGTTTCGGTGGGGACCAAAATCTTGCCGGCTTTATTGATAGCTTGTGTGGCAACCACCTTATACCCTGCATACTTACCCCAGTACTTCCAGGGTTTTTGAGTTGTAACCTGAGTTCCTCGTTGTTGATGCCATAGTAAATCATGAATGGTCACTACAAGCTTTCCTGGATACATGATGGGAACGTTGAAATGAGGTACGTGTAAAAGATCTAACTTTTCTTGATTAAAGATCGATAGTAATTGTAGCTGTTCTTGAAAGGTATAGTGTTGAACGGGGGCCTCAATATATCTAACATTTAGATCTGGCAATACTTGATCCGGAGTACGATAAAAATACACCCACTCGATACCCGGAGCCTCTTCTGGTAGTCGAGAAATGAGATTTTCAATGTAACGACCGATGCCGGCATGAGCTACTCCACTCAGCCGGCAATCAATTCCAATTTTCATATTACGGACCCTGTTTTTTAAGCAAAGCGCAGAAAAAATAGCAGGTACGCAAGATGCTGCGCATGAGATATTATTTTTTAGCTTTTGCTTTAGTTTTAGCTGTTTTTTTCTTAGGAGCAGCCTTCTTTTTCTTTGGAGTCTTTTCTTCTTTAACTAATGCGTCAGCCAAAGATTCTAGCTCTGCTAAAACCTCATCGTCTTCTGAGCAACAGCAACAACCCTCTGCTTCGATTTGGTTTTCTAAGAATTTAATTCTCTTTGCTCTAAACATATTTCCAACGATTGCAACTAGGAATGAGCCCATTCCCAATACAAAGCTGACTACAGGAATATATTCCAGGAGTACTGGCTGTTTGAAAAGTTGTTGACCAGCATAGAGGTATTGAATTAATAAGCTTGGTAGCAAAGCTATGGCAAATAAAGATGCAATCAAAACAGCGATTGCTGTCAGCATTGCATTTTGGTTTTTAGCTCGCAATTGCGAGACTTTAAAAGATAGATCGGTGTACATTTAGAACCCTCCCTTTTTAATTGTTATGAAATATCGTATAAGCGTACGGATAAATTTTGGATACTTATCGACATAATGCTTATCATAATACTGAAGCATCGTATCATAAAAGTAACGATTAGTGGTTTTGGCAATCTGTTTTGATGAGCTTTTAATTCCAGATTTATATTTATGATGAGTGATTTTAACCTCAGGGTGATAGATAACTTGAAAGTCCAAGTTTCTAACTCTACGACACCAATCTAAATCCTCGGCATACATGAAGAATCTTTCGTCAAGGTAGCCAATTTCATCCATTACCTCTTTCCTGATTAGGAAAGTAGCTCCACTACAAGCATCAATAATGTGATGAGTGGTCAAGTCTTTATAGTATTGATGGTATTGACCAAAAAGATGAGATTTAGGAAATAATTTTTCTAGTTTTGCAAAGTATGTCAGTGAGGCCCACAGAGTTGGCTCTCCTCGATGGCAAGCCGGATCAATTGCACCATTAATGAACTCTATTTTTGGAGTAATAACTCCAGCCTCTGGATGCTTATCCATGTAGTTAATCAATATATCTAGATTTGAATCAGCCCTGAACTCTAAGTCAGAGTTAAGTAGCATGGCGTATCTACTTTCAACTTTTTTCAAAGCCACATTATTTCCCCCAGCAAATCCTAGGTTTTCACCTGTTTCTATGAGCTCGACCCACTTCATGTTTTTTTTAACAAACTCAATGCTGCCGTCAGTGCTACCATTATCTACTACGATGGTTTTAATCTTATATTTAGTTTTGTCTAAGTAAAATTCCCTGAGAGTCTCTAGGGTTTTCTTCAGCCAAAATTGAGTGTTATAGCTAAGAACGATAAGAGTTAAATCGTGCTTGTTTGCTGTTTTATTCATGAGAACTCCTGATAAACTTGATCTAATTTTGTACTAATATATTTCCAATCATACTGGCTAGTCACAAACTTTTTAGCTCTTCTAGAAAGCAGATTTCTGTCATTGGGATTCTTAAGAAGACGGCTAATTTTATCTGTCATAGCAACAGCTGTATCAGCTAAAAGAACATGTTTTCCATCTTCAACTCCCAACCCTTCGACTGCAATGCTTGTAGCAACCACGGGCGTGCCTGCTGCCATGGCTTCAAGAATTTTATATCTGGTACCTTTACCACTAAATACCGGTGCAGCCACCACATGAGCACCTTTAAATGCATCTCTGATATCCGGAATATTGCCAGTAACTTTAATATTAGGGTCTTGTTTTTGAAAACTCAATACTTCTTCAGTGGGAGCGTTACCAACGATCCACAGTTGAACATCTTCGACTTGTTTTTTTAATAATGGCCAGACCCTATCAACTAAAAATTTCACTGCCTCCACATTTGGCAACCAGTTAAAAGTTCCAACTGAAAGAACAGTGGGTTTTTGAGGAAGTTTTTTTCTCTTTTTACTAAACCATTCTGAGTCGACTCCATTAGCAACAACTTCAATTTTATCCTGACTACCGACTTCTTTGGAAATGTACTCTTTATCAGCCTGGCTCATCACAATTAGCTTATTAGCACTGCGCCAAAAATGCTTTTCCCACTTTTTTATCTTTGTGATATCGACTTGCAGTAGTGGTTTTAAGAAAAAAGGAGTTTTTTGTGCATAACTTTCATAGCCCAAATATTCAATGGTCTGTTCAACTAATATTACCGGCACATCAGTTTCGGGCAAATGAGGCATCATGTAAAAAGTTTCAGCATGAATGAGATCATATTCATGATTGGCCAATTCTTTTCTCACCGCACCAATTGTTTCTGGAACATGATTGCGGATAACTAGGAATGGGTAACTGGAAATAAGAGTTTTGTAGATATTTTTTAGGGTAAATGGCTTTTGTGATCGTTTAAAAACCTTAACTTTGGCACAGTATTTTTCTAATTCAGGAATATACTGTCGCTCAGACTCTTCTTTGATTAGGGCAAAGAGAGTAATCTCATGTTTGTCGGCTAGTTTTTTGAGTAAGTTATAAGTTCTAATTTGACCACCACTTAAAAGAGGGTAGGGTAAATAGGGGGTGAGCATTAATATCTTCATGAGTTATTGAAGCTTGATAATAGCATAGTCATCGGTTTGTTCGATGACTTCGTATTTTTTCATTAATTCATTTGTCTCATCGTCAAAATTTACACTAACGTAGTAGTTGGCACCTTTATTTATTTTGTCTTCAATCTCAAAGCCAATTGGCCAACCTGTGCGGTTAGTTTGAAATAGAAAAGCAGTATCTCCTTGATATGGAGCAATAATTTTTGCTTCGAGAGGAGTGAGTTGATTAACTCTTTCCCCCGCTATTACAATGTTAGGATGTTGAATATCGTAATAACCTCTTATTTCCCACCAAGACATAAAGAAAGTTAGCATCAATACCATTATTAAAGCTGGCCAGAGGATAAATTTTCTAGTTGAGAGAGATTCAGAAACCCAGACCATTCCTCTAGCTATCAAGATTGAGATTATGGGGATAAGCATAGTTTGATAATAGTCATGTTGAACATTTCCAGTAGCAAAAACTACTAAATAGGCAAACATTGAACCAACCCAAGTAATGGTTATCCAGTCAAATAATGAAGAACGCTTGTAAGTAGTTTTTATTTTTGCAATCAAGCCTGTAAAAAATAAGGAAACACCCCAATATCCCAAAATTAACTTAGCTATTCTTTCGGCAAATAGCCATCTCCACCAGGCTGGTCTAAGACGAATCTGATTTCCATTCAATAACCAATCTGAGGCAGGGATACCCTCAGGAAATTGTTTTATCCAACTCCTCCACCCCATTAGTGGAGCCAAGCCAATTAATGCATAGCCTATCAGCCAAGGTGATATTAGAGCTTTTAGTCCTAAGTGAGAAATTCCTAGAATTAAAAAAACTGGAACGATAAAGATAGCGGTAGGTTTAATTAACAGGCTAGTAGCAAAAGCCACCAAACTTAAAAAATATATAAAATGACTCTTGGGTTTGTTTTTACTAGGCTGTTGCAACCACAGTAGGAACAGCCACAAACTCATTAGTTGAGTACCTAGCATAGCTGGTTCCGGCAATATTACCCGCGAGTAGAAGACACTATATGGTAAGGCTGCGAAGATAAATCCCGATAAGAAGGCCAGAGCTCTCCGCTTTGATAGTAAATAAACAAAGGCATATAAGCTAATTAATCCCAGAATCGAAAATCCGATTGAGAATAGACGAGAGACCGTTACTAGATCTAGTTGGGGCTGCAGTCTAATTACTTTCGAAACTAAGTAGTTAACGATGGGAAACTCTACCATTCGATAGCCCAAAGGATTATCTAAGCCGCTGGCTATATTTGAATTATCTTGATAGTGAGGCTCCCAGATTGGATAGTTGTGTTTAACAAATTCTCTACTAACTGAGGCGGTGTCAGCTTGTCTAAAGCTATGCCAGTCAGCCAAGGGAGTGTTGAGTCGGTAAAATCTAAGATAAAGAGCAAGAATAACTAAAAATAGGATTAGAAACCAATGTTTTTTCATTTGCTTATCTCATAATATCCTAAAAACAAACCCGTCACAGCCCAGAAAGTAAAAGCAACTTTTGAAGCGGCAAAAACATCAATATATAGGGCATTGAATAGCAGTCCTATGGTAGCTGCCAAATAACCAATACTAAGAGCAATTAGTAATTCATTTTTGCTCTTAGTGCCTTTAATGGCTAAGACTAAACCTGAGATTGCAGCTCCGTAGAAAGTTATAAAACCTAGAAAACCAGTCTCTCCCAAGGTTCTCAGGAAATTATTATCTGTGCTGTCAGCGATGGTAAAGTCATTGAGACTAGTTTTGTTCAGGGTTGCATAGCCACTGCCAAATAAAGGGCTTCTAACAAATCCCTGAATTGCTCTAGGCCACAAAGTATCAAGGCGAATGGCCATCGACAATCCATATTTAAGGGCATTGTCTGACCAGACACGGGGCTTCTCTACAACTATGGTTTCCACTACCCCCTCAGCTGAAGTAGTTGAAACTTTGACTTGATCTGGGATATCACTATAAACATCTCTGGGTCTTTGAGCAGTTGGTCTTTCATCTGAGGCCACAATTACCTCAGCTTCTTCTGTTGAGATTGAGTTAGGTGGGGGCAGGCTATCTTTTGTGAACAATGAATCTAGTTTCAAAGTTGAAGCTAGATTACTAGTTACTTGCTCTCCCCTTTCTTCAATTAGCAAATATCTAGTATGCAACTGAGGATAGGACTCAACGACTTGAACAAATCGATCATAGATGTCACTACCAAAAGCAGCCATCATTATAAAAATAATTGTCCAAAGGGTAATGAATCTAGAAATCATCCAAGAAATTTTTGGCCAAATTTTTTTCTGTTTCCATCCAAAAAGGACAATCACAATGGCAGTGGCTATGCCATAAGCAGCAAATGAAGTTCTAGCAGCGCTCATGATTAACAACCAAGACCCCAGTATTTGCAGGAAGAATAAGCCAGTTTTAAAGACTCTTTTTTTACTGCCATAAGCCAAGGCTAAGATAATTGGTAGAACAATCACTAAGTAAGCAGCTAAGTCATAGTGTCCTGCAAAAGTTGATTGAACTCGTGCGTGTTCGGTTAGGTAGAGTCTAATTCCCTTACTAAATTCTCTATTCATTGTTGAGTAAACGGGCCAATAATGATATTTCTGACCATACCCATAGACACTAATTGCCGATAAAGATAAGACGATAGTAGTTAGAAGAATTTTGACATCTTTAGGTTTGGAAATACTGGAGTAAACAATGAGAAAGAGGGAGAAGTACTCTAAGTATCGAAAGTAATGCAGTGTAGTTTTGAGAACGTGAGCTTGAGTAAGCGGTACGGTTTTTATAATCCACAAAGAAGAAATGAGAGATAGTAGCCCCACCACCATATAAGACAAAATAAATGAGGTGGTAAGAGATTTAAACTTAACTTTTTTTCTACTTAGTTGTACTAGCCAGACAATGAAAGTCAGAAAAACTAAGAAATCTTCTGCTCTAACCCGCACAATATACTCTTCTATAGGGCTGAAAAAGGGAATTTTTGGGAAAAGAGGAATAAACGCTAGGAGGAAGCCTGACAATAACAAAAGAATATTGTTATCAAGCCAGTTAAAAATTTTATTTTTAGATAACTTCATTATATCTCTGATAATAGCTCTCGATAAATTTGTTGCCTTTTTTTATCTGGTCGAATAGTGCTAAAAGCTATAATTCGTAAAATCATTCCCATTCTTAGAATTCCCTTAATAAATTGCATTTGCCAAAGAGGTTTATGCTTTGACCAGTTGTAAAGGTAGGATTTAAATTCTCCTTTAATGGCATTAGCGCTGGAAGAGCTTGCTTGGCCAAAATGAGTAATCTTCGCTTGAGGATCAATTGCTATATCCCAATGGTGATGGTCAGCACGCATGCAGTATTCTGTATCTTCACCATACATAAAGATTGCATCATCAAGAGATCCAATCTCTTTTATGACCTCTTTTCTAATCATCATAGCTGTGCCACCCACCCAACCTCTTTTAATTAAGCGAGCATCATTAGTGTGATAGCGGAGTTTTTCACTCTGTCTGAAACCAGTGTGTTGGGTTGATGGTAAAAGTTTGCCAATAATGGGCAAGTCATCTAGAAAGCTCATGTGGCTGAATAGCGAGAAGAGAGTTGGTAGATCTCCCCCCTGTGGTTGGAGCGTTCCGTCAGGATTTATGAGTGTTGGGGCTAGTATTCCCAACCTATCAACCCTACTTCTTTCGGAAGCCAGGGTGGCAGTTTTATTGTCGATGGGATAACGTTCAAAAGTTTCCACCATGGTGCTTAAGCCACCCTTTTGAACGATGGTGTCTGAATTGAGGAGAATGATGTATTTACCCTTGGCAATTTTAATTCCCTGGTTGTTAGCTGAGGCAAAGCCCTTGTTGTGCTTGTTTGCAATGACTTTAATGTTTTTGCTTGAAAAGTCATTTTTAATCGCAGCTACTGTGCCATCTTTAGAGTCATTATCAACGATGATGATCTCTGTTTTTTTAGCTAAAGTTTTAGAAGATTGAGCTTCTTTCCAAGCAGTTTCAATAGTTTGGAGAGTTAATTTTTTAGTGTTGTAAGAAACAATGATAATGGTGAGTGTCATGGTAGATCTATGTCATTATTCTACTTAATATTTGTTGTGGCAGTTGTTTTATTTTATCAGTAAAAGACTGGTGCCTAAAGTTAGTGCTAATTATAACGCCACTAATAGCCAGGACCAAGCTAATTATTAAAATAGGAGAAAGTTTTTCGTGATAGATCACTATACCGGTTAGGGCCGCAAACTCTGGGTTAAGGATTAAACTTAATGAGGCCGTTGAAGTGGAGAGATGTTTTAATGAGAGCTGAGACAAGCCCGTAAAAGCTAGTGCAACTATGGCTATCATGATAGTAGCCAGAGATGATTGAAAATCAAGATTTGAAAATCCTGATCCTGAAGCCAGTTCATATAAAGCCAGGGGTAAGAAGAACAATGAAAGAGAGAAACTACTTAGAATAGTCATTTCGACAACTGATTTTTTAAGATTATATTTTTTTGAAAAAGTTAGGTAATTAGAAAAACCTATCACGCCCAAAAAAATCAAAAAATTTCCATAGAATGTCCCTAGGGAAGATCTTTCTTCAGGAGAAGTGGAAAAAAATATAAGTATGGATACTCCTAAAATTGAGAGTGCCATACCAGCCATTTTTTGATAATTAATTTTTTCTTTAATAATAAAAAATGCCAGTAGACTACTTATTACAGGAACTAAAATATAAATTAACTGTGAGGCAATTAGAGTTGTATGAGGAATGGCAATTGAAAATAGGGTAATGTTTAGACCTAGACCTAAACCAATGGCTGTTATTAGGGGAATGTTTTTTTTATTAATTAGTTTTTTTAGCGAGTACTGCTTTTTAAAAACTAATAAACTAATAAGTAAGCCCAAGACAGCTCGGAGCCAGTTAAACAAAAAAGGATGAATTGAGTTTACACCAGTTCGAATGAGTGTGGGCATGATTGCTCCACCCAAAAAAGCAGCGCCAACTAATCCCACTAGTCCCAGGAATTTATTTTTGTTCATGATTACTGAAATAATCGAGCTCGGCCCAACTTATAATTTAATTCTTGAGTTTTTCTATCACTAATTTTTTTAGATGGGACTCCACCCACAACGGTTTTAGGAGGAACATCTTTAGTTACCACGGCTCCAGCTCCCACCACCGCTCCCCTACCAATAGTAACTCCAGGAAGAATAATAGCTCGAGGTCCAATGAAAACATAGTCACCAATTACTACTTTTTCTTCGATGGGACGCATATCAGAGCTATTAATATCGTGTTCGCTAGTCCAGATCATAACTTGAGATGCAATATCAACGTGACTACCAATTTCTAATCCCCCCTGAGAGTTAGGGAGTTGTTTTCGTCCGTCGAGGGTAACTTGCTCGCCAATTAAAGTATCCTCGCCAATGGTGATATGACGGGGGTCATAAATTCTAGCCATCATATGAATAGTAGAGCCCTTGCCCATTTTAACGCCAAACAACTTATAGAAAAACCTTCGAGTATGATGGAAAGGAATATAACCTACACCCCACCAGAGAAAACCAGTGATAGCTTCAAGATAGATAGCTACTAAGCGTTGTTTGATTTTACTCAAGATCATAGTAGTAGTATATCAAAAACAAGCTATTTTTCTTCAGGGTATTTTTCACCCAAATGCTTATAAGCAGCTGCCGTTACCACTCTTCCCTTGGGAGTCCTTTTGAGAAAGCCAATTTGCAGTAGATAAGGTTCAATAACTTCTTCGATGGTGCCAGAATCTTCATTTAGGCTTGCCGCAATAGTATTTAGGCCAACTGGACCACCCTGGTGATGTTTAATCAATTTCTTCATTAAACGACGATCAATGTGATCTAGTCCTCTCTTATCAATGGCAAACATCTCAAGAGATTTATGAACCTGATCTGAACTAATTTGATCACTACCATTAACTTGAGCATAGTCTCTGACTCTTTTTAAGAGTTTGAGAGCTATTCTAGGAGTTCCTCGTGAGCGATGACCAATTTCTGAGGCTGATTCAGAATCAATTTTAATATCAATTTTTTTTGCTGCTCTGATAATAATTTCAGCTAAAGCGTCTGGTTTGTAGTGAGTTAGACGGTGAATTAAGCCAAAGCGATCTCTAAAAGGACCAGTTAGGAGCCCGAATCTAGTCGTGGCACCAACAATAGTAAATTTGGGGAGGTCTAGTCTTACTGTTCTAGCTGAAGGACCTTTGCCAATAATGATATCCAAGGCAAAGTCTTCCATTGCTGGGTAAAGAGTCTCCTCAACAATTTTAGGAAGGCGATGAATTTCATCAATAAATAAAATATCTCCATCTTTTAAGTTGGTTAAAATAGCTGCCAAATCTCCAGCTTTATTCAGTGCTGTTCCAGAAGTAACTACAATGTTTGCTTTCATTCCTTGAGCAATTAAGTGAGCCAAGGTAGTCTTACCTAGACCTGGGGGCCCGAATAGAAGAGTATGATCAAGTGCTTCCTTGCGTTGTTTAGCGGCTTTAATTGAAAGTTGTAAAGCTTGGCGAATAGTATTTTGACCTATAAATTCATCCCAATCGTGAGCTCGAAGAGATTGAAAGAGAACTTCTTCTTCTTTGGTGGTCGGTGTGGGTTGGTCTTTATTCATTTTAATTTATGTTTTTCAAGGCTTGTTTAATCGCCTCTTGTTCTGAGAGCTTTTCTAGATTGAGATGCTCTAGGGCGCGTTGAATTGAGTCCTCATCCCATCCCAAAGAAGTAAGGGCATCAGCTACAGTTTGTTGTTTGGGATTAAGGGGGGCAAGATTTAGTTCTTTTAATTCACCCAATTTTCCTCCCAAATCAATAATAATTTTTTGTGCCATTTTTTTACCTACTCTAGGGATAGCTTTGAAGAAACTAACATTAGCCTCCTGAACAGCAGTTATGAGCTGTTCAGAATCTTTATCTATAATCGCTAGTGCAGTTGCAGGTCCAATGCCAGAGATACCCAATATTAACTCGAATAGTTGTTGCTCTTGGAAAGTGAGAAAACCATATAGCTCCAGCCTATCTTCTTTGACGTGAGTATAAATAAACAGCTCTACTTCTGATTTATTTTGTGCCAATTGAAGAATTTTATTGCTAGTAAGAACCCCATAACCCACATTATCAACTTCAACAATAATCCTGTTAGCATAAACCAGAGGCTTGCCTCGTAGGAAAGAAATCATGTCTTTAATATAGCATGTGTTAGTACGATTCCTATGGCATCAATAGCATCGTCTACAATCTTTTTCTGAGGAATATCAAGTTGAAGACGAACCATTTTTTCGATGGCAGTTTTGTTAGCTTGACCATTTCCAGTTACGGTCAGTTTAATTTGATTAGGATAGTACTCAAAAATATTGAGATTATTTCTAGTACAGCAGCTCAAGATCACTCCTCTGGCTTCACTGACCTGAAGAGCAGTTTTTTTATTCTTTGAGAAAAATAAAGTTTCAATAGCTAGATCATGAGGATTATATTGTTCAATAATTTTTTGTAAGTGTTTTTCTATAAATTGATAACGATCAAAAAGACTCTCAGTTTTACTAGTTTGAATACAACCAAAATCGATAATCTTTGGTTTAGAGCCAAGTCCATGTCCGATTGACCAGCCAATGCGATCATAACCTGGATCAATTCCTAGGGTGATAATTTGATTACTTGGAGTGCTCATGAGCGACTTGTTTAATAGTTGCTATGATTATTTGAGCAGATTTTTCCCAACTGAATTTTTTAAGCTGTTTTTTACCTTTACTTCTGTAGACAGCTTTATTTTTTATTGACAACTTTAATGCTTTCTCCATTGCAACAGCTATTTTTTTAACATCATAAGGGTTAACTTGAAAACCTGCTTCCCCCACTACCTCAGGCAAGCTAGTGGTATTTGAAACAATAGGCAGACAACCATATTGGAGTGACTCTAGGGGAGGAATGCCAAAGCCCTCATGTAGTCCAAGTAATATACTGGCAGTGGCTTGTTCATAAAGAGTTGGTTTAATGCTTTCAGATATATATCCAGTTAAAATTATTTGTTTTAAAAAAGGTGATTTTTCAAGCCTGCTAATAATAGGATCTGAGAGCCAGCCTATTTTCCCAGCCAGGACTAACTGTGGTAAGCGATTGGTTTTCTGACCTTTTTTAAATTGCTGACTACTTAGTCGACGGCAAAGTTGTTCATAAGCCTCGATCAAACGAATTAAATTTTTTCTGGGTTGAATGGTGCCGAGGAATAAAAAGTAGGGTTTTCTAATCTGATGTTTTTTAAAGAAGTTTTTAGTTTCTTGAACTGAGGCCGGGGTAGTCTGAGAAATATCTGGATAGGCCACAATAACGTTCTCAGATTTTTTTTGATAGCGGTTGATAATATCAGATTTAGTAAACTGACTGATAGTAATTACTTTTTGAGCTTTTTTAACACTATATTTTGTCCAGTGCTTAAGTTGAATAAGGTCATTTTGGTTGAACTGTTTTGGATAGTTTAAATAAGCTAGATCCATTACTGAGGATATATAGGGAACAGCTGAGTGACGGGGTGCATAGTGACTGGGGGTAAATAGAACGTCAATTTTGCTATGATTTAAAAATAGGAAAATTGGTTCTGCAAATTGGGTCCAGAGTAGCTTTGGTCCAATTACCTTATATTGCCAGCCTGTATGTTGTGGGGGCATATCATCGACTGGTTCACTACTGAGAAGAATGGTGAAATAAATATCATTGTTATTTTTAGTTAGATCATAAATAGCTCTGATAATCTCAAAAGCATAGACGTTGCTACCAACTCTACGATGTGTGTTGGCCTCGTTAGCATCGATGGCGACGCGGAGAGTTTTTTGATTCATTAGTTTGATTGTAACGCTTTTTTATAGACTTGAATGGTTTCATCTACTACTCTCTCCCAACTAAACATCTGGAGACGAATAATCATTCTTTGAAGACGTTTCCTTTGTTCATCCATGGATTCATTTAAGATTCTTTCCAAGCCTTTTCTAATGTCATCTACGCTCTCTGGGTTAATTAGCTCAGCAGCATTTCCGGCTACTTCTGGCATTGAAGAGACATTTGACGTTAAGACTGGTGTACCATGGAAAAAGGATTCTAAAATTGGTAGGCCAAAGCCCTCGTATAGGCTGGGATAACAAAATATTTCCGCCTCTCCATAAAGTACCGCCAGCTCTTTATCTTCTACATGACCTAAAAATCTTAGTTGTGGGTGGTGAATGCCTTCAGTTTTATCCCAACCCTTTTCTCCCGCTACAATGAGTTGATAATCTTTAGACAAAGGTTTCCAAGCTTCAATTAAACGTGTTAAGTTTTTACGAGGCTCTCTAGTACCAACAAAAAGCAGGTAGGGTTTATTTAGTTGGAGCTTATTCTTAATCCACTCAGACTCATCCTCAGTTAGCTGTTGACTGGTTTGTTTAAACTCAGCAGGCAAAGCCTCATGAACCACATGAATAAGATAGCTGGGTATTCCCAGAAGTTTGACAATGTCATTCTTAGTAGTTCTACTGACAGCAATAATTTGGGCCTCTCGCTCTTTAAGAATTTTCCACGATCGCTTGTGAGCTGCTAGTATTCTAGGATGAGCAGTTTGAGGATATCTAATCATGGCCACATCATGAATGGTGGAAACTAGAGGTAAGTTTTTATCTGGAGGCTGAAGCCAATCCCAGGAATGAAAAAGATCGATTTGAGGTAGATTTTTCTTAACTGGATTCTTCCCCAATTTCCACAGTAACTCAACCATAGAGGGTGGCGTTGAATGAAGAGATGAGGATGAGATGTTATTATCTTTAACAAATTTTTCAAGCTTAGCCTTATTGCGCCAAGAATAACCAAGGGCGGAGAGATTAATTGATTTTCGGTTATTCAACGATTGAGCCAAATTGGCTGTATACCGAGAAACACCGCGCCCATAAATGATAGGAGTAATATCAATGCCAACGTTCATCATAGTTCAGCCATTGGTTTGTACCTACTAAAAACTCTAATAAACCCAATATTAGGGTAGTCTAACGTATTTATCTCATGAAAACCAAGCGACCATAGCTCTGTCCTCAATTGATCATCTGGATCAGTGAGATCTCTTAAGTAGTCAAATAATAAAATATATTTATACTCCCCTATGGTTTTAAGTAAATCTGGTAGCTGACGAGTATTTTTAATATAAAGCTTGCCTGTGGAAAGAGTTGGGTAGCTATCTTGGTCATACCATCTCCAGGGTGAGAAAGGATTGGTGTATGAAAAAAGGAGAATTGTTTCTTCGGGTGAATAGTTGAGCAGTATCTCCTGATGGAGGGAGCGCCAATTTTCACGTTGATAGCTAGGATTAAGATGGTACTGTAAGACTCCCCAGATGTTGATTGATAAAAATAGTGATACAAAAATAGTTCCCCACCCCCGTTGAATTCTTGTTCTGCCAATGGCTACAATCTGGCCAATCAATAAATAAGCGGCTGGGAGTAAAAATAATACCCTCTTGGGTCTAACTACTGGTATCCAAAAAGAGATAATCCAAGCTAAAAATAGTGGTAGGGCTAGCCATAAAAAAATTAATTGCAAGCTTTTTAAAGCCTTATTTTTTTTGAATTTAACTAGGTTTATATAAACCAGATAGATAAAGGTAAATACAATTATTAGAAAACTTACCATGAAAAATAGTGTAGGTTCGATATTTAAGACTCCATAGATAAACTTACCCACAACTAAAGCTGGAGATTTGAGCTGAGAGATGCTCACTACCTGGTCCCATCCAGGTAGTCTTTCCCTAATTGTTGCACCTACACGAAGTTGTTCTAAAAAAGAAGGTAACCAAGGTAGAAATCCCAAGCCCACAAAAGTGGCACTGGCGATCATTTCTCGCAATTTATGTCGTTGCTGCCAAGCAATCCAAGAAAATTGTGTGATCCAAAAAAATGGATATAAGTATGAGGAATAAAACCCTAGTAAAGTAATAAGAGTGTAATTAAGCCAGTGCAGGCGAGAGAATTTTTTTAATTTAACTGCTCTGAGAAGAGGTAACCACGATAAGGTTGCCCACATGGCAGGCAAAGAATATGGCCGTAATTCTTGAGAATAAAAAATGTGGAACGACGAAGTAGCTAGTAAAAGCGAGGCAATTATGCCAGCTTTTTGATTAATGAGTTTTTTCCCTAGCTCATAAGTTGCCCAGATAGTAATGAGTCCAGGGATAAGAGCCACAATACCTCGTAGCCACCATTCAGCAGCAGATACCTTTAAAGCAAAAAATAAAACTAAGTGGATCAGAGGAGGTTGAAAATCACCCGCTATGTCTAACTGTTGCGACCAGGGCCGAGAACTTTCTAGTGCCTGAGCAGCCTCATCTAGCCAAAAAGATCCATTAAGCTGAGGGAGGCGTAAACCTAGGGCTAAAACTAAGATTAATATTATTAAACTGTGTTGGTGCCATAACTTTTTAACCATCTTTTTTATTATGGCCAATCTCAAAAGATATGACTAGATTGGGTTTTGGTTGAATTTAAGTTAAAATATAGATCATGCAAAAATTTTTCAACGATAAGACGGTGTTGGTAACTGGAGCGGCTGGTTTTGTGGGCTCTCATTTAGTAGATGCTTTACTAAAAACTGGAGCGACGGTGATTGGGGTAGATAATTTCATCACTGGTAGAAAGGATAATCTAAGCCATTTATTTGAAAATGGAGAGTCGACTGTTGATAACTTTGCTTTTCTTGAGACAGATGCAGTTCAATCACCAGCCACTTATCTAGATGAGGAAATTAAAATTGATGTGGTGTTTCACCTTGCTTCTCCTGCCAGTCCACCTCGATATCAGAAATACCCCGTGGAGACTTACCTGGTCAATTCTTTAGGAACACATCATCTATTAGATTATTTAAAAACTTCAAATCCGGAAGCTCGCTTTGTTTTTGCTAGCACTTCAGAAGTCTATGGTGATCCTCAGGTTCACCCCCAGACTGAAGATTACTGGGGGAATGTGAATCCCAATGGTGTGCGGTCTTGTTATGACGAAGGCAAGCGTCTGGGAGAGACAATTTGCGGAGTTTCCAATCGTGACTTTGGTCTGGATGTCAGAATTGCTCGAATTTTCAATACCTATGGCCCACGGATTGATCCAGATGATGGGCGGGTGATTCCAAACTTTATTAAACAAGCCCTTGGTAATAAGCCACTAACTATTTATGGTAAAGGTGAGCAAACTAGGTCCTATTGTTATGTGAGTGATTTAGTAACTGGATTATTAAAATTAGCTAGCGTTGATGAAGCAAATGGGGAAACTATTAACCTAGGTAATCCTGATGAATATACGATCAAGCAGACAGCAGAAATAATTAAAGAGTTGGCGGGTTCTGGTGGTGAGCTAGTGTATGAAGATCTTCCTGGGGATGATCCTACCAGGCGTCAGCCAGATATTAGTAAGGCCAAAGAATTGTTGGGTTGGGAGCCAAAAGTAAGTTTTGAAGAAGGATTAAAAAAAACAATTATAGATCTTGAGGATAAATAAACTCGAATTCCACATTTTTAAATTTTTCTAAAGCCTTAGGGAAATCTTCTACAAAGTAATAGTTGTCTGGATGTTGTTGGAGCCATTGGTTGTCTTTACTAATAAAGTAAACTTTTTTGACTTCCGGATGTTTTTCTAGCTGAAGCAAGGTGTCATAAAGGAATAGATTCTGACCTGGGCTAGTATGATGAGCAGCTGCATCTAGAGTGATAAACCAGCTCTCCCCGATTGAAAAACGCTGATACTGAGGCCCAGGGAAACTGTTTTTCTTAGGATTATAGCCATTAGGCACGGCCACAAGGGGTATCTTAAGGTCAGCTTGTAAGCGCTGTAAAAATAATCTTCCGTAGTTATTAAGGTGCTCATTCTCGACATCTCCAATTAAGAAAATTAGGTCTGCTTGCTTCTCAAGCAGCTGTTGTTTTAGCAACTGCTGCTCTGGGGTTGGGTATTCTCCAGAGCCTAGATCAGCAACTAGTTGGTCATCTAGAGCTAGAATCTTGAGGTTAGATGAATCTTGAGGAAGAGGTTGTTTATTCCAAGTCTGAGCTTGGGTGGGGATCTGAACCTCCTCTGTTAAAAGTTGGTAGTAGTTACATTTGTGACGACAGTCGATATCTCTCAGCTTAATCCCAAATTGCCGCTTATATTCTTCAAAAGCTTGATTGATGGGTGGTGACAGCTCAACATTAGCATTAGTAATAAATAACTCTTGCTGAAGGTTTTGAGTAATTAACTCTTGGTGTGCTTTTAGGTTTTCAGCCACAATAGGTTGAGTTTGATAACCGTTCTGCCCATAGATATCAAACAAGACTGGCTCGATAGTAGTTAATAAAATGGGCTCTACCTCGCTCTGGGAAACTCTGGAAGATAGATAGCGATTGGCCCGGCGGATAGCTACATAGCTACTAGGGCGATAGGTGTCGCGGAAGCTAGCTAGAATACTCCCCGTCATGCTCATGAAGTACTGGACTAATCCTAAATGAACCAAGGTGGTGGCTAATAAAAACAACTTCAATAGCCCAGAAACACGTCGTTGTTTAATTTTAGAAAATAACTTATTTAACAATACTAAACTCAAGAACAACCATAGATTGGCAGGACTAGATTTAGTTGGCAAAGCGTAGATGCTGGGTGTAGTAAAGATGATGGTCAGGAGCAAAAATCTAAAAGTAGGATCGCTGGTGAATTTTTTAATTAATGAATCAAATAAAACTGCTGTGACAATCATCAAGATTAGGTTGGCAAAGTAAAACATGGCTGGCTCTTTATAGAGGAGATAGAAAGGGAGTAGATACAAGCTATAGGCAGAGCCAAGACCAGCTTGATATTGCTGTGTACAGCCACTAAGCTGCTTGGTTTCAGACCAACATTTGGTAACGGCCATATATCTGGCCTGACTAGTATTAAGGGCAAAGCTTTTAACTAAGCTGTACTCAGTAAATGGTCGCTTGTGAACTAAGAAGATCAAGAATATACCAGCTATTAAAACTGGCCAGAACTTTTTCCACCAGCTCAGCAGCCGCTTTACTCTAACCACTTCTAGTTGTTTAACTGCTTTTTCATTCATCAGTGAGTAGCTTTTTAGAGTTAGGCCAGCGATTGCCCAATAGGTGAAGGCTACCTTGGAGGCCGAAAAAACATCAATAATGAAAGCGTTGACTAGCAAACCAAGGGTAGCAGCAATAAAACCGACAGTTAGAGTCTGATTCAGACCATCTTTAGGAAATTTAAGGAGTAAGGTTTTAATAATCAGAGCGGCTAAGCTAAAAAATGTCACAAAGCCCAGCAAGCCAGTTTCACCCAAGACACGGAGAAAATTGTTATCGGTGCCATCAGCCTCAGTAAACTCAGTATTACCGCGTTTATTAAGGGTGGCGTAGCCTTTGCCGGTAAAGGGATTAATGCTAAAGCCATCCAAAGCTTGAGGCCAGAGGGTATCGAGGCGAATCCCCATTGATAAACCATACTTTTGAGCATTCTCTGACCAAGTCTCATCACCTCTAATGGCGGTAGCATCGATCGGGGTCTCGAAACCAGCTGGTCTAAGAAAAGGAGCTAGTTTATAGAGGGTGGGACGTTGCCAAAACCATAGGCCACTAAACGCCACTACGGCCAGAGCCAGTGCTCCACCGCCAATGACTAGACTTGATTTAACTTGACCATACTTGGTTTTTAGCCAATACCAAACGGGAATAGTTAAGGCTAATAAACAAGCCGCTAGGGCAGTTTTGGAGCCACTCTCCCACAATAACCAACCACCGCTGAGGACGCTAGCTCCCATCCAAAGTCTGAGTAAAAGAGAAGGTGAGGTGAGGATCCAGGAAGCAATCAAGGGAATAGCTATGACTAACCAAGCAGCCAAATCGTAGTGTCCGCCAAAAGTAGACTGGAGCTTATCAGCTGGATTCAAGATGAGTGATTGCCCCTTACTGTACTCCCTATTCATAGTCGAAAAAGCAGGCCAACTTACATATCGTTGCCCAGCCCCATAGATAAAGATTAGATTTAAGGCTAGAACTAAAGCAACTAGTGCTATCTGGGCATGACGCTTGGTTTTAACCCCGGCATACATAAATAGGAAGAGCGAGAAGTACTCTAGATACCTGAAGTAATGCAAGGCGCTTTTCCCGACATGAATTAGCTCAAAAGGAATGGTCTGTTGGAGGGAGACAGCAACTCCTAGTGAGATCAAACCTGCTAATGCATAGCCGATGACTGCAAAATGGAAACTAGTTCGCCACTCTATTTTTTGCCTCAATATCCCGGTAAACCAGACTAAACCAGTGATTAAGACTAGTAAGTCCTCTACTCTGACCCTGACTAAGTAGCCCGGAATAGCCTCAAAAAGGGGTAGTTTAGGGTAAAGGGGGATGAAGATAAGCAAAAACAGGCTCAAGCTAAATAAACCATGCTGGTCAAACCAAGCTGAATTTTTTTTGATACCATAAAAGGACATATATTTATCTTAACATTGAATTAGATCAAACCTAGTATAAGACCATAATCTGAGGTAAAGTACCTTATATAAAATGAAGATTTTCAAAGAATATAGAGAGCTTCTAGCTGAGCTGACTAAAAGAGAGATAAAAGCTCGTTACAAGCAGTCAGTATTGGGCTATGCATGGGTTATTTTAAATCCTTTTTTTCAGATGTTAGTGATGGCATTTGTATTTTCAAAGATTTTAAGGGTTACAAATCTGAGTGTCCCCTATGCTCTTTTTCTTTATGTGGGTTTACTCCCCTGGAATCTATTTGCTGCCTCTATTAGTAGTAGTATGAACTCGCTGGTGGGGAATGGCTCTCTACTGACTAAAATTTATTTCCCCAGAGAAGTCTTTGTGGTGAGTGCGATCTTAGCTAAAATTGTTGACTTTCTCCTAGCCTCGATAGTGTTGGTTGTATTTTTTGTTTTCTTTCATCAACAGGTAACAATTAATATATTTTGGGTGGTGCCTATCTTTCTAATCCAACAGCTTTTTACTTATGGCCTGTCCCTGATGTTGGCAGCGTTCAATTTGTTCTACCGCGATATTCAGTATTTATTTGGACTAATTCTACTAACTTGGATGTACTTGACCCCAGTCATCTACCCTACGGAGATGTTCCCGGAGCAGTATCGATGGATTTTTAAACTTAATCCGATGGCAGTATTTATTAATGCCTATCGGCAGGTGATGTTGGGTGGGGGGATGCCTAATTTATCAAGCTTAGGGATTGCCCTCCTACTCTCAATAGTAATGGTGGTTAGTGGTTATCACATTTTTAAACGTTTAGAAGGGATGTTTGCTGATGTCGTCTAACCCAGCCATCTCCATTAATCATGTTTCAAAGCTGTTTCATAAGCAGAATCAGCGGACTTTTAAAGAGCTAATTCCAGCTTTATTTGGCGGGAAAAAAGTAGTTGAGTCATTCTGGGCTTTGAAAGATATTGATTTGGAAATAAAAAAAGGTGAAACGATTGGCATCATTGGTCCTAATGGCTCTGGTAAGTCTACTCTCCTTAAATTAATTGCCGGCGTGAGTCAGCCTACTAAGGGAGAGATCAAAACTAATGGTAGGATTGCCCCGTTGATTGAGCTGGGAGCTGGATTTCACCCGGAGTTAACTGGCAGGGAAAATGTGTTTCTCAATGGCATTATTTTGGGGATGACTAGAGCTGAAGTAAGCGAAAAGTTTAAAAAGATTGTTGATTTTGCAGAGATTTGGGACTTTATTGACCAGCCAGTCAAACACTACTCTTCGGGGATGTACCTAAGACTAGCATTTGCAGTAGCCATCCACACTGAGCCAGAGATATTATTGATCGATGAAATATTGGCGGTGGGAGATGCGGCGTTCCAAGCTAAATGTTTTAAGAAGATGGATGAATTTAAACAAAAAAAAGTAACCATTATTTATGTGAGTCACGCGATTGAATCAGTGAAAAGTTTCTGCGATAAGGTGCTGTACATAGATCATAGTCAGATGATGGGGTTTGGGGAGAGTGAAGAAGTAATAAATAAATATATTGAAGGAATGGGAGTAATTAAATGACTTTAGTAGAAAAAGTAAAAAAAGCACAGGAAATAATTAAAGAAGCTAGTAACAGATGGGATAATGACAAAATTGCCATCGCTTGGACGGGAGGAAAAGACTCAACCGTTATTCTACACATGGTAAGAGAGATTTTTGACGGAGAAATACCATTTAAAGCTATGTTTAATGATTCGACATTGGAATTTCCAGAAATCTATGAATTTATAAAAAAATATGAAAAAGAGTGGAATCTGGATTTAAAATGGGTTAAGCACCTCCCAGAAGACCTACTAGCTTTTAATGAAACTAAAGATAAAGAAGAGCAAATGGAAATCATGAGAATTGCTAAAATTAATGCAATAAATTATTCGATTTCTGAATTCAAGATTGAGGCATTTTTATCTGGTATTAGAAAAGATGAACATGAGTCCAGAAGCAATGAAACTCATTTTTCTGAAAGAAGTACTCACTGGAGAGTCCATCCTATTATAGATTTTACAATTGATGATATCTGGGATTATATACACAAATTTAAAGTGCCTTACGTAGATCTTTATGATAAAGGTTATAAATCTTTGGGAGAAAAACCTTTTACTAATCCCGTCTCTGATCCAAATGCTCCAGAGAGAGCTGGTCGTGAAGCAACTAAAGAAAAAACTATGAAAAGGCTTAGATCTTTGGGTTATTGGTAAACAAAAACTATGTCTGAAAATATAATTATTATCTCAATAGATTCATTGCGAGCTGATGGCACTAATTATAATCGTGAATTGATTTATGGTAAAGGTAAGCATCAGCGTATTAAAACTCCTAATTTAGACAAGTTTTCTAAAGCCGGAACATCTTTTATCAAGGCATATTCAACTAATACTTATACTACTTCTGCTCACGCTTCTTTATTTACTGGTACCTATCCTCCAGAACATGGAATCAGAACTTTCTTTGATTTTAACCAAAGACTTAATCCTAAAACCAAAACTATGGCTGAAGAACTCTCAACTAAGGGTTATCAAACATTTTTTTATTCAGACGTGAAGGAACTTTTCTCAGAAATGAATATCTGGAAAGGTTTTAGGGTGAAAACCTATGGTAAATCTGATTGGCTGTGGAATTCAATTGAGGAGTTTAAGAAAGACAAAAACTTTATTTTTTTACATTTGTTTGATGTGCACGAGCCTTATTTGTATATAGAGGATGAGTCTGCTGATGAAAAAGTAAATCAAGATTATTACCAAGCTGTGGATGATCTAAGAAATGAGTTGGGAATTAAATCTAAATTAAATCAAAAGAAGAATCCTCATGATAGTTGGGAAGAAATTAAACAATTTTTAATAAAAAATAACTTGGATCATCAACAATACCTAAAGAAATATTATGACCTTGGGGTTGAGGAATTTGATAAAAGAATTAAGTTAATCCTTGAGAGATTTACTGATTTGGGTTTTGATTTAAATAAAGATTTATTTATTTTACTAAGCGATCATGGTGAAGGAAGAACTGAGTTCGATAAGTCTAAAAGTTTTGCCCACGGTGGAAGCTTGACGGAAGAAACTCTCAGAATTTTTTTCACAATAAACATTGAGTTGTCTTCTGTTAATTCGAGTCTTATCTCTATTAAAGATGTTAAAAAGATGATAAGTTTTTTTTCGAATGAAGAGAAGATTTCTATTGAAAATAATGGATTGTATGCAGAGCATTCTCAATGGAATCAGAGAACTACGACTCAAGATTCAAAAGATAAAATAGGAATTAAAAATATTAAAAGTTTTTTGTCTGAGCAAGCCTTTATTTCAAATGATAGTAAGATTATCATAAATCTTGACCAAAATCAGTATTTTGATATATTTACTAAGCTTGAAAAAAATAGTGAGGTTTTTATTGATAAAACCTACAATTTCCTTCTCAACAGATTTCCGGACATTGAAGGAAAAAATAATAGCTTATCTATGATAGAAAATAGATCTAAGGGAAATTTTTTAAATTCTATTATTAATTCTCAAGAATTTAAAAATAGAAAGCATATCCAAGTTTTTAACACCCAAGGTTTAAAAGATAGCTATTGATACAATTATTAATTGTGGAAAGAATTTTTTTATGAAAAAAACTAAAATCTTATTTGATATCTCACATGGAATTCATGGATCAACCGGCATTCAGCAGGATATGAGAAGAACCTTGTCTTTTTTAATTAAACAGGATGATTTTGAAATAGACTTTATAGTATATGACATGATTAATAGCGTTAATTATATAAATTTTGATATTGAAGATAATATTAATAAATATGGAGAAATAGTTGCTCAATCAAGATTATTGTCATATTTTTTTAATCCAGCTGGAGAATCGTCTCTTGGAGGTGGTAGATTTCTAGGAAGAATTAAAAGATGGAATTATAGGAGATCTCTTGTCAATAAAAATAAGGTTGAATTTTTAAAAATAAATAAAAAATTTAATGAATTAATTTATAAAAAACTTCTAAAAGATGGTGGCACTAAAGATCTTTTAGAAAAATTTAAAAAATCAAGTGTTCTGATGAGTACTTTTTCTACCGAGAGCTTGATTTTAGGGATGATGAATGAAAATTATAAAATTCCTACTTTAAATACTAGTGAGTATGATTTAGCTATTTTTTTTCAAGAAATACCTTTTAAAATTTCTATTAATACAAAGAAAGTTGTGAGAACTTACGACTTAATTCAGATTTTAGGACCAGATGTGGTTTTTAAGGCTGATTATAAATCTAATTATCAATGCAAATCTATTAAAACATGCATTGAACAAAAGACGATTTTTTCTACCATCAGCAATACTGTTAAAGATCAACTGAATTATTTTTTTGGAAATGATTTTATTGCCCAAACCATCTACGTGCCAATTTCTGATGTATTCAAAAAAACTAACGATAAATTTAGTATTTCTGATTACGCGAGAACCTGCGTTGTTCAAGATAAGGGATTTAATAATTTAGTTCCCGATATGGATTTTAATTACTTTTTGTCTGTTTCAACTATAGAGCCAAGAAAAAATATTACTACTGCCTACCAGTCTTTCAAGCAATTAAAAATGAAGGATGGTCATGGGAACTTAAAATTTATTTTGGTTGGTAAGATCGGATGGAATTTAGACAATGCTTATAAAAATATGTTCCAAGATCCAGATGTAATCGTCTTGCAAAATGTTCCCACCAGAGATCTTCCCCACATATATAGCAATGCTAAAGCCTTAATATATATTCCGTTTCAAGAAGGATTTGGTGTCCCTCCAGCAGAAGCAATGTCTTGTGGATGCCCAGTAATATTGTCAGATATCCCCGTTCACAGAGAAGTTCATGGAGATACTCCTCTTTTTGTTAACCACTACGATATTGATGAGGTTTACCAACAAATGAAATGGATAATGGATAGTAAGAATATATCTAAAGTTAATAAATTAAAAATTAAAGGCTTAGATTATGTAGAAAAATTTAGAACTGTTAATTTAGGAAAAGAGTGGGTTTCATTCATAAAAAAAATTCTTGAAAGTTGATGGCTAATATGAGAATCGGACTTGATATTTCTATGTTAGTTTATCGGGGTAGCGGTGTAGCAAATTATACATTTAACTTAGCAAAGAATTTATTGAAATATGATAAAAAAAATGAATATGTATTTTTTTATTCTTCCTTGAGAACTCCTAAAAACTTCTATTATTTAGATGACTTGAAAAGATTGGGTGGCAAAGTGCGTCGGTTTTATTTTCCACCTAGAATTTTAAAATTATTATGGAATAAACACCATTTATTACCAGTTGAGTGGTTGATTGGTAAAGTTGATCATTATTTTTCATCAGATTACTTAAGACCCCCACTTTTAAAAGGAACTAAGGGCATTACTACCATTCACGATTTGACTTGGAAAGTTTATCCTGAGTTTCATACTCTAGATATTGTTGAAGCTCATAAGAGAAAGTTAGAAAAGACAATTAAGTATAACGATATAATCATCGTTGATTCTAATAATACCAAGAAAGACCTCATCAAGTATTATCCACAGGTAAATAAGAAAAAAGTGCGCGTGATTTATCCAGGTATAAGTGATAATTTTCGACCCATCAAGGATAAAGCAAAAATCGAGAGAGTACTCACAAAATATAATTTAGATTATCCAGCCAATTATTTGCTTTATGTGGGTGCAATTGAGCCTAGGAAAAATTTAGAACTTTCAATTAAAGTTTTTGCAGAGCTGATCAAGGATAAAAAATTTAGTGATTACAAATTTATTTTGGTTGGTAGAGCTGGTTGGAAGAATGGGAGCGTTTTTGAGCTAATTAAGAAGTTAGAATTAACTGATAAGGCTATCTTCACTGGATTTGTAGAAGATGAAGATCTGCCTTATTTTTATAATGCAGCTCAATTATTAGTTTATTTATCAGAATATGAAGGATTCGGGTTGCCTCCCATAGAGTCCCTTGCATGCGGAACAAAAGTTATTGCAAGTAGAAACTCTAGTTTGGAAGAAATTTTGTTGAGTGATAATTTGATCGATCTTAATGTCAATGATATTAAAGAAATCAAAACCAGAATTATTTCTTCCTTGGGAAAATCTAAAATTAAGAAAATAGTCAAAAAAGAATTTACCTATCAAAGGTTAGTTAATAAATTTTTAAGAATATTATGAATGCTAAATTTAATAATAAAAAATTAATATTAATTATTGTAGGAATAATTCTCTCTAATTTAATAATACTTTCTTTTTTAACAACTATTTTTTTTCTAAATTTCAAAAAAACAGTTGATGAAAGTTTGCGATTTAAACCCAGCATAATATCTATTATTTTCAAAAATGAAATCAAAGAAAAATTTGTTTACATCGAATCAATTTTTTTTAGATTAATTCCCAATTCAGGTAAAAATAAAATTCAAGAATTCCATATAGACATTAAACAGAAAGACCTTGATTTACTAAACTCAGATTTACCTAAAAGTGGTAAAGCTGATTATGTTAATGGATTTTTGACCACAAATAATTATAATGATGTTTTTTCATTTGAAAATGAAAAAGTTAAAATAAGATATAGAGGTAATAATAACTTTCATTGGTTTTATAATCAAAAATCTCTGAGAATAAAATTAAAAAATGGAATTAAGTTTAATCTGATTAATCCTCAGCATCTATTTAGCATTATAGACACTGTTTCATATAATGAGGCAAAATATATTAATCTTTTAGCACCAAAATCATTTTCAGCAAAAGTTTTTATTAATGAAAGGGACTATGGCGTGTATTCCTTTGTTCAACAAATTGATGAAAATTTTCTGAGGGAAAATAGTCTTATGCCTGGAAGCATATATTTTGGGGATAGAAACGCCGATGATGAGAATGGACTTCCAACTCTATGGAGTGATTATAGAAGTTGGGACAAAAAATCATCAAGAAATAAAGAAAGTGAAGGCAATATAGATGATCTAAAGTTTTTTATAAAAGGTGTCAATGAGTTTTCAGATAGAGATTTTTATGATTTTTTCAATAAATATTTTGATAAAGAAAAAGTTTTTTCAAGCTTTGGAATTGACACACTGTTTGGAACTAGCATAAGAGACTCAAGACACAACCACAAATGGTATTTTGATCCATATGTTGGAAAATATCAACCAATCATTTGGGATATCAGAGACTGGTCTGTAGGAGCTAGGAAAGATATGTCAACGTATACTTTTCTAAAAAGAGTAAAGTCCAACCCTATATTAGAATATGAAAGAGACTTGGCCTCATACAACAATTATATTCTTGATAAGAATAAAACTATTGAGAGGATTATTGATGATTTAAATAACATTTATGAATCCACTTTAAATTATCTAGCAGAAGACGCTCTGAAAGATACAGCAGTTTGGTATAGTAGCCCAATTAATAATTGGATATCCGAATCATTTACGACAAGGGAATATAAAAAAAGTATTTTAGATCATAAAAATATACTCAAATCTAGGATTAGTTTTTTGGAAAATGAGTATGAGAAATCTATGGTAACGATAAATTATAAAGAAAGTAATGATTCTATATATGATACCGTATCTATAGTTGTAAATGGCAACTCTCCTGTAATTATTACTTTTTCTAAAGAGATTAATTTAATTGAAGATCGCAATTTAAATTCAGAATTTGATTCGGATGATTATTTATCGAACACACAAATAATTCTCTATCCAGGAAGAAAAAAAGTGTTTGACATGCCTCTCAATTATAATGGATATCGCTTAGAGCCAAGTGGAATTAGCTACAATTTTTTCATAAGGAAAGATATATCTTTTGAAGAATTCATTAATCTGTGTATTTTCAAAAATGCAATAACTGATTCTGAAGTGAAACCAGTTATTGTTCAAAATTCTCCAAATCAATCAGAAACAATTTCTATTCACCCCTGGCTTTTACCCGAATATGAAGAGCAGACAATTTCTCTTTCTGGCAATCAATACATCTCTAGTGATAGGGTTTATGATCAATACACCACTGTTAAAATTCTTCCCGGGACAACCTTCTATTTAGATCCGGATACCTCTCTATTCTTCTATGGAAAAGTTGAAGCGAATGGAACTCTAGAAAGACCAATTAGGTTTATTCAATCTGTTCCAGGAAAATCATTTGGCTCCATTGTTTTGCAAGGCCAGAAGACTGCAGGAAGCATTCTAGAGAATATTCAAGTAGAAAAAGGCTCTGTTACTTCTCGCAACTTAATTAATTACACTGCTCAGTTAAATATTCACGATACTAAAGATATTATCTTGAAGAATTGTGTGATAGGAGAGAATTTTGTTGGCGATGATAGCTTACACTTAGCCTACGTAGAGAATGCTCAAATTGATGGCTGTATTTTTCATAGTGCTCGCTCTGATGCAGTTGATATTGATATTTCTCAAGTTGAACTAAAAAATAATTTGTTTATTAATTCAGGAAATGACCTATTAGACTTTATGACATCAGAAGCAACGGTCAAAGATAATATTTTTATCAATGGTGGAGATAAGGGCATATCTGTTGGAGAATGGTCAACTCTGAAAATTGAAGATAACTTCTTTTATTCTAACTTAATTGGGATAGAGGTTAAAGATAAGTCTGATGTTGAACTCATAGGCAGTAACCTTATTGTCGATTCTAAGGTGTCTCCAATTAATTTATACAATAAGAATGAATTCTATGATGAAGGTGGATATATTAAAGGAGAAAAAATATATATTATTGGTGAGAATAGAAAGATTTCTAAAGATAAAAAATCTAAAGAAAAAATTGATAACATATTAGAGAAATTTCCAAATATAGAAAAATTTAAAATTCTAGATAAATTTACCAGTATTGATCCAGATTGGTCTAACTTAGAATCAAGCATGAAAAAATTAATTAGAGATTATCCTTGGTGAGTAAGATGACTAAACAAAAATTAAACCAGCTCCACTTTCGTCGTCTTGAGTTTAAGTATGTAGTTCCCACTGCTCTTCTTGACTTAGTTATACCCACCATATCTAGATACTTGGATGCAGATGAGTATGCAAATAAACAGGGTTTTTATAAAGTTAACAGCCTTTATTTTGATTCCCCTCGTCTGATCTGCTATCAACAAAAACTGGATGGAATTTTATTTAGAAAAAAATATCGAGTCAGATACTACGGAGACAAGAAGAAGCTATTTTTTGAAATCAAGCGTAAATCTGGTGATACAGTCTTTAAAGATCGGATCTTATTGCCAACTACGACCAGACTTAACCAACAATCACTAGTTAACCACCAGTTTCTACATCATCTGCCAGATGGTAAGTTAAAAGGAGAATTAAAAACAGACTATCATCGACTTAACTTAAAACCAAAGGTCTTAATTTCATATCTGAGAAGACCATTTGTCTCAAAATTTTCTAATAATTTACGAATTACCCTAGACTATGATCTCAAAGCATCTAAGATTAAAAATGGTGAGTTATTAGATCTAGAAACAACCAATTATGTTTCTCCAGACCTAGCAGTTCTAGAGATTAAATTCAATGAATCTCTACCGGCTTGGGTGAGGCATATTATTACTGCTCATAATTTACAGAGGGATTCTTTTTCTAAATACGCATCCGCAATTGAGAAACTATACAAGAGTTGATATGATTCACTTATTAAATTACCTGGGGAGAAACCATGTTTAGTACTAAAGAATTAATTAATACTTTCAATAATCCACTAAATCTATTAATTCTGTTAGCAATGTCTTTTGCCTTGGGATTAGCCATTGCCTATGTTTATAAGAAAAATAGCAAGTCGGCTTCTTATTCTCAGTCCTTTGTGAACACCCTAGTTTTATTACTACCAGTCGTCGCCTTAATAATCAGCTTCGTTTCTAACAACGTAGCACGCGCAATTGGTGTTTTCGGAGCTTTTTCTATCGTTAGATTTAGAACGGCTGTTAAAGAAGCTAAAGATATGTTCTACATCTTTTGGATACTAGCTACTGGATTAGTAATGGGAGCTGGGGATTTCTCAGCAGGTATTACCTCGACCGCTGTTATTGCTGTCATGGTTTTTGTTTTGAATAAAACAAATTTTGGTAAATTTTCTGACTATGAATACTTAGTTGTCTATTTACTAGATACTAGCAAAGCAGATATCAGTGATATCTCTAAAAAATTATCTAAGTTTGTTAAAAATCAAGAAATATTGAATGTTCAATCAGCTAAAGATGGTAAAGAAATAGAGATTACCACCTCAGTCTCATTAAAGAAAGACACCCAAGTAGATACCCTGATAGGAACACTCAAAAAAGAAAAAGCTGTTAAATCACTGAGTGTTAATCCAGCCAAGTTTGATCTGGAATATTAAATTAATTTTGAATGAGGGCCGACTCCTGTGACTTCAGAGACTTTAGTAACTGTTATCATTCCCACTCTTTCAAATTACGAAGGATTAGTCAAAGTTACTAAATGGTTACTTGCTTATGGCTACTCCACCACTATCATTGATAACCAACCAACTCCTGCTAAGAAAAAATTAAATGATGATAAATTAATTACCTATTTACCCCAACCCCAGAACCTCGGCTTTGCTGCCGCCATCAATCTAGGAGCCAAGCAACTCAAAACCCCCTGGATGTTGATCTTAAATGACGACATTGAGTTCTTAAAAAAAGAAACACTCCAGAAACTAATTGAGGTTGCTGAAAAAAATAACTGGTCGGCAGTTTCCCCTGCTTTACAGAAACCAACTGGGGAAACAGAAAACCTGGGCTACACAGTTTTACCCCAAGGAAAAGTAAAACTAAATTATGATCCCCAATTAGAAAATCTTGATGGCATTACAGCTGCCTGCCTATTGATCAAGACTGACGTTTTCAAGTCTTTAGGGGGCTTTGATGAGCGGTTCTTTGCTTATTTAGAAGATGTAGATTTGTTTTTAAGATTAAAAAAAGCTGGCCGTAGATTTGGCATTGCCCAGGAAATTAAAGTTGTTCATAACCATATGACAACTAGTAGTAAGATGGGTAATTTCAAGCAAAAAATGGATCTTCGCAACTGGAATTTTTTAATTATCAAAAACTGGGACCCGAAAACATTAGTTAATAACTTTATTCCCATTGTTGCTGAAAGACTACGAAACTTATTTGGTTATCTCAAAGCAACTCGCAATCAACACAATTGGAAATCTATTTATATAGTTCCTAAAGATCTTATCTCCATCACTATTGATATATTCTTATTTATTTTTAAGTTTTAACCTAAAACGGTAAATCTATCCGACAGTGATCGGCGACCATGAAACTATAAACAGGTACTCTTTCTCGAGTTTGACGGATTTGAGTATGCTTGCCAATCATAGAAGCCTCAATTTTACCCTTAACGTCAACAATATGAACATCTTCTAAGACTATTGAGTACTCAATTTTACAGTTGATAAGCTCGCAGTCGTTGCTAATAGTGGTGTAGGGCCCAATATAGGCATTTCTAATCTCAACATTGTCACCGATAATCGCAGGGCCAATAATCTGACTATTAATCACTTTGGAGCCTTTACCAAGCACTACTCCATCTGCCAGCTTGCTGTCTTTATCAACACTACCATTAATCTCGGTTCGCTTATTGAGATCCATTAAAAGTCGGCTGGTTTCAAGAGAGTCATCAAACTTGCCTGGATCACGCCACTCACCTTCAAGCTCGGCCACTTCTACTTTATGACCTTTTTTCAACATATAGTTATAAAGATCAACAATTTCTAGCTCTCCTCTAGCAGAAGGTTTAATTGCGTCCTTACCTTTGAAAGCCTCAAAAACCTTAGGGCCAAACATGTATAGACCAGGCACACCAAACCTATTAGGAGGAGTTTCTGGTTTTTCTACTACCTGAACTAACTTACCATCGTCATCAAAAAAAGGCACGCCTAAACGATAATTTTCATGATGCTCAATTATAGTCAACATAGCATCAGCTTTACTCTTTTTAAATTTGTTAAATGGTCTTTTTATACCCTGGGTGAAAATATTGTCACCTAAATGATAAATAAAAGAATCACCATCAATAAATTTTTCCGAAATTTGAACTACATGAGCCAGTCCTTTGGCAATGGGTTGATCAATATAAGTTACTTTTACACCCCAGTCAGAACCATCTCCGATTAGTTTTTCTATACTAGGCCTGGAGTCATTAACAATGATGCCAATTTCTTTAATCCCCAAAGAAACAATGTCTTCAAAGGGATAAAGTAATAAGGGCTTATTGGCAATGGGCAATAGGTGTTTATTTAAAGTAAAAGTAAGTGGGTAAAGTCGTGTTCCTTTACCTCCTGCAGCGATAATTGCTTTCATTTAATAATTTCCTTTCTAGGTTTCTTACTCAATAAGAATACATCATATATGATTAAAACTCCAGTTAAAACCAGAACAGATCCCCTAGCTAGTAAAATTACTCCCGCAGCGCCCAATAAGCCAAACTTAGGTACGACAATTATGTTTCCAAGTATTACAATCATAATCTGTAAAATTCCAGTTATTGAAAAATACCAATATTTATCACCAGCATAAAATAGAGCTGCTAATGGCACAGTAGCGGCATAGACCATAGATGCAGCCATTAAAACTAGTAATTCTTGCTGCCCAGACAAGTAGGCTGATCCTAGAGTTAATAAAATTGCCAATCTGTTAAAAGGCATGTAAAGTAAAAAGACAATCCCAATTAACAATGTAAATAAAAATGCCTTCTTCAAATATTCCTTCTGTACGTCAGGCTGAGTGTACTTAGTTGCTCTGGGGAATAAAACTTGGGAAAGGTAAGTACCACCCAAAATTACAAAAAGGGAGATTCTAGAAACTCCTCCAAAGATTCCGGTTTCAAAATCACCCAACATTCCCTTTAATTGAAGCACGCTAATATTTTCCATTACTCCAGCCGCAATCACTCCTATCGCTGAATGAGATATGAAGCCAACTACACTTGTAGGAAGTTTATCTATATTGTTACTAGTTGTTTTTTTCATCCACTGGGGTAAAAAAACTATGCCTGAAATTACACCTAAAATAGGAGCCAAACTATAAATAGTAAAGCTGCTCATTGCCGTGGAGATACCTAAAGCCATGCTTATGAGAGAGGCAGCTAACTTTGTTACTGCTTGAATACCATTCATTAGGGCTGCCTTAGCAATTAATCCTAGTGATAGTAAGATGTGATAAAAATGCTCATAGGCCGAGATAATTGCAGTAAATAGGATGGCGCCAAAAAGAATATTTGGTTTTACCGCATAGCCAAGCTGGAGTGAGATAAATCCAATTATGGTAGCAATTAATAAAACCCCAATGGTAAGCCTAGCTCTCCAGAAGGTCAGTTGTGAAAATAGAGTGGATTTATCAGAATTGTTATTTTTAACGGGGATAAATTTTAATAGGGCTTGAGTCGACCCTAAATCAGTGAGCCTAATTAGAATAAATATTATCGACACGCCAACGCTAAACTCAGCAAATTTCACTGGTCCTAAGTTACGAGAAAAAATGATTAATGAAATAGCTGCTAGGGCGGTGGCCAATAAATTAGCACTTACTAAAAAAATAGATTTTTTTAATCCCTCAGAGGAAAAAAAAATATTAAGAGCGGTTTTCATAAAACTGAAGGAAGTACTCTACTGTTTTCTTGAGACCCATTTCTAAATCTATTTTAGCTTTCCAAGACAGCACATTTTTAGCTTTACTCGCATCAGCGTAAAGCTTTTGAGGATCCCCAGGGCGAGGAGCGTGATGTTTAATATTGGCCTTCTTATTCATCGCTTGTCCAATAATTTCAACTACCTCCACTACTGAATTTGGTTTTTCTGTAGAAAGATTCATGTAGTGATACTTCTGGGGTTGTTGATGAATTAAATCCAGAGTTTTTAAGTGAGCATCCACGATATCGTCAATATAAACATAATCACGAAGATGAGATCCATCTCCCCAAACAGTTACTTCATCGCCTTTGTATACTTGTTCTATAAATCTAGGAATGGCATGAGTTTCGGGCTCATGATGCTCTCCAGGACCATATAAATTGAAGTATCTCAAAGCCACGCCGGTAAAACCGTGTGTTTCTACATAAGATCGCAGCAAACCCTCCATAGCTAGTTTAGTCATTCCATAGGGATTGATGGGCATAGTTCGATCATCTTCTTTGATGGGAACTTGGAGTGGCTCTCCATAGATAGCGGCACTTGAAGAAAAAACAAACGTTTTTGCCCCATTTAAACGCATAGCCTCAAGAACACTTAGAGTGCCATTGATGTTGTAATCAATATATTTATCGGGTTTTTCTACAGATTCACCAGCCTCAATTAAAGATGCGAGATGAAATACTACTTCAGCATCAGTGATTAATTCCTTCATTTTTTCACTATCGCGCACATCGGCGACAATGGTCTCGAATTCAGGATTTTGTTTAAGATCAATAATTTTAAGTGAGTGACCTTCTTCAGATAATGCGCGGCACAAATGCCGACCTAAAAAACCTGCTCCGCCAGTAACAATAATGTTCATAAAGATTCCTTTAAGCTACCCAGTAGCCTTGAATAAAGAGTATTGTATTAAAAATAAGTAATAATGTCGAAAGGCTAAGCCAAATATATCGAGCTACTTTGTTATTTTCAAATATTTTAATCAATAGGAGGAAGACTGAAAAGCTGACTAAGAAGTAGCGTGGCATACTAGAAAAGGTCCCTGTCATTGTGGGTAAAAGAAATGTTAATGCACTAAATACTACATATGATTTTCTAACCTTAAACCAAGACCAAATTATCCCGACCAAACCTAAAGTTCCAAATAAAAATTCTTGCACATAAGCATAATATTTTAAATCAAATGGCCGGGCAGTCCAAAGAATCTTTAAATATCTCCACACTACTTGCGGATATAGAATGATTGATTCTTGTCGACCACCTCCAAACTCAGATTGAATATGATAAAAATAAAGCGGATCATTGAAATCACGTTGTAAATAGATCATGTAGAACAGCAGTCCTAGGGCTCCTAACAAAATAGAGGCTATTTCTCGCCAATAGCTTTGACAAAAATGCAATGGGTGACAGCAGTTTTCATTTCCCCTGGCTTTTTGTTCAGCTGTTTTCTGGATCCACAGCTCTACTAGCAGGGCAGGTATTAAAAATATTCCCACCAATCTCGTAGCTGAAGCTAGAGCTGCCACTAAACCAGACCTCAACCAGCGTCCCTTCCTAGCATCTAAAAAGCTGATTAAAACTAAGAGTAAAAATAGAGCTTCAGAGTAAAAAGCATTCAAAAATAGGGCGGTGGGAAATAAAAATAATAAATGAACTCCCCAATTTTTGATTTTCGTACCAACTTCAAGATCTACTACCCTTCTCCAAACTTTAAGGAGTAAAAAGCCAACGACAAAATTAAAAATTAATCCAGATATAATTGGTCGCTGAAACAAACTACTCAAACTGTCAACAAGAATGGGAAAAAGAGGAAAGAATGCTTGGATCAAACCCGTGCCGAGATACCCTTTGTTTAAAATAGTTAAATAATGAACTCCATCAAAATTAGCCCAAGAGTAAATAAAGCTAGGAAGTCCAGATTTTGCCAATAGTGAATCAGCATAAGGAAAACTGGGGTCGTAAATAAACAAGAGTGGTGCAGACAAGCTAACAAAGAATAAAAATATCTTCCAGTTTAGATAAAAGCTTAAATCATTACTTATATATTTTTTAAATATCAAAGACAGGGCTAGTAAGATGGCCAGAATTGAAACACCGTTTCCGATTAGTCTCGGCCAAGTTCTCTGAGTGAATTGTGTGGTGATTTTGTATTTACCTGGACTTTCCAAGCGATAGGCAACTCTACCCCGTATTTCATCATCATTCAAATAATCAATTCTAAATTTTTCTCCGTCTAGAGAGGTAGTAGTTTCCCAACCAGCAAAATTCATAGTTGGTTCAACTAAGGTAGCTGAGGAGGTTAATTCAAGCTGATACTGTCTCCTTGAACCAGACCAATAATCCACTTTAATTTCACCACTTCCATTAATTATTTTTGGTGTTGGCTGCCAGTCGCCAATATCTTCATAGATAAAATCCTTGGGTAAGTTTTCATTATTAGTAGTTGTACTTTGACTAAAAGCATCATAATCAATGTTATTTCTATGAAAATAATCAACTGGCTTGACTTTAGAAAAAGACAGCAATTGAATAAATAGTAAGCCCAATAACAACCACCTTAATTTACTACCAATTTTTGACCAAAGCATTGCTCCAATTCCTGCACCCAATGCACCTAGAAATAAGCTCAATCTCCAAGGAAATTGAATAAATGATGCTAATGGCACAAGCTTCCATATTGGCAGAGTAATCTCTAGTTGAAATAAAATTAATAAAAAACTTCCTAAAACAAACAGTCCTAATAATTGAGTATTACTATTATTTTTTTTCTTTTGCAATAAAGTTTTTATAAGAACTAAACCACTTAAAAACAGCGTTATTATCTGAATCAAACCCAGTGAAAATGATAGTGAATCAACTTTACCAGGAAGTGAAAAGCCAAAACTAAGAGGACTGAAAAATAGTTGCCTTAGTGAAGGAAAGTGAGTCGCAAATCCTTCCACTAGTGCCACATCTCCAACATTGACTAAATTTTTTTCTGCTACAGCTGGTAACCAAAACCAAAGTGAAAGAGCTAATCCAAACCCTAAAACAGATAAGAATCTGATCCAAAAGAGTTTGTCTATTTTATGCCTAAAAAAAGAATAAATGATTACTATAGGCAATCCAAATACAACGCTAATATTATGAGAGAGCAAAAATAAGGCCATAACCAAACCCTTTAATTTATAAGCCCATCCTCCTGATCCTCTCAATGATTCAACTAAGTATAGTAGCCAGGGAAATAATCCCCAGGCCATAATTTCTCCGATATTGCCACGAAATAAAACAGTCGACCAAATAAAGGGTGAAGCTGCATATATAGTTGTTCCAAATAGCACTGCTCCATATGAAATCTTAAATTTATCTAGCCAGCAAAATACGCCTGATAATCCAGTCAAGATAAATATTGCTGCTAGAATCTTAAAAGTGATTTCATAGTTTATTTTTAAAAAGGAGAATGGCAATGATAGGAGATTAGCCAAGGGATAGTTGTAGTTAAAAACTGGGTAGCCATAGTGATTCATGAGGTTTGGTGCAAATCTGGGTGGAATCTGCCCCTCTCTAAAAGCAATTTTATAATTAGCAAATCTAGCTAGGTGGTTTTCTCCATCATGTGTATAGGGGAATCCTGCGTGAAAGTAGGGTTTGATAACAATCAAGGTTAAAATAAGAGAGATAGATAAAACAAAAATTTTTTTAATCATTTAAAACTTTTTTATAAACATCAACTGTTTCTTGGGCAGTTTTATCCCAATTAAAAGTTCGACTCCACTCTAGAGCTGCATTAATTTTCTCTTGACGCTCAGATTTTCCCCAGTTTAAAACTTGATTTATACCTTCTGCAATAGATTTTGCTTCTTGATTTACAAATACAACATAATCACCACCCACTTCTTTTAAAGATGATGCTTGGGTTGAAACCACAGGAGTTCGACACTGCATGGCCTCTAAAACTGGAAGGCCAAATCCCTCATATAGGGAGGGCTGGATGTAGCACAGTGCTCCACTGTAAATAGCTGCCATATCTAAGATTGCTCCGCCGGGAACATCAGCTAAAAACTTAACTCTATTTTTCACATCACTCAAAGCCAGTTGGGTCTCAATCCAGTTCCACTCAGGAATATCTTGCTCGATAAAGCTCTTGCCCAGACAAACAAGCTTAACATGTTGAGGTAAATATCGAGCTGCTTTAATTAGTTGGGGAATATTTTTATTATAATTAATATCACCCACATATAAAACATAATTTTTAGGCAACTTATACTTGCGCTTAACTCTCCTAATTTCTTTTTCACTAGCCTTTTTTAAATCTGGATTAGCAGCCAAATAAACTACATGAGTTTTTTCTGAAGGTACTCTCAAGTGTTCTTCAATGTCTTTTTTTGATGACTCCGAATCTGTAATTACGGCTTTAACATTCTTAAGTGATGATTTTTGCTTTATAAATCTGGTTCGCCCCCTTATACCTGGTGAGTATTCATCTGGGAATATTAATGGGATGACGTCATGAGCTGTAACCACGGTGGGGTACTTTTTAAATATGGGTAGTGTAGGAAAGAATAAATCAAAGTAAGGATAGTGAACTAAATCTGGTTTAAAAGCCTCAGCTTGTTTTGTGCCTGACCTAACTACAAAAATATCATCTCTTTTTTCTAAGTGTTCAGTTAAGAGCCGAGTGTATGTGCCTATACCTCTGATAGCGTGTCCTGTATCTAGGGGTGAGGTGTCAATTAAAATTTTCATTTACTATTTTTTTCTTGGTATAATCCCCAAAGTTTTAAGTAAGCTACTAAATGATATAGGCCACTCATAACTGAAAAGACAAAACCTGGAACTCGATCAATAAATCCCTTATGCCTAATAAAAAGCAAAGTAAAAGTTTTACTGGGCAACCAGATAATATATCTAATCGAGTTGATAAAATTAATTTTGGTATTATCTGCTAAAAGCTGTTGAGCCTTAAATGAGGTATAGGTATTCCATTTACGCATATAATCTTTGAAGCTGGGATTGGCGTAATGAATCAGATGTCCCTCTGCCCAGGCAACTCTACCATCAACCATCATTTGTTCATGAACATCTTTTTGAGGTAGCTTGGCATATCCATTAACATATAGCCTGATCACTGGATCGGGGTATTGACCTGTTTTTTTAAAAAATTGACCCATAAATAAATTTTTACGTTTAAGCCACCAGGCAACTGCTTTTCGGTGGTGAGTTTTTCTTTTTAGAATTTCTAAATGAGCCTTGCTAATAAATCTTCGAAGAACTCCATCAACTACTTCATCTGCATCTAGTTGTAAGACTAAATCACCTTTAGCCTGGTCCATAGACATCTGTTTATTAATATGGAAATTAGATTTATTACTAGTTTTAATTACCTCCGCACCAAGTTTTCGAGCGATCTCTCTAGTTTTATCTGTTGAGCTACCATCAACCACGATGATCTCATCAGCAAAGTCCTTAACTGATTCTAAGCAGCGCTGAATATTCTTTTCTTCATTGTAGGTAGCTAAAACCACAGATATCATCTTAAAACTCCAATATTTCCCAATGTTCTTTTACTTCATTCCAATTAACTATTATTTTTTCCTCTTCACTTCTATCATCTAGGTCTGCAATAAAATGATAGTTACCTACCTGTTCACCATACCTAAAACCTATTTTATCAGGTAGTTGCCTTACTACGCTCTTAGAAAATTCTTCTGGGGAAATTTTTAGATACCAGGCTAATAAAATATACTGATATCCTTCTTGATCGATTACGGCAATTTCTTGATCTGGATACTGCTGATCAACTTGCTGGATTACTTGCTCAAATCCTGGTTTCAATGACTGTTGTTGACTGGGGTAATTCGTGAAGTAATTCTTTGAATATCTAAGGCTAAGACCGATTAATAAAATGCTAAAGGTAGTAAATAATGCATATTTTTTTATTTGAGTATGATCTCTAATAAAATGATAGCTCGTTTTTAGTCCCAATAAGGTAAACAAATTGAATATGAAAAAGAATAATAGACTACGAGTAGCATGGGGAGCATCCACAGTTACCACGGCAGGTAGTAGTGATACTAGCAATAGATACAGCAGACTAGCGTGGGTTCTAATTATTTTTGGAAACTTATTATTTTTTATTGCTAGTAGCAATTCGTAAATAGTTGCTAGAATGCCAATGAGACCAAAAAAGTAAACTACACTCAGGAGGTGACCATGTTCGGGCAATGTGTGCCAGGGGTGTCCACTTTGACCACTAACTAAAAATGCTGAAGAAAAAGACTTAACATAGTTTTGGCTGATTAAATAAAAATAGTAAGCATACTTATTGCCAAGCGCCGTTTGCCAGACTCCAGAAAATTGCTGACGATAAATAATTGAATTGCTCCATGTGGTTTCATCTTGAAAGACAGTTATCTCACTTTTTTGACTCGATAAAGACAATAGTTGGTATCCAGCAATTCCAATGATTAAGGATAAAGAAATTGCAGGGATAATCCATTTTCTCCAATATTTGAGGCCTCTTAACCAGATAAAAATTGGTAGAATAAAGGGTAACAGTAAAAGCGGAGTATTATAAGTAAAAACTGAGAATAAAATTAGAATAATTGCTAATAGATCAAGAATAAATCGTTTTTTCCCATCTACTTTAGATAATAAAAGCGTGAGAGCAGATATAAATAAAACTAGAGCTAAATTAGCCTCAAAGGCAATTCGTGAATAGAAGAAAAATACTGGCGTGGCGGCAATTAAAACGGTAAACAACCATGCCCACGGCTCTCTAAATTTAACGGTTTTGGCAAAAAAGAAAGCCAATAGAACTAAAATAGAACCAGCTAGAGCTGAGGGTAGTCTGACCACCCAGTCTTCTTGAGGAAATACTTTAAACAATCCAACTAATGAATAAACATAACCAGGTAATTTATAGTCGCCAAATGATTCTAGACTAAGTGGCCATGATTTTCCCCACTCATCACGACCAGTTTCCTCTAAAAGGCTGGCATTGTAGGCCAAAGCCGCCTCATCTCTATTTAGAGTTGTCGGAAGCTGATCAATTCGATAGATACGAACTAAGAAACTAATAATAAAAATAAAGAATAAAATTAGACTTTTCTTCATCAATTTTGTCTTTCTAACATAACTATTTTAAAAGGTGCCTCTCCATTAGCTTGAAAAATCTCTTTTTCCCATGTAGGTTGAATTTTATATTCATCTAGTCCTTCATTTATATCCTTCTTTAAGCCCACTACTAATATTTTCCTATCTAAAGAATCAATTTTAGACCAATGATACTTATCAAAAGTAATTTTTTCTACTTTTTTGACCTGATAGTTTTCCTTAGGCATAGCTTGGATTTCTTCGGGAGTAAAATCTCCATATGAAAGTAGCCATAAATAAAATCTATCGTCAAATTCATCAATATAAACATCAGCTACATGAGGCAGAGCCTGGTTTATTTCTAGGGCCATCTCTTTATAACCATCCTGCCAATCATAAGCAGAATCAGCTGCGTAATAAGTAAAGTAGTGATTGCTGAACTCAAAAATGCTAAAGAAGATGAGTAGCCCTATGACTAGCTTAAAAACTTTAGATTTTTTCTCAACCAAACTGACCAAGCCATATCCAAGAATTACGCTTATTGGAACTAAAGCATTGAGTGAGCGCAACGAATGAGGAGTGGTTTCTGGAACAGACGCAGGCAATAAAGCTATTAGCCACCAAATTATTAAGGCTAATAACTCAAAGCGCTGTTCCTTAAATAATCTGTAAAAACCTATCAATAAAATCGGTAAGAAGATAAGCAAAAACAATCCATGCTTACCTGTACCATGGCGTAGATTAGGATCACCGGTTAAAAATAAATAATTTAATGAAAGATTATCGGCGTAATTTCTGATTAACTCTCTAGCCATCAGCCAGTGACGATGAAATAGTACTCTATCAACCACGCTAGATCCAGCTAACTCCCGATATTGATTTGATTCCACTGGGTAATCGAAAGCATTCAAAACAGAGGTGGTACTGTAACGGAATTTATTACTCTCCTCATAAAGGGGTGATTTAATCATCGGCAAAATAAGTAATCCAAAAATAATTAGGGCTGGTAGTATCCATTTCCATGCTTTTTTCTTTAAAACTAATAATGCCATTGATATAAAAACTACTGGCCAAACAAAACGCACTGAGAAATAAGTATAGGTAGCTAAAGCACCTAAAATGGGTGAAAGTAAGATTAGCTTCTGTCTATCTTTTGATTTTAGGATAATCCAAACCGACAAAGCTAAAATAGACTGTCCTAAATGACCCTCGAAAGCTGTCCTAGAGAACATCACTGACCAGGGACTAATACTTACTACCAACATAGTTACTAGTTGTAAGTAGTCTTTTTTCTTGTTTGAAAATTTAAAGAATATCTCTCGAGAAATTAGACCAGATAGAATAATAGTTGCTAAACCTACCAGTGCACTCGGTAATCTGACTGCTAGCTCAGTAAAACCTAAAAGCTTAACTCCAAGGGTTGCTAGCCAAATGTAAACTGGAAGCTTAAAGTCTCCGTAGGAGGGGAATAGAACCTGAAGCCAAGACCCACCGTGCATATCTTGCCCAGTCTGACTAATCACTTTTGCATCAAGTAATATAGCTGCCTCATCCCAATACAATGAAACTGGAATCTGACCCAGTTTATAGAAACGTAAAAATGCAGCTACGAAAAGAATCAAAACAAAACTAAACCAGTAGCGGCGTTTAGACATGCTTTAATCATATCACTTTTTACTCAATAAAAGTTCTGTGTAGAAATATATTATATGGTAGAAATATTACTTTAATAAAATTAGTTGCTAGTTAATTGATAAATACTTTAATCAATAAACTTTAAGTTTTTAAACTCCAAAAACTCACCCTGGTCTTTTTCAACTGAAGCATTCTCGGACTGAACCTCTCTGGGGTCTGTTTGTGTATAAAACCAATAATACATTGCTGGGCGTCCTTTTTCTCTTGAAACATAAATAGTTTCATCGGGATTTTTCTTTCTTAGAGCTTCTATCCCTTCAACTTCTTCTTTATATCCGTACTGCCATTCATGGGCATAGAGTTGGGGATAAACTTTAGAATAAAAACGCCAGAACATACTCAATTCACCTAAGTAAACCACTGTGATTAAAATTGTTAAGACTTTTTTATACCTTTTAAAAATTTCTAGGTTTTCTTGAATACCTAGGGTGATTAGGATTATCCATACTGGCAGAGTGGGTAAAATTCTTAGGGCATGAGGAGTGGTTTTAGTCAATGCCGCCGGGAGAATTCCAATCACTAACCACCATAGTAAAAACCAACGATATTTATTTTTACGACTGAATAATGAATAGAGCCCTAGAAGTAAAAATATTGCCTCAATATGATAAAAGGTGCCCATATACTGAATCGAGTGACGAGGATTTATATCACCAGAAACAAATAGAAAGCCAGCATCAAAGTGGTCAAAAAAGTTTTGTGCAATTTCTTTACTAAATAATATATAGCGATGGTAAAGAATTCGACTAAATAGGCTGTTCTCAGCTCGCTCCTTCCTTAGGTTGCTTTCCTCAATTATTTCTAAATCAGAAAAAATACTAGTTTCTGCAAAACGTTGATTGGTTTGAGATTTTCCTAAAGAGAAAATAATTGGACTAATCAAAATTAATGCTACCAAAGAAGGAAGAAGCAATTTTTCCCAAGACTTTGGTTGTTGTCTAATCCACATAATAGCCAAGCCTACTCCCAACAGGGGTGCTATCATCCTTGCCGCATGGTATGCATACATAGACAAGCCTAATAAAACTACCCCTCCAATAAGCAGGGGTAGTTGTTTCTGTTTATTACTTATTCCCCTCATAAACAACACCGCTCCCCAAAGAATCAAGGCCGTGGCTAAATTAACTTCCCAGCCTGCTCTTGAAAATTGTATTGCCCAAGGAGAAATGGCTGTTGCTCCCATAGCAATTAGCTGAGTTATATTTTTCTTTTTTTCTTCAGCAAGCTGTCTGGCTAAAACTCCAACTCCAATTACTATGGCAATACCACTTAAAACAGATGGCAATCTAACTGCAAGTTCTGCTAGTCCTAAAAGTTTAATAAAAGGCACGATTGTATAAAAATATAGGGCTGGCTTCCAATCACCGAAGGATTCAAAAGCTACAATTGGAAATGAATTCCCATGATGGTCTTTACCCGTTTCTAAAATAGAGTAAGCATCATATCCCAAAGCCACTTCTTCCCAGTATAGAGAAGGGGGGAATTTAGTAAGACCACATAGTCTTAAACTACTAGCTACAATCAAAATTACAGTAAAGGATAACCAAAAAATGCGTCGCTTCATTTTTCCTTTGGTAAGTATATTTTAAATCTAACTTCATCATTGCTGCCGCGAACTATATAATCAGCCCAACCAGGCTCAATCTCGTCTTTATCACTAGCCACAATAACTGTATTTTCTCTCACTAGATCTCCTACATTTATTTCATCTTTAAATTCATACTTAATCAGCGAACCACCCTGATACCAAATGGGATTAGTTTGGCGAACAAAAAGAGCATAGATATATGGCTGCCCATAATCACTAGTGAATAAAATTTTCTCCACCTGCTCCTCATAAGGCACCACAAATTCGAAGGCTTCTAAATACCCATCTTTAAAATCTGTGGCTGATTCTTTAGCAAAAACAGTGTAGTAGTAAGAGGTATAAGCTATAAAAAATAAGAAGTGAGCTAAAACTAAAGTTCCCACAATACTTTTTTTAACTTTTATTTTCTTAATTTGATTGACTAAAGTCTTTAGCCCAAAAACTGCTAATAAAATAAATCCTGGTAAAGATAATAAAGCACGATTACTATGAGGAATCTCTTCACCTAAGGCAGCTGGGACTAGACCTACTAAAACTAAAGCTAAACCAAGATAAAAAACCTCATCTTTTCTTTTACTTTTAAAGTTTTTTAAACCAAAATACATACCTAATATTACTAAGATTAAAGTTGTGGGTAGCAATACACCCCAAGTACCATCACCATGACGAAGAGTTGTTGTTGCCCCTTGAATTAAAAACGAGAGCCTTAAATGGGCTAAAAACTGATTAATAATGGTGGTAATTAATTCCCAACCAGATAACTCATCTAAAATTGTTGTTCCCAATCTCTCTAAACCCTTACCCTTAACTGAATCCCAGATCATGGGCATGATGAGAGCCAAGCCCAAACCAGCAGCTGTCAGGGATATTCTAGCTTTTTTTAGTATTTCTTTCTTATACCAAGCTATGATGATTAAAATTATTAAGGGTACAACTAACTTAGCACTGTGATAGGTATATAGTGATGAAACAGCAAGAACTACTGCTAATCCCAAACTCCAAAATTGTTTTCGCTTAGCTTTTATATATAAAAATAAAAAACATAAACTCCAAATAGAAAAAGCTAATGACATTCCTGACTCAAATCCAGCTCTCGAATAGTGAATGTGCCATGGAGAGAAAGTCATCATTGCTCCAGCTACTAGAGCCCATTTTTTCTGGCTAATTTTTTCAACTAGTAACATCATTCCAGCTATAGCTGCAATTGAAGCTAAGGCAAAGGGAAAGCGTACTGCCCAAAGATTCATTCCAAAAATCGCGGTAAAAAAACCATTTAGATAAATGGCCAGGGGAGCCTTAAAATCACCAAAAGACATAAAGGAAATTGGGAGGCGATGAATCCATTCATCGCGACGAGTATTGAGAACAGCAAAGCCATTATAGCCAATAGCAGCCTCATCCCAAGTCATTCCATGAGGAACTTGACCCAGTTGATAAAAACGCAAACAAGTTGCAATTAGTAAAATCAAACCAAACAACCAATAATATAATTTTTTACTCACCTGATTATGATAGCATTAAAGTTTTTAACTTTTCTATAGCTTGCCTGCGGTGGGAGATTCGATTTTTTAGCTCTTCTCCAGATTCTCCAAAGGTCTTTTTAGATCCTTCTGGGATAAATACTGGATCATAGCCAAATCCCAGTTCTCCCTTTGGCTCAGTGGCAATTGAGCCCTCTACTATGCCTTTTGTGTACTGAGCTTCTTGAGTTTGGGGGTCATAAAGACAAAATACAGATATAAATCTAGCAGTTCGCTCTTTTTCCTCCTTCATCTCTTTTAAGAGTCTTTGATTGCGCTCATTAACACTTGACCCGAAACGGGCCGAATGAATTCCAGGCCGTCCATCTAATGCATCCACCATCAAGCCCGAATCTTCAGCCAAGGTCATAACTCCAGCTAAATCTCCAAAAGTCTTGGCTTTTAGAAAAGCATTTTTTTTAAGGGTATCCCCTGTTTCCTCAACTACTACACCGCGTAGTTTCTTAAAGTTATTTATGGAAAGCAACTCTATGTTAAATCTACTTAAAATTTGTTGAGCTTCTTTGAGTTTGCCTTGATTGGTAGTGGCAAAGAGCAGCTTCATGAAAGTATGGCTTAGTTGCCACCCATCATTCCACCTAAGCCACCGGTCATGGATTGTAGCTTCTTGGCAGCTAATTCTTGAGATTTTTTAATAGCTTTGTTTAATACATCAACTGCATCTTGGCTGGAAATACCCTGAACAGAAAACTGTTTAATCTTTTGATCGCCAGAAATTACCACCACCACATCTCCTTCTTCAACCCTAATCTCTTCAGCAGCTAAATCTTGCTGCATTTTTTTAGCCTGTTTTCTGAGCTCATTTAAGTTGCCCAGTGCTTTTAATGGATTTGCCATATATTTTTCCTTTTTAAATTAATCGATTGCTAATAATATTCTCAAATTGTACTACACCAGTACTTCCTCAGCTAGAGTAGCTAAATCTTCTGTTTTCTTATCTTCTCTCAGCTCAGCTTTTTGGGGAACTTCGGAGAGTTCATACTCAATTTTAACTCTTCCACCAGCGATAGGAGCAGCACACTCTCCAATTAAGGCTTTAAACTTAGGTTGCTCTAATTGTTCTTTGTGAAATTTATAAAAAACCTGAACCTGTGCAGTTCCATTAACGCCTTTCAGTGGCTTAGCTGATCTAAGAAGAGCTTCTAAAGTTATGTTCCGTAGCTTAACTGCTGCCAATAAATCAGTCCAGTTTTTTAGTAACTTTTTACTATCTCCAGATGGCCCCTCATCTAAAATTTCGTCCTCAACTAGATTTAGAATTTTTTTTTGAACAGAGGTTGGTGAAACTTTTTTAGAAGCAGACTTTTTAAGAATTGAGGGCTCCCGAGACGATGGGGTTATTTTTTCTGAACCACCTTTACTCTTATCACTTGCTCGAGCAATTAACTCTAAAACCTTCAGTTCCAGATGTAAGTGAGAAATTGGGGAGGGAGTGAGCTCAATTTGGGATAGCTCTCTAAGAAGGAATAGAGCTATTGCCTGAGATGTGAATGGCTTCCCGGTTTTAACTTTTAGAGTTTGTAATAAACAAGAATGAAGATAGTTCAAAACAGATTTGAAGAAGAACTGCTCATCAACATTTCTTGATCTCAAATCTTCAAAAAGCTCTACTACTGATTTTTCATCTTTATCTAAAACATAGACTAATAGTTGAACTACATCCTTATTAACGGAGGCAGATAGGACTACCTCTACTCTCTCTGCTGTAACTTTACCATTAGTGGCCACCATTTCTAAAAGCTTAACTGCATCCCTAAAACTGCCATCAGCAAGTTCGCAAATTAAGTCTAGCGCTTCATCTTGATATTTAATCCCTTCCTCTTCTAGAACCCAAACCAAAGATTGATTGATCTCCTCATGAGTTGCCTTACGAAAATGGAGCACGCTACAGCGAGATTTGATTGTTTCTGGAATTTTATGGAGCTCAGTTGTAGCCAAGATAAAAACTGCATGTGCGGGAGGCTCTTCCAATAACTTTAATAAAGCATTAAAGGCTGCCGTAGTTAACATGTGGGCTTCATCTAGAATATAGACAGTCATCTTTCCATCTTGAGGTGGAAGAGCAACTCTTTCTTTTAAATCTCGAACATCGTCAATCCCACGATTGCTAGCAGCATCCATTTCTTGAACTATAAATGATTGACCGCGGTAGATACGATCGTTAAAATCTCTTTTTTCATCGGGCTCCAGGTAAACCATTTTCTTAGGTTTAGAGCCATTAAAAAATTGATAATCAATGATTCTTTCGTTCTGTGGATCATTCAACATGGCTCCAATAATTCGAGCGGATGAAGTTTTACCTGTTCCTTTGGGCCCAGCAAACAAGAGTACTTGGGGGATCTGACCCTTTTCCATAAACTGCTGTAGGGTCTCCCTTATATTAGATAAATGGAGCCCCTTAATTGTTTTTGGTCTATAAAGTCGATGCCAGCTCATAATTTAATCATGATGATAACCTAATAAGTGCATTAAACCATGCTCTAGGTAGAAGCAGATCTGATCATCTACCATTTTACCGTATCTTTTGGCAGTTTTAACTGCTTCTGGAAAACAAATCACAACATCTCCCAAATGAGGAGGAATTTCATTGGGCAGGGGGAAATCTTCTAGTTTATCTTTCTCATGCTGTGGAAAAGAGAGTACATCTGTAACGCCTTGATGCTTGAGCTTGGATTCATTTAATTCCTTAATCTTTCTATTACCAACAATAGAAACATCTACTTGGGCTTTCTCTATTTTATTTTTCTCCAATATTTCCTGGACTTTTTGTCTGATTTTTTTTCGATCTACTGGGTAGCGTGAGCCAACGAAGAGGTTGGTGGTGATCATTATAGATTTTCCCTAAACAACTCTTTTAGTGGCTTGAGCAAATCTTCATATAAATCTGCCTCCACCATCTGCCAAAAAGAGCTTGCTCCCATAAACTTTTTTTCAATTAAAGCAACTTGCTCTTCACCAGATCTCAATTGAGTTAAATCTACCAAAAAAGATAGAAGCTCATCTTCTTCTTGTCCACCGAAAGCTATTTTTAAATTAGCGATAATGATTCTATCTAAGTGCTCTGCTATCTTATTTCTAATTTCTTTTAAAACCTCACCATTATCAGCTGCCAATTCAGTAATTTCGTCAAAGATTTTAGATTCCTTAAATTTACCTATAAACGGTTTAATATTCTCTCTGGAGACGATTGAAAATGGGTGAATTTTCTCAGTCATAGTTAATTAGCTGTACTATTACTTTCTGCATCTGCCAACATCTGGTTGGTTGCTTCTAGGCTGATTGGACCTAAGGGTATCTTATCATCAGGATCATCAACAAAGAGGAGTAAGACTCTACCTCTACTTTTGGGGCTCCAAATTTTGGCTTCGCGAATTACCTCTGGAGAACCGCCAAACTGTTTTTGTACCCAAGCAGCCGGGCCGGCATCGCCCACCACTGCTACTACGGCCATTCTTTCTGCGGGGTTAATCACCACCATTTTACGAAACTTATACCAAGGTTTTAGGGTTTGATGCTCACTATTCCAATTTGATAAATATAGGGTTTGTACTGCAAAGTAATATTTTTCACGAGCAATCGCTTTCTCAGTTAACTCACCATTTTCTGTGAACCAGCCAAAGGCGCCTCGATTGGGAGCAATCCCAGCTTCCTGATATGCATCGTGTTGGCCTAAGTTATCTCCGGGAAAACGATACAAATGTTGTTCCCCACCCATAATCCCAATCGAGTGGTTTAGTCTTTGTCCTTCCAGCTCAGCTGTAACCTCAAAATTTAAAATTTCACTTAACTGTTGTTCTAAATACAACTCAGTTTCTTTTTCCATATGCCCTGGAGGCATCTGGACAATGCTCTCCAATTTTTTCATGATCTCATCATGCTCCTCTTGACTTACTAGAGCTAGAAAATCATCTTTAGTTTTTTCTTGAGCTTGAATATGCGGGACCTCCACCATTCCCTCAGGACTATTCATAGCTACGGCCCCCGCAAGAGAGGTAGCTGCCAAAAGCTGCTGAGAAACCAAGCGGACATCGCTGAAAGAAATCTCATTTTCTTTCATCCAATTAATTAAATCTTGGTGTTTTTCATCAAAACGCTGCTTAGCTTGATCACAGACTTCTTTAACTATCCGAAGTTTGTCACTAGCTGATTGCTTGGTCTTAGCGGTTGGCATAGTAACATTATGCAACGAGTTGGTGGGCATTTGCTAGTCTGTCTCTAGCCGTGTCTCTTCCTAGCGCGTGAATTGTCTCAAATAGGGGTGGGCTGACTTTGCGACCAGTCATTATTAATCTTAACATCATAAAATACTGTCCTCTTTTCCAACTACCGCTCTCCTGAAGGCTTCGAATAGTTTTTTCAATAGACTCTATTGACCACTCTGAGAGAGAATCTAGAGCTATTTGAGTTTTACTCAACTCCTCTAAAACTATTTCTTGATTCGCTTTTTTTAATAACTTATCTAGATCAAGCTCAATCTCTCGATAGAAAAAATCAGTTAGTTCTTCAATTTGAGCTAGAGTCTCAAGTCTTTCCTGAATTAAAGGTAAAATTATTTCTAATTTTTCGGTTGGAAAATCTTCAGGTAAAAATGGTTTTAATCTGATTTTTAATTCATCAAGTTCTAGATTTCTAATATAGACACCATTCATCCACTTAAGTTTATTTAGATCAAAAACTACAGATTTAGCACTAATATCTTTAGGATCAAACTCATTGATATACTCTTCTAAAGTTAGTATTTCTCGCTGATCTTTGGGGGTCCAGCCTAATATCATAAAAAAGTTTAGCATTGCTTCTGGTAAATATCCCTGATCTAAAAACAAACGAGCCGAAACAGTGCCTTTGCGCTTGCTCATTTTTCCCTTACCACTTGGATTTAGGAATATTGGAATATGAGCGTATATAGGCGGTTGCCATCCAAAGGCCTTGTAGAGCAAAATTCTTTTAGGTGTTGAGCTAATCCATTCCTCGCCTCGCATGATATGTGAGATTTCCATCAGATGGTCATCTATTACTACTGCTAAATGATAGGTGGGATAACCGTCAGATTTAACTAGTACCTGATCATCAATCTCATCAGAGTTGACAGTTATTTCACCTCTTAGTAAATCAATAAACTTAATCTCTTGATTAGCTGGTACTTTAAGACGAACTACGTACTTCTCTCCAGCCGAGATTCTTTCTTTAGCTTCTTCTTTGGATAAACTCAAGCAGTGTCGATCATATCGAGGTGGTTTCTTCCCAGCTCTCTGACCCTCCCTGATCTGCTCTAATCTTTCTTTGGAACAAAAACAGTAATAGGCTAGATCCTTATTAATTAATTCTTGGGCCTTTTTCTGATAAATTTCTAATCGTTGTGATTGAACATAGGGACCATGTCCACCATCTTTGCCAGGCCCCTCATCCCAATCTAGACCATAATCACGAATCACCCGCTTTAACTCCGCTTCACTACCCTCAATCAATCGATTTTGATCTGTATCTTCAATTCTTAAAATGAACTGGCCACCGTTCTTTTTTGCAAAAGCATAGTTTTTTAATAGAGTTGCCATACTACCAACATGCATATCTCCCGTGGGGCTAGGAGCCATCCGAGTACGAATAGGTGTAGAGGCTGTCATAATTGGTGCATTATACTACTCTTGAGTCTGGATATATTCCATAGATACGGCAGGAACATATCCTAAGAATCCTTGATCGCCTTCAAAAACATAAATGGGTTGTAAATAATCTTGTTCTTCATCTGATTGATAATAACCTAAAGAAACTCGACGAACTATTGCCTCATCTTCATTTCCTGAATCAGCAATATACCCCTTACCGGCTTGAAGTGCTCTGAGTGCCTCTTGAGAGGATCTAACGGGATAGGTTTCCATCTGCTGATAATCAACATCTTGATATGAGAACTCTATCTCCACAATGGAGTTACTACCCTTGAAAGCACCGCTGATAATGGCATGAACTGATCCCTTGTATCCCTCAGAGCCATACATGCGATAAAGATTATCGATTGGCATTCTGTTTAGATCAATTTGCAGAAAATCGGCATCAGAAAAACTTACAGCTGGCTCTAATTCCCCTCCGAGTGCCTTGAGGTAGACAATCTCTCCAGCAGCTGTAGCTATATCTTGAGGTAGTAGCTCGCTGTTTTTTAAGAAATCTTTAACTAACTGCACAGCTTCAAAGTCATCGGGTAAATTATTATTTGAGAGCAACTCTGGTTTTGATAGATAATTACTACTAATCTCAAAATTACTATTAAAAATGTTCATTTCTAGCTTTGTTTCTAGAGGCTGAGATTTTCTCCAGCGATAAATATTAGCGCCAATTACCTCTGGCTCAAAAACAAAGTTGTAGGTAGCTGCCACCTCCCTACCTCGCTGATCAGCCAAAAGATTGGGCGTAGACCTAAGCATTAAAAAAACCTTAGCTCTATCACCAAAACTAGGGGTGGTACCACTAGCTGTTTCCAAACGATAAGATTGAGGTTTATCCTCTGCAGATTGAATCGGGAAAGGAATAGTTGGTAAACGTCCAAAGCCAACTGTTGGTGGGGGTGGGGGCGGAGGGTTCATTGCTTTCCAAAAAGCAACTGCTGACCTTAAAAAAATTCTTCCCACAATCAGGGTTGCTAAAAATATACTGCCGTATTTAACCGTCAAACGCCCAAAATGAGTCGCTTCTGTTAGAGTTAATCCAGAACTTTTAACTTCGTTGTCTTCGGACATAGTTTTATGATACTCAAATATCTATCCATTGATAATGAGAAAAGATCCAATTGATGATTTGCTTGGTATCACTATATCGATCTTGACTACCCAAAACTACAATTAGAACCTCATGATTCTCTCGTTCTACCTGGGTAATTAAGGCCTCTCCAGCTAAATCTGTTGTGCCAGTTTTAACCCCGACTACCCCAGGTTCAACTCCTAATAGAAGATTAGTATTTAGAAACCAATATTGATTGGTGCTGGAACTATCAGTGATAGTAGCCTGCTTGGTGCCGACAACAGATTTTAGAAACTCATCTTGCATTAGCTCACGAGTAATTAAAGACAAATCAAAAGCAGAGCTATAATGAGCTGCTGCATCTAAACCAGAGGGATTGATAAAAGAGGTGTGTTGAAGATGTAGTTTCCAGGCGACATCATTCATTTCCTGCACAAAACCAGCTCGTTCCTGTGGATGATTTTGAGCTAAGATTTCAGCTGCATCATTACCTGAGTTAATTAGTAAAGCTTTCAAGATATCTTTAACTAGAAATTCTTCACCCACTTGAAACCCAATTGAGTGACCGATGTTAAGTGGTGTATTTTTTATTGAGATGACTTCATCTAAGCTAAAGATGTCAGTAGCCACTAGAGCAGTCATCAGTTTAGTGGTTGAGGCCGGAGCAACCTTTTGATAGGAATTTTTTTCTAACAAAACTGCAGCTGAACCAACATCTACAACTACAATTGACTGAGCGGATAAGCTAGCGATAAATGATTCTGATTGCTGATCACTATCTAAAACAGGAATGGGATGAATTTTGAGTAATTCTACTTCGGGAGAGACGTCCTCCTGAGCTGGGACTGTTTTAACCGGTAATAAAAACACTAAGGATAGTAATATCAAAGCCAAATATTGATCAAATCGGAGTTTAGACACATCTTCATTTTAAAACAGTTGGCTCAAGGAAACTACTTCTGGTTTTTTTCTTTTTTGATCTCTAGTCCTAACTCATCTAAAAGACCTGATTCTACATCACTAGGAGCGCCCATAACAGCAGTTCTACCAGTAGAAGTCATCGGAAAAGCAATTGATTCCTTAAGTGAAGTTTCTCCAGTTAAAATCATTACTAAGCGATCTATGCCTAGCGCAATCCCCCCATGGGGCGGGGTACCAACTTCAAAAGCTCTTAACATATGACCCACACTCTCTTCTATCTCATCATCAGAGTAACCCATATTTTTAAAGGTAGCCTTAAGTACTTCTGGATCATGAGCTCTAATACTGCCACCACCTGCTTCATAACCATTACAAACTAGATCATATTGAGTAGTTAGAATTTTACCTAAGTTTTTGCCCTCTAGATGATCTTGAACAAACTCTTCCTGAGGTGCACTAAAGGGATTGTGAGTGAAGGTCCAGCCACTCTTACCATCAGCTACTTCTGCTGCATCTTCTTTATCAACTTCTTTAAAGAAAGGAAAATCAACCACCCAAGCAAAAGAAATTATTCCTTGCTTCTTTTCTTCCTCAGTTCGTAAATCAAATTTATCTGCTCCAAATTTATCCATTGCTTGCTCATAAGTAAAAACTGGAAATTTTTCATCTTTAAGCTTACCACCCACGGCTTTAACTGCTAATTTAGTCACATCTTCAACTGTCTTCATGACATCGTCCCGCTCTACAAAACTCATTTCAAGATCTAGCTGAGTGAACTCGAAACCTCTATCAGCTCGTAGGTCTTCATCACGAATACAGCGAGCAAATTGAAAGTAACGCTCAAAACCTGCGGTCATTAAAAGTTGCTTATATTGCTGAGGGCTCTGGGGTAAAGCGTAGAATTTTCCAGGTTGGAAACGAGAGGGCACAATAAAGTCGCGTGCACCTTCTTTAGTAGATTGAGTAAGCATTGGAGTTTCAATGTCTACAAATTCACGCTCGCATAAAGATTCGCGTAAGGATTGAATAAAATCAGAGCGTAGGCGCAGGTTTTTTTGCATTCTCTCTCTGCGCAAATCTAGGTAGCGATGCTTGAGTCGTGGTTCTTCACCAATATCTCTCCCATCGGTGTCGAGTGTGATGGGAAGGTCTTTAGCCATGTTGAGAACTTTATAGTTAGAAATCGAAATTTCTATGCTACCCGTTTCTAAATCTGGATTAATGTTTTTTTCACCACGTTTTTGAACTACACCTTCTACCTCTACGACTGATTCTATGGTGAGTTCTCTAATTTTAGCCATTTCACCAAAACCAACACACTGGACCTTTCCGGTTCTGTCACGAAGATCAATAAAAACAACTTTGCTGTGATCGCGCTTAGTATCTACCCAGCCCTTAAGGGTGACTGTTTCACCAATTAATTCTTTAGTTTGAGAAATTAGAGTGCGCTTCATAAGACTTTATTATAACCTAAGCGGTAACTAAAATAAGATGAGTCTCTACCTTTAATAAGATATTAATAAAAAAAATTAAACACACTGCCCTCGCCGCTTGCATTTCCATATAGTCAAATAATTAACTGCATAGAAATGGGCAAGCGACGAGGTCACTTGTCCATTTCAGTTCTTGAAACTTATTCTTTCAACACTAACTTACGATATTCGGCGTAGGTGATGTAAGTGTGATTTCCCTTTTGACAAGGAATACACTTGCTGCCTTTACCTGTATGAGTATTTCCGCAATTGCAAATCAGTGTATTGTCAGGAACATACCCGTCTGGTATTTCATGAGAGCAAGAGCAAGACTTTTCTTCTGGTTTACTTTTTGCCCCACCAATTAAAAACAAAAACCCAATAGGTAATATCCAAAACATTTTCCGTAACATAGAAATCTCCTAATTCTGATTCAAATCTTTTAAAAAACATCAGTGATAAATCCAAACAAATTTTTAATAAATACTCCTTTTGCGCCACGGTGAATTGTAAGCAACGATGCTTCCGGGCGGCAACAAAAAGACAACTGCTTATCTCCTCATTGCCACCCAGAAACTATTAGTTTCTAAACTGAAATGTTAAGGTGCAATTTGTTTTTTAATCTTAGATAAAAACGCATTGTCTTCTTCTAAAATTAATTAACTTGAGCACCAGCATTACTCGCCTACATTCCCTCATAGTTAAAATGAATCTAACTACAAAAGAATGGTAGGCGAGTAATATCCTCGCCATACCACTATTGAAACTAAATGGAAATTTTAGACCGACTTTTCTTTGGCCTCTTTCTCTTCCCACGCATATTGGGTTTCAGCATCAATTTTTGACTGACAAGCAGGGCAGATGCCTTTCTCGTTCAGGCTTTTGGTGGCTTTCCCCTGGCAAACAGTGCCGTCAATACAATATTCGATTGCTGCGGCAGCAAAAGATGCGCCAGCGAAAACTAGAAGGGTAATAATTGGGGCAATGTATTTTTTAAGCATCTTCATCGTTGTTCATCTCCATATCAGTGTTATTTGAATTAAAAATTTACTTGTTAAACCTCAAATTTATTTCTTATTTAAGCCTCCTTGTTAATGCTTGTTCTTTGCAGGAAACATTTATGTTCCTGGACAAAATTAATGCCTGAGACACAGCGTGTTCTCAGGTGAATATAAAAAGACACGTGACAGTATCTCCTCATAATCACCTGAGAAATAGTTTTCTAATGGTATGTTAAGGTGCGGTGTGTTTTGATAATTTTAAATAAAAACGCGATGTTTTTATCAAAACTATATTAAACAGAATTGCCAGAGTATTAATTCTGGCAAAGTCTCTATAACTTATACTATTATACCATAATTAATCTTGGCACCTTTATCACCCGCTTGTAATCTCTCGCAGTCAAAATTAATTAACTACAAAAGATTAAACAAGCGGGTGCTTGTTCAATCGAAAATATTTACCTTTTTCTTAACAGGTGAGAGTACTTTTTCTTTGCTATTTCAATTTTCTTTTTCCTTTTCTTTTTTTTATCCCTTTTTCTTTGTCCCTTACTTTTCTTCTTCATACTAAGATGCCTCCAATAATGAACTAACTCCAATAAGAAAAACCGTGCCTGAAAAATCCAGATGAATTCTCTGAGCAGCGGAGAGGAGACGCGCTATAGTTCATCTCCTCACGGCTACCCAGAGATTAATTTCGATTGAGTTGTTAAGGTGCAGCACACATATCTTGTATTTAATCTTCTGGGAAAACGCCTTGTTGCCCCTAAAACTAAAAAACCCCGCTTCTTGGCGGGGCTATTAAATGTGTTTTTAAGTATTAATTACACACCCCGCGTTACCTTCTTCCAAATAAGGTTAAAAAAATAACTGCGGTGAGTTGTGTAAGAACTACTCATAATCTTTACATTTTAACTAATTGATACAATTGGTCAAGAAGTAATCTTGATATCTTTAACTCTAATCTGTACGCTTTTCTTTCCCCGCCATTCATTAACCTCTAAAACACCTGCTACATCAATCTTATCTCCAGAAGCAATTTTTTCTGCTAAGCTACCCCTTCGCCAAAAAAGGAAGTTGATCGGTGTCACTCCATCATCTCCCTTGCCAATGATTTTTAGATGTTGATTGTCAGCTCCCATGGTAAAAACTTGTAAGACTTCAATCTGTTTAAAACCTAAAATTGGTTCACCATTACCCTGACCAAAGGGTGCAAACTCACCCACCATCTGGATTGACTTTTCATTAATTAACTCAAAAGGAATGATTGCTTCTATATCTATACTTGGATTAAGTAATTTTTTATCAATTGTTTCTTTAGCTAGTTTTTTTAATCTAGCTATAACTTTATCCAATTTTTTTTCTTCAAGCCCAAACCCAGCTGCCATGGGATGCCCACCAACATCTAGTAAATCATCTCTAACTTCACGAATTAGCTCTACAATATTTACTCCCGGCACGCTTCTAGCCGAGGCTTTAGCAATGCCATCACCTACACTAATTGCAATCACTGGCTTATAAAACCTCTCCATCAATCTACCCGCAATTAACCCCACTACTCCCTCATGATACTCATCTGAGTGGACAATAATGATGTGTTCTTGCTTCCAATCATCAGATTGAGACAACGCATGGCCATACATTTCATAAGTCATCTCCTGACGCTGAATATTAGTTTCACCCAAAATTTTAGCTAGCTGCTCAGCTCGTGATTTGTTATTAGTTAAAAGCAGGCGCAAGGCATCCATACTATGCCCCAACCTCCCCATGGCATTTATTCGTGGTGCAATTCCAAAACCCACTGACTGAGAATTAATTGTTTTTTGATCCTGAGTAGCTTGAGTAAATAAAGCTTTGAGGCCCAGGCGATTAGATTTTCTTAAAGCTTCTAGTCCATATTTAGCAAAACTCCTATTGGCTTCTCGCAAGGGAACCTGATCGGCAATAGTGGCAATCGCAGCTAAATCTAGCTGCCAACCATCAACTATTTTTTCTCCAGCTGCTTTCAATGTCTCTCTTGCTAGCATCCAAGCAACGGTGGCACCACATAATTTAGTAGAGTGAACCACCGCTGTTGCGGGTGGCATCTCATCTTCTGGCTGGTGGTGATCGGTAATAATTAAATCAATTCCTTCATCTATAACTCTCTGAGCTGGAGCATGGGCCACTATCCCGTTATCAACAGTAATGATTAGACCTGGCTTATTTTTAGCTAACAAATCATCTAGAGCCTTATTTGATAATCCATAACCATGTTTTTCACGCAAAGGAATAAAGGGGACAACTTTGCAACCCAACTCATGTAGGGTTTTCCATAAGATGGCAGTCGAACAAACTCCATCAGCATCATAGTCACCAAAAATTATAATCTCTTCTTGATTTTTTTTAGCCTGAAAAATTCTCTGAACCGCTGCCCCAACCTGTTCTTCATCTATCTCTACTTCAGATAAAGAAATATCTAAGGGGTTTTTAGGGGAGAAAAAATCATCGGGATTAGCTAATCTAAGATTTTTAACTAAAATATCTCTTAATTCTGCAACGCTCTGCGGTATAGTAGAGTCAACAATATGCCAGTTCATTTGACCTTAGTATAATAAAGAAATCACTATAAAACAGCATCATGAAACTATCAATTAGAGAAGAGGCCCTATTTATTATTAAAACCCTGCGCGATGGGGGCTTTGAGGCTTATCTAGTAGGTGGAGCCGTACGTGACATTATTATAGCCACCCAACAGAAACTTGATTCAAGTCAAGCTATTAAAGACTTTGACTTTACCACCAATGCCACTCCAGAAGAAATTCAGCAACTTTTCCCAGAAAGCTTTTATGAAAATGAGTTTGGCACAGTTGCTATCACTCATGAAGAGTTGCTTAAACAAATGAATATTGAGCCAACAGAAGCTGAGCTACCAAAACCGCACCTACCACCAAAAAATAAAATCATTGATTTAGCCAATGCCTCTAAGATCCATGAATCTCTTGGCACTCCTGAGGAGATTAAAAAAGTAGAATCCCAAGCTAACTGGTTACATAATTTTGAAATTACCACTTATCGATCTGGTGAAGTATATGCAGATTTTCGTCGACCTGATCCTAAAAAACTAACTTGGGGTAAAACTATTCAAGAAGATCTTGAGAGAAGAGACTTCACGATTAATGCCATGGCACTGAAACATCTGAAAGGCGATGAATTCGAGCTCATCGATCCTTTTAAAGGATTGGATGATCTTGGGCAACATCGGGTTAACACAGTTGGGGATGCCACGGATAGACTTCAAGAAGATGCACTGAGAATGCTCAGGGCGGTTAGATTTGCAGTACAGCTGAACATGCAGATTAGCGATGAAACCTTTGAAGCTATTATCGCTCACGCTAAGCTAATCACTAATATTAGTTGGGAAAGAATTAGTGATGAATTTTTGAAAATTATTGCTAGCGAATATCCAGCTGAGGGCATCGTTTTACTTGACGAGACTGGATTGCTTGAGTTCATCTTACCAGAACTAATTAAGTGTAAAGGTGTAGAGCAAGGCGGTCATCATAATACCGATGTCTGGACTCATAGCCTAGATGCTTTGAAAGAATGTCCTAGTCCAGATCCAGTTGTTCGGTTAGCTACTTTACTCCATGATATTGCTAAACCCCAAACTTTTGAAATTAGAGATAATAAGATTACTTTTTATAATCATGAAATTGTTGGCTCTAGAACTGCAGATAAAATAGCCAAGCGACTAAAATTATCTAAAAATCAACGTCGTCGCCTTTTTACCCTTGTTAGGTATCACATGTTTTACTATCAACCCCAAAACAATGATGCCTCCATTCGTCGTTTTATGCGCAGAGTAAGTTTGGAAAATATAGACGATATTCTTGATGTTCGTGAGGCTGATCGTCTAGGTAGCGGAGCTAGAAAAACTAGCTGGCGCCTGGAAGAAATGAAACAACGCATGATTGAACAACTTAATCAACCCATGGAGGTAACTGATCTAGCTATTAACGGTCACGACTTAATGACAGAATTTAAACTTAAGCCAGGAGCATGGTTGGGTGAGGTTTTAAACAAACTATTAGAACAAGTCTTAGATAATCCAGAGATTAATACTAAAGAAAAATTAATTGAATTAGCCAAAGAATCTATTAAAAAATAGCTATTTTTTATTTTTCCGCCGATGACGCAACTTATCAGCCACATCTTCCCAAAGTAAAAGTAGTGGTGCAGCAGTAAAGGTTGAAGAATAGGTGCCGGTGATGGCACCAATTAATAAAGCTACTGCAAACCAACGTATAGTATCTCCGCCTAGCGCAGCAAGTGCTGCCAACATGATGATAATAGTAACCGAATTATTGATAGAGCGGCTTAGAGTTTCTGTGACAGCGGTATTCACTAAGCTCACTAATGAATAACGAGGATATTTGCCTCTCAGCTCTCTAATTCGGTCATAAACAACAATAGTGTCGTGAACAGAAAACGAGAGCGTGGTTAATAGAGCAGTTACGAATAGCATATCAACCTCTATGCCATAAAAATAACCCAATAGGCTAAATATTCCTAAAAGAATCAATGAATCATGGAACATGGCTAGGATTGCACTTACCCCGTATTTTAGTTCACTAAATTGAATCCAGACGTAAATCATAATCAAGCTTGCTGCAATAATAACCCCAGTTAAGGTTTTAGCAAGAAGTTCCTTGCCCAATGATGGTCCCACAGCTTCAAATCTCTCCTCAATAATCTCCCCATACTCATCAGTGAGGATGGTTAAAGCTTGATTCTTGAGATCATTAGTAATGTGTTTGCCTTTCAGAACTACCCTATTTTCTCCAGATTGTTGAATTGAGCTCAACTCATAAACTTCGTCGAGGCTTTCTTCCAAACTAGCCACACTTAACTCTTGATTTTCAGTTATTTCAATAAAGTTAATTTCCAACAAACTTCCACCTGTAAAATCTATAGCTGGTTTTAAACCAAAGATGATTAGAGAAATAAAACCAGGAACAATCACTAAGAGTGAAATTAAAAAGTAAAGCCAGCGCCACTTCATGAAGTTCATTTGCTTTTACTCCTCATATTCTTTTTGTAACTTGTGTCTCTTAAAAAGAGGCGCATGAAAGTTCGAGTTACTACAACACCAGTAAATAAACTTATCAAAACACCGATTAGTAAAGTAAGCCCAAAACCTCTCACCATTCCACTGGTATTTAAAAAATTAAAATCCAAGGGGTTAATTAAAACTAATGCTGTCATAATCGTGGCAACATTGGCATCTTTAATGCTATCCCAAGCCCTACCAAATCCAAGCTCCATGGCTCTTTTCCAAGCCTTACCTAGTCTCAACTCTTCTTTCATTCGTTCAAAAATTAAAATATTCGCATCCACAGCCATTCCAATGGTGAGTAACATTCCGGCTATGCCAGGAAGAGTGAGTGTCACTCCTAAAACTTTATAGATGGCAACTGTTAGCACGCCATAAATAATTAATGCTAGGTCTGCAATTAGGCCTTTCCAACCATAAAGCATGATCATGAAGACCATTACTAATCCAATTCCAATTAAACCTGCTCTAACACTTTTTTCTACCGCCTCCTGACCCAAACTAGCTCCCAACTGACGCTGTTCAATAATCTCAATAGGTATGGGTAAGGCCCCAGCATTAAGTTGAATAGCTGTTTGTTTGGCTCCTTCTAAATCAAAGCCACCGGTCATAACTGCTCGACCATCAAGAATGGGAGTATTTATGCGTGGCATAGCTAGGGGATAACTATCTAAGAAAATTGCTAACACTTCTCCCACATTTTCTTGAGTTATAGCTGCAAATATCTCTCGTCCCTCTTCATCAAACTCTAGTGCAATGACAGGCTCATTTGTCTGAGGATCAAACTGGACCAAAGCTCTTTTGAGTTGCTTGCCGGTTAACTCAGTCATTTCAAACTGATTAAAAAAGGCAATGGCTGAGGAAGTAGCTTCAGCAGTTGCAAGCTCAGGATTTTGCAGCCGAAAGTCGAGCTGAGCAGTGGTGCCAACTAGCTGTAGAGCTTGATTGGGATCACTCACTCCAGGAAGGTCAACTAATAAGCGATACTCATTAGTAGTTTTTGAAGTAGTCACAGTTGGTTCATTAATACCAAATAAATCAACTCTTCTTAAAATTACTTCTCGAGCGCTCTCAATAGCTGTTTCTCTATCTTCATCTGCAATCTCACCCATATCAGCCCTTAAAACCACTTCTATTCCTCCCTGAATATCCAAACCTTTTTTAAGTTCGAAGTCTTTTTGGATTCGTCTTCCTAGAATAGTTACATCTAATGGGGGAATCTCAATTTCTTGCTCAACTTGTTGGTTAAATAACTTAAAGTTAAGAGAAATTTTTTTAGGTAGGGCTATATAAAGACTAACTGTGGTCAATAGAGCAATGAGCAGAAAAACTCGTATGGTTTTATTACGCATAAACTTAAATTTAATTATCAAACACCAGGGATTTGACGGTCAACAAATTCTTCCTCACTACCTATGACCATGACCCGGCTACCATATAAAACATCCATAATAAATGGATCGCGTCGAGTTTTTCTAAAATCAAATTCTTTCTTTTCAAAAACAGCTACTCTAATCTCTCTATCTATTTTTTCTTCTTCTTGTTTAATAAGGGCTTCTAGCTCTGGTAATACTACTTCTCCGATCACCAACACATCTACTTCATTCTGTCGTGGAGCTAAACGACGCACAAAACGACCAGAAAAAACTACTAATTCAAGCGTGCCAAGTTTTCGACGCAATTTTCTAATTTTCTTACCCAAACCAGTACTCTTAATTACCATCTGCTGAAGTTCTTGAAAATAAAGATAGCGCTTATTGAGGTTGTAGTAAAGTCTATTACCGCGCTGTTCACTTCGGAGCAAGCCATATCCGAGCATTTTATCTAGTTCTCTACGAACAGCATTAATTTCCTCATTTATCTTGCGGGTAATCTCCCTAACATAGTACATCTCGTTGGGATTAGTGAAGAATAAATCCATCATCTTCACTCTCACTCGAGAAATCATAAAATCTTGTAAAGAAGTCATATTAAATCCACCTTATAACAATCTGTACTCAAATTGTAGGCGAGCCCAACTCTTGTTGCAAGCAGAGACTAGTAACTAACCTCTGTGTCGTTGCTTACGACTGAAATCCAAGTTAGTCCCCTGGCCAAAGGCACTTGTTTGCCGCGATTATCAATAAAGTCTAGCTCATCAGTACGAGTTTTCTTGGTCCAAGTTACTTCCTCTACCTCACCATTCTTGAATATTAAGGCGTCGCCACTGCCTGTGGTGCCGTATAAGATGTGTTTCTTCTCGTCAATTGGACCTTTTTCTGTAGTTAATACTACGATTACATTAGCTGCTCTAATCTGCTCATTAGTATTTAGATCCACATGACTTTCACCACCCATGGTTCGCTTATAACTATTTGTCTCCGACTCATACTCCCATAGTAATGAATAATCTCCATAGCCATTCCAGAAATCGTGAGAGATCTCTCTTACTTGTCCTGCTTCAGGTTGACTGTCTTGAAAAGACCACTGCTCAAAGTCTTCTTGCCAGTCATCTCCGCCTACCACTTTATAGCCTACTTTTCTTTCTCGTGAAAGATTTGTCCATTCTCGCTCTACTCCCACTTCCCACAGCTTCTCAGTACTAGTAACCATCGTGTGTTCGGTAGCAACCTCTTTACCCTCAACTCGATTATAGTCTCTAACAAAAGTGGGGTATCCAATTGAAAACTGATTTAAATCATTTTCACCAGCCCAACCATAATCAGATATCTGCCCCAATGCATCAGCGGGACCTGGTAAGTTAGCTCCCCCCACATGAACATAAAGAGGTCGGTTAAACCCAGATGCCCAGTTCACAAAGTAAGTTCTAGCTGAGCGAATTGGAGCTAAAGTAGTATCAAAACGTTGAACCTCACAGTAGAACATACCCATAAATCTAGTGACACCTCCTTCAGCTATAGCTTCAAAAACTATATCAGCATCTGAGAGACCAGATTGTGGTCGAGCTTCGGGGTGATTTTCTATCATTACTGCTAAAGGACGACGTTTTGCCCAAGCATCACGCTCGGTTTGAGTATAAAATTTACCATTAAGTGGGCAGACTTGATCTTTGTTTTCATTGACATCGATATCTAAAAGCTGACTTAGCATGCCACTATTGGTCTCATCGAGAGAATCTTGAGATGAGCTAGTTGAAGCTGAGCTAGATTTACTACCGAAATAACTAAAAAGACCAAAAGATACTAAAGAAGAAGTTAAGTAAAGACCTAAGGCTAAGAGTAGTGTTGATTTTTTCATGTTTTTCCTTTTAAACAATGTTATTTGTTGTATCAAAGCTGGTAGTATAACGCAACCAGCGCCCCAAAAACTACTAGAGTAGAAATTAGAGTTTTTCTTAAATCACCAACTATGAGACTAGTATCATAATGAAGTAAATCTTCTGCCTTAACTTTTGAACTAACCCCACTTCTTACTAAGGACAGGTCTTCCCCAGATGATTGAAGACGCCTTTGTTTTGACTTGACTCGACTTTTCTTTGTTCTTCTAGCTGCCATAATTAGATAAATATTCTCACTACATCTCTAATGGTAACCAAGATAATCAAACCTAACAATAAGGTATAACCAACATAGTTAGCATACTGCTCTATTCGTTCAATTTTTTTTCGTCCAGTGATTTTCTCAATTAAGATAAATAGTGCCCGACCACCATCAAGAGCAGGAATGGGCAGGATGTTCATAATCGCTAAATTAACTGACAACATACCGGAAAAGCTTAGTAAAGCTAAGTATCCTTCAGCAAAAATACCCTCACTTGTGGCCTGATGTACAATTCCCACAGGACCTGCTATTTCCTCAGGAACCTGTCCTAGGGTTACCATATCTTTTAATAAATCTCCCAAACCCTCAACAATAACCCCGCCCAACCAAAAAGCTTGGACTAGGCCATACCAAGCCCCCCTAAACGGCATTTCATACCAAGGATAATCTAAATAGACTACTGATTGAAATACTATCCCCAAAGATCCCTGACCAGCTGGAATTTCTTCTGGTTTTCGCAAATAAACCTCAAACTCATGGAGAATTTCCTCACACTCTAGTTGTCGACAGTGGCCAGTTGTCACTAGTCTAACCGTCTCTCCTTGATGGCTAGAAATCTCTTCAATTACCCCATCTAAACTATCTGTTTTAATTAATTCATCACCGACCTTCAAACCCAAAATATTTACTTCCGTTGGTAAATTAACTTCTTCAGCTGGAGAATTAGGTGCTACTTCACCAATTCGCGGTTGCTCTAATCTCGTGGGAATGCCTGAGATAGAAAAAACTAAAGAAAAAGCTAGTACTCCGAATAAAAAATTGACTATGGCACCTGCTAAGATAACTACCAATCTTTTATTGGTTGAAAATCGATGAAAAGCACCAGAGGTTTCTTCTTCACCCTTAATAGCAACAAAACCACCAAAAGGAATCCAATTTAATGAAAAAAGAGTTTCTTTCCACTTAAATAACTTCAAGGCTCTAGGTGGATAGCCTAGGCCAAATTCCTCAACCTTCATCCCCATAAATCTGGCTGCAAAAAAATGTCCTAGTTCGTGAATTATCACTAGGACAGATAAAATTAAGATAAAAATAATTATCGACATGAGTGGTGCTTGGTTTAAATTGTCATCAACTCTGTTTCTTTGTCCTTAGCCAATTTATCAATTTCATCAATTTTTTTCTGTGTTAATTCATCAAGTTTTTTTAAATCACGTCTGATATCATCCTCGCTCACGTTGGCCTCCCCCTCTTGGTTCTCAATATCTTGCTTAACCTCAGTTCTAATAGAGCGCAACATCACTCGACCGCCCTCTATTTTTTGATAGAGTAACTTCACCATCTCTTTACGTCTTTCTTCAGTTAATGGGGGAACAGCAATGCGAATAATATCTCCGTCGACAACTGGGTTAAAATTTAACCCCGATGAGGCTATTGCTTTTTCAATCTTATCTAAAATAGATGTATCCCAAGGCTTAATGACTAATAGGTTGGGATCTGGCGCTGAAGCATTGGCCAACTCGCCGATTTTCATTTCTGAATCATAAACCTCAACCATGATTGGATCTAGCATCTGAGTTGACGCTCTACCCGTTCTTAGGGTTGCTAAGTCTCTAGTCACATGAGTAATGGCTTTATCAACTAATTCATTAAAAGTTGAAAATTGAAATGGCATATGCACAGATTATACTCTATTTTGTATACTTACAAAGCATGCGACCCAAAACTTACTGGCACACTATTAGTAATCTATTTACTTCACCAAAGTATTATTTAGAAATACTTAAAGCTCCCTTTTGGTTTAGTCTTAGATTTTTTATCATCAGTATGATCATTTTGGGGTTAACGTTAACCTGGAGAATTAATCAGAGAACTATTCCAGTTTACCAGCAACAAATAAATGATAGTTTAAACGAAATAGAAACTAATTTTCCTTCAGAGTTGGAAATTTATTGGAAAGAAAATCAACTCAGGTCTTCTACCAATAGAATTATAGAGGTTCCCTATCCCAACTCAATTGAAAAGAGCTCCCAATTCCCACCCCTTTTAGGATATTTTATCCCTGACGATATCTCCCCTGATCAATTTTCGACAAAATTTAATCAAGAAAGCCTGCTTGTTATTACCTCCAAAAAGCTCTTTATTAGTAATCTACAAGGGGCTTGGACCGATGCACCCCTAACTGAATTATTTCCCACTGAAGACATTGCTATAAATAAAAATACCTCTCCAGAGCTCATCCTCAAACTTAAGCAAGAATTAAAAAAGGTATTTGACCTTGCAAAACAACTTAATTTTATTGTTATTCCTCTAATAACTATCCTTATTAAGTTTTGGATGAGTTTTATTGAAGCTATCTTAATTTTCTTATTTTTTAAATTAAATCGTTTTAGTATTAACTCTACTAAAACTCTACAACTCTCCCTGCACTTGGTAGTGATGGCAGAGATCATTGCTCAGTTAGCTAGTTGGATATACCCTAATATTCAGGTTCCTATGTTTACTCTGTCTTATTGGAGTATCTTTAGCTATATTTTTTGGACACAAAGAAAGCAATTTTTAAAACTTTAAATCATTTTTCAAGACTAATTTCAAAATCTATAGGTGGAAACGGCAACTCTTCCTGATTAGGATCAGCTAACTCAAGCTCATTCTCTAATTCTAAAAGCCTTTGGTTGAATGGCCCTACAATAACTTCATCCAATTTTACTTCTTCAATTTCAGAACTCGCCTCTTCCTCTGAGCCATACCGAAACTTAATAAAAGCAAAAATACCCCCAATAACTAGTAAAAAAGTAACTAAGCCAATTATTATCCTCATAACCTTCTTTTGTTGGCGTTTCTTAATCTCCAGCTCTGATAATGGTTTTTCAGGAGCATTATCCAACCCCACTTCCTCATACAATGGGCTTTCAGCCATAAATTGTGTTTGGTCGGGCATTATGTCTGATTTCATATTTTTAACAACTCCCCTAAAAAAGTTAAGGCTTGGGATAAAGCCGAGTGAATTAAACCTAAACGGTCCTCAATAGCTCCATAAACTCCCTTATAACCAGAAGTGCTGGGCTTAGAAAACTTTTCCTCTACAGCATCAAATTCTGGCTTGAGAGTATTTAATACTCGATCAGTCTCATCAAATGATCTCTTCCTCTCAGTTGATTTCAAAGCTCCTCCTGCGGTAGCTATTTCAACCTCCATGTCATCTTTAAGAACAATGGCTTTATCATGAATAGTTTGTAACTCTCCAATAGCCATTACCGCTAGGGTTTGATAAGCTGCCTCTTCGACTTGCACAGCTAAATCTTCAAAATTATCGGAAATCTCACTAATTTGAGGCTTATCTAAAGGCTCTACTAGTTGCTGCTGATGTTGTTCAATCTTTTGAAGTGCTGACAGCAAGCTTTGCTCGGCATCTTTTTTATCTGGAAGTTCTATACCAGGTTGAGATAATAATTTTAGTCTTAACAACCTAAGGTAGGTTCGTAAAACCTTGCTTCTAGAATCCATCGCTTCTTGGGTTTTTTGCACTGCATCTTCCAAAGAAGCAAGTGTGCCTAAGTTATGGTATTGGTCTTTAGCGATAATATATAGATTCTCTAGGCGTCTATACTCCTCTAGCTCGCTGCGATATTGAAGCTTAAGTTGAAGAATGTCTTTTGACAAAGATTCTTTTTCATAAACGATAACACTGGCTGCTTCATCTCCCTGAGCGTAAATCAAATCAGAGTTAAATAAAAAAAATGAGATTAGAAATAGAGATAGAAGTAAATTTTTGATGAATAACATACCTGATTACAGAGTGATCAGCACTAATAATAGTCCCGCCAATACTCCCACTCCTAAATACTCTAGCACAACTTTTCGAGTGATGTGATCATCCTTAAGATGAGTTAGGGTTCCCCAAAGAATGTAAAAAACAGCAATGCCAATTGAGACCAATCGTTGAAGACCACGATCTGGCCAAGATCCTAAAAATAAAACCACCCCTAAAAATAGGCCTACAATTAAAATGACGTACACTAGTTTGTGTTTTTTTAGTTCTTTTAGCATGTAATTTATCCTACTACGCCTCCCTTAAAGAATATAACTAGGTACATCACTGCAGTTAAGAGGAGAATGTGAGCTAGATTCTTACCTACCATTCTCATAGTATCTCGATGTCCAATTACTAAAGTGTCATAAGAGAGCGTACCCACAATAAGTATAATTACTGCCAAGAAAAAAGCCTTGGTGAGTTGAAGAGGTGTAAATAGTGGCGGAGACTCAATCCCACCTCCAGGAACTAATACGCTAGCTAAAACCCTTGCCTGAGACCTCTTAACAGCCTCTCCAGATTCCTGAACAGTATAGTAATCTTCATCATCTACTAAAATGGGTTTAACCCCACGAGTGGATTGAGATCCAAACATCTGCACAACTAAGGTTGTCTCATAACCCTCTAGAGTTCCATCTATAACAGCTATTCCAATTTCGTTATATTTGGAATTCATAATATTAGCTCTGTGTGTTGGAGAAGCCATCCAAGCAGATATCATGCTTTCGGTGTTAGAAAAATCACGAGCCAAATTCTCTCCAGCCACCTGATATTTATAGCCTGACTGGCGAATAAAGTTCCACGGCTCAGTTCCATCTGGAGCGGTATGAGACCAGTATTGGTCTGTAAACATATCTTGCCCTTTAGCTAAGGCTGCCTCAGCCAAATCCTGATTGAGAACTAGTGATTCTAGTCCCAGCTCAATTCTCTTTTGGTTAGTCAGCTCAATAACTTGCTTGGGGGTAATGGTGGAAGCATATCCAAGAATACTATTGCTTGAATTAGTCAATCCAGAAAAGAGATGTAGTAAAGCGACGAAGCCACTAGAAATCAAAATTAAAAAAAATAAAGCCTCTGGATGAAGCAATCGCGGCCGATGATTGTTCGAGCGACGAGGATGAAAAATATGGGCAACGATGTCAGAGATTTTTCTCACGTATTCCATTATGCAGTAAATATGACTAGAAACTCAAGAGGTTAATCGGTAAGCATAAAGAAGACATTCTTCCCTAGGGGTGAGAGTAAACCGGTTGAATCAAGACTACGAATAGATAAATAACCAGAATCAATTGAAGGAGATTTAATGAGAATTACTTCCTTATTTTTTGAAAACTGTGGAGAAAAATCTTGAGGTAAAAATACTTCTACTGATTGAGATTGAGGCCAATTTTCTTTACTTATGGGCTCAGATGAATAACGAATATCATAAGCCAAAGCCTTTCTTAAATTAGAATCATTTGTTTTTGGACTGCTCCACTCTAGAGTAAAAAGGGGTTCATTATCAACAGTGACTATTAAGTCATTAATGGGTTCAGTTTCTATAAAATCATAATCGCCTTGAAGAACAAGCTTAATCATCTTAATAATTAAATGAGTGTCTTTAATCTCATCACCACTGTTACCACTCCAAATCGTTAGGATTTGTGGCTGATGAGAAAAAACTGCTGGATTAAAACTAACTATCCTAGACCCACTTTCCAAAGCAGATTGCTGATAGGCTAAGCGCTCATCTATGTGAATAGTTAGTCCTGGATTATCAAACCCCAAAACATCTTCTACTGAAATTAGATCGTACTCTATTACTAGAAACCAGTTTTTACTGAAATCTAAAGCAGGAAGATTTATCTCTAGTTTTTTATCCTTGAGATTAGTTTTCACTGCAAGTAAAGAAATTTCTTGAGCGGTCTGAGGATTAGCTGTGTGTGATACTTTGGGTTTGCTTGCTAACTGGGTGGTGCTGATTGGAGTTGAAGAAGGACGGCGCACGAGAGAAGGAGTGGGTGTTATTTTTTTGAACAAGTGATTTCTAAACTCAACCTCCTCTTCCTTCACTTCACCCCCAATTATTTGTTTATTTTTTAAATCAAAGGTCAGTGGCAGTTCTAAAACTCCAACTATTACTAAACTTAAAATTAAAATAAGTCTCATGAGATTTTAATTAATTCAGTAAGAATTAGTAAAACCAAAGAAATAAAAATTGTCGTAGCAATGCCAACCTGGCTCTTAAACCAATTTAGAATATATCCCAACCGCGATATTGACCCCACTAGCTTTCCCCTCACTTGCCCTGCAAATACTGGCTGAGGAGAGAAAAATTGAGTGGCATCGCCTTGTGTAAAGTAAACCTCCTTCTTATCTTGAGTTTTCTTTTCTACTACACGATGAATAATTATTTTCTTTTCTTCTCCATCCCCAGAGTAGTAGACGATTACTTCTCCGGGAAAATATGTAGATTGCTCTCTATAAATAGCTAAGCTGCCTACGGCCAATCGTGGCTCCATTGAGGAAGACTGTACGATGGCCAACTGATACCACCGATTTGCGACGGGAATCAGTGGTATCAGTAATAAAATCGCGATTAGTATCCCTATTACTGCAATTGCATTGCTGAAAAACTCTCCAAACTTCTTCATTTTTTAATTAGTTCTCTGCTCACCAGTGAGCTCAATGTCTACTTCTACCCACGCATCCTGATAGCTCACATCTGCAGCAGGATCATACTGCCAGGTTAAAAATAAACCTTTACCATGACCAGCATTGCCGCCCAGGGCTAAATTAGTATCGCTACCTGGCAACACCTCCGCCCCTGGCTCCAAATCAAATGCTATTCCACCATGAACCAAATCAACTCCTTGATAAAAGTCTAATAGGGTGAAACCACCGCCATTTGGATCATATTGAGCAACAAGGTCTCCATAGATATTTTCACCTATGTCTTGAATACCATCGCCATTGCGATCGTACCAAGCGTCAATTAGATTAACTACTTCATCCAGATGTTTGATTCCATAGTATTTGCGGTCAGTTAATGTTAAATAAACTGACTCTGCGTCAATATCACCCACATTACGAATAAAAACTCTAGAGCTAACAATCTCACCTGGAATCCACTCCAATGGAGTACTCCAAACACTAGTCACGTTACCAGACCAATTACCAGCAATGGTCTCGGCAATGTTATCCCCATCAATATCAGTGGTGCTAATTTGCAAGTCAAATTGCCCAGAATAGAACTTATTATCTGCAGCCACCACCAAATCTTGAAATAGAGCATATCCATGCCCCACAGCAAAAACACTCACTAGTACTAAAAATAAGGAAAGAATAATTTTACGCATTGGCTCTCCTCCTTTCTAATTAGAAAGATAAGTGAGCATGCTTACAAAAAGTGTGATTATTTATTCAGCTACTTCTAAATCTTGAAATTGTCCACGTCTAAACAGGATGGCAATGACAGCGTAGGTGGCAATATCAACCCAGGTCTCTTCAATTGATTCATTAACTGGAGCATTATTTGACAAAAGAAGTTTCTTAAGTCGCTCTGATTTTTCTAAAACACGCATTGAGATACCCAGCTCTTCAATAGAAAGAATGTTTCCCTTACCATAATCTTTATGTTTTTTTAGAAACATTTTTAGAACCTCATCATTTACCTGAGCAAAAGCCAGGTCTAAAGTTTTAGGATCAGTTTTGGAAGACATAAAAACTTTCTTGTTAATTCTTTTTGCATTAACTAATGTAGCACATTTTGCTAAACTAGCTCCATGTGGTATCAAATACTCCTCTTAGTCATTATCTTAGCGGCAACTATATTTTTATTATTTGAGCTTAAGAGGCTTATCATTAGGTTTTATATTACTTTCCAGGGACCATTCTTTGCTCCCACTAGCTACGATCGTATTAAACAAATCTCACGATTAGCAAAGCTAAAGCCAGGAATGAAAATTGCTGATTTAGGATCGGGTGATGGGCGAATTTTAATTGAGCTAGTTAAAGCTCACCCCAAAGTGACTGCAGTTGGAATTGAGCTTGACCCTAAGTACGTCAAGCTGGCTACAGCCAATGTTAGGGCCGCTGGCCTCTCAAAAAGGATCCAAATAAAACACGTAAGTTTTTGGGATGTTGACCTCTCCAAGTATGATCTAATTACAGTCTACTGCGTACAAAGATTTATGGGTAAATTGGAGAAAAAGCTTAATAATGAGGTAAAAAAGTATTGTAAGGTGATTTCGGTTTTCTTTCAGTTTCCAACTTGGAAACCAAAACAGCAATTAGGAGATATTAGGCTATATCAAAAATAAGGTATAATTAGCTTTCCCTAGGCCCCATCGTCTAGTGGTTAGGACACCAGGTTCTCATCCTGGCAACCGGGGTTCGATTCCCCGTGGGGTCACAA